>Ga0073934_10010551_pt1 | contig 11444 bp, 12 predicted proteins | sample LarsenN4metaG_FD_76834 | JGI IMG/M metagenome (GOLD analysis project Ga0073934, IMG submission 76834) | Hot spring sediment bacterial and archeal communities from British Columbia, Canada, to study Microbial Dark Matter (Phase II) - Larsen... ...
GCCGGATTCGGCGCCGCCCGCCGCCCGCGCGTGAAGGGAAAGATACCCGGCGGCTCGCGCTCCGCTCCGGGGCAGTCCGCGGCGCGATACCAGGGGCGCAGGGGGATGCCGGAGCGCGTGCGCGCCCCCTGCCGCGCGGCGGCATCCGTGCCGGCGTCGTCCGCTCCGTGCTCCCGCTCCGCCATCGCGCCCTCCTCCGCGCGCCCGATCGCCCGCTCGACCGCCGGCGGGGGCGCCGGTGCGCTCCCCGCACCACCGGGGGCCTCGTGGCGCGGAACCTCGTTCATCCCGCGCTCACCGTGGGATCGGCCTGGTCCCGGGGAGCCTCCGATGGTCCACCCGCGCGCTGAGGGTCCTTGGATTCACGCGCCGTCGCACCGGGCTCCGGTGCTGACGCCTTGTCCGTCCCGCCCTTCGCTCGCCTTCTGCCGACCGTGCCGGGAGGCGGCGCCGCGGTCTTCTCGGCCAGCGCGGCCGCGTCAGCCTTCTTTCGCAGCTCCAGTGCCAGGCCTGGGCCCACCTTCAAGAGCTTCTCCAGCAGAGTAGCCCGCTCCGTGTCCGTGCTGGCGGTCTCATATCGCCTTCGTATCCTCGCCAGCTTCTGGCGCCGTGCCCGACGGCGCCGGAGTTCCGTCCTGCGAATTCGCCCCATCGTCGTGTCCCCGCCTACGTGTACACGCTCAGGAACGACTGGTTGAGTTCTTGTGAGTAGTAGAAGACCGCCGGCCCGATCTGGTCCTGGGCCCACGTGACCGCCCGGCAGTCGGGATCCATCTGGTAGGCCGTGTAGCCGCCAAAGGTCTCGAGGCGGTTCCCGGACGGGTCGAAGAAGTAGATCGTCGTCCCCCGCGTGATCCCGTGGCGGCCGGGCCCATAATCGATCCGAACCTTGTGCATCGTGAGGATATCGGCCGCGCGGAAGATCGCCTCCGCCGAGTCGACGACGAACGCGGCGTGGTGAAAGCCGCCCGGACGTCCCGGCACGATCGCGAGATCGTGCGGCGTCGGCCGCTGCCAGAGCCAGGCGGCAATCGGTGTCCCGTCGGGCCCGAGGAGCAGCTCGCTCGCGCGGAACTCCAGGACCTCCTGGAAGAACTCGATCGCCTTCTGCGGCTCGGGCGCAGTGACCAGCGTGTGATCCAGGCGCGGCGGCGCGATACCCTTCAGGCCCTCAGGCCAGGGCGGCGGGTTGGTCGAGGGGAGGAGGTTCCCCGTGTACTCCATGTCGTTGTAAAGCTCGACGGTGTGTCCCGAAGGGGACGCAAACCGGAGCGCGCGCCCCCGCCGGTAGTCCTCGGGAATCACCTCGTACCCGACGCGATGCTCCTTCAGCCGCCGCTCGTAGTAGTCGAGGTCCTCGGGATCCACCGTGCGAAAGGCCATGCGCGCCATGCCCGGTCGATCAGCCTCGGTCAGACAGACCGAGTACGCATGGCGCTCGTCCCACCCCTTCAGGTAGGCCGTCTTCCCCTCTTTCCCAGACAAGTGCAACCCGAGGACCTCCACATAGTGCTCGAGGTCGCGCCCGAGGTCGAGGCTCCGGATCTCCACGTAGCCGAGACGCGAAATGCGGTACGGCATTGTCAGTCCCTCCGAAATGGGCGACGAGAATGCCCCCGCCGGCCACCGACATGACCAACGAGGGCGTCGAAGAGTTGTCCCCGGACCCGACCTGGGGGCATGGGCCCCTCCCCACCCCAGAGGGTCGGACGAGTGAGCGTCTATCGCGTACCGAGACTGTCGGCGATCACCGGGCCAAAGTCAAGGGCGGATCTCCCCGCGAGACTCCCCGGGTCATCCAGACACTGGACCCGTCAGATCCACCTCGACCGGATGTTTCCCCGGACGTATCGTCGATCCCTGAGCCGTGCGGCAGGACTACTTGGACAGGGTGCCCCTGGCTTCGAGCAAGCCGCGGAGGTAGGAGGCCTCACCGGCGTGCTGATGGCAGTCCGCCAGAATGCTGACGATTCGAACGCCCACGGTCGGCAGCGGCTGCTGCCAGGGCTCCTCCAGTTCGCGATCCAGGTCGGCCGGGTTGAGCGACGCGAGATACCGCTTCGTCCGCTCGACGGTCGCACGCAGGTAGTCAAGCTGGACCTTGACGCTCGGTGACCTGAACGCTCTCACGGTTTCGGGCGTGTGCCCATATCCGGTGTCTTCGGGATCAGCGGGACGTTTGAACTTCCTGCACCAGCCGTCCTTGATCCAGAGCTGCTCTTCGCCCAGTAGCTCGGCAATCTGGCTGTCCTGGACGCGCGTGAGATGCCAGGCCGTCCACCCGAGGCTGTTGCACTCGCGGTGCGGCTGCCGGTCGAGGTCGGCCACACGGAGGCCGGACAGCACCTCCTTCAGGAGGTCGGGCAACCGGTCGTAGCCATCGATGGTCAGGTCCCGCCATTCCATGACCCCCTCCTGATCTCACGCCCTCGACGAGAGCACCCTGCCCGCGGGATCGCCAGGGCATCGAGCCCGGCCGGGAGACTGCCGCCGAGCCCCGACAGCCCTGGATCACCTCATCCGTCATCCGCCGAGCTCCCGGCGCACACGCTCGCGGTCAAATCCTGCCCCAACAAGCGAACGCAGAATGAGCGCGACGTGCTTCTTGGTCAGATCCTGCGGCCCATGTCCAGGCAAGGTGATCTTGACACCTCGCCCCTCGTACTGCACGTGTCCACTCATTCCGCCCTTGAGACGGCGGAATCCGTTGTCCAACAGCCAGGCCTCCAGTTGGCGTCGGGTCACCTGTCGTGCCATGGCATGGGAGACCGACGGGGGGCTCGGGCTGTCCCGGAGCCCCCCGTCAGGATGGAGCGGGCGACCGGAATCGAACCGGCGACGTCCAGCTTGGTCACCACTTCGCCATCACGGGGTGCGTCAGGGTATCACGCCTTGGGTGGGGTTCTCACGAGGTGTGGGCAGCATAGCGGCAGCATAGACCGTGTCGTTGCCCGCCACGGCGTAGACCACGTCGACGCGCTCGGCGAGACGTGCCATCGCGAGCCCCGTGAGGGTCGTCGGCACGCCGTCGGGGCCGACCCACCGCGCCTCCGCGATCGGCCAGCGGGCGGAACCCTCGGCTGCCCACTCCAGGGTCCCGACACGCACCTCGACCGCCCCACGCCCCGCGATCGCCAGCAGCAGGTCGTTCCCCGCTCGCGCGCACGCCGTGACGCCGGCCTCGCGCCACGCCGGCGGGAGCACGACCGGCGCCGTGAGCACCTCGACGGGGCGCCCGGCCAGGTCGAGCGCGTACACCGCCAGGAACCGCACCTTGGGCCCGTCCTCGCCCCGAGCTTAGCCGGCTTGGGCCGGGACGCGCACCTCCCGGGCCAACCGCCCACCCAGGCGGTCTCGGGCCAGCTCTAGCTCGTACCGCGTCTGGAGATTGAGCCAGAAGCGCTCGGACGTCCTGAAGTACCGCGCCAACCGGAGCGCGGTGTCGGCCGTGATCGCCCGCGTGCCGTGCACGATCTCGTTGATCCGCCGCGGCGGGACCGACAGATCCCGCGCGAGCCGGTACTGGCTGACGCCAAGCGGCGTGAGGAACTCCTCGAGGAGGATCTCACCGGGAGGCACCGGGGGGAGCCGTCGTGCCGCACGAGCCCGCCCGCTCCTAGTGGTAGTCGACGATCTCGACCTCATGGGCGTCCCCATCCTTCCATCGAACGCACACGCCACTGGTCGTTGATCCGGATACTGTGTTGGCCCGCCCGCGGCCCCGGAGCTTCTCCAACCGATTCCCCGGGCGGGACCCGGAGGTCCTGCCAGGACTCGGCCGCGTCCAGCATGACCAGTTTCCGGTGCGCGACCCGCTGGATCTCCGGTGACCACCTGCGTGTGCCCTCACGCCGAAAGACCCTGGCGGTCTCCGCATCGCGAAAGCTCCGGATCATCCGGGCCCAGCATAACGCCCTCCGTTAACAGCGACAAGCGCCATGATGGCCCGAGCCAGGGGCTGCCCCGGCTCGGACAGGGGGTGGTCAGCAGCCCTCAAGCGGGCCGGGATCCGTGTGCGATCGCTCTATCAGACGCGCCATACGTTCGCGACGCTCGCCCTCTCGAGCGGCGAGGCCATCGGGTGGGTCGGGCGGCAGACGGCGACGGGGGGCTGGGGCTGTCCCGGAGCCCCCCGTCAGAGTGGAGCGGGCGACCGGAATCGAACCGGCGACGTCCAGCTTGGGAAGCTGGCATTCTGCCGCTGAATTACGCCCGCCTCTGGAAGAGATTCTAGGCGTGCCGTCGAGCGCCTGTCAACCAGCGGGCTCGCCCACCTCCGCCGCGTGGCCCGGGTCGGGTCGGGGGTGACGAGCGGCGAGCCAAGCGAGCGCCTCCGCGCGCGTCCGGACCTGGCCAAGGGCCTGAGCCTCGCGCGCCTCGGCCAGGAGCCGGCCGACCGCGGGGCCCGGGGCGAGGTCGAAGGCGGCCATGACATCTTCACCGCGGAGGAGGGGCGGCACACCGGCTTCCGCGGCGGCCTCGACCTGCCCGGCAAGGAGCGACTCGAGGAGCGTGCGGGTCGGGCCGCGGTACACCGCGCGGGGCGGTCGGCCATCCGTCGCGGCGGCGTCGGCGATGGTGAGGCAGACCAGGTCCGGGACCTCGTCGCCGACGTCGCGGAAGAAGCGGTAGCGCGCGCGCCGACTGATCTCGTCCAGCATCCCGAGGTGCATGGGGCGGAGGTGCTGGCGCACCAGGTGCTCGAGGACCCGGGCCGCGGGCCCGGGCCACCGGAGCCGCGACGCCACCTTCGCGGCACGCTGGGCGCCGAGCCGGTCGTGGCCCGAGAAGCGGACGCGTCCGTCGGGATCCACGCTCCGCGTCTCCGGCTTGGCGACGTCGTGGAGAAGCGTGGCGAGCTTGAGCGCCTCTCGTCGCGTGAGCCCGCTGCCGAGCGGCTCGGCGAGGTGGGCGGCGACCCGCGCGTCGTGGGGGGCCAGGAGCCGAAGGTCGCCGAGAAGAAGCGTCTCCAGCGCCTCGAGGGCCCGGAGCGAGTGCTCCCACACCGGGAACCGGTGCGGCGCCGACTGGCCCGCCGTCCGCATGGGCTCGATCTCGGGCAGCAGGACGGCGAGGACGGCCCACGCGTCGGCCCGCCGCAGCGCGGCCGCGCTCCGGGGGAGCCGGAGGAGCCGCGTCAGCTCGTCCCGCACGCGCTCCGCCGCGACCGCCCCGAGCCGCCCCGCCGCGCTGCGAGCCAGACGCTCGGTCTCGGGCTCCACGCCGAAGCCGAGGGCGTGCGCCTCCCGGAGCAGCCGAAGGACACGCACCGGATCGTCGACAAAGGCCGCGGGGCTGCAGGCGCGGAGGCGTCGCGCCGCGAGGTCCCCGAGGCCGCCCGTCGGGTCGGCCACCGGCGCGGGCCCGTGGAGGAGGGGCTCGAGCGGGACCGCCAGCGCGTTCACGGTCACGTCGCGGCCGGCCAGGTCGGCGTCGAGGGACGGCCCGCGGAAGTCGGCCAGGTCGATCGAGCGGGGCTCGGCCGCCTCGCCGGCGCGGACGACGACGCGCGCGACCCCGTGGGGCTCGGAGAGCGGCACGAACGCGCCACCGAGCCGGTCGGCGAGGCGTCGTCCCACCTCGAGGCTCCCGGTCGCCAGGACGAGATCCAGGTCGTGCACCGGGAGGCCCAGCAGGGCGTCGCGGACGGCGCCGCCGACGAGCCAGACGGCACCGCCCGTGACCTCCCGGACAGCCGCAAGGAGTGACCGCGCCGGACCGAGCGTCGCCGGATCGAGGAGCGTCGCGCCCGGCCTCCCCTCAGGCGACTTCCAGGAGCCGTCCGAAGCCCCGGATCGGCTCGCGCACTCCGGCCCGCCGGAGCGAGTCCCAGATCGTCGCCTGGTTGCTCGTCACGACGGGCTTGCCCGTGTCGGCCTCCAGCGCGGCGATGATCGGGATCGTGGCGAAGTTCGTGCAGCTCACGAAGAGGCAGTCGACCTCGGGCCGGTTCACCTCCCGGGCCAGCCGATACGCCGTCTGGGGAGACTGGCTCCCGATCGTGCGGTCGTCGCGGATCCCGAGCCCCCGGATCGCCACGACGTCGTACCCCTGGGCCTCGAAGAACTCGCGCTCGCGCCGGTTCAGCTCGTCCAGGTACGGCGTGGCTACTTCACCACCAGCCGGCGCGGGAGGCTCGTGAGCTCTTCACAGCCGGCCTCGGTGACCCGCACGGTCGCGCTGAAGCCGACGCCGATCTCCCGGTAGACCAGGCAGAGCGGCACCATGTGGAAGGTCATGTTGGGCTCGAGCGGCGTGGGCTCGCCGTGGCGGAGGCTCAGGATCTGGCCCTCGCCCCAGTCGGGCGGGAAGTTGACGCCGATGGAGTAACCCGTCCGGTGCGTGAAGTACTTCCCGAACCCGGCCCGCTCGATGACGCTCCGGCAGGCGGCGTCCACGGCCTCGCAGGTGACCCCGGGTCGGATCGCCGCCATACCGGCCTCGAGCCCCGCGATGACCGCGTCGGCCATCGCCCGGACCCGGGGATCCTTCGGCTCGCCGACGGCCACGCACCGCATGATGGCCGCCGAGTACCGGAACTTGGCCGCCGAGACCTCGAAGTAGACGTGGTCCCCGGGCTGGAGCGTCCGGCCGCGCCAGGTCCCGTGGGGGAGGCACGTCCGCTCCCCCGACAGGACGAACGGCGGGAGCCCCATGTACTCGCTCCCCTCGAGGATCGCCACCCGGTGGACCTCGGCCGCGACCTCGTCCTCGCTCCGCCCGGCCTGGACCGCGTCGATGCCGGCCTGGGTCGCGCGGTCGGCGATGCGCGCGGCCCGTCGCATCATCGCGATCTCGGCATCGGACTTCACGACTCGCGCCCGCTCCACGGCGGACGAGGCGTCGACCAGGGTGGCGCGCGGGAGGACCGAGCGCAACGTCTCGTACTCGTCCACCGAGAAGAACCAGCCGGACTTCTCCACGCCGATCCGCTTGTCGGCGAGCCCCATCCGCTCGAGCGTGCGCGCGGTGACGAGGCTGGGGTTCTCGTGGTCGTCCACGGGCGCGGTGCGGGTGAGCCAGGAGAATTCCCAGGCGTTCGGTTCCTCGAAGCGCCGGAGGACAAGGATCGGCTCGTCCTGCGAGAGCAGGAGCGCGTGGTACTTGTAGTACCCCGGCGTCTCGTAGCCGGTCAGGTAGCAGATGTTCTCGGGACCCCGGACCAGGAGGGCGTCCACGCCGAGCTCGCGCATCCCGCGCATCACGCTCTCGTAGCGCCGCCGGTACTCGTCGAGCGAGAACCCGAGGCGCTCGTGCCCCTTCATCTCCATCTGGGAGCCTCCCCTGGCCAGCCCGCCGGCCCTATCGGCCCGTCTTGTTCGCGGCAAACACCGACGCCATCTCGAACAGGAGGTGGGCGGCGGTGATGGAGGTGATGTCGTTGGTGTCGCAGGGCGGCGAGACCTCGACCAGGTCGGCGCCGACGAGGTTGAACCCCACGAGGCCTCGGATCACCTGCATCGCCTGCCAGGTGCTGAGCCCCCCGATCTCGGGCACTCCCGTGCCGGGCGCGTACGACGGGTCGAGCCCGTCGATGTCGAAGGTGAAGTAAACCGGTGCCCCGCCGACCAGCGATCGGATTTCGGCGACGACGTCGTCCATGTCCCGCCGGTGGACCTCGTGGGCCGGCATCATCCGGTAGTGCTCCTTGGACCATTTCAGGTCGTCGGGGTAGAAGAGGCTCCCCCGGATCCCGATCTGCACCACGCGCTCGGGGATGATGAGGCCGTCCTCGTGGGCGCGGCGGAACGTGGTCGCATGCGTCAGCTTGTGGGCGAACTGGGTGTCGTGGGTGTCGGTGTGGGCGTCGATGTGCACGATGGCCAGCGGGCCGTGATGCCGCGCCACGGCACGCAGGATCGGGTACGTGACGCCGTGGTCGCCGCCCACCGCGATGGCCTTGCAGCCGTTCCGGTAGATCTGGTCGAACTCCTCGGTGATCCAGTCGAATGTCCGCTCGATCTCGAACGGGGTCGTCCGCACGTCGCCGTAGTCCGCGATACGGATCTCGCGGTGCACGGTGACGTCCAGCATCGGGTGGTGCGTCCGGACCTGGCTCGAGCAGTGCCGGATGGTCCGCGGCGCGAGGCGCGCGCCGACGCGATAGCCGGCCGCGGTGTCGAACGGCACTCCCGCGAAGACGACGTCGAGGTTCTGGGTGTCGGTCCGATGCGGGAGCCGCATGAACGTCGCGATGCCGGAATAGCGCGGATAGATCATGCTGTCGATGGGCTCGGGATGGCTCGGCTGGGTCATCTGGCCCCCTCCGGGTGCGACAGGCTTCGCCGGGCCGCGCCGCGCGGGCCGGACGCCAGGACTGTAGTCGCGGCTTCGCGGCACTGTCAACCGCCCGCTCCCAGGCTGCTCCCAGGCGTGCGCCCAGGCCCGCGGGTGCTGGCGTCGGCGGCGCGGGAGGCGCCGGAACGCGGCGTCGCGATACGTCTCGAGCCGGTCTCGCGTGAGGGTCAGAACACCAGGCCCTGCTCGGTGATCCGGTACTCGACGATCTCGTCCGTCATCGCGCTGCCCCGGTGCTTGGCCACCGCGAGGAAGCGCCCGACGCGAGTGCCGACCTTCTCCCGGCCCATCAAGAGGACCGTGTTGGCCACCGCCCCGAGATCGCCGGCCCCCGTCTTGCGCGCTACCAGGTCCTCGAGACGGGTCTCCTCGGTCGTGACGAGGACCACCGTGGTGATCGCCTCGTGGTCGTAGCGATGGGCGTCGATGAAGGCCCGGTGCTGCCACACGGGCAGGCAGATCTCCATCCCGAGGGTCTCGGCATCCCGGTGGATGACCTTCCGGTAGAGCTCGTCGACGAGGTAGAGCTGGATCGCGTCATCGGGCTGGCACGGCTCGATCCCGTCGATGGCGACGCGCCGCGTCCCGTCGGCGAAGTGGAAATAGAAGAAGGGACGCGCGGTGTAGAGGGCCCGGGCGTACGTGGCCTTCCAGCCCCAGTCGAACTCGCGCCCGTCCGGCGTCGGCACCTCGTAGTCGCTCCGTCGCCCGACCCACGGGAAGACATCGAGGTACTGGGCCGCGAGCTCTCCGGCCGGTGGATACGGATCGCTCATCGGCATCACGGTGTGGGTCCAGCGACGGAGGTCCCACCCGTGAAGGCGATCGGCGTAGGGCGCGTGCTGCTGGGAGTCGCCGCGGGCGTTCATGTCGACGACGAGCCCGCGGGCGCCATCGGCGTGGCGCCCGTGATCCGCGAAGGCGAGCCCGAGATGGGTCTTGCCGATCCCGGTCGCACCGTAAACGACGGTGAGCGTGCCGGGGATCAGCCCGCCGTCGAGCATCCGGTCAAGGCGGGGGAGGCCGGTCAGGGCGCGCGGACGGGCAGTCACGAGGTCAGAGGATACGGGCGGCCCCCACCTCCGTCAATTAGCCCTGAACGGCGATTCCTGAAGAGGACACCGCGCCGCCGACTCGCCGGCCGGGAGCTTGCGCTTGAGGGCCGCGAACGCCCGCTCGGAGGCCGCCAGCGGCGCCTGCACCGACTCGGTCCGGATCAAGCAGTAGGCGCGCGATGCGACTTTCGTCGCCTCGATCCGGCCGATCCGCCGGATCACCGCGGCCCACGCGCGGCGCTCTGGTCCTGCCTCGGCGGATTCGACGTTCGCTGGCGCCGGATCGAGTCTCGGCCGGGTACTGCGCCAGCCGTTGCTCTATAATGCGGTGTGTGGGGAACGAATACGTGACTGGCCTGCATCTCCGCCCGGCGGACGAGATCCTGCGCGAGTCGGAGGCGTTCTTTCTGAGGCGGGGAGCCGTGCACGCGGCATTGCGACGGCTCACCCGCACGCTCGACGCCGAGTCGATCGCCTACGCGATCATCGGCGGGATGGCCCTCAACCTCTATGGCTACACCCGGGAAACGATCGACGTCGACATCCTGCTGACGCCGCCAGGGTTGGACACGTTCCGGGAGCGCCTGGTCGGGCGAGGATACGTTCCCGCCTTCCCGGGCGCGACGAGAAGCTTCCGCGACGCGGAAACGCAGGTCCCGATCGAAATCATCACGGCGGGTGAGTACCCGGGCGACGGCAAGCCCAAGGCGGTGGCCTTCCCGGACCCGGCGACGACGAGTCTCGATCGGGATGGCTACCGGGTCATCGCCCTCGAGAAGCTGATCGAGCTCAAGCTCGCGTCGGGTCTCTCCGCCCCGCATCGGCAGCTGATCGATCTGGCCGACGTGCAGCGGCTCATCGAGACGCTGGATCTGCCTCGAGAGCTGTCCGAGCACCTGGATCCGAGCGTCCGGGCCGAATTTGAGCGGCTGTGGGAGCTGGCCCGGCACGCACACCAAGGGCCGACCGACCCCGCGTAGACCGGCCGGGTACCGAACTCGTCGTTCCGGGTCCGCTGGTTCCGCTCCTTCCTCGAGTTCCACATTGAGGGGCTTCAGCGCTTCAATTTGATCACCGGCCAGAACAACGTCGGCAAGACCGCCTTGCTCGAGGCCCTGTTCATCGACTGCGGGGGGGGCCAACATCCGAGCCCTTCGCCATCGAGAACTTCCGGGGCGTCAGCCAGTTTGAGTCGCCTATGGATGCGGTTCTGGCTGGCCTCTTCCACGACTTCGACCCAATCTCCGTCGTTCGAGCTACAGGGCGCGGAGCTCGACATCACCCGGACCTGTGTGCTCCGGATCGTCGACGCGCCTACGACCGTGCTTTCCCGGGCGCGGGGCGGCGAAGAGTTCCAGATAGAGTTTCTCGTCGAGGTGGGGGAGCTCCCGCTGGGCGGCCGCGGCGAGGAGTTCGGCGGCCATGGTCGTCACCACGCGGTAGTTGCCGAGCGCGTGATCGCACAGGGTGGCCATGAGCTCGGGGGTCAGGAGCTTCGCGTTGCCGGCCGTGGTCACCAGGTGCCGGAGGCAGGCCAGGAGCTCCTCGGGGCTGGCGTACTCCATGACGAGCCGAGTGCGAATGCGGCTGCCGAGGGAGAGCAGCTCCTCGCGCCGCAGGCCCTCGGCCAGGCGCCCATCGCCGGCGAGCACGACGCTGAGGACGAGCCGGGAATCGAAGGGCGTGCTGCTCAAGGTCCGCAGCTTACTCAGCACCGCCGGACTCAGCTCATGCGCCTCGTCGATCAGTAGGACTGGGCGGACCAGGGTGGTCTCGATATGGGCCTGCCAGCGTTCGCGCAGCGCCTTGAAGCCGCTCCAGCGGTTGTGGGGCCGGAGCGCGACGCCGAAGAGATCGCCCAGCTCGCGGTAGAAGTCGGCCCCGCTGCGGATGGGCCGGGGCGCCGACCGTGACCTCGCGCAGGCGGCCGAGGCGTTCGGTTAGGCCGAGACCACACGGCTGCCCCACGGCCCTCGGGTGCTGACGCCCGCGACTCGTCAGCGAGCTAGCCGGCGAGGAGATGGGCCGCCAGCGCCCACAGCACGAACGCGCCCAGGGTGGCCGCCGCGCCGAGAATCTCCCCCAGCGGGA
>Ga0073934_10010552_pt1 | contig 11444 bp, 7 predicted proteins | sample LarsenN4metaG_FD_76834 | JGI IMG/M metagenome (GOLD analysis project Ga0073934, IMG submission 76834) | Hot spring sediment bacterial and archeal communities from British Columbia, Canada, to study Microbial Dark Matter (Phase II) - Larsen... ...
AACAGCTTTGGGAAGGTGTGGAGGGAATTGGAATAAATGACTTTTTTAAGGATGTAGAATCACAATTATACAAAGTTCAATACAGGGTGCTGCTCAGCCGCTACCGGGGCAGAACGGAATGCCCGGATTGTAATGGTTATCGCCTACGCAAGGAAGCATTGTATGTAAAAGTTGGAGGCAGGCATATTGGTGAGTTAAGCACCATGCCTGCAAAAGAATTAAAGATTTGGTTTGATGAATTGGATAATAAGCTAAGTGTACATGATAAGCAGGTGGGTAAAAGAATACTGATTGAACTCCATCACCGGCTTACTACTTTAATAAGTGTAGGGTTAGGATACCTTACTATGAGCCGGTTGGCAAACTCTTTAAGCGGTGGTGAAAGTCAGCGTATTCAGCTTACGAGGAGTTTGGGCAGCAATCTTACCAATTCGTTATATATACTGGATGAGCCTTCTATAGGTTTACATTCAAGAGATACGGCTAACCTGATAAAAGTTTTAAAAGAGTTACGGGACCTGGGAAATACCGTGGTGGTGGTGGAGCATGATGAAATGATGATGCGGGAAGCAGATCATATTATTGATATGGGACCAATGGCATCTCACCTGGGAGGTGAGGTAGTGGCTGAAGGAGACTATGATGCTATTATTTCAAACCCCAACAGCCTGACAGGAAAGTACCTGCAAGGTGAGTTGAGTATTGATCCGCCCAAAACTATTCGAAAGTGGAACAGGTCAATAACGGTGGAAGGTGCAAGGCAAAATAATTTGAAGAATATAACCGTTGAGTTTCCTCTGAATGTGCTTTGTGTGGTGAGTGGTGTTAGTGGAAGCGGAAAGACAACTTTAGTTAAGCAGATACTTTACCCTGCTTTACGTAAACTAAAAGGAGAGTTTGGCGATAAGGTTGGGTTTCATAAACAAATAACAGGTGATACGGAAAGTATTGCTCAAATAGAGCTGGTTGACCAAAACCCGATAGGCAAATCATCAAGGAGTAATCCCGTTACTTACATAAAGGCTTATGATGAGATCAGGGATTTGTACGCAAGGCAACCATTAAGTAAGATGCGAGGTTTTCAACCGAAACATTTTTCCTTTAATGTAGATGGTGGCCGGTGTGATACTTGTAAAGGAGAGGGAGAACAGGTGGTGGAAATGCAGTTTTTGGCCGATGTACACCTGGTTTGTGAAAGTTGTGGCGGTAAGCGATTCAAAGAAGAAGTATTAGAAGTGAAGTATAAGGATAAAAGTATTTTTGATGTGCTGGAGATGAGCGTAGATGAAGCCATCAACTTTTTTTATGATGAGAAAGGGCTGTCCGCTGCGTTGCAACCCTTGAGTGATGTAGGGCTGGGTTATGTAAAACTGGGCCAGTCATCGGACACACTTTCAGGAGGGGAGGCACAACGGGTGAAACTGGCTTCTTTCCTGGGAAAGGGCAGATCCGGAAATAAAATTCTATTCATTTTTGACGAACCAACCACCGGACTTCATTTCAATGATATCAAAAAACTATTAGCTTCTTTTAATGCCCTGATTGAGCAGGGACATTCCATAATTGTAATTGAACATAATACAGATGTAATTCGCAGTGCCGACTGGGTGATTGATCTTGGTCCTGAAGCTGGAGATGGTGGTGGTGAAATAGTTTTTAAAGGTACGCCTGCTGCTTTAAAAAAGTCAAAAGAGAGCCATACCGCCCGGTATATTTCGTAATTTTTTACAAAGGTTTATTTTGTTGTTTTCCCGGTTTCCAATTGACTCCCTCTCGTAAACTTACGATGTAGAAGAAAGTGTATTTACTTTTTCTCATTCATCTTTTAGGTAAAAACCATTATTTCTTATAAGTAGATATATAATTTAGCTCTTAGAAATCGTTAGTTATAAACCCTTAGTGGTTCATCCAAATATCCTGACAATGAAAGGTCTGATCACAGCACTCATTTGCTGTATTATATTTTATACAGCTTCAGCACAAAACACCTACACCTGGAATGTGGCCGGAGGAGGTAACTGGAATACATCTGGAAACTGGACTCCTGCAAGAACCTCTGCCGCTGCAACAGATATCCTCATTATCAATAATGGTGGTTCAAAAACCATAACCAATGTGCCGACACAAACAATTGGAAGATTGGTGATTGCCAACAATACATCTGTTACTTTATCGGGAGGAGGCGGAACACAAACACTTACTATTTCCAATGGAACCGGGAATGATTTTATTATTGAAAGCGGATCAACCTTGGTTCAGAACAATAATTTAGAGAACATTACACTTTCATCTGATTGTAGTGCTGACATAAGCGGTATTTATGATGTAAGGGGAACTTTTACTACAACAGCTTCTGGAGTGGTAACTACTGTATGGGGGGAGTTACAAAATGCATCTGTTGTTAATTCTACAGCTGCAGACAAACTTTTTTTTAAGAGTGGCGCGGTGTATCGTCACAATAGAAATGGTGGAGCTGTACCTTCTGCAACCTGGGAAAGTGGTTCTGATATAATAATTTCTGGTTTAACAAGTTCTTTACCCGGTAACTTAAATCAGTCATTTGACGATTTTATATGGGACAATGCAGGTCAAACAACCGGTTTTAACCTTGCTGGTTCGATTACATCAGTTGCTGGTGATTTTAGGGTTACAAATACCAATAACTATGGGCTGTTTTTAGCCAATACTTCTGGCAGTAATTACAATTTGTCAATTACCGGCGATTTTGTGTTAGCCGGAAATTCCTGGGTGTCTGTAACAAACGGTGATAATATTACTGCAACGGTTGATATTAGCGGTGACTTCATTATGTCTGGTGGATTTTTTGATTACCATGTGGCTACTTCAGGAGGTACAACATTAAATAAAATTATCCTTAATGTTACCGGTGATGTAACTGTCACAGCTGGTATTTTTGATTTTGCCTGGGGTAATTCCAATGCTGCTAATTTTACTGAGTTACGGCTGGGAGGTAATCTTTCTGTTTCAGGTACCGGCGTATTCAGAACTACGACTGCTGATACTGATATTTCCAATGGTACAGTTTACTTCAATGGTCCGGGCAACCTGCAAACATTTTATGCGGAAACACCAGCAAACGTTACTTATGTAAATTTTGTGATCAATAATAAACTGAGATTATTGTCAGACAGAGTTCTTGCCAGTAATAATGCGGCAGGATGGGCAGACCAGTTTACAGTTAACGGTGGTGGCAGTATAGATCTGCTTACGCATAGAATTATAAGTTCCACTGGTTCTTCCCCGGCGGTAAACAGTTCCTTTGTGTTACAGGCAGGTGCAGAAATGATTACCGCTAATGCTGATGGTGTACAACTGAATGCAACAAACGGTTCTGTTTCTACAGCCATTGCCAACAGAACGTACAATAGTGGAGCCAATTACGTCTACAATGGTTCAGTTGTTCAGAACAGCGGAATATTCACAACTACACCTGCGGCTAACCAGGTCAATAACCTTACTATTAATAATACAGCCGGAACCTACAGCACAGGACTGACATTGCAGCAACCGCTGGCAGTTAACGGTAATTGTCTTTTTACAGCTGGGGTCATTACAACTTCACTCACTGATATTCTTCTCATTAATGACGGCGCCACAACCAGCGGGGCCAATAATAACTCTTCAAATCCTTCATTTGTAAATGGGCCAGTTCGAAAAACAGGCAACGATGCGTTTGAATTCCCGGTTGGAAAAATCAATGCGGGTTACCGTCCCTGCAGTATAACCGCTCCGTCTGTTATTACCGATGTTTTTACGGCTGAATATATAAGAGGTAATGCTACTGCGCTGGGTACCGTAACTGCGCCGGGTTTACAAGCAGTAAGTAATTGCGAATATTGGGATATTGACAGGACTTCAGGTACATCTTCAGTTAATGTTACCTTATCATGGAGCAGTATCAGTCCTTGTAATCCGGCAGCAACTGTAAATGATCTGAACGATATTACAGTTGCACATTTTGATGGTGTAACCTGGAATATGCATGGTGCCACAACCGTTGGTGGATCAGCGAGTGCCGGCGCAGTTACCTGGAATGGGGTCAGCAATTTCAGTACATTTTCCCTGGGTTTAAAGGGATCACAGGTGCCATTGTCTGTAAAGTTTACCAATCTGACGGCTTTCCCATCGGGTTCAGCCAATATCATTGAATGGACAATCAATGAAGAAACCGGGGTACAGGATTACGAGGTACAACGGTCTTACAACGGAGCAAACTTTATTACTGTAAATACTACGGCTGCCAGGAATAATAATGGAAGCAACGAGAAATACCTGTTCAGGGATGAACAGCCGGGTGCTGATAAAGTCTTTTATCGAATAAAAGGAAACGAACTTAACGGAACTTTCAAATACAGCCCTATTGCCAAAGTAATAAGAAGCAGTAACAATGACGAGGCAATAAAAATTTATCCTAATCCTGTTATTACAAAACAGTTTAGCCTTCAACTGAACAAACTGGAAAAAGGAAATTATATGCTAAGGCTGATCAATAGTAATGGACAGGAAGTGCAGCAGGTTTCATTTCAGCATGCCGGCGGGTATGTGTACAGGTCTGTGGAGTTACCATCCAGTATTCCGGCGGGGATATATTACCTAATTATGACGGGTAATGAAATAATCAATAAAAGCACTCTAGTCGTTCAATGAGTCTTTATAAGTAATTCCAGCGGTTAATTCCGCTATATTGATTTTTTTATCTAAGCTTATCCAGGCTCTTTACCAGCTTCTCGTCTTTTCTTATGTCTCTGAATGCAAGGAAATAACCGGTTAAGAAAATGAAAGGTAACACTGCATAAAGCGCCAATGTGGTGTTAGTCAGTTTATTCATCAGCATGATATAGCGGACGATGATTATTATAGAAATCAGTAATCCCAACAGGCAGAGCCGTATTTGCAGCTTCCTGTCTTTAAACAGAAAAATGATAACAGTAGAAAGGATGACGGATCCCCCTGTTAGTATCAGCAGGAAAAAATCACTGGCAGCATCTATCACTTTATCGGCCTGCATATTTTTGATAGCTTCTTTGCCTGTTACAAACGGAAACATGAAACTCAATACCGCCGCAATAGTGGCAAGCAATAACCAAAGTGTTTGTCGTCGCTGAATCATTTGACTGAATTTATTCTTGCTAAAATTATTTATGATTAACCAAGCTCCGGATATAGAGGGAACTGTTGCATGAATGCTTTCACTTCAGCTTTTGTTTTGCTGATCGTTGCTTCGTCGTCAGTATTCATTAAAACATTGTCGATATGAGCAACAACAGTTTCCATATGCTCCTCTTTTAGTCCTCTTGTGGTGATAGCCGGAACTCCAACCCTGATACCCGATGTAACAAATGGTGACTTATCATCAAAGGGAACGGCATTTTTATTTAACGTAATGTGTGCTTTGTCCAGCGTTTCCTGTGCTTTTTTACCAGTCAGGTTTTTGTTTCGGAGATCGATCAGCATCAGGTGATTATCTGTGCCACCACTGATTAACTGATACCCCCGGTTTACAAATGCTTTGGCCATCGCCTGTGCGTTGGCAATAACCTGTTTGCCGTAGGATTTAAAATCTTCAGAAAGAATTTCACCAAAAGCTACTGCTTTGGCTGCAATGACATGTTCAAGCGGCCCACCCTGCGAACCGGGAAAAACGGCCAGATCAAGCAACTGGCTCATGGTTCTCAAATTACCTTTAGGATCTTTTATTCCCCATGGATTTTCAAAATCATTGCGAAGCATGATAACGCCTCCTCTCGGGCCACGCAATGTTTTATGCGTTGTAGAAGAAACGATATGACAATGTTCAAACGGATCGTTCAATAGTCCTGTTGCAATCAGGCCTGCAGGATGAGCTATATCTGCAAATACAATGGCGCCGATTTCATCAGCAACTGTACGGATGCGTTTGTAATCCCAGTCACGGCTGTAAGCAGAGGCACCGCAGATGATCATTTTTGGTTTTTCAGCTCTTGCTTTCGCTTCCAGTTGATCATAGTCTACAATACCATCTTTGGTAACACCATAATGAATGGCATGGTAAGTCTTTCCACTAAAGTTAGCAGGGCTTCCGTGGGTAAGGTGTCCGCCCATGCTCAAATCGAGTCCCAGGAATTTTTCACCCGGTTTCATCACTGCCAAAAAAACGGCAGCATTGGCAGAAGCGCCGCTATGCGGCTGAACATTAGCCCAACTGCAGTTAAAAACTTTTTTCAATCTTTCGATGGCCAGCGATTCGATTTCATCCACTACTTCGCAACCGCCATAATATCTTTTGCCGGGATAGCCTTCTGCATATTTATTGGTTGGCACAGTTCCCATTGCCTGCATTACCTGCAGTGAGGTAAAATTTTCCGAAGCAATCAGTTCAATACCACTGCGCTGGCGGTCAAGCTCTTTACGGATGAGGTCGAATACCAAAGTATCTTTTTGCATAAGGCAAAAATAAGAGAGTAGCAATGGAATAGCCCTAAACTGTTCAGGATTTTGTTTTGTTCTAAAAGTATTACTTTCGTTGGCTTTGATTAGTTACCACCGGCAGTAGTTGCCGGAAAAATACAGTGGCTTATACATGAAAGCTATAATACCAGTGGCTGGTGCAGGCACCAAGCTGCGTCCACATAGTTACACACAGCCCAAGGCATTGATCCCACTTGCAGGAAAGACAGTGTTAAGCATTATCATTGATCAGCTAAAAGGTGCAGGAATAAATGAATTTGTTTTTATCGTCGGCTATCTTGGCGACAAGATCCAGGATTACGTAAAGGCAAAATACCCGGATATTAAGGCACACTATGTCCACCAATATGACAGGCAGGGAGTTGGGCATGCCATTAAACTGGCAAGAACTATCATCAACCAGGATGAAGTATTTGTAGTTTTAGGCGATACCATTTGCGAATATGATGTGCAGGAAGTGGTGAACAGCCCGCATTCCATGATCGGTGTAAGAAAAGTCGATGATCCAAGAGAGTTTGGTGTTGCCGAGATTGAAGAAGATAGTTCAATCAGCCATGTGGTGGAGAAACCACAAATTCCCAAGTCTAACATGGCGATGGTTGGTTTGTACAAGATCAGGGAAAGTGACCAGATGTTTCAGTGCCTGGAAAATAATATCCGCCAGGGGCTTCGTAGCCATGGCGAATACAGCCTGACAGATGCTTTAGATTGTATGATTAAAATGGGAGTACAGTTCAAATCATTTAAAGTGGAGAATTGGTTTGATTGCGGACGAAAAGAAACCTTGCTGGAATCAAATGCCACTTTATTGAAAAAATTCGCACCTGTGACGGATGCCCGTCAGTATGAAAATACTGTCATTATTCCGCCGGTAAGTATTGGGGCGGGCTGCAATATTAAAAACTCTATCATCGGGCCTAATGTCACAATCGGTGAGAATACAGTGATCGATGATTCTATTGTCAAGAACTCCATTATTGGTTCTTTCTCCAATCTATTCGATATAGTACTTGATGAATCAGTGATCGGTAGTGATACAAATCTCCGGGGTGAAACCCGTTCCCTGAATATCGGTGATAATACAAGTATTGACCTTGGATAATTGGGTCATTAGTCGGGAGTCTGTAGTCAATAGTTATCTTTACTATATTAATATTTATCACCAACGACCTATGACCAGATTCTCCAATCGAATTACCCAACTTTTCAGCATTGAATTTCCCATTATACAGGCAGGAATGATATGGGCCAGTGGCTGGAGACTGGCCAGTGCCGTAAGTAATGCCGGTGGCCTGGGTATCATTGGTGCCGGTTCCATGTACCCGGATGTTTTTAGAGAACATTTACAGAAATGTAAAGCTGCTACGGATAAACCATTTGCCGTAAACCTTCCATTGCTTTACCCAGATATCGATAAACATATAGCTATCTTAATAGAAGAGGGTGTAAAAATTGTTTTTACCTCTGCCGGTAATCCCAAAACATGGACAGGCTTACTGAAAGAAAAGGGCATTACAGTAGTTCATGTGGTCAGTTCATCCAAATTTGCCCGTAAAGCTGAGGAGGCCGGTTGTGATGCCGTTGTTGCAGAGGGTTTTGAAGCGGGGGGACATAATGGGCGGGAAGAGACAACCACAATGGTGCTCATTCCTGCTGTTGTTAATGCGGTTAAAATCCCGGTCATTGCTGCAGGAGGTATCGCTACAGGCCGGCAGATGCTGGCGGCCATGGTGCTTGGGGCCGAAGGAGTGCAAATGGGCAGCCGGTTTGTTGCCAGTGAGGAAGCCTCCTCTCATATTAGTTTTAAAAAGGCTGTTATCAGTTCTTCAGAAGGCGATACCCAATTGATGATGAAACAACTTACTCCTGTCAGGCTCCTGAAAAATGCCTTTTTTTCTGAAGTACAGCAGGCTGAATTAAAGGGGGCAACCGCGGAAGAATTAAAGACGTTATTAGGAAGGGCAAGGGCCAAAAAGGGGATGTTTGAAGGCGATATGGAACAGGGCGAGTTGGAAATAGGGCAGGTCAGTGCTATACTGGACGATATCCTGCCTGCCGGGCATATTGTAAAGAATGTGTGGCAGGAATTTATGAACGGTTTGGCCGAACCAGTGAAAATGCTTTAATTTTATCAGTCACCATGAAAAAGGACAGTGCTGAACGGTTATAAATAACCCGACAAAACAAGGACAATGAAACAAAAATCTATCCTGCTGGCATTTTCTCTTATGGGATTTGTTGTTGCTAAAGCCAATAACGGCCCTGGCGATGGTCTGTCTGCCGGACAGGCAGGCAAAAAGGATGAAGTGAATGGAACCGTGGTGCATTCCGAAACGAAGAAGCCGCTCAAAGATGTAACAGTTACTGCTTACCTGGTTTCAAAAAAAGAAAAGATCAGTGCTACAAATGATATCGGAGAATTTGCTTTCGATGAATTGAAGCCCGGCACATACAAGTTTGTATTTGAAAAAGCCGGTTTCAGGAAAGTGACAAAAGAGAAGGTAGTAGTGAAAACAGACGAAGCATTCCAGATGAATATCGAAATGATCGAGGCTGGGGATTATGATATTATGCCATCTCCCTTCAATATTGGCGGCGGGATATAAGTAAAATAATTGCCTAACAAAGGAATCCCCGGTTCACTGAACCGGGGATTTTTATTTTTCATGGCTGGTTTTGGGCTACTGGTATAAATTAGTCAAGGTTCATATCAAAATCATCATCGCTCTTTTCAATACTGAATTTTTTGTGCTTTTCCAGGAAGGAACGGTACTTGTTGTAGGTTTGATCAGACGCCTTCTTTCCGTTGATGAATAATTCACCGTCTTTATGCTTCAGGGTATATCCTTCTTTTTTGTTGATCAATCCATCCTTTTCAAGCCCATCGACAAATGTTTTGAATTCCTTAATCTCGGCTTTGGCTTTTTCAAGGCTTTCTTTTGCTTTTGTCATTTCTTTTTCCAGTTTTGGCCCCAGGTCTTTCATTTCTTCCTGTACTTTCTTCATTTCTGATTCTAAATTTTTCATGTCTGCCTCTTTTACTTTTTCCATCTCGGCCTTTATCTTTTCCCAGTCCACTTTCGCCATTGATTCCTGGATTTCCTTTTGAACTTTTGCTTCATCCAGTTGTTTCATAGCTTCCTGCATCTGTTTTTTGATGTTGTCGAAATCCACTTTGGCCAATGAGGCCTCCACTTCACTTTTAATTTTTTCCAGGTCTACTTCTTTTAATGCTTTCTCAACTTCTGCTTTGATTTTTTCTACATTGATCTCTTTAAGTGATTCATTGATTTCCTTTCGGATTTTTTCCATATCAACATTCATATCGGCTTCGTTTAATTCATCCAATACATCATCCAGGTCACGAACCTTCTTTTCTCTGTCCTTCGCTTTTTTGGGTGTTGTATCATTTAATGACTGCTCATATTTTCCAGGCGATTGTTGACGATCCCAGGATACAAGCCCGATAGTAAGACCGATGGCCGCTACGGCAAACAGGAGGCGCACATTCATAAATTTTGCTGATTTCATACAATTGTTTTTAATGGCTGAATAATTTGATTCACGAAGTATTTCGTATCAAATATACGATTGATTTCGTATTTAGCTAATTTCAATTATCCTTAATGAAAATTTTAACAAAAGAGCCGCCCGGTTTACCGGGCGGCTCTTTTAAAGAATATTCAATCAAGTCTAATTTTTCCTAAATGCCCAGCGTAGCATTTCTTTCCAGGTAGGTTTTTTCCCATACATCAGGATACCGGTACGATAGATCTTTCCTGCGAACCAAACGGTGAAAATAAATCCAAGGACTAATAAAGCCATAGACAGTCCCAGTTGCCACCAGGGAACCGTATTCGGCACTCCAAATGGTATTCGGGCCATCATAACTATAGGAGAACTAAACGGAATAATACTTGCCCAAACAGCCAGTGGACTGGTGGGATTGGCAATCGCTGCACTCATCATAGCAATAGAAAGAATAACAAGCATGGTGATGGGAAAACTAAGTGACTGGGCTTCCCGCATATCCTCATTTACTGCACTACCAATAGCGCCGTAAAGTGAAGAGTAAAAGAAGAAACCGGCCAGGAAGTAAAATCCAAAACAGAACAGGATAAGCGGTACGTCAACGCTGGAGAAAAGATTCTGCATATTACCCACTACCTGCCCGGTTATTCCATCCGTTCCACCGGTTGCTTTCCCGATATTATATACAATAAGGACAAAAACAATCCACAGGAAAAACTGTGTAAGGGCAACCAGGCCGATACCCAGTATCTTACCCAGCATCATCTGGAAAGGTTTTACCGAAGAAACCAGCACTTCGGCGATACGGTTGGTTTTTTCTTCCATCACACCCATCATTACCTGCGAACCATAGATCAATAAAATGAAATAAATAAGGAAACCTGAAACATAACCTATGCCTTCTGCAATTTTTACATTAGCTTTTTCATCTTTTATATTTCTTGCACTTAGCCCAAGCCTGCTGGACGCCAGTATTTTTTGTTTTTCATTATCAATCTGAAGGCTGTCGTTTTTAATTTCATTCCAGATCCTGTTCAGTTTGCCTTCTACAAGGCTTGTGGAGCTGCTACCGTATGACTTATTAGATTTGAAAAAAAGACTATCAGTTCCGGTTTGCCAGTTTACAGATGGTATTACTATATAGCCATCATACCCTTCTGCCTGGTGATCGGCCATTACTTTTGCTGCTTCATCTTTTACCAGTAACAGGGTGGAACTTTTATCAATAGAATTCTGAAAAGCCAGCTTTTCAGCAGAGAAATATCCTGATGAGTCTATTACTGCCACTTTCAGGTTTTGCACACTTTCTTTGGCAATATATCCCATTCCGAAAATGAGCAGGATATAAAGTATAGGGAAAAGCAGCGTTGAAATGATAAAAGTTTTCTTCCTGACCCTTGTCAGGTATTCTCTTTTTATAATGATCCAAATCTTTTTCATGTAAA
>Ga0073934_10010553_pt1 | contig 11442 bp, 10 predicted proteins | sample LarsenN4metaG_FD_76834 | JGI IMG/M metagenome (GOLD analysis project Ga0073934, IMG submission 76834) | Hot spring sediment bacterial and archeal communities from British Columbia, Canada, to study Microbial Dark Matter (Phase II) - Larsen... ...
GCACAACGACACCGTCGAGATCGGCAAGTACAAGATCAAGTACCTGGTCGAGGACGGCACCGACTACGAGAAGACCATGATCATGAAGCCGGGCGCGCACGCGGGTGCGGCAGCCACGCCCCCCGGCTTCGCATCGACCGCGCCGCTGTCCACGCCCTCGGGCTTCGGCACCCTGGGAGGCGCCGCCACCTCGGCCTCGATCCGCGTGCTCAACGGTGCCGCCGCCGGCCGCGAAGTGGCGCTCACCAAGGTCGTCACCACCGTCGGCAAGCCCGGCGTGCAGGTCGCCTCGATCACCAAGCGCCCGGGCGGCTACGTCTTCGCCCACGTCGAAGGCGCCGCCCGTCCGACCATCAACGGCATCGCGCTGTCCGCCGAGTCGGTGCATCTGAAGAACGGCGACGTGATCGAGCTCGCCGGCACGCAGATGCAGTTCGTGCAGGCCTGATCGCCTGACCGGCGCCCGCCGAGTCCCTGGGACTCCGGACGACGCCCGACACCGGGCGTGACCGTTTTCACGAATGCGGGCCGATCGCACCGCGACCTCGCGGCCCTCGCGGCATTCGTGTCACGGGCGCCTTGCGCGCGCGCGAGTGCCGGCTCACCATCGCCTCTCGACGAGTCCCGCATCACCCCATGAACATCAGAGTCCTCGGCTGTTCGGGCGCGATCGCCGCCGGCTGCCGGACGACCGCCTTCGCTCTTGACGACGACGTGCTCATCGACGCCGGCACCGGCGTCGGTGACCTCACGCTCGACGAGCTCACACGCATCGAGCACATCCTCGTCAGCCACTCGCACCTCGACCACGTGCTGGCGATCGGCCTGCTGGCCGACACGGTGATGCGTCAGCGCGCGGGCAAGCCGCCGATCCGCGTGCACGCGCTGCCCGCCACGCTCGAGGCATTGCGCACGCACGTGTTCAACGGCGTCATCTGGCCCGACTTCACGCGCCTGCCCAACGCCGAACAGCCCGTGCTCGCCTTCGTGCCCTTCGCGGTGGGCGACCGCATCGACGTCGGCGGCGGCCGGCTCGTCGAAGTGCTGAGTGCGTCGCACACCGTGCCCGCGGTCGGCTTCGCCGTCGAAGGCAGCGGCGGGCATTGGGTCTACACCGGCGACACCGGCCCCAACCCCGAGCTGTGGATGCGCCTGCGCGGCATGAACGTGAAGCACCTCGTGATCGAGACCGCCTTCAGCGACGAAGAGCGCCACCTGGCCCGCATCAGCCGCCACCTCTCGCCCGCCGTGCTCGGGCAGGAGCTGCGCCAGCTCGAAGGCAGCGTCGACGTGCACATCACCCACATCAAGCCCGGCGAGCTGGACGCCGTGATGACGCAGATCGGCGCTCTCGGCAGCCGCCACCGCGTGCGCGCGCTGGCCGCCGGCGACCGACACGTGTTGTGACAAGAAACGTCATCCGGCAACCAGCACCTGACCCATCGCGCCCCCCGCCACGTGACCAGCCGTGACCCGGCCGCGAGACAGTTCACGAATTGCAGCGCGAACAGGGTTCATCTCCGGCTGGCACGACCCCTGCAACGAAAGCGACGCATCTCAACCACCTCCTCAGGAGAGTTCGTACATGAAACGCGTCCAACAGGGTTTCACCCTCATCGAACTGATGATCGTCGTGGCGATCATCGGCATCCTGGCGGCGGTGGCGCTGCCGGCGTATCGCGAGTACACGATCAAGGCCCGCGTGTCCGAGGCGATCCTGGCGACGAGCCAGTGCCGGACGACTGTGTCGGAGGTCTATCAGACCGGGAGTGCCTCCGCGCTGCCTGGACCGAACGGATGGGGCTGTGAGGCGACGTCGGGACAGCAGTCGCGATTCGTGCAGACGGTGACCACCGACGCCAACGGTGTCATCACCGTCCTGCTGGCAACGACCGCCGACCTCGGTGGTGCGAGCGGCGGCTCGATCGCTCTTACCCCCCGGTCGCAGACCGGTACGCTGACGTCTGCAGACATCGGCAACACCCAGGTGTTCGAGTTCACGTGCGGTCCCGCTTCGGGCAGCGCGGTCCCCGCGGCCACTCTGCGGAGATTCCTGCCGGGTTCGTGCAAGTAAATCAGGTAGGCTCCCAATGAGGAAGGGCGTTCATCGAACGCCCTTCTTTCTTTGTGGGGCAGTGATCTGGTGATCACGACCAAAGGGTCAGCATGATCTACATCCTCGGCCTCGTTGCACTCGGCCTCGCTTGGCTGCTTCCCGGGCACTATCGCCCGTGGACATCGTTTCAGCAGGAGTTGCTTGCAGCCACAGGCGCCGCGTTGGTAGTGCTTGCCGCGGTGGCGCGCCCGGGCGCGCGTACGGTGGACGTTCCGCCGATCGCATTGGGCCTTGCGATCGTAGCTACCGTCCCGCTCGTCCAGTGGGCAATGGGGCAGATCGCGTTCTTCGACGATGCCGTGCTGCCAGCGATGTATCTCGTGGGCGCTGGACTCGTCATCGTCGCGGCGCGATCGATGACATCCAGTGAAGAAGATCAGTTCGTCACGGCCGTGAATGTGATGTTCATTGCGGCCGCGCTGGCTTCCAGCGTCGTGGCGTTGGCACAGTGGCTCCAGGTGACCGACGGACTGTGGGTGGAGACCGCGCCGCCGGGAGCGCGCGTGTACGCCAATCTGACTCAGGCCAACCACTTGGCCAGCGCCGTGGCGCTTGGGGCCATCGCCCTCGCGTGGTGCTACGAGACACAACGGATCGGAGCCTGGTCGGCGATCTGCGCTTGGACCATATTCGCTCTGGTGCTCGCCTTGACCGGCTCACGGACCGGGTGGCTTCTCGTCAGCATCCTGGCCGTGTCTGTCATGTGGGCGCGTCGCCGGCGGCTTGCTGTGCGCACACCGGTCTGGGCCGTGGTGGCTGCCTCGCTGAGTCTCGTGTTGGCAGTCCTGTTGATGCCCAGTCTCAACGAGTGGCTTCTACTCTCTCCAAGTGAGGCCGCGTTGAGCGGGCGTTTGCAGGTCGGAACACGCAGCCAGCACTGGCAGACGATCGCAGAGGCCGTTGCGCTGCGCCCGGTTTTTGGCTATGGCTGGAACCAGGTCTCCGCCGCGCAGCAGGCCGCTGCCGCGGGGCATCCGGCGGTCGGCGAGTGGCTCGTCCACAGTCACAACCTGGTGCTGGACATGCTCGTATACAACGGCGTAGTTCTCGGAGGACTGATCGTCTGTGGTGTTGCCGCGTGGCTCGTCACGCGGCTGAAAGGGTGCCGCGACGCGAGTGGCTGGAGTGCCATCACAGGATGCGTCGCCCTTCTCGTGCACGCCTTGCTCGAGTACCCGCTCCACTATCTATTCTTTCTCCTGCCAATGGCCATCCTCGTGGGCATCGTGGAGGCGCGCCACGAGAGCTCTACTGTGCTACGCGTGAATCGTGCATGGCTTGTGCTGCCGCTCTTGACACTGGTAGCGCTTGGCGTGCGCGTTGCACAGGAGTATCTCGAGGTGGAAGACGTATGGCGCCGCGTGCAGTTGCACGAAGCGGGATTCGTGACGGACGGCATCGAACCGCGTCCGCCCGACGTGAAGTGGCTCGAAGGCCCGCGCGAGATCATCCGCTTCCAGCTCACCGAAGCGCGCGAAGGTATGACGCCCGAGGAACTCGACTGGATGCTCGCCGTGCGCAAGCGCTATGCGCAGCCCGGCGCGTTCATCCGTTACGCCGTCGCGGCCGGCCTGAACGGACGCGCCGACGATGCGCGGCAGAGTCTCGTGCTGCTGTGCAAGATCTGGGGCGATGGCTTCTGCGATCGTGCACGCAAGAGCTGGCCCGACTATCAGGTGCGCCATCCCGCGCTCAAGGCGATCGCCTTCCCCGTGCCGGCCGCACGCTGAGCGTCGTCGGCGACTCGCCGGCCGGTGCCACCACGGATACTCCCGGGCGCGCGCGGATTGCGCGCAACGCTGACGACTCATGATCGCGATCGCCTTCACGGCGGCACTGCTGTTGCCGCTCAGCCTCGCCTACACGGTGGCACCGTCCTCGACGGTACCGAACCAGTTGCTCGCGTGGCTGACTTGGGGTGTGGTCCTGTTGGCGTTCGCGCGCCGGCACGGCGGCGCTCCTGCTTCTGGCCTTGGTGTGCGGCAGGTCTGCTGGTTCGCCGTCGTGGTCGTGGCGACTTCGTTGCTCGGGTTCGCGTGGGGTGGCATGACGGGCCGCGCTGCGCCCGTGGGGCTCCTCGCCCCCTGGGTGTTGTCGATCGTCGCGTCCTTCGTGGTCCTGATGGTCGCCCGCTCGTCGGGCGACGGCGCGCTCGCGCGAGCGAGCGCAGCCGACGCCATGCGTCGCGCCGTGCTGATCACCGCCGCGCTCGGCGCGGCCGTGGGCGCCTTGCAGGTGTACGCACCCCAGTGGACGGACGGCGACTTCCTCGCGACGCCGCCGACGCCCGGCCGCGCTTCCGGCAACCTCCGCCAGCCCAACCATCTCGCGACCCTGCTCCTGTGGGGCATCGTCGCGGCGACCTGGGCGTTCGACGAAGCGGCGCGTTGCCGGCGCGATGCGATGTCGGCCGGCTGGCTGGCGGCGGCGCCCGTGCTGCTCGGCGGCGTGGTGCTCACGGTGTCGCGCACCGGCGCGGTCGGGGTGCTGGTGCTCGCGGTGTGGGGCGTCGTGGATCGAAGACTCGGGCGCGGCACGCGCGCACTGCTCGCCTTGCTGCCCTTGCTGTACGCGCTGCTGTGGTGGGGTTTCGACGCGGTCAGCGCGGCGGACGCGGGGGCGGGGGGCGGCTTCGCCGGCACCGCCCGCCTCCACCAGCCCGACATCTCCAGCAACCGCTTCGCCATCTGGGCCAACACGCTCGAGCTCATCGCGCAGAACCCGTGGACGGGCGTGGGGGTGGGCGAGTTCAACTTCGCGTGGACGCTTACGCAGTTCTCGCGTCCTCGGCCGCTGGAGTTCTTCGACCACACCCACAACCTCCCGCTGCAGCTGATCGTCGAGCTCGGCATCCCGCTCGGCGCGCTGGTGATCGGTCTGCTGCTGTACGCGCTGTGGCGTGCGTTCGTGTCGGCGCGCGACACCCCGGGCGACGCGGGTCTCGCCAAGCGCTGCGCGTTCGTGATGCTGCTGCTCATCGGCGTGCACAGCCTGCTCGAGTACCCGCTGTGGTACGCCTACTTCCTGTTCCCGACGGCGTTCCTGTGGGGCTTGTGCCTCGCTCCGGTCGGGGCGTCCGCGCCCGCTGCGCCCGCTGCGCCCGGCGCGGCGCCGCCGTCACGGCGCCGCCTTCGCTGGCCCGTGGTGGCCGGCGTGCTGATGATCGCCGGGGGACTGTTCGCGGCGTGGGACTACGCGCGCGTGAGCCGCATCTTCGTCGCCTCCGACGACGCGCCGCCGCTGGAGGAGCGCATCCGCGACGGACGGCGCAGCGTCTTCTTCGCGCACCATGCCGACTACGCGTGGGCCACCACGAGCGTCGCGCCGCCGCTCGAGGCGTTCCGGCGGCCGACGCACTTCCTGCTCGACACGCGGCTGATGATCGCGTGGTCGAAGGCGCTGGCCGCGCACGGCGACGTCGATCGTGCGCGCTGGGTGGCCGCGCGGCTGGCGGAGTTCAAGCGCGCCGATGCCGCGTCGTTCTTCGCGCCGTGCCGCGCGCCCGCCGAGCCGGGCACGCCGCGCCCGTTCCAGTGCGAGCCGCCCGAACGGCGCTACACCTTCCGCGACTTCCGCTGAGCGGCGCGCGCCGCGTTCACGGCGCGGGGTCGCCGGCCGCCACCCAGTCGCCCGACTTGCCGCCGCGCTTCTCGAGCAGGCGCACGCCGTCGATCACCATGCCGCGGTCGACCGCCTTGCACATGTCGTAGACGGTCAGCAGGCCCACCTGCACGGCGGTCAGCGCCTCCATCTCCACGCCCGTGCGGCCCAGGGTCTCGACCTGCGCGTCGCAGCGCACGCGGCTGCCCGCCTCGTCGATCGCGAACTCCACCGCCACGCGCGTGATCGGCAGCGGATGGCACAGCGGAATCAGGTCCGAGGCGCGCTTGGCCGCCTGGATGGCGGCGATGCGCGCGACGCCGATCACATCGCCCTTCTTCGCGCCGCCCTGCGCGACCAGCGCCAGGGTCGCCGGCTGCATGCGGATCACGCCGGTGGCGCGCGCCACGCGGTGCGTCACGTCCTTGGCGGCCACGTCGACCATGTGCGCCTGGCCTTGCGCGTCGAAGTGCGTCAGGGGGGAAGGGCTGGTCATGGACGGAAACACCGCGGCAACGTCGGGCTGGCATCATAGTCACGAACCGGAGCGCGCCCGCCGCACTCCCACCGCCGATGCGCCGATTCCCCCTCGTGAAGACCCTCGCCGTGGCGTGCGCGCTGGCGCTGGCCGCGCCCGTGCCGCCGCGCGCGCAGGTCAACCTGCCGTCGCTCGGCGACACGGTGTCCGAGCAGGTCGGCGTCGGCACCGAGCGGCGGCTGGGCGACCAGATCATGCGCGAGATCCGGCGCGACCCCGACTACCTCGACGACCCGCTGCTGCTGGAGTACGTGCAGTCGCTGTGGTCGCCGCTGGTGGCCGCGGCGCGCGCGCGCGGCGACATCGGCGCCGACCTCGACGCGCGCTTCGCGTGGGAGGCCTTCCTCGTGCGCGACCGCAGCGTCAACGCCTTCGCGCTGCCCGGCGGCTTCGTCGGCGTGCACCTCGGCCTGGTGTCGCTCACCAGCACGCGCGACCAGCTCGCCTCGGTGCTCGCGCACGAGCTGTCGCACGTCACGCAGCGGCACATCGCGCGCAGCATCGTCAACGAGCAACGCCAGTCGCTCATCGGGCTGGCCGCCATGATCCTCGGCGTCATCGCGGCCAGCCGCAGCACGCGGCCCGACGCGGCCAACGCCATCATCACCGGCGGCCAGGCCGCGGCGGTGCAGGGGATGCTCAACTTCTCGCGCGACATGGAGCGCGAGGCCGACCGCATCGGCATCGCGCTGCTCGAGCGCGCCGGCTTCGCCACCGCCGGCATGGCGCAGATGTTCGAGAAGCTCGACGGCGCCTCGCGGCTGAACGACAGCCTCGGCTACCCCTACCTGCGCACGCACCCGCTCACCGTCGAGCGCATCGGCGAGGCGCGCCTGCGCGCCGGCTCGGGCGCCGCGGCCGTGATGCCGCCCGCGCCGCTCGAGCACGAGCTCATGCGCGCGCGCGCCCGCGTGCTGATGGACGCGCGCGTCGACTCGCTGCGCCGCCTGCAGGCGCAGGACGCGCAAGCCCCCGGCGCGACGCCGCCGCTCGAGCGCGCCGGGCTGCTCGCGGCCAGCGCGCTCGCGTCGGCCCGGCTGCGCGACGGCGCGCGCGCCGTGGCCGCCGCCGAGCGCGCGCAGGCCGCGCTGCGCGAGGCGGCGGCCGGCGAGCCGCGCGCCGAACGCGGCGCCGACCTGGCGCGTGCCGAGCGCGCGCTCGCGCTGCTGCTCGCCGAAGCCCAGCTCGAGGCCGGTCAGCCGGCGCGCGCCGCCGCCGCACTGAAGCCCTTCGAGGCCGACCCGTCGCGCGCGCCGGCGCTCGCGCGCGCGCAGGTCGCGCTGGCCGTCGGCACGGCCGACACCTTGCGGCGCAGCGCCGAGGAGCTGCAGACGCGCGTGACGCAGACGCCGGCCGATGCCGCCGCCTGGCTCGCTCTGGCCCAGCTGTGGAGTCGCCTCGAGCAGCCGCTGCGCGCGGTGCGCGCCGAGGCCGAATCGCGCGCCGCGATCGGCGACCTGAACGGCGCGGTCGACCGGCTGCGCGCCGGCCAGCGCCTCGCGCGCACTGCGGGCCGGCCCGACTTCATCGAGGCCTCGGTCATCGATGCGCGGCTGCGCGAGCTCGAGGCACAGCGCCGCGAGCTCGCCGCCGAACTGCGCGGCGACGGCAAGGGTCCTCCGTGAGCTTTCCATGAGGCGCGACGGCAGCATCGCCCGTTCGGGCCGAGCCACACCGCCCGAACGGTGATCGGGGTGACGTCAGTTCCGGAGGGCCCAATGGACGCGCGGGTCCGGCGCGCGACCCTGGCGGCGCGCCGGGCCGGTCAGCTCGGCTCGAAGATGCGCTCGAGCGCCACGTCGATGACCACCGCGCAGGCGCTGTAGATCAGCGAGCCCAGCAACGCGGCGCTGAAGCCCGTGACGCTGAAGCCGTCGAGGATCGACGCCGCGGCCCAGAACATGAGCGCGTTGATCACGAACAGGAACAGGCCGAGCGTGACCAGGGTGACCGGCAGGGTCAGCAGCACCAGCACCGGCCGCACCACGGCATTGAGCAGGCCCAGCACCAGCGAGGCGATCATGGCCGAGCCGAAGCTCTTCACGGTGACGCCGGGGTAGAGGTAGGCCACCAGCAGCAGCGCGGCGGCCAGCAGCATCCAGCGCGCGAGGATCTTCATGGCGCGCGAGCATACCCGCGCGGCACGGCGCGTCGGCAGCCCGAAGTTTCCCCAGACCGCGCGGGGGCTTCGCGCGCGGCGACAATCCGGCCCGTCGAAAGGGGAGTAGCTCCCGCCGCCCGGCGGACGCGGCCCCCGTCAATACGGCCACCGGCTCCCGCCGGTCGCCCGGGACCGCAGAGGACCTCAGTCGTTCCCTCCGCAAGACCTTTCGGCGCCCTCGTTTCCAACGTCCCTTCGGGAGCTGCATGAACACGATCGCGCCGGATTGGCTCTGGTACTTCTTCGTCGCCTCCGTCCTGGTGGCGCTGTTCATCGACTTCGTCGTGCTCAAGAAGCAGGGTGCGCACGAGGTGTCGGTGAAGGAGGCGCTGAACTGGTCGCTCGTCTGGGTGGCGCTCAGCTTCGCCTTCAACGGCCTGTTCTGGTGGGCCGTGAAGGACTCCACCGGCGACGTCGACCTCGCCAACACCAAGGCGCTGGAGTTCCTGACCGGCTACCTCATCGAGAAGTCGCTGGCGGTCGACAACATCTTCGTCTTCCTGATGATCTTCACGTACTTCGCGGTGCCGCCGGCCTTCCAGAAGCGCGTGCTGATGATCGGGATCATCGGCGCGATCGTGCTGCGCACGATCATGATCCTCGTCGGCTCGTGGCTGATCGCCGAGTTCCACTGGGTGCTGTACGTGTTCGGCGCCTTCCTCGTCGTCACCGGCATCAAGATGTGGTGGGCCGCCGGCCAGGAGCCCGACCTCGAGGGCAATCCGGCGCTGAAGCTGCTGCGCCGCGTGATGCCGGTCAGCCGCCAGTTCGACGGCGAGAAGTTCTTCACCGTCGAGAACGGCCGGCGCATCGCCACGCCGCTGCTGCTCGTCATCGCGCTGGTGGGCGTCACCGACGTGATCTTCGCGGTCGACTCCATCCCGGCGATCTTCGCGATCACCATCGACCCGTTCATCGTGCTCACGTCCAACGTGTTCGCCATCCTCGGCCTGCGCGCGATGTACTTCCTGCTCGCCGCGGTGGCGACGAAGTTCCACCTGCTGAGCTACGGGCTGGCGGTGATCCTCGCCTTCATCGGCACGAAGATGCTGCTGATCGACGTGGTGAAGATCCCGGTGCTGGTGTCGCTCGGCGTGGTGGTCGCGGTGCTCGCGATCACGATGGTGTGGAGCGTGAAGACGGCGCCGCGCATCCGTCCGAAGGACGCGCAGCGGGCCTGAACGGCACGCGCGGCGGCGCGCGTCGAGCGCTCCTCGGCGCGCGCCGCGTGAGCGCCCGGTGAGCGCCCGGTGATGCCGGTGCGCGACAAAAGCGCGCTTTCCCTCGGGCGCGAGCCCGTTGCCAGAGTGAAAACTGCTTCTCAATGCAGCAGCAGCGCAGTACCATTCGCGCCGCAGGGTGCCAGAGAGAAACGAGGGCTCATGCGGCTCTCACCCGGACCCGGCACATCAACAACGTCCTTGATGGAGAGATTCGAAATGGCAACTGCGAAGAAGGCGGCCAAGAAAGCGGCCGCGAAGAAGGCCCCGGCCAAGAAGCCGGCGGCCAAGAAGGCCCCGGCCAAGAAGGCCGCACCGGCGAAGAAGGCCGCTCCCGCCAAGAAGGCGGCGGCGAAGAAGGCCCCCGCCAAGAAGGCCGCCCCGGCCAAGAAGCGCACCCCGAACGCCGCGTTCATGAAGGCCATGACGCCGAGCGCCGCCCTGGCGGCGATCATCGGCGACAAGCCGCTGCCGCGCACCGAGGTGACGAAGAAGGTCTGGGAGTACATCAAGTCCAACAAGCTGCAGGACGCGGTCAACAAGCGGATGATCAACGCCGACGCCAAGCTGAAGGAGATCTTCAAGAAGGCCCAAGTGTCGATGTTCGACATGACCAAGCTGATCAACAGCCACCTGAAGTGACCTTCCCGGTCACGCCGGAAGAGCCCGCCTCGGCGGGCTTTTTTCATGCCTCCGCGTCGGCGGGCTTCTTCATGCCCCGGGTCGGTGGGCTCGCCTCGCGCCGCGGCGGGCGGCCTTCGCCGCCGCGCGCGATCACTCCGGGTCGGGCAGGCCGAACAGCTTCGCGCCGTTGGTCCAGCCGATGCGCCGCGCCGCCTCGGGCGGCAGGTCGCCGAGCCAGCGCCGCGCCTCGGCCATCAGCTGCTCGTAGTACTGCCAGCGCTGGTTGATCCACGTGTCCGAGCCGACGAGGAAGCGCTCGGCGTGCTCGGTGAGCAGCGCGCGCCACTCGGCCGACAGGCGCCCGTCGCCGTCGGTCAGGCCGGGGCGGTACGACAGCTCGCCCATCAGGCCCGGGTGCGCGGCCAGCAGCGCGCGCACGCGCGCCGGCGGCGTGCCGCCGATGCCGGTGTGCGCCCAGACCAGCCTGGCGCGCGGCGCGTGCGCGAGCAGCTTCTCGATCGCCACGTCGTCCACGTGCGCCAGCACGACCAGCCCGCGCGCCTGCGCGAGCTGCATCAGCGCGCGCGCGGTCGGCCCGTCGGCGTTGGCGCTGTCGTAGAGGTGGAACTCCCCGAGCCCGCGATAGGGGCCGCTCGCGGTGCCGGCGGCGAGCTCGGCTTGCACCATGCGCTCGATCGACGCATCGGCGAACCAGCTCGAGTAGTCGGCCCGGTTGCGGTACAGGCGCACGAAGGGGACCACCGTGATGCCGGCCGCGCGCGTCGCCTCGCGCGCCTGCGCCAGCGACTTCGTGCCGTCGTTGGGCCGGCTGTTGGCGACGATCGCGCGCACGCCGGCGCGCTGCATGCGGCCGATCACGTCGGGCAGCGGATGCGGGGCCTGGGCGTCGTCGTTGTAGTGCAGGTGCGCGTCGAACAGCGGACCGGCGTAGGGCGCCGGAGCCTGCGCGCGCACGGGTGCGTGGAGCCACGCCAGCGCCAGCAGCGCGGCCGTCGTCCAGGCCGCGGCGGCCCGCCGCAGTCGGCGCAGCGGAAGGATCGACAGGCGCATGGCGGGCCTCCGGGAGTCGGTGCGGGGATGCGGGCAGTGTAGTGAGCCGGCCGGCGCGGCGGCGCAGGCACTCGCGCACCGGTCGAAGTGCGCGGGGCGCGAGGCGCGGGGC
>Ga0073934_10010554_pt1 | contig 11442 bp, 10 predicted proteins | sample LarsenN4metaG_FD_76834 | JGI IMG/M metagenome (GOLD analysis project Ga0073934, IMG submission 76834) | Hot spring sediment bacterial and archeal communities from British Columbia, Canada, to study Microbial Dark Matter (Phase II) - Larsen... ...
GAATGCTATTCAAAAGGTTTTGGAAGGAAGAACAAGCTTTATAATTGCTCACAGGCTTTCTACAATAAGGGCTGCCGACAGGATACTGGTAATAGAAAAAGGCCGTGTTGTGGAAGAAGGAAGCCACCAAAAGCTTATCCGACAGAAGGGGCATTATTATAAGCTGTACACAAACCAGTTTATGGACGAGAGGGAAGTACAGGCTCTCAGTATGTAGTGTATTTACGCAAACCCGTTAACCATTTTTACCTGCTGTGAATATTATGCAGTAAGAAATATATAAGTTGAAAATAAACAATGAATTCTGTTCAACCCATATGGTTAGGAAGTGGTTTGCGTGAATGTAGTACAGCCCCCGGTACAGGTTATTACCTTAAGGATAGTCAAGCCAAATCTGGATGTGTTTTATCCTGCTGTAACAGGCCTTGCCAATCCTGCGGCACAGCATATGATAAATACAGTTATAATTAATACAGTGAACGGACTGATAATGGAGCAGGGTTACTATACCAGCCCTCAAACCCAGGTAACAGGCTGGTACGAGTTAAAAACAAACGAGAGAGGCATACTGAGCTTGAATATAGGCAATTATGCCTATCCGCCGAAGGCAGCTCACGGCATGACATATATACGGTCGCATACCTTTGATATACATACGGGTAAGGAATATACATTAAGTGAGCAGTTCAAGCCCGGAAGCGATTACGTAAAGGTTTTGTCGGATATGATACAAAAGCAGATTGTTGAACGCGATATTCCGCTGCTGGGAGAGTTTAAAGGCATACGTCCCGAGCAGGATTACTATATTGCCGATAAAGCACTGATTATATATTTTCAGTTGTATGAGATCACTCCATATTATGTAGGTTTCCCCATGTTCCCCATTTCGGTATTCTCTATACAGGATATGTTGAGGCAAAATAGTCCCCTTGACAGAATGGCTACCAATGATTGAGCAATATTAAACCGATTGGATAAGCTCTATGATTTTATCTTCTTTGATGAGATTAACAAGCTCCTTGCTGTTTGCAGCCCTTTGAGGGAGTACAATACCACCTTTTGCAAGCTCGGTTATCTGATGAAAGTCGGACCCGGACAGCTTTCTGAGATTGTTTTTTTCGGCGTACTCATATGCAAGCTCATTCCTTGAATTGTGACGGGGATTGCCGTTATAGACTTCTACTCCGTCCAGGAGGCCGGGTTTGGCAGGAGTCAATCCCGGCCTGAATGGGTGGGCTTGAAATACCAGGATATCACTATCCCTGACAAGGTGTCTGAAGCCTTCCAACCCAAGTGAGTAAAATTCTTTATTATTAACGAGAAAGTCTTCATCAATACCGTAAACAAGGTAATCATTCATGTTTTCATCAAAAGTCGCTTCTATCCCCAGAACAACATCAAGTCCAATTTTACTACCTTCTCTTAAGGCTTCACGGTAACCGGTTAAAAAAATATCAACTTTTTCCTCCCAGGTTATACAGTGCAGATTTTCAAAATTTCCTCTGTAAAAGTGGTCTGTGACAGCTATTCCGTGATAGCCGGCTTGCTTATACAAATGAGCCAGCTCCGCTCCTTTAAACCTTCCGCAGGGGCTTGATTCTGCTGTGTGTACATGGGTGTCGAATTTATATGTCATGGCCGGTTAGATCCTTTCCTGTTTTAATGCACTATTTTATCATATTATCCTTATGTATTAAAATCACTTCTTTAAACGCATCATACTTGAAAAAATCTTTACAAGCCCGGGATCAAACTGGCTCCCGGCACATCTCTCAAGCTCCTGAAGTGCGGTTTCGGCACTCATTGCAGCCTTATAGGGCCGGCCGTGGGTCATTACATCATATGCATCAACGATTGCCAGTATACGGGAGATAATGGGTATTTTATCACCTTTCAGGCCTTGAGGATAGCCTTCTCCGTCATACCTTTCATGATGTGTAAGAATAGCATCGGCAATGTGTGAAAGCTCAGGTGACGATTCTGCTATACGGTAGCCTATCTCCGGATGCCTTCTCATTACCCTCCACTCTTCGGCAGTAAGCTTGTCAGGCTTAACCAGTATTGTATCAGGAATGGCAATTTTACCTATATCGTGGAGAGTTGCAAGCAGGGCCAATTCATCAATTTCCTCGCTATTAAGACCAATGGAATGTCCTATGTCAATACACATCTGACGCATCCTGCGTGTGTGCTCCTCGGTTTCATGACTTTTTTCGGTAAGAGTTTGCTCCAGAGAGGATATTATTGCATTTCTGGCGCTTTTACTTTCCAGAAGCTTATTTCTATACATCTTGTCTTCGGCTTCCTTTAATACCTGCTGCATATCCCTTACAACAGTATTTTTTGTTACGGCTCCAAGAGCAATACTGGGGAGTACAGGGTTTTCACCGGATTTTACACAGTTTTCTACAATCCTGCTGCATGTCCTTGCCGCTGTTTCCTCATCGGCTTTGGGCATGATAATGGCAAATTCATCTCCCCCCCAACGGGAGATTATGTCTTCACGCCTGCAGGAGGCCTTAATGATTTCCGCCATTTTCATAAGCAGGAAATCACCCTTTTGATGGCCGAAAACATCGTTGGTAAGCTTAAGACCGTTTAAATCTCCAAGAATAAGGGTGAATGGGAGATGCTCGGGTGAGTTGATCTTATGCAGTTCTTCCTCAAAACAGGCTCTGTTGTAAAGTCCTGTAAGTTTATCGTGGAAGCTCAAGTATCTTATCTCGTCCTCCGCAAGTTTACGTTCGGTAATATCTATACCTAGTATTATAGCTCCCAGGGTGGAACCGTCTTCCCCGGTAAGTCTGTGGGAATTCCAGGACATTATTCTGGACTGCCCGTCTTTACTCATTATATTGGTTTGAAAATCCTCTACAGGAGTATTATCCTGAATTATTGCCTTTAACGTTTCGGAAATGGCTGAACGAGATTTACGGTCAGGATAAAGCAGCTTCCATATTTTTTTATGCCCTATTACCTCATCCCTTGAGTAACCGCTTATTTGCTCTGCAGCCCTGTTCCAGATAACTACGTTGGATTTTTCATCCAGCACGTTAAGCCATATGTTAGCATTTTCTATTATATTCTTAAGGAATTGGTTCAGTTTTGACATTTCAATTTCGACTTTTGTTTTTTGAGATATATCCGATATTATTGCCATTACGCTGATAATATTGCCTTCCGAATCATGCAAGGGTGCTGTAGAAAGACTGATATAGAAAGGGGAGCCCTCTTTCCTCCGGCATTGAAGCTCAAGTCCGGTTATGGTTTCCCCACTTAAAATTTGCCTGTTTAGGCCATGGAAAGTATCTTCAGCACACTTTGAGAGACATTGTCCGAATAATTCGTTTATGTCTCGCAGGTGAGATCCAAAGAGCAATTCAGCTGCCGGGTTGGACATGGTTATTTTGCCGCTGCGGTCAATAACCAGTATTGCAAGGGGAGATGCATTGAAAAGAGCCTGCAGGGTTTCACTGGACTCCCTCAGCTTCTCTTCCATTGCTCTCCTTTCTGTAATGTCAATGGAAAGACCGATTAATCCAAGTATATTTCCATTCTCATCCTTGTAGGGTACTTTGTCTGTTCTCAACCATCTTGTTCCCTTTGGGGTTACTACAGTTTCTACTATATTTTTCTTGGGATGTCCTGTGGTGATAACTTCCATATCGTCCTTTACGTAATGATCTGCGTCCTTCTTGGGAAAAAGTTCATAATCGTTTTTGTTTTTTATTACTCCTTCCGGAAGTCCGAGTTCTTCCTCATAGGTCTTATTGACACGTATGATTCTGCAATCCTTATCCTTGTAAAATATAATAGCAGGTACTGAGTTGAATATTGTATGAAGCTCCTCTCTTTGCTGCAGCAGTTCGGATTCCATATGCCTGCGTTCAACTATTTCGAATTCCAGGTTTTTTGTATATGCGCTTCCCATGCCGGAAATACTTTTGTCATATACAATTGCTCTGGAGATAAGCATACTTATATATTGAAGGGAATTAATCTCCAGCTCGGTAAAAGCTTTAGGCTCCGGGCTTATCAGAAGACAAAAACCCATTTGAATACGCCTGTCATATAAAGGTGCGATTACAGCTGATAAGGGTTTATCCGGGCCGGTCAGGTTCAATGGGTAGAGTTCCTCGACAGCCTCGGGATTGTTTATTACGATTATTTCTTCGGATTTTATTGCATTAACCGTATTTTTAGGACAGTAAAAGTCATGAAAATCACCGTTTCTCATATACAAGCTGTCGGAGACATTATTGGACGCAAAGGGTTTGCAGTTGTTTTCAGAATCCAAGGTATATACTACTCCAAGTTGGAATTTCATATATTGGCATACTTTACTCAAAGTCTCGGTAACAAAGAGGTAGGGTGGGATTAGGGCGTCTATTCCTGATATTGCTTTATATAGTTCATGTAATTCTTTCATTTGCAGATCCCCCCTCGTAATATGAATAAAGGAAGTCCTTTTTACCACTTAATTATATAATAGCAAAGCAGCCGTTAACATGCAATAAATATACAAAATACGACATAATATCGGTAGACGTGGATGCTTTTATAGTATTATGCGGATTTGTAAAAAACCAGGGGGAGAAGGGGCTTAAATATAACTAAGGACAATAGATATTACCCTGTTAAAAAGACTTTATACATAAATTAAATAATTCCTGTAAATTTTATGGTATAATTGATAAAATAATGTTTAAACATAATATGGTAGAAGGGAAGATAGGTATGGGCAATAATCCTGTAGCAACAATAGAAATGGAAAGCGGCAATAAAATAACCATAGAATTATACCCTCATATAGCACAAAATACAGTGAGGAATTTTATTTCACTGGCAAACGGGGGGTTTTATGACGGATTGATATTTCACCGGGTAATACCCGGCTTTATGATTCAGGGAGGGTGCCCGCAGGGAGCCGGTACAGGCGGCCCGGGTTATGCAATAAAAGGTGAGTTTACAAAGAACGGGCATGTTAATAATCTAAAGCATGAACGCGGGGTTATTTCCATGGCCAGGGCAATGAATCCCAATTCTGCCGGATCTCAGTTTTTCATAATGGAGACAAAGTCTCCTCACCTCGATGGGGAATATGCAGCTTTCGGAAGGGTAACCGAAGGCATGGAAGAGGTAGACCGGATAGTGAAAACCGAGACTGATTTCAGAGATAAGCCTTTAAAGGATCAAAGAATGAAAAGTGTGAGAGTTGAAACCTTTGGGGAGGATTTTGGAGAAGTTGAGAAGCTGTAGAATAATTAAAAGTGACATAAGCCTCCAAGATTAACATATCCTTACTAAATTAGTTGAAGACATTATATTCCGAGGGATAAATATGGGTATAAAAGTCAGGTTTATAAGCGAAGTTGAAATAAAAACCGGGAAGACTGCCCTCAAAGCTGCAAAAGAGGCCGGCATAAAGTTGAAGGACTCCTGTGACGGCAAGGGTAAGTGCGGCAAATGTATAGTAAAGATACTTGATGGGCAGGCTTCTGAACCAACAAAGGAAGAAAAAAAGCTGCTTAAGGAGAATGAGCTGCGGGACGGCTTCAGATTGGCCTGCCAGGTTGAACTGCTTGAAGACACGGTTATTGGACTTGTAAACGATTAATTCATACACTGATCGTGTAGAATATTTGGCCATCAAAAATGCACCTCCAAATTATTATATTTTTATCTAAAATTTGGAGGTGCATATTATAAGCAACTATACTCCCTTATTTATCACACAATTATTGGATGATTCGCACTTTTTGTTTTATTTGACATTCATTATTTCCTTTTCATCAATTAGTAAAATGATAACCCCGTCTTTTGTTTGCATTTGGGCAATTCCACAATGCGCCGGAAGTTCAATATTCAGATCTTTAGTCGTCTCCTGTACCGACCTCCCTTATCTTTCTTTTAATCTCATCATTCACACCTGCTTGATTGTCAACCGCTGACGTTATACTTTCAAAGGTATCCGGCATTGCTTTTCCAACCGCGCGCGTTTTCCTTTCTTTCCTTGAAGCATACCAGCTCAATCTTATAAGAGTCTTGTAAAACCAGGAATTGAACTGTTCAGCATTTTTAGTATCTTTATGCTTGAGTTCATAAAGTTCCCTGAATGCTTCCCTGTTTCCCGCTTTACATTTATCAATGACTTCAACAAGCTCCATAACCAACCTCCATTCTCTTTTATATATATTAAGAGAATACAAATCTGCAAATGGTTTAAGTAAGTAAAAATTTTTTAAAAATGCGTAATTTTGTATGTCCTGTTATTTTAAAAGCGCCCCATAAGGAGATTAACAGGTCAATATAATAATCATATTATCTCATTTTTTCCTTAGGTTTGAGATACAAAAGAAAAGATTTGTGATTTAGAAGGAGTATTTATTTCATCTTCACCGCTGGAAGTTTGTTTAAACCCCATATGTAATACAGGGGTTTATATAAAACAAAGCCGGGCAGAAAATACCCGGCTTGTATAAATTAAAATATTTAAACCTGCTTCTGTTTGACATTATAAGCCTTTGACTATTCCTCCTGTTCCTCCTCGAAAAAAGCACAATATGTATTGATTATTCATATAATTATGAAGGACGGTATAAGGCAGGCAGGGTCAACAATTATGACCCTGCCTGCCCTACACAGAACGGAGGTAATGCTTGTATGATATTATTTGCCGGCTTTTTAACGTGAGACAACAGGCTTTTTAACCCGTGGAGCTGTATATGAGCACCAGGCTCCTGGTTTTAAAATCATGTTTATGCCATGTTCCTTCCATAATACCTTCACGTATTCCGGTAACTTCATTATAGTATTTATTAGACTTTTATACATGATGCATAATAACTATTAATATATTTACAAAATACCCATTTTTATAGTAATTTTGGCCTATATGTAAGTTTATGTAAACAAAAAACTCCATGCATATACACGGAGCTTCGCAGACCGATAAGGTTATTATCAGGTACAAATCTTTACCGGATATTTAGTCTTAAGCTCGTCAACCTTGGTGAGAAACAAATTTTGCTGTTTTTCGGTTGTAAGCTGTTGAACAAGCTTATCCCTGACCTGCCCGAAGGACAATGTTTCGGGTTCCTTCTTATCAAAAAGCTTTATTATATGGTAGCCGAACTGGGTTTTTACCGGGCTGCTTATATCGCCCTTTTCCATATTGAAGGCTGAATTTTCAAACTCGGGAACCATTCTGCCGCGGCTGAAGTATCCGAGATCTCCACCGTTTTCCTTTGAAGGACATTTTGAATACTTTTGAGCAGCATCTTCAAAGGACAGTCCGGCATTTATTTCGTCCAGTACTTTGCGGGCACTTTCAGCGTCATCGGTTAGTATATGGCTTGCCTTGACACTTCCGGGGTTTACAAACCTGTTCTTGTTTTCATTATAATAGGCTTCGGCTTCTTTCTCGCTTACACCGACATCCTTTAACAACCTGTTAATGGCAAACTGTTTAAGAAGGTTAACCTTCATTTTTTCTTCTTCGGCTTTATATTCGGGATCCTGATCCATTCCGGTGTTAACGGCATCAAGGTAAAACAACTCCTGGTTGACAAGCTCCTGAAGCAATCTCGCCTTACCGCTTTCGGTGCGAAACTGCATTGCAGTCTGGGGGTCCAGGCTTCTGTATAAAAACTCCATATCCTCCTGGCTTATTTCTCTTCCGCCAACTACAGCCAAGACCTGATTTTTTTCCATAGAAAACGCTCCTTTAATTAGTTAATTTATTGATAACGATACTGTATAGGTTGAAAACAATTATAGAATTCCAGCTTCGAAAAATTCAGATTTACCCATGTGAAATCACTTTCGCAACTAAAATGATAATTTAATCCAACTTACATAATATACGGTTATTTCCAAGCATCAACTGTCATCATAACAGAAAAGGCATACCATGTCCAATCAATTTTCAAAGGCCTTATATTGTTGATATGATAGAATATGTTTATAAATTTTATTATTTTTTATGCAACCTTTTATATTTTTCCTGCATCATAATAAGTGAAAGGGGGATCAGCTTGGATGATTTTACTGCCATGGAGCAGCTTAGAAACGGCAATACCGATTGCTTGAAAATTGTAATGGATAAGTATGGAGACAGGCTGCTCAGGTCGGCTCACCTGATTGTAAAGGATTACGGTCTGGCCCAGGACGTAGTGCAGGAAACATTTATCCAGGCCTTCTATAAAGCATACCAGTATAAGGGAGACGCGGGCCTTTATACCTGGCTTTACAGCATATTATTGAATTTTTGCAGGCAAAAACTTCGCAAATCCTGGTGGAAGATTTTCTGTTCATCGGTACCCCTTGATGAAAACACTAATCCTACACACACTCCGGAATATGGCAGTTCGTTTGATATCAGGGCAGCGCTGTTTTCACTGCCCGATACATACAGGAAGGTTATTGTAATGTTTTATTACGAGGGGTTTTCCATTAAAGAGATTTGCAGTATTACCGGTGACAAAGAGGGAACGGTGAAAAGCCGGCTCAGCAGATGCAGAAATATGCTTAAGGATATACTGGGGGAGGAGGATTTCAATGAATAGAGAGGATATGGATAAAAGGCTCGGCGAAAAACTCAATGAAAAAATTCTCCCCTGTGTTGACAGCCTGAAAATGGAGGATTCCAGGAAGGAAGCCGTTATTCTGGAAATCAGCAGGAGAAGCTTCTTAAGAAGGATCCTGGAGTATGAGATATGCATTCCCGTCCAGGCTATTGCAGCATCAGTAGTTTTGGCAGCAGTCTCGCTCTATTTTGTGATTGCGCCTGTTGTAGCCAAAATCAAGCCGGCCGACATAGAAAAGGCAAGGATTCATTATGAGGATGCAGGGAAAGAAGGATAAGAGCATGAAATATTTAAGAATAAAGGTTAAACACCTTTTAGCAATTATAATGATAATTTTACTGGCAGGGCTTGTCAGGGTAAGCTTTATGCCTCATATAATGTACCTTCAGGCCCAGTTTTTCCAAAAAACCAACAAAACCGAGGTTTCAAATGCGTACTACAAAAAGCTTGCAGAGAAATACCCCGAAAGCCGACTCAGCGTGGAAGCATTGCATAACAGGTACAGGAATGAATTCAGGGATTGTCCCGATGCCTTGAATTTTATGGATGAGACAGGAGGGTATTCCACTTTCGGTACCTGGTCTACCGGAAGAAGGATAATGCTTGAGGACCTTAAAAATATAAACGCGGAATTCAATACTTTGACAAGATACCACAGCAGCCACAGGCTTTATTACAAAGTGAAAATGGAAGTAGCCCTGCTCAACTGGTTTGGAGGGAATACGACGGATGCCCTTGGCATGATGAACGATGTTGTGGTCTACGGCTCAAAGCCCGTAGCAGAAGAGGCTTTACTGTACCTCGGGATCATGAACATGCAGCTTGGGGAGTTCGATAAAGCGGGGGAGCTCTTAGGCAGCAGGACAATGACGGATAAAGCCTTTAAAAAATACCGCAAAGGGCTTATGGACTGGGTGAACTTTGCCACGGGAAGAACAAAGGAATTTAAGCTGTCGGTGGATATGACAGGTGTAAACTTCATAACTGTGGACACAATATTGGATTTGAACAATTACTGGCCCTTTGAAAACGGGTTTATAAGGTTTGACCGTCTGCCTGAAGGTAAGGGAGCGGTTGCAGGAAAGGTGACTGCAGGCACCAGCCCCATAAAGGGCGCAGTTTTAAAGCTGCATAGGGCAACAACCTTTGAAGACGGGGGCGAAGGCTATGATTCGCTGGCTGATGCGGTGACCTTCAGCGGGCCTGACGGGAGCTACAGGTTTGATGACGTACCTGACGGAAGCTTTATGATTGAAGTTAATATACCCTGGCACAGGGTAAGGAATATGAATTATGTACACAGGAGTGCAGAAAGGATTACGAAGGTTTCAGGCGGAGGGGAAGCGGTTGTGAATCTTCAGTTCAATACCTCCTTTGATATCGATTACACATTGAGCCCTGATGAGAAATTCCTGAAGGTTGAATGGAAGCCCTATCCGGGGGCAGCATACTACAGCGTAAGGACAGGACCCCTGGAAAAAATACAGGAAAAGCATATACCTGACTTTTTTAATGCCACTTTTTATACCGGAAATATCAAAGAAACATCATTTACGGTAGATATTGAGGAATACAGGGATATACCGGCAAGAGGAACTTCCTACGATAACAAGGGTGTTTTCCCCGGCAATTTCCTGGGAGCCTTTTACCAGGGAGGGGAATACGGCATCACTATCAGTGCTTTGGATAGTGACGGAAATATCATAGCAGAAAGCCGGAAGGTGGATTCCGGGCAAGGCGTTTCTGTATTCAGTATTGCAGGTGTACCCCTTTCACCGGCAGACAGGTTATTTTTAGACAGGAAATATGAGGAGGCAATAAAGCAATATGAAAAGCAGTATGCTGAAAACCCCGACGATCTTCATTCATTAAGGATGCTGGCTCATATTTACCTTAACGGCTACAAGCAGTACGAAAGTAAAGGATTGGATGCAGACAAAGCACTGAAGTATTTTCTGGAGCTTCATGGTAAAAGTCCTTCCGGATATACATGTACCAGCCTTGGAGATACCTACGGGAGGATAAAAAAGGACTATGGCAAGGCATTGCAATATTACCTGGAGGCCAGAGGAAAACACGGTTTAACCGATTGTCTGTGGGATGTAGGAGATATATACCTTAAGCTTGGCGAGATGGCAAAAGCCAGACAATACTTTGAGGAGTATGCCGGTAAAACAGGAGATAACTATGTGTATGACAGAATTCTATTTATAGATATGCTTACAGGAAAGCACAAGGCTCTTGAGGAAGATTTAAAATTATCCGGAAACAGCTTTACACCTGAACAGAAGGGTATAATACTCAAGTTTGCAGATATTAATACACCGGGCAGGTTTAAGGAATTCTTCAGGCTGATGGATAAAGGCAGAAGGTCTGAGGCCGAGGAGTGGCTGAAAGCACAGCCCGATGATGAATTCAAAGTGTTTTACCAGGGAATGCTGGCACTGACATACCTGGTTGATGAGGGCTCAAAGCCTTATCAGGAGGCGGGAAAAAAGCTAAAGGCTATGCAGGCTGATGCCGTATTGGTAGATACCTTAAGGCTTATGGGTAAAAGTATTTTTGGGTTGGAGTTTTAACAGATATGGATGAAAGTGGACACTTCCCTTTAAGTGGTGTCCACTTTTATTGTCATTAGGACTTGGAAAATTATTTTATTGACAGTAGTTAAGAGTTTATTTATAATGTATAGGCAGGTTAAATATTTCGTGGAGAGATGGCTGAGCTGGTCTAAGGCGCACGACTGGAAATCGTGTGAGTGTTAATAGCGCTCCGAGAGTTCGAATCTCTCTCTCTCCGTTGGTAACAGTGGCTTTCAAGAAATCCTTGAAGGTCTTTTTTATACCCATAAACA
>Ga0073934_10010555_pt1 | contig 11442 bp, 10 predicted proteins | sample LarsenN4metaG_FD_76834 | JGI IMG/M metagenome (GOLD analysis project Ga0073934, IMG submission 76834) | Hot spring sediment bacterial and archeal communities from British Columbia, Canada, to study Microbial Dark Matter (Phase II) - Larsen... ...
CCAACCATGAGGCCCAGCAGCATTCCGAGAGCGACCTGGGCTCGTCCGCGTGATGCAGTTCTCATGCGAATGTCCTCCTATCCGGTGTGTACGCGATCGCCTGGAAACGGAGCAACTACAGCAGCGATTCTATCATAGCGGTCCTGCCCGCGTATCTCCTTCTCTCCGGATGTTGGGCGGCCATTCCGTGCTATTCTGACCGCACATGAAATCGAAGATCTACGTGGAAACAACGGTCATCAGCTATTTAACCGCACTGCCAAGCGCCGACCTCATTCTCGCTGCTCATCAGCAGATCACTCGTGATTGGTGGAAAAGGCGCCAGCGATTCGACCTCTTCATTTCTCAGGCGGTACTTCGGGAAATCACGGCTGGCGATGCAGAGGCCGCCAGCCTTCGCCTTGCGGCTGTGGACGGAATCCCCATACTTGCAATCGGCACGGATACTTTGGAGTTAGCTGAGCGGCTTCTCCTGACGAAGGCTATCCCCGCCAAGGCAGAGGTGGACGCAGTCCACATTGCTGTGGCGGTCGTTAACGGGATGGACTTTCTGCTAACCTGGAATTGCGCGCACATTGCCAACGCCGCGATCCGCGGCAGGATCGAAGAGACGTGCAGAGAAATGGAGTTCGAACCACCGATCATCTGTACGCCCGAAGAACTGATGGAGGAATCAACATGATTCGCGATCCGATTGTCGAGGAAGTTCGATTGATCCGAGATGCCTTTGCGAAAGAGCACGGCTACGACATCAAGTCCATCGTCAGGGCGTTGCAGAAAGAAGAGGCCAAGGGAGACCGTCGCGTGCTCTCCTTGGAACCGAAGGGGCTAGCAACGAAGCGCCGAGAGCGGGGAACGGGAGGCGGCTATAAAGATTCCAACTAACACAGAAGAGTTTTTGTGGACTGGATGGAATTCAATATTTCTCTGGCGCGAGTTGTTGCGTGGCCAGCTGTAGTTGTGGCATGTGTGGGATTACTCCGCGACCCACTTTCCAAAGCGATATCACGCTTAGTTCACGTGCGCTACAAAGACAAGACCTTTGAAGCAGAGTTCGAGCAGACGCTCAAACGAGCAACTCTGGAAGCGGATCAGGCTGCGCTACCACCTCCGCAGCCGGAACCCGAAGGGTCCGAACGAGCAGTATCGTTGCGGCGAAACACCAATTACCTACTGCAACTAGCAGAGAACTTCCCTGAAGCGGCAGTTCTGGAGGCATGGCGAGAACTCGAACTCGCAATGCGAGAAACCATTCGAACCGCAGACATTGATTATGGTCTCGGTCTGTCAGCGATGACCTTGCCTGTAAGTACTGTCGTCCGGGAACTCCGTAAGTCCCATCCAGAACCCCAACTGTTCGATATTGTCGAAGAGTTGCGTGTCCTGCGGAACAAGGTGGCTCATACCGTTGACGCCGAGCTTTCTACAGTCAGAGCGAAGGAGTACGTCACGCTTGCAAAACGTGTCTCTGATGAGCTCTGGCGGGTCGTCGGGTGCTAGGGGGGCCCACCCAAGAATCTCGTCGGCTAATGCGACATGGAATAGATCATGAAGTTAATGCCCATGCGATAGGCTTGGCTCGAAAAAACTTCCGGGTAGCAGGGCATGTCCATCCACTCCCAGGCGTCACCGAGGTCTGAGTTGTAGGTGCTCACGACCATCAGCCGCGCGTCGTCGTCGAAGATCCCATAAATACGAGGCTGGGTATCATCCGGCCGTTCCCAGGTGCGCCCGCCGCGGCAGCCGTTACTTACGTTCGGGATCTGCATCACGCGATCAATATCGTAAAACGTGTGAAAGATTGGGTGGGATAAGGGAATCTCCTGCAGCGTCCGGTCTGGAAAAACCTTCAGCATTTGCTCCTCGAAGTTCGCCTTCTCCCATTTCCCCCAAAAATCGTCGGCGTGGAGAAAGCCGCCGCGCAGCAGGTACTCGCGAAGGCGGGCAGCCTCTTCGTTGCTCAGGTACATGCCTCCGACCTCGACGGCGTACACGTAGGGATAATCGAACAGATGCGGGTCCATGATCTCGATGACGTTGGGGTCGGGATGGACACGCACGCCGGTCAGGCGGTGCACGCCGCCCATGAACTTGCAGTCGGCGCTCGGATAGTCCGTAGCCCAGCCGCCGCCGGCGCGCGGAAAGCGTCCTCCGCCGCCGAACTCGGGGCAGGTGAACTGCGGGGGCTTGCCCCATCCTCCACGGCCGCGCCAGCCGTTTTCGTCATAGATCAGGCGGGTGAAATAGAATTCGGGAACCTTGTCCGCTTCCGCCTGCGGGAGCGGCATGAAGTCGCGGGGCACGTCGGGAGTTTCGAGCAGGCGCAAGGAGCGCGGCAACGGCGCTGGGGACTGGCGCTGAGCAAGCAGCGCCGGGGCCGCCCGGAATCCCATCGCGACCAAGGAAACAGTCGCGTAGAGAGCAAACAGCCGTAGCGAGAATCCAAAGCTCTTGTTCATGTCTTCCCATGTCCGACTGAACCGGCTCGGCCTGATTTTATCAGAGAAAAGGCAAAGCAGGCTGGTGAAGTGCAGAACGAGCAGCGAATTGAGGAGACTCTTGCGGCGCGGAGGCCTGGAGAGCGCGAGCGATTGTACGTCAAGGAGCAGGCCGTGGCGTGGTATGCTGTGGCCATCTCAACGCCTCGGCGGGAGGTTAGAAATGCGACGCTTCCATCCATCTGTACTGGCTGTCTTAATCGCTGCCATAGGCGCGGGAACGCTGTCCGCGCAGCTTCAGGCGCAGGCGCCTGCTCGCGAGACCTACGCCGACCTTCCCGGCGTCCGCATCTGGTACAAAGATACTGGCGGCGGCGGAGTGCCTGTGGTATTTCTGCATGCGGCGACAGGCAGCAGCCGTGTCTGGGGGCACCAGATTCCTGCGTTCACCGCAGCGGGATATCGCGTCATTGCGTACGACCGGCGGGGATGGGGTCGCTCCGTGGTTGACCCGTCCGGGCCGCAACCCGGCACCGCCTCCGACGATTTGGCAGGCTTGATGGACCATCTCGGCGTGGACCGCTTTCATATCGTCGCCACGGCGGCGGGCGGCTCGATCGCTTGGGACTTCGCGCTGTCGTTCCCGCAGCGCGTGCGGAGCATGGTGATCGCCAACAACACCGGCAGAGTCGAGGATGAAGAGTATCAGGCGCTGGTGCGCAGCTTGCGCCCCGAGAAGTTTGACGAACTGCCGCCTGAGTTCCGCGAAGTCGGCCCGATGTATCGGGCTTCGAACCCGGAAGGCACGCGGCGCTGGATCGAGTTGGAGCACGTCAGCCGCCCGCCGGGTCCGCCCATGCCGACACAGCCCCTCAAGAATCGGCTGACGTTCGCTCTCTTGGAACGAGTTCAGACTCCGGTGCTGCTGGTCTCGGGCGGCGCGGACCTGTCTGCTCCGGCCCCCCTGCAGAAGTTTTTCGCGGATCGCGTCAAGACCGCTGAGATGCTGGTCGTTCCGAACGCGGGACACTCGACTTATTGGGAACAGCCCGAGGTGTTTAATCGGGCCGTGCTGGATTTCATCCGAAAGCATTAGCGCAAGGGAGAGGCAGCGCAATGGCCAGCCAATCGTCGCGCAGAGCTTTCTTCAAGACGGTAGGGAAAGGCGGATTGTTCGCGGCAGCCGGCGCCTCAGGGTTTTCATCAGTGGCTGCGGCGCAAGGCTGCGGCGGACTGCCGTTCGGCCTGACCCGCGAAGACCTGGTTCACCTCTACGAAGGTCCGTGGCGGGGCTTGCGCGCCGTCGTCGAGAAGAAAGTTATCGACTTCCACGGACACCCTTTCCAGCCCACCAAACAGGCCCTGACCGAGCGCGAGAATGAAGCCATCAGCGCGCGTCAGGAGCTTACGGACTTCACCGACGACTTGATCATGTCCATGGACATTCATGGCATCGCGAAGCAGTGCCTGATGCCCCCCAAGCTCGGCTGGTCCGTTACCTATCAGGAAGTGGTCGAAGCCGCTTCCAAGCATCCGGACCGTTTTGTCCTTTTCTGCGATCCCCGAACCGGCGACACACGCCAGGAGCGAATGGCCATGCCGCCTGGCGACCGCTTTGGTATCGAGAATCCCACGGCCGCGACCGAGATTTTGCGCGCGCGCCTCCGCCAGGGAGCCAGGGCGATCGGCGAAATCACCTTCACGCAGACCGATTACAAGAAAGCGTTCCCTATCGTCGAGCTCGCGATGGAGTTCGATGTGCCGGTGTTCTTCGGCGTTCGCGCGGGTCGCTATGCGGAGCGAAGTCCCCGCTACGTCGGCGAGATCGCGGCCCAGTATCCGCAGGCGAAACTGGTCCTCGGTGATGCGGGCGGAAAGAACTTCATGTACGGCGGCGGCTGGGAAGCGGTAATCATACTGGCGACGTACGGGAATGTTTATCTCGAGATCGGAGCCGGACCGGTGGAGCTGATTGACGCCGCGGTGCAGCACGCGGGCGCAGACCGAATTCTCTTCGGGTCCGACTGGGGGCGTCCTGATCCGAGAAACTATCTGCCGCCCGCCGACCGCGATGCTTATCTGCACTGGAGGAACTTAAACGCCGTCGCGCTTTCGAACACATCGGAGGCGCAGAAGGAACTGATTCTCTACAAGAACGCCGCGAGGCTGCTCAAGCTGGGGACAGCGTAATACATATCGCGGTCATTCTTCATCCAGATTGACAACGGAGGACGCATCAATGGCCGCGAGACTCGTTCCATCCCGAATTCGCTGGACGACACGCGGGACGATTCGCTGCACTGCGATTATGGCTGCGCTGCTAGCGGGCGCGCTGTGGCTCCAGAATCGCCGATGGCACGGTGTGGTGTTTGCGCAGCAAGGCGGCGCGGCGTCGAACCGGCAGCCGCTGGTCCTCGACCGCCCGCCGGTGCGCACGCTCACCGACCCCAACCCTGTTTTTCGCGCCGTCGCGATCGACACCGAGCGGGGGGAAGTGTTCATGGCCAACGACAAAGAGTCGGCCGGCGCGAGCATTCTTGTTTATCCCACGCAGTTCGCGCCCACCGACCGCATTATGGAGCCGCGCCGCAGAATTGCCGGACCCAACGCCGACCTCGGTATGGTGTGCGGCATTGCCTTGTCGCCCCAGCATGGCGAGATGTACACCATCAGCGGAGAAACCGGGACGCTGAACGTCTTTTCGATGCAGGCCAACGGCGATGTGCCGCCCCTGCGGCGCTTGGACGGAATTATTCCGCGCGCCAATGCCGGCGTCTACCTCGACGCTGCGCGTGATGAATTGTTCATCACCACCGAGCACGTCAACCGCATCGCAGTTTATCGGCGGACCTTTCAGGAAAAGGACGAGCCGCTGCGCATTATCCAGGGCCCCAGCACCGAGCTCGCCGATCCGCACGGCATCTATGTGGACAGCGTGGCGAATCATATCTACGTGAGCAATCACGGCAACTGGCGCGAGACCGTAACCGGAGAAGGCGAAGTGCGCGGCCCCGATAGTCTCACCAGAACTTCTCTCGGCTACAACGTGCCCGGACGGGTGTTGCCGCTCGCCCCTTCGACCGGCAAGTTCCTGCCTGCTTCCATTACCGTCTATTCGCGCACCGCCAGCGGCGACGCACGGCCCGTGCGTGTCATCCAGGGCCCGCGTACGCGGCTCGATCAGCCCGACGGAATCACTCAGGACCCCGTCACCAGGGAAATCGTGGTCGCCAACACTGGCAGCGACTCCATTCTGTTTTTCGCCCAGGATGCCAACGGCGACACCTCGCCGACGCGCGTGCTCCAGGGATCGGAAACGAAGCTGAAAGGCCCTGTGGGCGTCTCGATCGACAGCAAGCACAACGAACTCTGGGTCGCGAGCTGGGACAATCATATCGCCGCCGTCTATCCGCGAACGGTGAACGGAAATGTCGCTCCCCTGCGCGTGATCCGCACGGCTCCCGAGAATGCTCCGTTAGCCAGCATGGGAAGAATCGGCGCGGTGGCCTATGATCCGAAGCGAGACGAAATTCTGGTTCCCAACTGAGTGAGCCAGCCGAGAATCTCGGTATACGCCAGTTCGGCGGATGGAAATGCGGCCCCCACAAGAGTGATTCAAGGCTCGAAGACCCTACAGGCGCGCACCAGCCACTACATCGCGCTCGACACCATGCGGGGCGAGCTTGCCGTTCCCAATCCCTTTGCACAGGCGATTCTGATTTTCCGCGGCGGCGCTAACGGCAACGAAGATCCGGTGCGCATCATCCAGGGTCCGAAGACGCTGCTTAACCAGCCCGATAACGTTGCCTGGGACGCAGTGCATCGCGAGATTTACGTCGCCCAATACACCACAGACTCGATTCTCGTCTTTAGCAGCGACGCAGGCGGCGACGTAGCCCCGATCCGCATCCTCCACGGTCCGAACACGAAGCTCGACCGCCCCATCCGCGTGGAGGTGGACCCGGCCAATAACCTGATCGCGATCACGACCGACAGCGCGATCGTCTTCTTCGATCGAACTGCTCAGGGCGACGCGGCCCCCAAGTGGGTCCTCGGCGGCCCGCGCACGGGCCTCGGCACGCGGTTTATCACCCGCGACGTAAAGCTCTATCCGGAGGGGAAGAAGATCATCGCGGCTGCACGCAGGAGGGATCGCTCCTTCCCGGGTGTTCAGCCGGGCAGCAGAGGCTCAGAGCCTTTCGGGGATGGGCATTTTATAGGCGTATGGCAGTACGGCGACCAGGGCGATGTCGAGCCCTGGGCCACGCTCAACGCTACCGCCGCGTCTCAGCTCCAAGGCCGCCGTCTGGCCTTCAACGCGAAGACAGGCGACCTCTTTGTGGGCGGGGACGGAGTCGTGCAAATCTACAATCTGCCGGAGATCTTTGCGCTGGATTAGCCGAACAACTTACAGCTTACAACTGGCAACTCACAACTATCCCACGATCACTGCGTGGCATTGCTCGGCCTTTGCCGGGAGAGCATCTCCTCTCGCGTGACCGCTTTCGCCCCGAGCTTCAGAAGCAGATCCGCTGTGCTCTGGTGCACGCCGTAGAGCCCCTGATTGTTGGCAGTGGGACTTACGCCGGCGGCCATCGTCCAGGGCGTCTCGCCGCGCTTATCCTGAACGTCGACTTTGGCACCGTGTTCTGCCAGATACTGCACGATCTCGTCGGCTCCCGTAAACGCGGCTGCGTGCATCGCGGTCTGGCCGTCGGCGTTGACGGCGTTGACGTCGGCCCCCACTTCGACCGCGATCTTAACGGCCTCAAACGCGTTCCGGACCTCTTCTTCGTTGTCGCGATTCGCCCCGGCGTAAGCGCAGGTTCCCGAGCACGCCGCCATCGCGGCGGCGATCAAAGGCGTTGCTCCGTCGGAAGACGGCACGTGAGGGTCCGCCCCGGCGTCCGCCAACAGCCGCATGAGGCTCGCGTCGGCCGAAACCGCGGCGAGGAAGAACGGCGTCGCTCCGACCATGCTGAACGGAATGCCGTCCGGTCCAAGCTTGTAGCCTCGCGTCACGCGGGCGTTCGGATTTGCTCCCCGCGCCAGAAGGGCTCTTGCCAAGTTGGGCAGATTCGGAGGATGTTGACGATAAGAGGAGTCAAACCGAATTCCGAGCAGCGCCGCAACGCCTTTCCCCATAGCATAGTGCAGCGGCGTTAGCCCGAAGCCGTCCACCGCGTTCGGATTAGCGCCTCTTTCGAGAAGGAAAATCGCGGCTGCTTCCTGTCCGCTTGCGCTGGCCACCAGCAGTGCCGTGCCATCGTCTGGTGCGGCGTACTCGAGGTCCGCCCCTGCCGCGAGCAGCATGCGCACTGAGTCGATGTCGCCCTGCTGCGCGGCGAACAGCAGCGGCGTAAAGCCGCCCTTCGGCTCGCGGTAGGGAAGCTGATCGGCTACGCCGCCGGCATTGTAGCGAACCGCCACTTCAAGGCCCGATCTCTCCTTGGAGCGTGCATTCACGTTTGCGCCCCGCTCGACGAGCAATCCAGCGACCCCCGTGTGCTTCGCTGCAAGCGCCCACATGAGCGCTGTCTGCCCGCCTTTGGCCTCGCTGGCGTTCGGGTCGGCTCCCCGGGACAGAAGCGCTCGCACGCCTTCCACGCTGCCCGTGCGCGCGCATGTCATCAATACCGTCTCGCCTGTCACCTTGGCGGCGTTCGGATTCGCGTTTGCCGCGAGCAGTTTCTCCACCATGGAGCCGCTGCGGTTGAGGCACGCGAGCATCAGAGGCACGACACCATAGTCATTCGCCGCGTTCGGATTGCCTCCAGCACGGAGCAGTAATTCCGCCGTCTCGAGATCGTCCTTCTGCGCCGCCCAATGTAGAGCTGAAGCGCCGTCCGCGCCCGCTTCGTTCACGTTCACGCCCTCGCTGAGCAGCGATCGCACCACCTGCCGGTTGCCATCGCGGACCGCTTCGAGCAGACGAAGATCAGCGGCCACTGAGATGCTGGCCGTAAGGAGCCAAGCCGAGAGTATCCCGAGGTTAAAGCGAAAACGGCGCTGGTTCCGCACGTGCCCTCCTAACCCTCCACTCGATCCATTATGCGATTGAAAGCAGCTCCAGTTTCCCGGTGCTGTCGCCGAAGTTCTCAACCGGCAATCCGAGCACGCCGAGCATGGTGAGGAACAGATTTGTGAGCGGCGTGTCCTTATAGCGGAGGTGCTGTCCGCCCTTGATCTGGCCGCCGCCTCCGCCCACCAGAAGCACCGGGAGATTCTGGAGCAGGTGCCGGTTGCTGTCGCTCATCTCGCTGCCGTACAGCATCGCCATGTGGTCGAGCAGCGAGCCGTCGCCGTCCGGCGTTGTGTTCAGCTTATCCAGGAAATACGCGAGCAGCTCGGCATGGTAGCGGTTGATCTTGTGCAGCTTTTCGAGCTTCTCAGGATCGTTCTGGTGATGCGAAATCGGGTGATGCGCGTCGGGGACGCCGATCTCCGGGAAGCTGCGATTGCTCTGACCGCGTCCCATCATGAACGTAATCACGCGCGTCATGTCGGTCTGATACGCCAGCGTCTGCAAATCGAACATCAGCTTGACGTGCTCCTCGAACGAAGCCGGCGCTCCCGCTGGCTTGTCTAGCACGGGCAGCTCGCGGGCGGACTGGTCCTCGGCCATCTGAATGCGCCGTTCGACGTCGCGCATGGCGTCGAAATACTGCGTCAGCCGCGCGCGGTCCTGCGGACCTACGGTTCCCATCAGCCGCGCCACGCCATCGGTCAGAGAGTCGAGCAGACTGCGGTCCTTGCGGATCCGCGCCAGGCGCGCTTCAGGGTCTGTGCTGGTGGTGTCGCCGAACAGGCGCTCGAACACCGCGCGGGGCTGGCTCTCGATCGGCAGCGGCGTTGTGGGATTCAGCCAGGAGATCGTATTCGTGTAGGCGCAGCTCCAGCCCTTCTCACATTGTCCGACTACGTCGTTGGTGTGGAGAGCGAGTTCGAGAGAAGCGAGCTGCGTGTGCTTGCTCAGTTCTTTCGCGGCGATCTGGTCGATGGAGGTGCCGGCGATGCCTTCGCGCTTGGGGTGAACGCCCGTCAGGTACACTGCGCCGGCGCGCTCGTGGGGAGCCGATTCGCCTTCGCCCGGCAGCGCGTCACCGGCGTTGTTGTTGAGGCCGGTCAGTACGAGGAAGCGATCCCGGAACGCCGCAAGAGGCTCAAGCGTCGGACTCAGCGTGTACGAGCGGCCGTCCGCCGCCGGAGTCCATTTCTCCATGTTCATGCCGTTGGGAGCGGTGATGATGGACAGACGCACGGGCGGCTTGGCCTGGCCTTGCGCGGCGGACGCGAACGCCGGAACCATGGCGTCGAGCAGCGGCAGCGCCACGGTGGCGCCCATGCCACGCAGAAAGGTTCGGCGCGGGATGCTCTTCTTCGTGATGATCATCTCTCCTCCTCGCTATTCTCGTCTTTCAGGTTTCTTCCCGAAACATAAACGACAGACCCGGAGGTCTGCCCTACTGCGCCTTTCGCATCTGGAACTGCATGCTGTTGGCGACGCCCAGAATCAGCGACGACCAGCGGTAATTGGACGGCGCGGCTTCGCGCATGATCTTCCGGATGGCAGGGGCGTCGTAATACTCAACGCCTCGGCCCAAAGCGTAAGTGACCAGCCTTTCTGTGGCGGTCAGGACAAACTGCTCAGAGCGCTTCTCGCGCAGCACCTTGCGGAGGCCCGCCAAGCCCTGGAACGGCGTGCCGTCCGGGAGGTTGCCGGAAGGGTCAATCGGCGCCTTGGCGTCGACGGTGCGATACCTGCCGATGCCGTCGAAATTCTCGAGCGCAAAGCCGAGCGGGTCCATTACGCGGTGGCAAGCCGCGCAGACGGGGTTGGCGCGGTGCTGCTCCATCGCCTGTCGCATCGAAAGCGTCTTCCCGCTCTCGTTGCGCTCGCGCAGCGCCGGAACGTCCGGCGGCGGCGGGGGCGGCGGAGTGCCCAGGATATTTTCGAGCACCCATTTCCCGCGCGTCACCGGCGATGTGCGGTTCGCATACGACGTCACCGTCAGGATGCTCCCCTGTCCCAGCAGTCCCTTGCGAGTCTCGTCTGTCAGCGTGACGCGTCGAAAATGGCTGCCATAAACATTGGGGATCCCGTAATGCCGCGCGAGGCGCTCGTTGACAAACGTGTAGTCCGCATCCAGCAGGTCGAGTACGCTGCGGTCCTCGCGCAGCATGCTCTCGAAGAAGAGCTCCGTCTCCTGACGAAACGCGTCACGCAAGTTGTCATCGAAGTAGGGAAAGACCTCGGGATCGGGTGAGACAGAGCGCAAATTGCGCAAGTAAAGCCACTGCCCCGCGAAATTTTTCACCAAGGCTTCCGAGCGCGCATCGGCAAGCATGCGCCGCACCTGCTGCTCGAAAACGGCCGGCTCGCGGAGTTTCCCGCTCTCGGCGAGGCCGAGCAGTTCATCATCCGGGATGGTGCTCCACAGGAAGAACGACAGCCGCGAGGCCAGCTCCAGGTCGCTCACCCGGTGAGCCGTCCCGGGCGCCGCGTTCGGCGCGTTGCGCTCGACGCGGAACAGAAACTCCGGCCCGGCAAGAATCCGCTCCATGGCTGTCTCGATTCCTGCTTCAAAGCCCCCTCGGCCGCGGCCTTCTCGATAGAGGTTCAGCAAGGGTTCGACATCCTGCTCCGTGAGTGGTCTGCGGTACGCGCGACGCGCCAGGGACGAGAGAATTCGTCTCGCGCAAGGCTCCTCGTCCTCGCTGCCGGTTGGAGTGCAAACGAAGATGCGCTGGCGGCTCGGCGTATCGCCCGCGCCCTGCGCCTGATGCGGCCCGGTGATGGTGACACTGGCGACGGCCGGCTTGCCGCCCTTGTATTGCGTGAAGTCGTACTGCGTCATGCGCTGCTGCAGTGGTCCTTCCGTCGCTAAGGCCTCGTCGAGAAAAGCGACGCCCACCAGGCGCGTGCCGGCCTTGGCCGCGAAGCGGAAGTTCAGCGCGTCGTCAGCGTTCCGTTCATACAACTCCTGCGGGATGTCGCCCTGAG
>Ga0073934_10010556_pt1 | contig 11442 bp, 10 predicted proteins | sample LarsenN4metaG_FD_76834 | JGI IMG/M metagenome (GOLD analysis project Ga0073934, IMG submission 76834) | Hot spring sediment bacterial and archeal communities from British Columbia, Canada, to study Microbial Dark Matter (Phase II) - Larsen... ...
ACGACAAGGGCTTCCAGATCCGTCATCTCGAGCTCCTATCTCGAGGGGATGTCTGGAAGCCCTTCTTCGTCGAACACCGGGTCCCTGCCGAACCCAGCCGACTTTCACATCAAGCCTCTAGTAACAGACTGTTACTAGCTCGGAAAGCCCGCTCCAGGACTCGTCTGGAGCCAAGTAACAGACTGTTACTTGGCCACTCGCGTGCCCGAGCGGCCCGCGAGAGCCTCGTCGAGCGTCTCCGGCGACGCGATCAACGCAGTGCCGCCCGTCGAGCGTACGAACGAGGCCGCGGCCTCCACCTTCGGCCGCATCGATCCCGGAGCGAGCGTGGCCGCCAGCGCCTCCGCCGCTGCAAGGTCGAGCTCGCGGATCTCGGCTGCGTCCCGTCCACCGAAGCCGCGGTAGACGGCGGCGACGTCGGTGAGGATGACGAGGCGGCTCGCGCCGAGCCGCTGGGCCAGGAGCGCTGACGCGAGGTCCTTGTCGACTACGGCGTCCGCGCCCCTTAGCCGGCCCTCCTCGGAGACGACCGGGATCCCGCCGCCTCCGCAGGCGACGACGATGTCGCCGCGCTCGACCAGCGTACGGATCGATGCGAGCTCGACGATCTCGAGCGGCCTGGGCGAGGGGACCACACGTCGCCATCCCTGGCCTACGTCGGTCATCGTCCAGCCCCGACGGCGTGCGAGCTCGGGCGCCTCTTCGTCCCTGTAGAACAGCCCGATCGGCTTGCTCGGGGTGCCGAACGCCGCATCGTGCGGGTCGACGCGCACGTGCGTCAGCACGCAGACGACCGGGCGGGAGGCGACCGTCGCGAGCTCCTGCTCGAGCAGCGACCCGATCTCGGCCTGCGTTTGTGCGACCACCACGTGGAGTGGAAGCGGAGGCACCTCTCCGGCGGCGCGCTCGTGACGGAGGAGCTCATTGCCGACCTGCGGGCCGTTGCCGTGGGTGATTACGATGCGAGGCTCCGCGAGGAGCGGCGCCAGCGCGTGGCAGGTGCGCTCGAGGTTGGCGTGCTCCTCCGCCGCGCTTCCACTCTCGCCCGCTCGGATCAGCGCGTTGCCTCCGAGCGCCACGACGACCGTCATGCCGGTGAAGAGCGCGAGCCGAGCAGCCCTGCGTCGCCCAGCACCTCAGCGAGGGTCGGGTGGCCGATCTCCTCGAGCCGATAGGTGACGCGTGCCGAGGGCTTGTCGATCTCGACCAGGCGGCGGAGGTCGACGGGCGTTCCGATCAGGACGAGGTCGGCGTCCGCGCGGGCGATCGTCTCCCGGAGCTCCTCGACCTGCTCGTGGTCGTACCCCATGGCGGGCAGGACGCTGGCGAGATGCGCGTGGCGAGAGAGCGTTGCCGCGATCGAGCCGACGGCGTAGGGCCTCGGGTCGACGATCTCGGCGGCCCCGTGCTGTCGTGCGGCGATCACCGCGGCGCCGTAGCCCATCTCGCCGTGCGTCACCGTCGGGCCGTCCTCGATGCAGAGCACGCGCTTGCCCGCAACCTCGGCGGGATCGCAGCTCAGCTCGACCGGCGAGTTGGCGAGGATCACACGGGCCGCCGGGTTCAGCTCGTGGATCGACGCGAGCACCGCGTCGACGCTCTCCGGCGGTGCGCTGTCGACCTTGTTGACGAGGCACACGTCGGCGAGCCTGAGGTTCGTCTCGCCCGGGTGGTAGCGCAGCTCGTGTCCGGGTCGGTGCGGGTCGAGGACGACGATGTGGATCGTCGGTCTGACGAACGGCGTGTCGTTGTTCCCGCCGTCCCAGACGATCACGTCGGCCTCGGCCTCGGCGCGAGCGACGACCGCGCCGTAGTCGACCCCGGCGAAGACGAGGTTTCCCTCGGCGAGGTGCGGCTCGTACTCCTCGCGTTCCTCGATCGTGCAGTCTGCTGCGTCGAGGTCCGCGAGTCGCTCGAACCGCTGCGCGGTCTGCCGGCGGAGGTCACCGTACGGCATCGGATGGCGGACGACGGCGACGCGCTGCCCGGACGCGCGGAGCAGGCGTGCCACCGTGCGGGTAGTCTGGCTCTTGCCGGAGCCTGTGCGGACAGCACAGACGGCGACCACCTGGCGATTCGCGACGAGCTCGGTCCGGTCGGGCGCCGACAGGCGGAAGTCCGCGCCCGCGGCGAGCGCACGGGATGCGACGTGCATCACGTGCTCGTGCGTGACGTCCGAGTACGAGAAGACCACCTCCTCGACGGCGTGCTCGCGCACGATCTCCTCCAGCTCGGACTCAGGACGGATCGGGATGCCACGGGGGTAGAGGTAGCCGGCGAGCTCGTGCGGGTATCTCCGCTCGTCGATGTGGGGGATCTGGGCGGCTGTGAAGGCGACGACCTCGAACTCCTCGCGGTTGCGGAAGAGGACGTTGAAGTTGTGGAAGTCGCGTCCCGCCGCGCCGACGACGACCACCCGTCTCCGAGGGCTCATGGACCAGGGAGAATACGGCTGCACCCGGGAACAGACGGAGAGAGAGGATCGGGACGATGGGCCGCTTCGCACAGGCAATCAACGAGCAGATCGCCAATGAGTTCGCCGCTTCACAGCAGTACATCGCCGTCGCCGTCTACTACGACGCAGAGACGCTCCCGCAGCTCGCCGCGCACTTCTACCGGCAGGCGGTGGAGGAGCGGAACCACGCGATGATGCTCGTCCAGTACCTGCTCGACTCGAGCGAGGAGGTCGTGATTCCGGGCATCGAGGCGCCGCAGACGTCGTTCGGCGACGCCGTCGCTCCTGTCGCGCTCGCGCTCGACCAGGAGAAGCGGGTCACCGAGCAGATCGCCGCGCTCGTCGCGCTGGCGCGCGAGGAGGGCGAGCTGGTGGGCGAGCAGTTCCTGCACTGGTTCCTCCAGGAGCAGCGCGAGGAGGTCTCCAGCATGTCCGACCTCCTGTCGATCGTCACGCGAGCGTCGGAGTCGAGCCTCCTCCTCGCCGAGGACTTCTTGGCCCGCAACCAGGTCGGCGACGCCGGCGCGGGCGGGGCGGCTCCGGCGGCGGCGGGCGGCGCGCTGTAGCTGTCGGAGGACAGGTCCGGGAGGGCCGTGTCGACTGTCACGCGATGCGCATCACGTGACACGGTACGCCGCGCCAGAATCGCGCTCTGAGCAGGGATTTCCACCCGGAGATTGTCTCTTGCGGAGATGTCGAGAAGAGCCATGCTGAGGGGCCAGGCCCCGGGTCATGCTGAGGGGCCAGGCCCCGGGTCATGGCCGATCCGGACACGCACCTCGGGACGGCCGTCCGCCCGAGGTGTGCTGACGGCGACTAGCGGGCCGAGCCGAGCCGCTCGCGCACCTTCTCGGCGACCGCCTCCAGCTCGATGTCCGCGCCCGTCAGGTCGGCGAGCAGCTCGTCCGCGCTCGGCTTCTGTCCGAGCGACCAGAGCTCGCGGAGGAGCGACCCCGCGTCGCGCGAGGCAAACCACGCGTTGCCGAACCGCTCGCGCAGGTGGAAACCGACCTGCGACTCCAGTGCCCACGCGCGTAGGTACTCCGTGACGTAGAAGCCGCCGTCGACGTCCGACAGCCAGTCCGTCGGGCTCGGCTCGATCTTCAGCGCGTGGCCGAGGAGCTCGACGTATCGCGGCTTCATCGACGCCGGATCGGCCGCCTGGTGCAGCTCGATCTCGTAGAGGAGCTTCGCGCAGTAGCGGCGGACGAGGAAGAGCAGCCCGGTCACCGACTCGGCGATGAACTCGTCCGCACGAGGGAAGTCGAGCCGCCGCGACAACCACGCCGGGTCGTGGGTCAGGTGCTCGAACAGGAACGCCCACCCCTCCGTGACCGCGTTGTCACCCAGCCTCCGCTCCTCCATCGCGAGGTCGGCGGAGGTGTTCGCGAAGTGCTCGGTGTGGCCAGCCTCGTGGAAGAGCGCTCGCCAGTCGTCGACGCCGCCGATCGGCTGGATCACCAGCGCGACGCGGTCGGGCACCTCGATCGGCGCACAGAACGCCCGCGGGCTCTTGTTCTCGCGCTGCTCGACGTCGAGGATCACGTTCGGCTGCGAGCGCAGGTCGATGCCGAGCTGATCGAGCGTCGCCTCGAGCGCCGGCAGCATCCGCTCGGGCGGGAACTGCGGATCCCACTCGGGGGCACGGAAGACGCGCGGTGTGTCCCACCGGCGAGCCTCGCCGAGCGCGACCCCGGCTCGCGCCCGGAACAGGCGATCCGCGGCCGTCTCGTACAGCCGCTCCGTCGAGTCGAGGAACGCGCGGCACTGCTCGGCCAGCTCCGCCAGGCGGAAGCCGAACCGAACGTGCAGGTCGTAGTAGGTCGGCGCGCCGAGCGCCCGCGTTGCCTCCTGGACGATGCCGGCCGCCTCGACGTAGACGGGATTGAGATGCTCGTCCTGGAGGGCGCAGCGGCTCTCCTCGAGCGCCTGCCGTCTGGCGCGATCCAGGGTGTTGGCGATCGTCGGCCGCACCATCCGGTAGCCGACCTCGTCCTCGCCCGCCGTGACCTTCAGCGTCGACTCCAGCTCGTTGATCCGCTCGACGTGCTTCTTCGTCAGGTTGCCCATGTAGCCGTCGCAGGCGAACCTCCACAGCTCGGTCGTCCGCCGGTCGTCTGCGGCGGCTGCGCCGATCGACCGGGCCGCCTCGAGCGTCGTCAGCTCGGCATGTCGCTCGTAGATCGGCTCGAGCGCCAGCTCCGGTTTGCGGCCTGACAGATGGAGGTAGTACTCCTCCATCAGCTCGGCCAGGAAGCGGTCGGCCCCGTCGCGATAGCCGTCGAGCTCGCGGGTGGTGGGCGGCGCCGCGGCCATGAGGCCGTAGGATAGCCCCGTGCGCTCGATCGACCTCCGCACCGAGCAGCGGACGCAGCTCGTCGAGATCACCGACCTCGTGCGAGAGGCGCTGAACGGCATCGGCGACGCGACCGCGGCCCTCGTCTACGTCCCGCACACGACGGCCGGGGTCACGATCAACGAGCGCATCGATCCCGAGCTGCTCGGAGACCTCGAGCGGGCGTTCCAGAAGGTGGTCGACGACGCCTGGTCGTTCAAGCACGTCGACCAGGACGGGGCCAACGCGCCCTCCCACGTGCGCGCGTCGCTGACGGGGCCGCAGGTGCTCATCCCCGTCGAGAACGGACAGCTCGCCCTCGGCCGCTACCAGGGCATCTTCTTCTGCGAGTTCGACGGGCCGCGGGACCGCAAGGTCTACGTGACGACGCTGCGCTGAGCCGGAACGCGGCCGCCGCTACGCTGCGTTCATGGTTCCGCCAGTCGCCCGAGACCAGGAGGTCGAGCTGCGCGTCGACTCGCTCGCGTACGGCGGCAACGGCGTCGCTCGCCTGAACGGCTTCGTCGTGTTCGTCCGCCGCGGTCTCCCGGGCGACCTCGTCCGTGCGCGCGTCACGACGGTGAAGCGGAACCATGCCGAGGCGATGGCGATCGACGTGCTCGAGCCCGGGCCCGAGCGGGTCGAGGCCGTCTGCGCTCACTTCGGCGAGTGTGGGGGGTGCCGCTTCCAGGACCTCGCCTACGAGGCTCAGCTGCGAGCGAAGGAGGACCAGGTCCGCGACGCGCTGGCTCGGATCGGCGGGATCGCTGACCCGCCGCTCGAGCCGATCGTCGGCGCCGAAGCCGCCTTCGGCTACCGCAACAAGCTCGAGTACTCCTTCACGCAGACCGACTCGGGCCCGGCGCTCGGCTTCCATCGGGCCGGCCGCTGGGACGAGGTGCTCGAGGTCGAGCGCTGCTGGCTGACGACCGATCTCGGCAACGGGATCCGGGACGCGGTCCGGGACTGGGCGCGCGAGGAGCGGCTCCGCGCCTACGACCAGGCGACGCACGAAGGCTTCCTGCGCCACCTCGTCGTGCGCGAGGGGCGGAACACCGGCCAGGCCCTCGTCCTGCTCGTAACCGCCCGCGGGGAGCTCCCGGATCGCGATCACTTCGTGGACGTGCTCCGGCGGTTCCCGGAGGTGCGCTCGATCCAGTGGGCGGTCAACGACGGGGTCTCGGGGGTGACGACCGGGCTGCCCGCACATGTCCTCTACGGCGAGGAGTGGATCGAAGAGGAGCTGTGCGGCCTGCGCTTCCGCGTCCGTCCGAACGCGTTCCTGCAGACGAACACGACGATGGCCGAGCGGCTGTACGAGCTGGCGGCCGAGGCGTCGGGGCTCACGGGCTCCGAGACGGTGTACGACCTCTACTGCGGGATCGGCACGATCGCGCTCGTCCTGGCACGGGGGGCGCTGGGCGTCTGGGGAGTCGAGGTGTGGGAGGAGTCGGTCGCCTGCGCGATCGAGAACGCCGAGCTGAACGGCGTCGGCAACGCCGCGTTCTTCGCCGGCGACGTCGGGCGCTCCCTGGAGGAGCTGGCCGAGCGAGCCGGGCCCGCCGACGTCGTCGTCGTCGATCCGCCGCGTGCCGGCCTGCAGGGACGAGCCCTCCGGCGGATCGGCGAGCTCGGCGCGCCGCGGCTCGTCTACGTCTCCTGCAACCCGACGACGCTGGCCGGCGACGTCAAGCAGCTCGTCTCCGGCTACGGCTACCGCCTCGAGCGCGCACGGCCCGTGGACATGTTCCCGCACACCCCGCACGTCGAGACGGTCTCGCTCTTGACGCGCGTCTGACGGACGCTAGGCTGCGCTGCCGTGGGGGTCGCCGAGGATCGTCGGGACGCGCTGGTCGGCCGCCTGTTCGGAGCCGCCGTGGGAGCGATGGAGCTCTACGGCGTCTACCTGGGTGACCGGCTCGGCCTGTACCGCGCCCTGGCCGAGCGCGGGGCGCTGACGCCGGCCGAGCTAGCCGACGCCGCCGGCGTCCACGAGCGGTACGCGCGCGAGTGGCTCGAGCAGCAGGCGGCAGGCGGCATCCTCGAGGTGGACGACGTCGCCGCGGAGGCGCAGTCGCGCCGCTACTCGTTGCCGCCGGGCCACGACGAGGCGCTGTGCGACGAGACGAGCCTCAACTTCATCGCGCCCTTCGGACAGCTCGCCGTCGCGGTCACCCGGCCGATCGACGCGCTCGTCGATGCCTTCCGCACCGGCGGCGGCGTCTCCTACGAGGACTACGGCGAGGATCTCCACGAAGGCCAGGCCGCCTTCACGCGGCCGCTGTTCGAGCGTCTCTTGCCCAGCGAGTGGCTGCCGGCGGTACCCGACGTTCACGCGCGGCTGCAGAGCGATCCTCCCGCGGCGGTCGCCGACGTGGCGTGCGGCTGCGGGTGGTCGAGCATCGCGATCGCCCGCACGTACCCGACCGTGCGGGTCGACGGGATCGACCTCGACGGCCCGTCGATCGAGAAGGCGCGGCGCAACCTCGCGGGGAGCGGCGTCGAGGACCGGGTCGTCTTCCACCACCGGGACGCGGCCGACGCCCAGTTCGAGGGTCGGTACGACCTGGTGACGATCTTCGAGGCGCTGCACGACATGTCTCGCCCGGTCGACGTCCTGCGGACGATCCGCAACCTCCTCCGCGACGGCGGCTCGGTGATCGTCGGCGACGAGCGGACGGCGGACGCGTTCACGGCGCCCGCGGACGACCTCGAACGCCTCTACTACGGGTTCAGCGTCATGCACTGCCTGCCGGTGGGCATGGTCGGCGACGACCCGGCGGGGACGGGAACGGTGATGCGCGCCGACACTGTGCGGCGCTACGCGACGGATGCCGGATTCGGGCGGTTCGAGGTGTTGCAGATCGAGAACGACTTCTGGCGCTTCTACCGGCTCGCCGTCTGACAGCCTGCGAGCCGCGCGCTTCGCGAAGAAGCCGGCCCGCCGTTCGCGCGGCCGGCGAGATGGGCCACGCGCCCCTGGCCGCGGTGGACCACGCCCCCCTTGGGGGGCGCGAGGACCCCAAAACGAACGCTACCGGCGTGCTCGTAACACGTGGGACACGACTTCGTGTCAGATCTGTGCCGGATCGTGCAGAGGCGGCAGCCCGCGACTCTCGGCCGGCCGGGCGGGCCCGTTGCCTTCGTCTCTCCCGGTGACCCTCACGGGTGGCGTCGCTCGCGAAGCGCCCGCCACAGCACGTCCGCGTTCGGGACGAGGAACGCGAGCGAGAGCCCGGGGAGCGCGGGCAGCCCGTCCGACTCGAGGGCGACCGAGATCGCCAGCGTCCCCCCGATCGAGAGCGCGAGGCACACCCACGTCAGGCGCACGCGGAGGCCGAGCTGCGCTGCCGCGGCGAGGAAGAACGCGAAGAAGAGGAGATCGGGCGGACCGATCCGGGCAGCGTCGTGCTCGCCGGGAAGCGGGAAGGCGAAGGAGACCGCGGTGAAGACCTCGGGGCGCTCGTCGACGATGCTCTCGGTCGGGCCGCGAAAGACCGAGTACACGTCCACGAGCGGGACGAGGCAGGCGACGAGGACGACGAGACCGGGCGAGCCGACGAACAGCCGCGCGAACCAGAACCCGACCGCCGTCGCCGCCGCCAGCTTCGCGAAGTTCGCCGAGGCTCTCGCGTCGGCCTCGACGAGCACCCACGCCACGCCGGTGAACACGAGCCCGACGAGCAGCAGCCCGGCGTACTCCCTCATCGGCAGCACGAGGTGGACGAGGGCGAACACGGCCGGGATGACGGCGAGGCCGATCACCGCCACGTCGGCCCAGAGGGACAGGCCCGGAAGCGACTCCGACCACGTGTAGTACGCGCCGACCGCCACGCCGAGGCCCGTGCCGAGGACGGGTCTCGCGACGGGGGCGGCTAGTACGGCGGGAGCTCGGACCACCATGGGCCGAGCCGCTTGAACGCTCCCCAGAACCGCGTCTTCGCCGACTGCTCGTCCAGCGAGGCGTCGATGTCGGGGCACACGAGCGCCTCGACCGTCGGGGTGAAGCGCTGCAGCTCGCCGACCGTCGGCTCGAGCGGGTCTGCCAGCGGGAACTCGACCCCGTTCAGGAACGCCGTCGCCTCCTCGCCCATGACGACGACCAGCTTCGGCTGGACGATGTGCAGCTCGCGCGCCAGCCAAGCCCGGGCCTGGTCGTCCGGCTTGGCAGTCGCAAACTTGAGGCAGTTCGTCCCGTACACCGCGAGGGGGTCGACGCGCAGCCGCTGGAGCGCGCGCAGGATCGCCTGTCCGGACCGGCCGAAGAACGCGACGCCCTCCTGGGCCTCGGCGGCCTGCGGCCGGTACTTGAGCATGAAGACGTCCGCGAGCGGATGACCGGAGCCGAGGACCGGCGCTGAGGGCGCCGCGGCGTGCGCGATCTCGTCCCCGAGCTCGTTGATCTCGGAGATCGCCTTCTTCAGGTAGCGGTCGTAGATCTCGTCCGTCGGCGCGGCAGACACGGGCGGGGTCCTGTTCTCCTCTACCTGACCTTTTCCTTGACCTGGCCCCGCACCTGGGCCATCCACTTGAGCGACTGGAGGTACGCGAGCGACTTCGGGCGGCGGAGGATCTGCGCCGTGCGAAGACCGATCAGGAACTCCTCGGGCGTCCGGAAGGCGCGCATTCGCACGACGCCGGTACCGAGCCCCGGCAGGACGTGCGCGTCCGAGCCGGCGCCCATCGTCAGGTTGTACTTCGTGGCGAAGCGCAGCGCCTCCTCGTTGTAGACCTCGAACAGGAGACGGGCGTTGTACACCTCGAACACGTCGATGTCGGCCAGGTGCCGGTGGAGCGTGGCCGGATCGGGAATCGCGTGCCGCCGGTCGAACGGGTGCGGAAGGTAGACGAGGCCGCCTTGGGCTCGGATCGCCGCGACCGTGTCCGCGAACGACAGCCCCCGAGGGATCTCCTCGTGCAGGAACAGGCCGATCACCTCGCCCTGCCCGTCGGTCTTCACCTCCTCGCCGGGAATGACCGTGATCGCGCGTCCACGGGCGAGCTCGACAGCCTCGAGCGCGCCGCCGAAGACGTTGTGGTCGGTGATCGCGATCGCGCCGAGCCCCTGCGCCTCGGCGGCGTCGAGGAGATCCTCGACCGGGATCCTGCAGTCGTGCGACCACGACGTGTGCAGGTGGAGGTCGCACAGGATCCAGCGGCGATCCTGCAGCAACCGGCCGTCCCGATGCACGAGACGCCTCCGGCCGGCCAGCTGGCGGTAGAGGCGGTCGAGCTCCGCGGCGACCGTCGCGAAGCTCTGCGACTCAGCTTCGGCGCGGGCGGTGGCTGCTAGCTCCAGGCGGAGCGCGTCGTCGGCCGCCAGGCGGACGAGCTCGGCCGCGACCCGGTCGGGGTCGCCGGCCACGGCGCGGACGTCGACGAGCGCCGCTCCCGCCGAGGCCGCCTCCAGGCGAAGGCGCTCGCTACCCGTGGGAGACGGCACGGCGATCGCCGTCGGTGCGAGCAGCTCGGCGCGGGCTGCGGGGGATCGTGCCGTCCTGACGTGGACGCGCCCTCGCAGGCGCAGCGGGACGTAGGGCTTCCCGAGCAGCGGCTGCGCCCTCAGGAGGAGGAGCTCCCAGCCCGGCAGGCGCTGCAGAGCACGGATGCACGCGCGGGCGAGCAGGCGATCGGTCGGCTGCCACTCGAGCGCCACGAGCCGCCGCTTGGCAGCCGGCCGAAAGCGGTTCGTGTCGACCCCGGCCGAGACGATGCGGTAGTCGCCGGGGAAGCGGCTGGCGGTCGCCGCTGCGACCTCCTCCGACGACGCGATCAGCCCGTCGAGGCGCGCGAGCAGCCGCTCGCGCTGCGCGCGCCCCGGGGGATAGCCGAGCCGGTCGGCCGAGAAGAACGTCGCCACGGCGATGCCCTCCGCGTCGCGTAGGGCGAGGTACGAGAGGCTGGGGAGCCCCGGCTCGAAGCCGTGGACGACGTCGAACGAGCCTCCGGCGAGCGCCAGAGACAGGTTCGCGCGTACGCCGACCGGAACGCCCATGTGGCTTCGGCGCGAGATCGGCAACGCGGGTCCGACTGCGATGACGCCGTCGACGCCACCGCGCGCGAGCGCACGCCTGCCGGTGCGCAGGTCCTCCGAGCGGTTCGACGGGCAGAGGATGGTGATGTCGTGGCCGAGCCGCCGCAGCTCACCAGCGACGCCCTCGACGTGGTCGTTGACCTCGTGCGGTTGCGACCACGCGAAGGGGGTGACGAGGCAGATGCGAAGTCGCATCGCCGGCGAGTGTAGTCGGCCGTCCCGCGTCCGGCCTCCCCCGATCGGCCCGCACCCGCACGGAGGGCGGGCCGCGTCGAGCCGGAGGCTCGGCTAGGTCTTGGCGGCTCGTGCTCTCGTCTTCGTGCGCGCGTGGTCGCGGATGAAGCGCTCCGTCAGCTCGCGCGCGTCGTCGTCGCGGATCTGCTTCGGTGGCGACTTCATCAGGTACGAGCTCGGCGCGTCCAGCGCTCCGGCGACTCCGTCGTTCAGCGCCAGCTTCGCGAGCCGCACGGCGTCGATGACGATCCCCGCCGAGTTCGGTGAGTCCCACACCTCGAGCTTGAGCTCGACGTTGAGCGGCACGTTGCCGAACGTCGTTCCCTCCATGCGGATGTACGCCCACTTGCGGTCGGTGAGCCATTGCACGTAGTCGGACGGGCC
>Ga0073934_10010557_pt1 | contig 11441 bp, 8 predicted proteins | sample LarsenN4metaG_FD_76834 | JGI IMG/M metagenome (GOLD analysis project Ga0073934, IMG submission 76834) | Hot spring sediment bacterial and archeal communities from British Columbia, Canada, to study Microbial Dark Matter (Phase II) - Larsen... ...
GGAACTGCTACCAGGAATATACAGCTTTTAGGACAGGTGGAAGCTACTCAACAGTCCACAATTCGCGCTCGAACTAGTGGAATTGTGAAAAAGATATTAGTGCAACCGGGCGATCGCGTCAAGGCAGGAATGGCAATTGCCATCTTAGATGACTCCGATCAGCAATTGGCGATCGCCCAAGCACAGGCGCAACTGGCACAGCAACGTAGCAATTTAGCACGCTTAGAAGCAGGTACTCGTCCAGAAATTATTGCTCAGCGTCAAGCAGCAGTGACATCTGCCAAGGCGCGAGAACAGGAAGCGCGGGATAACCTCAAGCGTACTAGTGACCTGGTGAAAGAAGGTGCTTTGTCGCAAAGATTACTAGTAGAAGCTCAAACAAATTTAAATGACACCCAAGGAGCGCTGTTAGAAGCTGAAGCTGAGCTTGCCGAAGCCAAAGCAGGGCCAATCCAAGAGGAAATTGCCGCCCAAAAGGCCAATGTAGAAGCAGCCAAAGCCAACTTAGCACAAGCACAATTGGCACAGCAGCGGACTCGGATCGTGGCACCACAATCGGGTGTGGTGCAGACACGCCATGTCAGTAATGGTGATTTAGTGCAAAGCTCTGACCAAATTATCACCTTAGTAGCAGGCGATCGCTTTGACATTTTCCTCGAGTTACCAGAAGAGCTTACCGGTCGAGTTACCCCAGGTATGGCAATTGAACTCACAGCTCGCGCCTTACCACAATGGAAACAACGGGCGACGATCACCGCCGTAGTTCCCTCCGCCGACAGTGCCTCCCGTCGCCAACGCGTACGTGTCCAAATTAACAATCCACCACCAGGATTATTACCAGGTATGGCGATCGCAGGCAACCTCAATATGCCTACGAATCGCTCTAGCTTTATTGTCTCGCGAGACGCCTTAACCAGAAGGCAAAACGAGTGGTTTGTCTTCACAGTTGCTGATGGCAAAGCTAAACAAATTCAGGTAGAAATGGTTGCTGACATGGGCAAAGACATGGCAATTTACCATCCTTCCCTCCGATCCGGTCAACGCATCGTCCTGCGTGGCGGTGATGGGTTGCAAGATGGTGCGCCAGTGAAGATAGTTGATCGCAGTTGAGGCTGACAGACAAGGAGGACAAGGGAGAAAATCTCCCCATCACCCCACTGCCCCTAATCCCCATCACCCCTACTCCCCAATCCCACTATGAACTTTATCGAAACTTCTGTGCGTTGGCGACATGGGACTTTTGTCCTGTTTTGCTTGCTCTCAATATTTGGGGTGTTCTCGCTCCTGAATTTGCCTTTAGAATTGCAACCAGGAGGCGATCGCCCGGAAATCACGATTACTACCACCTATCCAGGAGCAGGACCGACGGAGGTAGAGAACCTGATTACGCGCCCCATTGAAGAGCAAATGGAAGAGGTGCTGGGTGTTCAGGAAATCAGCAGTAACTCTCGGGCTGGACGCAGCAGCATCACGCTGGAATTTACTCCAGATGCTAATTTACAAGAGCGGATGATTGATGTCATCAACCGCTTGCAGCAGGTGGAAAGCTTGCCCCCAGAAGCTCAGGAATCGAGTGTTGAACTGGTAGGTGGCAATAGTTCCCCAATGATGTGGATTCCTTTTGACACAAAAGAAGGATGGGAGCCGGATGCCAACCGCTATCGAGATTTAGCCGAGGAAGTAGTGGTTCCGCGCTTGCGCCGAGTGGAGGGAACAGGGCAATTTTTGGTAATAGGTGGACAAGAGCGAGAAGTAGAGGTGAAGGTTGACCCAAAAGCATTGTCTGACCGTAACCTGACGATTGGTGACGTGGTGCGGGTACTGCGGGAAAACAACCGCGATATCCGGGGTGGGCCGTTGATTTTAGGACGAAGAGAATATCGGGTACGTACAGTCAGCCGATCGCAGGATCTATCACAAATAGAAGGCTTTGTACTGCGGCGCGATCAGTCCGGTACGGTTTACTTGCGGGATGTGGCTCAGGTACAAATGGGACGCAAACCCCAAGATAGCGCATTGATATTCAACGGCAAACCAGGAGCAGCAGTTGGTGTGATTCGCCAAATAGGGGCAAATGTGCCAGAGGTTGCTAAAGGTATCCGAGCAGAAATTGCCGCACTGCAAGCTGAGTTCGATAAGCAAAACCAGGGAATTCGTTTTGTCTATAACTACGACGAGAGCCAATATATCAATCAATCTGTAGCTTTTGTCCAAGGTAACTTGGTGAGTGGGGCGCTACTAGCAACCATTGTCCTGATTTTGTTCCTTGGCTCTATGCGTACTGTGGCGGTGGTAGCGATTACAATTCCGACGACACTGATTATGGTGTTCATCGTCATGTCTGCATTGGGAAGGACATTGAACATTATCAGTTTGGCAGGATTGGCGTTTGCGGTGGGTATGGTCGTGGATAACGCGATCGTCGTAATTGAGAATATCTTCACCCACATGCAGCAGGGTAAAAGTGCCATGCGGGCAGCGATTGAAGGTACGCAGGAAGTTTGGGGCGCCATGCTGGGTTCTACTCTCACCAACGTTGTAGTGTTTGTGCCGCTAATTATGGTTACAGGCGAAGCAGGACAACTTTATGCTGATATGGCGATCGCTCTTTCTGCTTCTTCTCTATTTTCGTTGTTTGCTGCATTGACCTTAGTACCCATGCTATCGGGATTGTTCCTCAAGCAATCGGAAGCGATGCAAATGATGGAGGGCGGCGAATATCGCGGTGGTAATTGGTTGGAGCGTTCAGTTGCCAAGTCTTCAGCCGTATTTCGTCATTTCCAAGGCAAACTCGAAAATTTTCTAGCTTCTACTGTCAGTTGGTCATTGGGACGTAAGCGGATTGGTCGTCGTTTACTAGTGTTGTCGATTCCTGTTGCTTTACTTGTCATTAGTGTTCTGCTACTCCCACCAGCAGATTATTTACCGGAAGGTAATCGCAACTTAGTTGTGTTGCGGGCGGAACCTTTACCAGGAACCAGCATTCCTGAGGCAATTAAGCAATCTGAACCTGTGCAGGCATTTTTGCGATCGCAACCAGAAGTAGAGCGGATTATGTATGTGGATCGTCCCGGCGCACTAAGGGGAATAGCAACAATCTTAAAGCCAGAATTTGCCACCACAACTGGGTTAGCTGAGATGGTGGAACGGTTGCGCGCCCAAAGCAGCAACTTTGCTGGATATCGCTTTATGGTTCCGACTCGGATTTCTATCTTCCGCGATCCTGGCAAGGAATTTGAAGTCGATATTGTTGGAGATGACCTCAATCAACTTAGCGATCTGGAGAAACAAATCACAGGCAAATTGCGCCAACTTCCAGGAGTGAATAATATCCGTTCCAACTTTGTTATGGGAGCAGCAGAACTACAAGTGATTCCCAATCGGGAACGCATCGCCGAAGTCGGACTCTCGGAAGCAGAAATTGGTTCGATGGTGGAAGCAGCGTTGGGTGGACGCATTGCCTCCGATTACATTGATGGCAAAGAAGAACTCGATGTTTCCGTGGAACTACAAAATACCGCCGTCGAAACACCAGAGCAACTGCGACAATTGCCACTGTATGCCCAGGGACGACAGGTACAACTAGGTGATGTTGCTGAAGTCAGGGAAACGACTGGCCCCGATGTGATTAATCACGTTAATTTAGAGCGATCAATTAGCCTCACCGTCTCCCTCGCACCGGATGCGCCCCTGGCGACGCTGGTAGAACGCACTGAAAATGAAATTCTCGCTCCTTTACGTGCGAATCTACCCGCAGGTTATCGTCTAGAACTGGCGGGTTCAGCAGATCAGTTAGCAGCAACCGTTGCTCAATTAGCTGCTGCGTTTGCATTTTCGATTTTAATCACTTATTTGTTACTAGTGGCGCTGTATCGCTCATTTCTCTACCCAGTGGTAATTATGGCAACTGTACCAATGGGGATGAGTGGCGCACTCTTAAGTCTCGTCATTGCCAACCGTATTCCAGGAATGAATGTGGCGTTGGATATGATTACAGCTTTGGGATTTGTGATCCTCACAGGTGTGGTTGTCAACAACGCAATTTTGCTGGTTGATCGAGCCTTGCAACTTCAGGAAGCAGGCGAGGATTATGATGCCTCACTATACAATGCCACTAGCGATCGCCTACGCGCCATTTTCATGTCTGCTGGAACTAGTGTGTTAGGAATATTACCGTTAGCAGTGCTACCAGGTCAGGGTTCAGAACTTTACCAGGGATTAGGTATTGTCCTGACAGGCGGTTTGGCATTTTCTACTATTTTGACTCCTACTGTTGTACCTGCGCTCATGGGTTTACTATATGATCTGTCTGGACGCAGATCGCGATCGTCTGCCACAAAAAATACTGCCCCAGCTGTGAGGTAGTGGTTTGCGGTTGGGTAGGTGTAGGGAAAACAAACACAGTGCAAGGCGATGCACACAGATAAAGCAGCGTTGCATATTTGCGGGATGATTTTCTCTGCCAATGAAAAAACTTAATTCTTGGCGTTCTACCGTTCCGGTAGACACGAAGTGGCTTCTGAAAGTAACCGCTGCGCGTCTATGGCGTCTTGGTGAGACCAGTCTCCGTCTTTTCATATCTTGCATCAAATGTTCATACGCCAAGGAATAAATTCCTTGGCTAATAGCAAAAGTCAGATAAATCTGACTAGGATGGTATTTCAGTCCGTTTCAACGAACTTATGTTATTAGCTTGAGAATTTATTCTCAAGCGGGATATGGGGTAGGTGCAAGATGTCAGTCTTGGCGGTCTCCGTCACGTAGACGCGTAGCACGGCTTCAAGGTAGAGTACCCGGAGGGTGGTTCATTCTCCATCCCCATCTTATGCAACGCCTTATTTCCTTTACAACTTCAAATGGCTCTTGAAAAACCACTCATTGCGCGATCGCGCAGATAGCGATCAAACACAGCAGCGATATTACGGATGAGTAAGCGTCCGGTAGGTGTAACTTCGATCTGATTGGGAGAAAGTCTAATCAAACCATCAGCTTCCAACGATCGCAGTTGCAAGCGTTCGTCAGCAAAATACTCTACAAAATCATAATCAAAGTTCAGATGGTATTTTTCCGCAATTTCATTGAGTGAGAGTCGAAATTGACACATTAACTCCATAATCACTGTGCGGCGAATGATATCATCGCGATCAAGTTTGACTCCTTTTTCAATTGGTAGTTTGTCTGTGTCGATCGCTCGATAGTAACTTTTCAAATGTTTATGGTTTTGCACATATACATCATGCAGCATAGTAATGGAAGTCATGCCAAACCCAAATAAATCTGACTCCGGTTTGGTGGTATACCCTTGAAAGTTGCGATGCAGTTGCCCATTTTGTTGAGCGATCGCCAATTCATCATTTGGTTTGGCAAAATGATCCATGCCAATGAATACATAGCCATTTGTGCTTAATTCTTCAATCGTCATTTGCAAAATACTGAGTTTTTCGGAAGCTGGTGGTAATGCTTCCTGGGGAATTCGCCGTTGCACTGGTTTTAACCACGGCACATAAGCAAAGTTAAAAACAGCTATGCGATCAGGATTCAGTTGAATGGTTTTGTGGACGGTATTTCTAAAAGTCTCTAGGTTTTGATATGGCAATCCATAAATCAGATCAACGTTAATACTGGTAAACCCAGCATCGCGCATCCAGTCCATCACCTGAAACAGCATGGCTTCTGGTTGAATCCGGTTGACTGCCTCCTGTACCTGGGGATTAAAATCTTGAATACCAAAACTAATCCGGTTGAACCCCAAGTCCTTCAAGAAAAATAGGTATTCTCTATCGAGCGATCGCGGATTGACTTCAATAGAAATTTCTGCGTGATCATCAAATTTAAAATGCTCACTCAGAGTATTCCACAGAGTCTCAACTTGACTGAGGGATAAATAGTTAGGAGTACCACCGCCCCAGTGTAATTGCCCAACGGCGCGATCGCTATCAATGAAAGCTGCTACTTGGCGGATATTGCGAGTCAAGTAGTCTAGATAACGTTCTGCCACTAATTTTTGTTGCGTAATCACGGTATTGCAGCCACAGAAATAGCAGGCGCTTTCACAAAAGGGAATATGACAATACAGCGATAATGGCGTTTTTTTGTAATTGCCGATGGCGATCGCAGCTCGAAAATCTACTTCTGCAAAATCTTCTGTTAACTCTGTAGCTGGTGGATAGCTGGTATAGCGTGGTAAAGGCTGATCGTATTTTCTCAGCAAATCAGCATCAAATCTAACAGTTTGTGGCAAAACTTTCATACGTGAATTTATACTTTCTGTTAATGAAAAAAACAGCAATCACCAATTACAAAATCTATCCGTGTCCATCTGTGTTTATCTGTGGTCGATTTATAAAACATGATCTCGGTCACAGCTTGAATTCACATCAGGCGTTATTTTTGTCTGTCCGCCCCTAAGTTTGTAAACCGAAAACCGTTCCCCGGTCATATACCAAGTTAAATTCAACATAACGACCCCGGCGATAGAGTTGAAACTGACGTTGGTGATCGCCATACTTTAGTCTTTGTCGCCGTTCTACTAAGAAATGCCTGACCGCAGGATTGGACAGTATATTACTAGGAGGTGTGAGTAATTGTGTTTGTTGCTCTGAATTACAACTCATGCTGGATACCTCTTAATGCTCTGAGTAAGATTAACTACAATTAATAACTTTATAGTTATCAAGCTTTTAAGTATATAAATTTTTCAAAACTTAATAAAGGCTGATTTTGTCTGATCCTTACATTGCTAAAGAAATGTAGAAATTGTAAGTATGGGGTCTAGCCAAAGAATTACAAGTATTATAACTTGATAGCTATAGAAAAAATTAGTTGATTAGCAGCGTAATCATGGTTAATACCCTACCTCAGCAACCCAAAGCCGGAATTAAACAGCCAAGTCAAGAAACTATACTCACTCCCCGCTTTTACACTACAGACTTTGAAACCGCCGCCAGCCTGGATTTATCGGCTCAGGAAACCGAGTTAAAAGCGATGCTCGAAGAAATGCGAGCAGACTACAATCGTCATCATTTCGTCCGCGATGAGACATTTGAGCAGTCGTGGGAACATATTGACGGAGAATCACGCCGTGCTTTTATTGAATATCTGGAACGTTCGTGCATTTCAGAGTTTTCTGGGTTTTTGCTGTTCAAAGAACTATCCCGGAGGCTGAAAGGGCGCAATCCACTGTTAGCAGAAATCTTTCACTTGATGGCTCGTGATGAAGCTCGTCACGCTGGATTTCTCAACAAAGCCATGGGCGACTTTAAACTCTCACTCGATCTTGCCCATATGACTAAAACCCGCACCTATACGTTTTTCCCGATAGAGTGGGTAATTTATACCGTCTATCTATCAGAAAAAATTGGCTACTGGCGTTACATTATTATCTATCGCCATTTAGAAAAACACCCAGAAAATCAGTTTTACCCGATTTTCCGCTACTTTGAGAGTTGGTGTCAGGACGAAAATCGTCATGGGGATATATTCAAAGCATTGTTGCGATCGCAACCCCAACTTTGGAAAACCTGGAAAGCCAGACTGTGGAGCCGCTTTTTCCTGTTATCGGTATTTACTACCCATACATTGACGGTTCATGAACGGGCTAATTTTTATCGCTCACTCGGACTCGATCCAACGGAATTTGATCGCCAAGTTGTATACGAAACTAACGAAACTGCTGGTCGTGCTTTTCCTGTGAAGCTCAATACCGCACATCCCCAGTTTTTCCCACGTCTGCAACGCTGCTCAGATTACAACATGAAATTGGTGGAAATTGACCGCAGTTCTCAGCCGAAAGTTGTGAAGTTTGTCCGTAAATTACCCAGGATTGCAGCAATTGTTTGGAATTTGTTGCTGCTTTACCTGATCAAACCAATTGATACTGAAGCATTACGGGGAACCGTTCGTTAAATTGCAAGTGCGATCGCTCATTGAAATTTGTGGAAATTGTGAGCGATCGACCTTTAATTTAAGGGCTGACTGAAAAATTTTATAACTACCCCATATTAGTAGTTTGTCAACTGATGATCACTATTGCAGATGCATTCATCGGCTTTAGGTATTTGAGAATATTAGGTAAACCAAGCTGCTAGTTATGCGATCGCCCATTTTCAATCGTGAAGTGTTCCGTCGGGCATAATTGCTCCCTCTAGCTCAACATCGGTAAGGATTGCTCCTGTTAAGTCTGCTCCTTGCAGATTAGCCTTTCGCAGAATAGCACTGGTGAGATCGGCGTAACTTAAATCTGCTCCTTGCAAACTAGCTTCAGTTAAATCCGTTGCCAAATCCCCCCATTGCATTGTTCGACCAAGATTGGCGCGACACAATTTTGCCCCATCCAAGTTGGCGTGATGCAGTGAAGCCGCTCTCAAGTCAGCGTAACTTAAGTCTGCTCCAGTTAAAACTGCATATCCCAAGTCTGTACGCTGGTTGGAACTGGGACGGAAGTCTGCTTGAATTAGCAGAGAACCAGAGAGTTTCACAGCATTCAAATTAGCACCACATAAACTAGCTTTAATTAAGTTGGCTTCATCTAAGCGAGTCTGAATTAGCTTCGCACCCGTCAAATCAGCTTCACGCAGAATCGCCCGATACAAGTCTGCTTCACTCAAATCTATTCCCCAGAGAATGGCTTCACTCAGGTTCACTTCCCGCAGACAGGCTTGGCTGAAGTTGGTTTTACCCAAGCGTGTCTGACGTAAATCAGCATAGCTAAAATCTGCGCCTTTAAGGTTGGCATTAGTCAGTTCTGCTTCTTGCAGATTGACTCGCTGAAAGTTTCGTTCTCCAACAGCATAAAGTTTGAGAATTTGATCTACATCCATAATCATTTATTATTTACGATGTTGTATTTACAACCAGAGCCTGGGTAAGTGCTATCAGTTCGGCAACGGATATGATGCGCTCAGTATGACTATATAAACAATAAGACAAATTGTACCAATTGGCACAATAATTACGACAGTGTGGATAGCTCAAAAGCTTATCAGCGAGATATTTGACAATCAAAAAATGCTCACAATTTCCCTCTAGATTTGGCGTCTGGTGAGCCTCAAGCGATCGCACTTACTGCTCCTGCGATCACCAGTTAATCCTCGCTTTCACAACTGCTTGATTTTGCACCCTCATTTTGGGGGTGCTTTTCTATTGAAGAAATTCAAAAAACTGTTGTTTTACCCCGTAGAGCTTTGAGAGTTTCAGCCTGTCGTAGTACACGCTCACTAATGCGGTCGCACGCTAATTCACAAAGCTCAAAAATCATTGGATCGGCTATCTCGTAATAAGCACTAGTACCTTTAGGCTGACGAGATAAAATCCCAGCCTGAGTTAATACTTTCAGATGCTTAGACAGATTTGCCTGACCTAAGCCAGTAGCCTCGGCAATTTCCATCACATTCATTGGCCCTGACCTGAGACAGGTCAAAATCTGTAACCGACTTGCCTCTGATAACACCTTAAAATAATCAGCAACCGCCACGAGAACAGCTGGATCAGGCTTGGGTGGCTTAGTTTTTGGCATGGGGAATTCAGTCGTCAGTAGTAAAATTATTTAATAACTAATTGGTATTATAATTATTAAAAATCCTTGTTCAATACAGCAGTTCTCAATTGGGTGTCAATGCTGCTCGGTTAAGGATTTGTCGTCATAATTTTGGGCATGTAGAGATGTTGCACTGCAACGTCTCTACAGGTTTTAAATGTCAATTGATTGTCTTATCCAAGCAGTATTGAATTGGGTGTTGTATTAAAACAAGAATTACGCCTGATGTGAATTGATATTGAGACGCAATGTTCCTTGCGTCTGGTAAAAAATCGTTTTTTTTAGAAATCGACCACCGATGTAGACGCCCGTAAGGGCGGCTTCCCGCAGGGTACATCGATAAACACAGATGACACAGATGGATTTTTTTATGGGTGGTTGGGTGGTGATTGGTATTTTGACTATTCCCTATGATCTATTAGCGTCTTTGTTAATTCACATTAGATGTGAATTGTTATAAATCTTTAGAAAATGAGAGCGATCGCATTTCCGCTCAAGTGTGCATATCACTGAATTTTTACTGATGAAATTAGCACCAGAATTCTAGCAAATAGGAGGAAAATTTTATTAGAAGCTCCAATCCTAAATTGTGTCGCCTTCTTCACAAACCAACCTGTCGATGGAGGTATAAATATGGAATCTCTGACCAAGAAAGAGCAAATTTAAACTTTTAACAAGAGCAACGCTAAACTTGTAGAATATCGTCTAAATGTTACATGCTTTATTTAACATGCCTTATCTGACATCAGCTAGTGCCATTCGTTCTCAGATTGCTGAATTTACTCAAAGATCAATTTTGTGGATAGATACAGAAGTGGCTGATTATAAAAGCAAGAATCCCAGATTATCACTGATTCAGGTACTAGATGACCCCACAGATATGAGTGGCGATCGCATTTATATTTTAGATGTATTAGATTTACCGGATATTGTCGCTGATTTCATTGCTCAAATCATGATCAATCCTGCAATTGAAAAGGTTTTTCACAATGCCAGCTACGATTTGAAGTTTTTAGGTAACAAAAAAGCCAAAAATGTCACTTGTACTCTAGACATGGCAAAAAAAATTCCTTACTATATCCTGCCTTTACCTAACTACAAACTTAAAACTCTTGCTAACAAACTATGCAAATTCTTACATGTTGACAAGCAAGAACAAACTAGCGATTGGAGACAACGCCCTCTAACTGAAGAGCAAATAGAATATGCTTACCTAGACTGTATTTATCTTGCTCAGGTACATTCACGATTGATAGAACTAAACCAAAAAAATAACCCTGATCCTGAAATAGAAGATTTAATAGAACTAGCAAAAAAATATCAAGAAATTGAAGAAAAGTGGAAAATAGTTAAATCAGAATATGAGCATTTACAAGAGCGCCTCAAAAAGGCTATGCAAGCTCAAAATTTATCTGAGACTTCTGATTTTAAGTTAATTAGTTATGAACGCACAACGGTAAAAGTTGCGTTAACAGAGTTAGCTAGATTAATACAAAGTAAAGGAATTGAACTAGATTTACCCATTACATTAACCCAGAAAATGCAAAAAGATTTGGGAAAAAATCTGGAACAATTATCGGTAGAGGTAGAGAAAACCCAAACTTGGCGCTTGACAGCTAAAAATCAAGAAGATAGCGATAAAGATGAGTAAATTGTGTAATATTGTAATTTTATTGAAACTCTAGGGTTTTTAGCAATTAATCAAAAAGCAAACAAAGTCTATAAATCAAGGATATTAGGCGAGTATTTGACAGATAATTTAGTATTTGTTGATGAATGACATGTTTTTTAGTTTTTATAGTTAAATATAAACAATAATGGAAAATTATAGAGGCAATCAGCACAATTTTTAGGAACATCTACTTATTTATAATTACTTATGAAAGTGTGGTTAGAGGAGCAAAAA
>Ga0073934_10010558_pt1 | contig 11441 bp, 8 predicted proteins | sample LarsenN4metaG_FD_76834 | JGI IMG/M metagenome (GOLD analysis project Ga0073934, IMG submission 76834) | Hot spring sediment bacterial and archeal communities from British Columbia, Canada, to study Microbial Dark Matter (Phase II) - Larsen... ...
AGCTTGGCCTCGCGGGCGTTCGCCTCCTCGATCATCGCGTCGATGGTGGCGTCGTCGATGACGGGCCCCTCGCCGAGATTTTTCTCTTTCCTGTAAGAGGCGAGGAGCCGCTGGGTTTCGCGCCCGAGCGAGCCGTCGACGCGCGAATTGGCGAGGCCGAGATCGTTGAGGAGGCGCTGCACGCCGGCGACCTCGGCGCTGTAGACGGTGTAGTTGGCCGCTTCGGCGAAGTCGGTCTGCCAGTTGCCGCCGGCGGCGGGGGTCACTTCGACGTCGAAGAAATTGCGCTGCTGCACGGGATTGTCCCGGCAGACCTCTTGGTTGCGGAGATTGAAGAAGCCTTCGTTCTCGACGCAGAGCGGCGTCTCGCCCGACCACGAGCGCAGCGGACCCTTATGTCCGGCGACCGCCTCCGCGTAGACGAAATAGCGGCCCGGATCGGTCGGTTCGGTCAGGACGACCTTGCACTGGCCGGGACGCAGCCGCCACCAGCCGCGCGTCGCGAGCCGGTCGCCGTCGACATAGCCGATGGCCGCCGAGAGCGCATAGCTCGTCTTGTTGCACAGGCTGTATTTGGCGGCGGCGGGCGAGGCGGTCAGAAGGCTTGCGCCGACCGCGGAAAGGAGGAACAGAACAAGACTACGCATCACGCCGCCGCTGGTTGGTTGACCCTTGCCTCCGACGGCGCGGGACCGCTCCGACGGCGGAACGCAATTCACCCGAAACCGGATTGAGGATCAAGCGTGAACGACGAGACGGCGGCGACGACCATCGAAGCCGGGGCGGCGGCCGCGCGGGTCAAGGTGCTGTTCGCGATGCCGCTCGGGAAACCCTTTGACTACCGCGCGCCGTTCCCGCTCCCGCACGGAACCTATGTCGAGGCGCCCTTCGCCGGGCGGCTCGTTCCCGGCGTCGTCTGGCCCGGCGCGCCGGACGCCGTTCCCCCCGAAAAGCTCAAGGATATCGCCCGGGTTCTGGACGCGCCGCCGCTCTCCGCGGCGATGATCGATTTTCTTGAGTGGGTCGCCGGCTACACGATGTTTCCTCTCGGCGCGGTCTTGCGTCTCACCTTGCGGTCCGGCGACGCGTTGTCGGCGCCGAAGGGCGTCGCTGCGTTCAGCCTCGCCGGTCCGCCGGCGGCGCGAATGACGCCGGGCCGGCGCGCCGTCATCGACTATCTGGCCGCGCGCGGCGCGCCCGCGACGCTCGCGGAGATCGCGGCGGCGACAGGCGCTCGATCCGCTGTCGTCGGCGGCCTCCTCAAGGCTGGCGCGCTTCGTCGCCAGGAGATCGATCCCGACGCGCCCTTCGAGGCCCCCGATCCGGGGCGCGCCGGCAAGCGGCTCACGGCTGAACAGGCCGCGGCGGCGCGCGCGCTCATCGAGGCGGCGCGAAAAGGCGGCGTCACGCTGCTCGACGGCGTCACCGGCGCCGGCAAGACCGAGGTCTATCTCGAAGCGGCGGCCGACGTTCTCTCGCGCGAGGCGCGCGCGCAGGCGCTCATCCTCCTGCCCGAGATCGCGCTGACGCTGCCTTTCATCGCGCGCGTCGCCGACCGCTTCGGGGCTGAACCCGCCGCCTGGCATTCCGAATTATCGCCTGCGGCTCGCAGGCGCGTTTTCCGGCGTGTCGCCGACGGCGGCGCGCGTGTCGTCGTCGGCGCCCGATCCGCGCTGTTTCTGCCGTTCGCCGATCTGCGCCTCATCATCGTCGACGAGGAACATGACGGCGCTTACAAGCAGGATGAGGGCGTCCTCTACCAGGCGCGCGACATGGCGGTGGCGCGGGGCGCGCGTGCGCAGTTTCCCGTCATTCTCGCGTCGGCGACGCCGTCGCTCGAAAGCGTCGTCAATGTCGAACAGGGCCGCTACGGCCTCGTGCGGCTGGAAGCCCGTTTCGGCAAGGCGGCCCTGCCCAGGATCTCGCTTGTCGACCTGCGCCGCGATCCCCCGGAGGACGGGCGGTGGCTCTCGCCGCCGCTTGTCGCCGGCGTCAACGCCCGCCTCGCCGCCGGCGAGCAGTCGCTGCTCTTCATCAACCGTCGCGGATACGCCCCGCTGACGATCTGCCGGCGTTGCGGCTCGCGGATGAAATCTCCGTATGCGGATGCCTACCTCGTCGAGCACCGCTATGAAAACAAGCTCGTCTGCCACGTCACCGGCTATTCGACGCCGAAGCCTTCGGCCTGCCCCGAATGCAAGGCGGTCGGCGCGCTGACGGCTTGCGGCCCCGGCGTCGAGCGGATCGCGGAGGAAGCCGCGGCGCTGTGGCCGGACGCGCGCCGGCGGACGCTCTCCTCCGACCTGGTGCAATCGCCGCACGACATGCGCGCGCTTCTCGATGACATGGCGGCGGGCCGCGTCGACATCCTCGTCGCCACGCAGATGATCGCCAAGGGACATCATTTTCCGCGACTGACGCTGGTCGGCGTCGTCGACGCCGACATGGGCCTCGCCGGCGGCGACCTGCGCGCCGCCGAGCGCACCTACCAGCTCCTCGCCCAGGTCGCCGGGCGGGCCGGCCGCGCCGAGCGCTCCGGCGAGGCGCTCATCCAGACCTATCAGCCGGAAGCGCCGGTCTTCGTCGCGCTCGCCAAGGGCGATCGCGACGGCTTTCTCGAGGCTGAAGCGGCGGGGCGCGCCGAGCTCGGCTTTCCGCCCTTCGGGCGCCTCGCCGCGCTGCATCTGCGCTCCGCTGACGAGTCCGCGCTGAAACAGGCCGGCGCGGCGCACCGGGCGGCGCTGCCGCCGGCGGCCGGCGTCGCCGTGTTCGGTCCGGCGCCGGCGCCCGTCTATCGCGTGCGCGGCCAGGCGCGGCTGCGCTTTCTCGCCAAGGCCCGCCGCGACGTCAACCTGCAAGCCTTCCTCGCCGACTGGCTCTCGCGGGTGACGCCGCCCGCGCGCGTCCGCCGCACGATCGACATCGACCCCTACAGCTTCAGCTGACGGTCACGGTCACGACGGCCTTCGCCGGAACCCCCTGCCGGTTCTTGACCCAGTATTCGAAGCGGTCCGTGCCGCGGAAATCCGGAAACGGTCGGTAGTCGAAGGTCCCGTCCCGCGCCTGCGTGACATTGCCGTTGCGCGGATAGGTGTATCCGGCGGGCTTGAGGCCGCCGTCATTGCTGCGGTCGTTGGCGAGCGCGTTGATCTTCACCGATCCGTTCGCCGCGACGCGGGCGGCGTCGTCCGAGGGGCTCGGCGGCAGGGCCTTGGGGTCGATGGCGCCCTGGTCGCCCGCCGATCCGTCGATCAGCCGCGCCGGGAAGCCGAACCCATCCGGCACGCGCAGGACGAAACGCGTCTGGTGGATGTCGCCATAGATGCGGTCGGAGAAGAACTCCGGAACCGAGGTCGCACGCTCCTTGTTCGGCAAGGTCCACCAGCCGAGCTCCTTCATCAGCTCCTGCACGTTGGAGAAGGTCACGCGGAATTCGCCGTCAGCAAGGGGGTAGGGCGTTTTTCCGGAGGCGTCCGTCTTCACGCCGGCGACGGCGATGTTGACGCCGGACCTCGGGTTGGCGAGCCCCAGGCCCCATTTGAAATCGAGGCGCGGCGCCGTTCGGGGCGGAACCGCGGCGAGCACCTGGTCGGAGGCGTCCTGATTCAGGATGTTCTGGCGCAGCACGCCCGAGAATTTCAGCCCGGCGAGCGTGTAGCGGTTGTTGGTCGTGAAGACGCGGGAAGCGACCTTGGACAGGTCGACGCCGTAATCGACATCCCTGATCGTCGTGTTGACGGCGGCGAGATCATAGGTGTTTTTGCCGAACACGATCCCGTAGGAGGAGGTCACCTTGTTGCGGCGCAGCTTCGATCCGATGACGAGGCTGTTCATCACCGTGTAGCGCGAGGTGTAGGTGATATCGAGACCGGTCTGAACTTCCCACGCCCGGAATTCGTCGATGACCGAGCGGATGTCATGCGGTTCGAGCGGGCGGTCCTTGACGACATGGAATCCGCGGTCGCTGGCGATCGCTTCATTCTCCGTAAACTGAAGGATCGCCGGCTTGTCGATCGACTGGTTCTGAAACCGCATCGCTCCCGGCGTGCACAGCGCGCCGCGGATGAAGGCCGGCGTCAGCGGAAAGCGGTCGCCGAGGTCGTTGTTGCGGTGGAAGAAGATGAAGCCCGTCCCGCCCGACATGCCGACGGCGAGGTTGCGGTGCAGGCGCACCATCCGGCTCTGCATCCAGAAGCCGTCGCCCGTGCGCCCGAGGTCGAAGGCGATGACGTCCGCGGCGTCCTTGACGATGTGGTTGACGCCGACGCCCTTGATCGCGGTGTTTTCGACCCAGGCCCCGGTCTCGTTGCCGCTTTCGGACACGAAGGCGGCGCCGAAGGCGTTGTAGACGTTCGACTGGTGGACAAACGCCTTGCCGCCATGCTGGACGAGGCCCCAGCCGGGCGATCCCCAAATGGCGACGCCGCGAATGACGGGCGCGAGCTCATCCGCCGGAAATCCCGGCTGGTGGAGGTGCAGGGGGTATCGCCCTTTGACGTTCGAGGCCGCCGTCGGCGCGGCGAGCCTGCCGGCATCGACGGCGCGCCGCGACTTGTCCGTGCGGCCCATTTCGAAAAATTCAGCGCCTTCAATGGTCGTCTCGATCGACATGAAGAGCGCGTGCGCGCGCTGGCTGGGCGGCAATTTCGCGCCGTTTTCGGTGGCGAGCCGGAGGTTGCGGGAATAATTGACGAGATAGGCGCCGAGCGAGGGATCGGGCGCGAGATGATCGAAAGCGAGCGGGGAATCGAGCGTTACGCTCGCCCCGCTCACCGCGGTGATGAACCGGATCTCGTCCTCGGTCGGGCTCGCAAGGACGACGTCCCCTTTCGTCGTCTGCGGGATCCAGCGCGTGCCGGTCAGGATCACGCGGTCGCCGACGCGCCAGCCCGAGGGGGCCGATTGCAGCGCGATGATCCGGTCGCCGCGCCGGGGCGCTTTCGCGACCTTGACCCGCGGCGTCTTCAGCGCGCCGTAGAGCCGAACGCGCGAGGCCGCGACAAGGCCCTTGCCCGAAAGCGCCGGATCGATCGCCGGATTGAGCGGCCCGAGATCCGGGAACACGATTTCGGCCGTCACCGTCGCCGGGATCGGCCTTGACGGCGTCCCGGCGAGCAGTTCGCCGCCGGGGGCGACATAGAGAAATTCCGTATTCAGACGATTGCTCTTCTCGCCCGACAGCTCAAGGCAGCCCTCGACCCGGACCGATTTCAGCGGCGCGGTCGACGCGACATCGGCGACGACGCTGATTCCGGCTGGAATGACCGCGCGATCCGTGGGCAGGGCGCCGCCCCAGGTCGCCGCATCCGACCAGGCGCCGGACCGGACCGCCCGGACGCTGCGGCCGGCGGGCGCGAGCGCGTCGAAATTGCGCAGGCTGGCGACGTGGCTCGAAGCGACGGGCGCGGGGGCCGGGCGCGCCCCCGAACAGGCGGCGGGCGCTTGCGCCGAGGCGCCGGACGGCGCGAGCCCGAGGCTGGCGAAAAGGCCGCATATCGCGGCTGAAAGAACGCGTCCCCCTTGATGGCGAAACAGCACGCAAGACCTCCACAAGGTTTCAGCGGGAGGTCTAGGCAGCCCGCCCCGGCAGGCCACCTTAAATGTCGTAAAGTCACGGGATCGTAATGTCGACGGCCCGGATTCTCATTACCGAATTGATAGTCAGCCTACGGAACAGTCGCAAAACTGCAATAATCGGATCAGTTCGCGGCGCCGATAAAGGGCAGTCCGCGCCGCCGCCCGTCGTCGTCCATGCCGAAGCCGACGATGAAGTCTTCAGCGCCTGCTTCAAAGCCGACGAAGTCGGCGTCGATGTCGGCGCTGCGGCCGGTGCTCTTGCGCACAAGGACGCAGATCCGCGCTTCGACGGCGCCGGCGTCGAGAACCATGTTCTTCGCAAAATGCAGACTGCGGCCGGTGTCGAGCACGTCGTCGACGATGAGGACGCGCCTTCCCTCCAGCGGCAGCGAGAAATCCTTGAGCAGTTTGACGACGCCTGAGGACGCGCGCGCGCCGCCATAGCTCGAAAGCTGCACGAAATCGACGAGCGGGTCGGCGCCGATCCGGTGGAGCGCGCGCAGGAGATCCGCGGCGAAGATGAAGGCGCCGGTCAGAACGGGCGCCATCAGGAAGTCGCGGCCATAAACTTCGATGATGTCGGCGGCGAGCTGATCGATCCGCCGCGCGACGGCTTCTTCGGTATGGAGAATGCGCATGCGGGCGGCTTTAGCCGTTCGCCGCAGAAAGGCAACGGCCCGCGGCGAAGAGGGGGGACGGACTATTGCAGCGACGAGGGCCTCATCGCGTCGCCGACGGAAATCTTGACGCCTTCAGCGGGCGCGAAGGACAGCAGCACCTCGCTGACCCCGTCGGGGGCGGGCGCTCGGGTCGAGAAGGCGACCGTCTCGCCCGGCCCGACATCGCCCGATTGCGCCGCAAAGGTCCAGCGCGACAGGATCTTGCCGTCAGCGCCGACGGCCTCGGCCTGCAGGGCGGGCGCGGCGACGGAAGCGCCGCCGGCGTTCCTGAGGCGGCCGAGGATCTCGATCACCGGGCCTTCCGGCGCCATCGCGACCCGGTGCGTCACGCCCTCGATCTCGAGTCCGAAGGGGCGCGCCTCGATGCCGATCGCCTGATAGGCGCCGAGCGCATTGGGGAACATGGCGACGATGTCGTTGCGGTAGGAATAGGCGATGAAGCCCGCCGCGGCGATGGCCCCGACGAAGGCCGACCAGCCGAGCGCGCGCATCGGCGTCAGCCGGTTCTTGTCGCGCGCCTCGGCGCGGCGGCGCGCCTTGCGGATCGCGCGCTCGAGCTCCTTGGGCTGCACGCGCAGCGCGGTGAAAAACTCTTCATTGAAGACGCGTTCCGCGATCGGCTCGAGATCTTCATGGCGGGCGAGCGCGGTTGAGCGGCGATCGTCCCGGTCGATCCCTTCATCGTGATCGCCGCTGAGCTTGCGTCCAAAGCCGCGGCCGAGCGGGGTCGCCTCACGCCGCTGCGGCTCATCGTCGAGATCCTCGAAGTCGGCGTCGACGACTTTGGCGGCGCGGCGCGCGCGCGCAGGAATGGCGTCCTCCTCGTCAGCGCCCGCATCAACACGCCGGTCATTGCGGAGCGGCGCGCCGGGCTCTCCGCGCGCCCCTGCGCGCCGGCGCGGCGCCCGGCCGGCCGCTTCCTCGCGCGCAAAGTCGCGGTCAGCCGTTGCGCCGCGCGGCGCCGGCCTTGGGTCTTCCTCCGTCCGGCTCGAATTCGGCCCGCCGGCGCTGAAAAGCGGCTCCTCGACGTCTTCTTCATAAGCGTCGTCAAACCGGACCCGGTCGTCGCGGCGGGACGCGGGTTCGTCCCGCGGCTCGTCGGGTTTGCGCGCCCTGGGCTTCAGCGGCATCAGGTTTTCAACAGGGGTCGGCGCCGGCACGAACCAGCTCTCGGCGCATTCGGCGCAGCGCACCGACCGTCCGTCCGGGTGGAAACGGTCGTCGTCGACGTCGTAGCGCGCCGAGCAGGCGGGGCAGGTGATTATCATCGCGGACGGGAATCATGGCTTGGCTCGGCGGCCGATCTCATCCAAGGAGCGGCCGGAGCGGATTGCGAGGCGTCGTGATCGTCAGATTCGAGGGTGTCGGGCTCGCCTATGACGGCGGCGCGGAATGTCTCCGCGATCTCGATTTCGGATTGGGCGAAGGCGAGTTCCGGTTCCTGACCGGGCCGTCCGGCGCGGGCAAGACATCGTTCCTGAAGCTTATCTATCTCGGCCTGCGGCCGACGCGCGGCCGGATCACGCTCTTTGGCGAGGATGTCACGGCCGCCTCCCGCGAGGCGTTGCCGCCCCTCAGGCGACGCATCGGCGTCGTCTTTCAGGAGTTCCGCCTGCTCGAACATCTCACCGCCTTTGAAAACGTCGCGCTGCCCATGAAAGTCGCGGGCGTTAATCATAGCCAGTATAAGGAAGACGTAAGGGAACTCTTAAATTGGGTCGGCCTCGGCTCAAGGCTGGACGCCAAGCCGCAAACGCTTTCCGGCGGCGAGAAGCAGCGAGTGGCGCTCGCGCGCGCCTTGGTGTCGAAACCCGATCTCATCCTCGCCGACGAGCCGACGGGCAATGTCGATCCGCTGATGGGAGAGAAGATCATGAAACTCTTCATCGAGCTCAACAAACTCGGCGCCGCCGTCATCGTCGCGACCCACGACCTCGAACTCGTCAAGGCGCTCGGCAAGAAGACGATGAGGCTCGAGGGCGGCCGCCTGCACGATGACGTCCACACCGCGCCGCCGGCCCGCGGAGCGGTGCGATGAGCAGCGTCTCGGGCATCGGCGGGGCGATCGAGGAGCCCCGTCGCGGCGAGCTCGTCGCCGATCGGCGCGGCTCGGGCCGCGGCGGATCGCCGCCGATAAAGCCCGGACGCTCGCCGCTGCTTCCTGAAACGGGATCGAGCGGCGCCCCGCTGACGGCGGTCATCGCGGTCATTTCCTCGCTCGCCTGCATCGCGCTGGCGGCGTTCATCCTGACGGCCTCGGCGGCGCGCAACTGGACGGCCGATCTCAAGGCGTCCGTGACCGTGCAGGTCAAGGGCGCCGATGTCGCGGAGATCGACGAACGCGCCGCGCGCGTCGCAGAGGCCTTATCGGCCTCGTCGGAAGTCGCTTCGTATAAGGTCATTTCCTCGAAGGAGGCCGCCAAGCTGCTCGAGCCGTGGCTCGGCAAAGGCAACGCCGACACGCTCAACGTCCCCGCGCTCATCGAACTGAAGCTTGCGGAGACAGGCCGCAAGGATCTTTCCGGGCTTTCGGCGCGGCTTGCGGCGGCGGCGCCGGGCGTGGTGCTCGACGACCACGGGGATTGGAACGAAAGGCTCGCGGTCGCCGCGCGCTCGGGCCAGCTGCTCGCCTTCGCCATCTTCGCGCTCATCATGGGCGCGGCGTGCGCGATTGCGATCTTCGCGAGCCGCGCGGGCCTCGCCGCCAACGCGGAGGTCGTCGCGCTGTTGCACCTTGTCGGCGCCACTGACCGCTATATCGCCGGCGAGGTGCAGCGACGCTTCACGATCATCGGCCTCAGGGGCGCGTTGATCGGGCTCTTCATCGCGTATTTCTTCATCGGCCTTCTTGCGATGGCGACGCGGCCGAAGGGCGCTGAAGGCGCGTTCCTGCCGGGGCTCGATCTCGGCTATGGGCTCGCCCTGCCGATGCTGTTCGTGCCGATCGCCATCTGCCTCGTGACGGCGGTGTCGGCGCGGCTCACCGTCCTCAAAACGCTCGGCGAGACCTACTGAACGGCTGGACCCGTTCGCCCTTGCAGGGCTATTCTGCGCCCGTTGAGGCGTCGCAATTGACGGGCCGGAACCGACGGAACGTGCAGCGGATCTTTTATCTCCTCATGCTCGCCGGCCTCGCCTGGGCCGCCGGCCTCCTTTTCTTTGTCGCCGAGTTGCCGGCGCCGGCGACGGGCGCGGCGCCGCGGGCGGACGGCGTCGTCGTCTTCACCGGGCGGAACGGCGAACGGCTGACGGCGGCGATGACGCTTCTCAGCGACGGGGCGGCCAAGCGCCTGCTCATTTCCGGCGTCAACCCGTCGGTGACGCGGCCCGAGCTCGCCGAGCTCTGGCCGGGCGATGACCGCACTCTGTTCGATTGCTGCGTCGATCTCGGGCTCGAGGCGCAGACGACGACCGGCAATGCAAGCGAGCTCGACGCCTGGGCGCGCGCCAACGGCTTCACCTCGCTCATTCTTGTGACCTCGGAATTCCACATGCCGCGCGCCCTCGTCGAAGCGCATGAGCGCTTGCCCGATGTCGCCATAACGCCGTTTCCGGTGGCCTCCGGCCTGATCGGTCCGGAGGGGCGACCGGGCACGTTTTCTGCCTGGCGGCGCGTCAGCGCCGAGTACACGAAGTTCCTTTTCGCCCGCGTCAAGACGATGCTCACCTGAGCCCTGTCTTGCGCGCAATGACCGCTGTCCGCTCTTATCTCTTCACGCTGTTCCTCGCGATCCTCACCGGCGCGATGGGATTGGCGTGCCTGCCGGCGGTCCTCCTCGGGCCTGATGCGGCGCGGTCGGTCATCAAGGTCTGGGCGCATGCCGCCCTTGGCGCGCTGAAGCTTCTCTGCGGCGTCAGCCATCGGATCGACGGCGCTGAACACCTGCCGAAGGGCGCAGCGATCGTCGCGGCCAATCACCAATCGATGTGGGAGACGATCGCGCTCTACGCGATCCTCGATCGGCCCGTCATGGTGTTCAAGAAAGAGCTCCTGAACATTCCCGTCTATGGATGGTGGGCGCGCGCAACCGGCGTGATGCTCGACCGCGAGGCCGGCGCCAGGGCGATCAGGGCGCTGCGCGAGGAAACCGCCAAAAGGCTCGCCAAGGGCGACCAGATCGTCATCTTCCCGGAAGGAACCCGCGGGCCGCCTGGCGGCCTGCTGCCGCTCCTGCCGGGCGTTGCGGGCGTCTATCTCCTCGCCAATGCGCCGGTGACGCCGGTGGTCCACGATTCCGGCCTGTTCTGGCGTCATCCGGGCGCCATGAAGCGCCCTGGAGTCATCACGCTGAAAATCCTTCCCGCCATTCCGCCGGGGCTGCCGCGCCGGGATTTCATGATGAGGCTCGAAGATGCGCTCAGCGGCGCCTCGCAAATGGCGCAAGCGTGACGGCCCGCCGCGCCCTCCTCCTCTGGGCGCCGTTCGCGCTCGCCGGGCTTGGCCTGCTGGCCTGGCATTTCATGTGGCGCGCCGGCGCCGCCGCGATGCGCAGCGCGATCGACGATCTCGCGGCCGATGTCGCCGCGGGCGGCGGCGCCGTTTCGCATGCGCCGATGCGGGCGCGGGGTTTTCCGTTCTTCCTGCGCGGCGAGATCGACGATTTCTCGATCGCGCGCGAAGGCTATCGGGTTGAAACCCGGACGCTCTATCTGCACGCCTCGCCCGGCGATCCTGGCCGCATCGTCTTTTCTGCATCGCCGGCGATGCGGCTGACGACGCCCGCGGGCGAGTGGTCGATCCGCGCCGACGGCGCGCGGGCGAGCATCGAGCGCGATCGCGACGGCTGGCTCTTCAAGGCTGAAACAGCGGCGATCGAAGCGCTGAACGGCGGCGAGGCCGTCATGAGCGGCCGCGCCGTCATCAATGTCGCGCCGGCGGATGCGGGCGCCTGGCGGATCAGCCTGCGCGTGCTGGGCGCCAAGATCAGCACTGCGCGGGGTGAAGCGTCGATCCCGCGCCTCGACGCCGCCATCACCGCGCGAAAAGAGCCGCGGACCGTCGAGATCCATGGCTTCGACAGCGAAGTCGGCGCGGCGCGGCTGGGGCTTCAGGGAGCGCTCGCTGAGGATGGCGACGGCTTCGCCGCCGGCCGGCTTGACGCGGCGATCGAAAATCCCGCCGCCCTGGTCGAGGCGCTCGCCGTCATCGGCGCCGTGAAACCGGAGACGCGGCGCACTGTCGAC
>Ga0073934_10010559_pt1 | contig 11440 bp, 10 predicted proteins | sample LarsenN4metaG_FD_76834 | JGI IMG/M metagenome (GOLD analysis project Ga0073934, IMG submission 76834) | Hot spring sediment bacterial and archeal communities from British Columbia, Canada, to study Microbial Dark Matter (Phase II) - Larsen... ...
AAGTGGTGCTCGATCATCATCCGCTCGATGTCGTAGGCTGGGACGGCTACTACTACCCCTGGGCGTTTTCGATCCACGACTTTGAACCGATCACAGGCCGGTTGCATCAGCCGCCGCCGGTGCACCAGACGTTCCAGTGCGAAGGTTTTGTCGTCTGCTCTTTCGTGCCGCGGCTGTTCGACTACCACCCCGAGTCGATTCCTGCCCCGTACAATCACTCGAACGTCATGTCGGACGAGGTGATTTACTACGCCAACGAAGATTTCATGAGCCGCAAGGGGATCGGCTACGCCTCGCTGACGCTGCATCCTGGCGGCCTGCCGCATGGGCCGCACCCTGGCAAGGCCGAGGCATCGATCGGCAAGAAGGAGACCAAGGAGCTAGCGGTGATGCTCGATACGTTCCGGCCGCTGCAAGTGGCGCGCAGCGTTCTGGCGGTCGAGGATGGCGATTACGGCCGCTCGTGGCTCGGGCCGGGGAAGTGATTGCTAGCGGCCGCCGTGCCAGCGTGGCGGCAGGAATCTACTTGTCGAGCGGGCGGCGGATATGGCCGATATGAGGAGATGGCCATCTCCCTTCCGCCGGAGCGCTCCCGTGTTCGACGATTTCTACGCTGAGATCGACCCGCCTGATGAGCTGCCGCTGGAAGTTGACCCGCTCGAGGTGCAGCGGATCGTGGCGGCGCTAGATGATTTGATCAGCACGGTGGAGAACGACACGCTGAAGGTCTACTTGCACGCGGCGTGCGAAGACGTCGGCAATTTGCTCTCCGACGGTGAAGACGAAAGCTGGGCCGACGCGGCGTAATCCTTGCCATCGAGTCTCTCGGCCGGCCTCGTCTGTGCAGCCGCCAAGAGAGAGGCCAGCGCCCGGCCGATATCTCCTTCCAATCGCTGTTCCCCGTCTTCCGCGGGCGCGCTCCGGCCACTCACCCTGCGGTCCACCACATAAATTGGCCGCCCGCGCACCTGGTCGTAGATCCGCACGACGTATTCGCCCAGGATGCTGATGCCCAGCGCATTGAGGGCCCCGAAGAAGCTCGCGCTGAGAATGTGCGACGTCCAGCCGGGAATCGCCAGGTCCGTGAACAGCCGGCAGTAGAGCGAATAGCCCGCCAGCGCCAGAAAAATCGCCAGAGCCAGGTAGCCGATCCAGTGGAAGACCGCCAGGGGGAAGCTAGAGAACGAGAACATCGCCGTCTTCGCCAGCCGCCATAGCCCTCGCAACGACACGCGCGGGCAGCCATCGTACCGGGCCTGGCGTTCCACCTCGATGCCGCGCTGTCGAAAGCCGACCCAGTGGCGCAGGCCCGGCAGATAGCGATCGCGCTCGGCCAGCGACAGGATCTGCCGGACCACGCGGCGGTCCATCAGGCTGAAGTTGCCGGCGTCCGCCGGAATGCGGCCTTCGGAGACACGCGACAGCAGTCGATGGAAGCCCGCAAACAGCAGCCGCTTCCACCAGCCTTCTTTGCGAGCCACGCGGACGGCATAGACGACGTCATAGCCGCTGCGCCACTGGGCCACGAAACGCGGGATCGCCAGCGGCGAGTCCTGCAAATCGGAATCCATGAGCACGATTGCATCGCCGGCGGCGTGCGCCAGCCCAGCGTGCAGGGCGGCCTGATGGCCGAAATTGCGCGCCAGATGGATCACCTGAAGGTGCTCATCTTGGGCGGCCATTGAATCCAGCAACTCGCCGCTGCTGTCGGTCGAACCGTCGTTCACCAGAACGAACTCGTAGCGCATGCCGCAAGCCCGCGCCGCGGCGGTCACTTGCGAGATCAATTCCTCCAGTACGGCCTCTTCGTTGTAAACCGGCAGCACGATGGAGAGGAGTGCTTGGGCACAGTGGCGATCACTCATAGGCGGCAGCACCTCGCGGCGCTGTAGAGCGCCAGTAACACGAGCCCTAGCCCGGAAATCCACTTGCCGTAGACCAGGCTGGCCGGGCGGAATTCAAACTCGGCCACGAAATACACTGGGTCGGTCATGCAGCCGAGGAAGTCGCCGTTAGCTCGCACGACCTCGACGGGTGTGCCGTTCATCGTGGCTTTCCAGCCGGAATGAAAGCGCTCCGACAGCACGAGCAACTGCGGGCAGCAGCACTTTCCAACGAGAAGGATGTGCCCCGGCCCCTCGGCGATGCTCAGAATGCTCGGCGTAAAGTCGCCCGAAAGGACGCTGACAAGCGGCGATTCAGGCACACGGTCAACGAGCGCCGTTCTGTCCACGTCGATGTGCTGGATTGCTTGCCGCGGCGTGTCAGTTTCCAGGTAGTCTTCCACGATTCGTGCCCGCGAGAGCGGCTTGGGCACCTTTAGCCAACGGTTGTCGAGGGGAACGAGGCCGGGGATAGATTCAGTGGCCGGGCTGCGCAGCACGCGCTCGACGCCAGCGACGCGCAAGGCGGTGACGTTCCGGTAGTCGAGCTGCCGGGCCGGCTCGAGGCCGGCGTAACCATCGACTTGATGCCAGCCCTTGAGGACCATCTGATTGCCAACGCGCAGCGAGTGTTCCTGACCGCGCGGCTCGGTGGCGATCTTCGAGCCGTCAGCATCAGGAATCGTGGCGAAAGCTGTTTCCGGCGAGTATGTGCCGCGCCAAATGGCATAGCTGCCACCGTAGATTCCCAAGTCCGTAGCGGTCAGCACGATGAGGGCCGGCAACGCCCACTGCGCGCCGCGCCGCGCGAAGACAAGAAGAGTCGTGGCGCCCACGAGGAGAGCTGGCCCAACAAGCCGCAGCGGCAGCGGCTCGATATGTTCATTCCCCCAAAGCCACGGGGCGGCGACGCAGACCGCGAAGCTGACCGTGGTTAACCGCCACAGCGGGCCAAGCGAAAGCGTCCGATGGCGAGCTTCAGACGTGCTGGACGCTCGAACATCGCCGTGTCGAGCCTGCGTAATCCGCGCCAACTCGATCATGGCCACGGCCGCAGCGGTCGCAAGTGCGAGATGGACAAGCACGACATACCGTGCCGGAAAGCGAAACTTCCCGATGATCGGCAGGTGCGTTTGCAGGCTGTAAAGCCCGCCGGCCTGGCCGATCGCGAGCCACAGAGCCAGCGCCGCGCAGCCAGCGGCCGTTAAGGCAAACCAATGGCGCCGGCTGGTTCCCCGCCTACCGACGAGCATCCAGACAATCAGTGCGATGGGCACGGCGCCGATGTACAGCCCAAATTCATGCGTATTGCCGCCGACGACGCGGTCGCGAAACAGGTAGGGAGCGATGAACTGCAACACGTTGAGGACATGCAGCGAGCCTTGATGGGCAAAGTCGCCGCCGACGGACTGCCGCTCCGACTCACGCAGCGCATCGAGCGTCGGCAGGAGTTGCACGGCGCCGATGAGCATCCCCAGCACTTTCAATCCCGCGAGGCGAAAACACGCGGCGAGCTGCGAGGATCGAGCTGGCAGACCGTGGTTGGTGCACTCAAGGGGACCGGCCGAGCGCTGTCTATGCCGCAAGCTGAACCAAATCAGGACGGCATAGACGGTTTCGGCCAGCACGGAGAACCAGACGTACTGGGGATAGCCCAGCAGTAGCTGCGAAGCCGTTAGGAGCGGTATCGAGGCTTCGGCCAGGATGATCGACCGTTTGGAAGGTTGCTTGACTTTGGCGTCTCTTGAAGAAGTCGGCGCATGGCCGCGCAGCGCCACATGGATCGCCAAAAGGAGCCACGGGATGTGGGCCACGACGGCCACCGCGTTGGGGTGCACGAAGTGCAGCGTGTTGAAGCCCGAGAAGGCGAAGACCAGCGCCCCGAACATCGCCCCCTCGCGCCTCACGTGCCGCCGCAGGAAAAAGTACGTGCCGGCCAGGAGGAAGGGATAATTCAGCAGCAGCTCCAGGTCGAACGCTGCCCGCAGCGGCAATAAGCGATAGAGCAGCCAGTGGAGCGGGTGGTACGTGCCGGCTTGCCCTTCGCCGGTCAGATAAAAGCCGGAGTAGAGACTCGGCATCCAGTCGAAGGGATGCCCTTTGGCCAGGCACTCGGCATAGAACTGCCGGACCGGCAAGTGGTAAGCCCACAGATCGTCGGCCGTGTAAATCCGGCCGAGGTAATACGGCCCACCGATGGCGCCGCACAAAAGCACGCCGCACAGCAGCGACCAGGCAAAGAGGCCGCGCCGCTGATCGGCGAATTGCGCAGTTTCTAGGGAGGAATCGGTAGCCATAGGCAGGGGAGCGCCAAGCGCGGCAGTCCAGCCACAGAGTGCCGCAAGCAAGAATACGTCGCACCGGCTCACGATGCGTTTTGGCAACGTGACGGTAGAATCGCTATCGTTGGAATGATCGGCAGGATTGGTTTGTCGGTGCTCAGTGGTCAGTGGTCAGTGGTCAGTTGTTCGTCGTTCGTTGAGCCTACGGCGGCCCTTACAACTGACCACTGACAACTGACTACTGACAACCGACCACTGACAACTGACCACTGACAACTATCACGCTCACCACCGGCCCGCGCCGAAACCCGCCTTGAGCGCCATCGAAGTCCTTCGCCCTGATCTCCCCCGCGGCGGTTTTCGCGCGGTCCTGTTTGATTTCGACGGCACGCTGTCGCTCATCCGCCGCAATTGGCAGGACGTGATGATCCCCATGATGGTGGACGAGCTTGCGGCCACGGGCACGGCCGAGAGCCCCGAGGAACTGGCGGCCCACGTCGAAGAATTCGTGATGCGGCTCAACGGCCGGCAGACGATCTATCAGATGATCCAGCTCGCCGAGGAGATCAAAGCCCGCGGAGGCCAGCCTCGCGAGCCGCTGGAATACAAGCGCCGCTACCACGATCTCTTGTGGGCTCAGATCGAGGACCGCGTGGCCGGCCTCCGCGACGGGCGGCATGAGCCTGACGACTGGACCGTCCCGCATTCGCGGCGGCTATTAGATGCCCTGCGCAGGCGAGGGCTGACGCTCTACCTGGCTTCCGGCACCGATCTGGCGTACGTGCGCGACGAACTGGCGGTGCTCCGCTTGCAGCAGTACTTCGAGCCGCACGTGTACGGAGCGCTGGACAACTATCAAGACTTCTCCAAGGCCAAGATCGTGCGGCAGATTCTGCACGACACCGGCGTGAGCGGCTCGCAGCTCTTAGGCTTCGGCGACGGCTTCGTGGAGATCGAAGAAATCCGCCGGGCCGGCGGCGTGGCCATTGGCGTGGCCAGCGAAGAGGAAGCCCGCACCGGCGTCAACGCCTGGAAGCGGCAGCGCCTAATCCGCGCCGGGGCCGACGTGATCATCGGAGACTATGGGTGTCTGGACGATCTTCTCGAGCTGTTGGGAATTTGACCATAGCACGCTGGCCGGCCTAAGCAGGCGGGATTCCAAAAGTGGCCCCCTATTGCCCGCTACGATGGGTCTCCTGCCTCCTGCTTCCTGCCTCCTGCCCCCTGACTCCTGTCTCCTGCCTCCTGCCCCCTGACTCCTGTCTCCTGACTCCTGCCCCCTGACTCCTGCCTCCTGAACTGCCCGCCGCGGCCGCCGGATTTTTCTTCGAGGCGAATGCCGTCGATCTCCATCGCCCGATCGACCGACTTGCACATGTCGTAGATCGTCAGGGCGGCGACGCTGACGGCCGTGAGCGCCTCCATCTCCACGCCGGTTTTAGCAGTCACTTGCGCCGTAGCCTCGATGGCGACCGTCGTTTCGTCCGGAAAGGTGAACGAGACGCTGACGCTCTCCAGCGGCAGCGGATGACACAGCGGAATCAACTCGCCGGTCCGCTTGGCCGCCATGATGCCGGCCAGCCGAGCGACCTCCAGCACATCCCCCTTGGCCAGCTTGCGATCACGAATCAGGGCCAGGGTGCTGGCCTGCATTCGCACGCGCCCACTAGCCCGCGCGACGCGCCGCGTAACGGGCTTGTCGCCGACATCGACCATGCGGCTGGCGCCGGAGTCGTCGAAGTGCGTCAGCGATGGCTCGTGCTTGGACTTGGCCATGTCGGTACAGACCCGTGGAAAGCCAAACACTGGAACGGGGCCGGGAGTCTCGTCTTTCACACCGTCTTTTGCGGGACGGGCGTCTTGGCCGCCGGCGGCGCGGAAGGCAAGTCCCGCAGAACGCGGCTGATGCGGCTCACGGGAATCAGAGCTTCGACGTTCTCACCTTCGAGGCGAATCACGATGAAGTCCTCGCCGATTTCAGTAATTGTGCCCGGCTCGCCGCGCACCAGTGAGGAACCGTAGTAGATGGTGACATTGCCCCCCTCGCCGCGTAGGACGTACACAGCATTGCTCACGGAGAACGCATCGCGCAGTTTGCCTTCGGTCTTCCGTGAGCGTCGTGCCACTTCAAAGGCCAGGACAAGGCAGACGATGGCGATGAGCGCGAACAACAGTCGCAGATCGAACTGAAACCACCGCCGTCGCGACTTGATTTCATCCGATGGGCTCATCATCACTATCCCTGGCGAGGGGTTACATCTCAGCAGCCCCGATTGTCCACCGCCTGACAGCCGTGGCTACTGTATGTCGCCCCTGTCGGGGCTGTTGAATCAACTCAGAGGTAGGCCGCTACTTCTTTTCACTCACAATTTCCATCAGTCCTACGTCAATATACTGCCCCCCGCCCGTCTGGCGGCAGTGAACGGCCAGCGTGTTCTTGCCGCTGCGGAGTTTCTTGGCGGCGTTCTCCTCCAGCGGGACGAGAACGTAATTGACCGTGTAGCCGGTGACTGCGGCCACTCTTTCGCCATTCAGATAAACTTCGGCGTCCTCGTCGTGATGGATCCGCAGCGCCAGCGACTTGACATCCACCGAGGGCAGCTCGAATTCCCGCCTCAGCCAGATATCGGTCGTCTTCCACTCCGTGCGAACCACCGTGCCGGGCGTGCCCTTGGTGCCGAAGCCGCCGGGGGCGGAGGTCCACGAGGAATCGTCGTAGTCCGGCTTTTGCCAATCGCCCGTCGGCTTGGTCGTTGTGTACTTCCACGTTTGCGGCTCGGCCTGCGACGTGGGCACGAGCGCGCGATACTTCGGCGGCGGCTCGTAAAGTTGCTTGTGCAGGCTGGCGATATCCTCGGGCAGCTTCACCACGGCCCGGTCGTAGGTCATGAGGCCGTTGACCTCGATCTCCACGTCTGTCGTCTGCGTGTAGACGGCGGCGGCCAGGCCATCAGCTTGCAGTCCGCGCAGGCGGCGAATGAGGTCGCGATAGGCAGCGGCCAGCTCCTCACGGCTCTTGTAGGTGCGGTAGCCCCAGTTACCCTTTTCCAGCCACAGATGCCCCTTGAGCGGCAGGCCGAGTCCCCCGAATTCGCCTAGCACGCTCGCCCGCCGCTCCTCCAGCGGCGGCATGCCGGGGCCGGGGTAAGCGTGCAAGTCGCGCATGTCGCCGCCGCCGCGGTCGGTCCAGCCGCTGGGGCCATCGACGAGCCGCGTGGGATCAAGCTCTTTGGTCCACCTGAGAATCTCGTTGGTCTTGAACTGCCCCCAGCCTTCATTGAAGGGGACCCAGGCGACGATCGACGGGTGATTGCGATTGGCCTCGATGATCGCCCTCCATTCGCGGCGGAACGTGGCCTCGGACTCGGCGGACCGCTGGATGTCCGGGTCATTGGCCCTGATGTACCGGTCGCCACTGGGCATGTCCTGCCAGACCATGAGGCCCAGCTTATCGCACCAGTAGTACCAGCGGGCCGGCTCGACCTTCACATGCTTGCGGCACATGTTGAAGCCGAGCTTCTTGGTCATCTCGATGTCATACCTAAGGGCTTCGTCCGTGGGGGCCGTGTACAGGCCATCGGGCCACCAACCTTGATCGAGCGGACCGAAATGAAAGAGGGGCTTGTTATTGAGCATCAAGCGATTGACGCCCGAAGAGTCCTTGCCAATGGAGATTTTGCGCATGGCGACGTAGCTTCGGCACTTATCAACGGTGCGCTTCTCGTCCGCCAACGCGACGGCAAGCACATAGAGCTTGGGATGGTCGGGGCTCCATAGCTCCGCGCCGCGCATGGAGACGGTGACTTTCTCGCCCGGGTCGCCGTTGCCCCCTTCTTTGAAGCCCATTCCATCACTGACGCCGACTCCGAATCCCAGACTTCGCGCGGGGCCTTTCACCCGCGCCGTCACGTCCACGACCCCCGCATCAACATTTGGCACGATGGTCAGAGACTCGATGTACGTCTCGGGCACCGGCTCGAGCCACACCGTCTGCCAGATGCCGGTGACGGGCGTGTACCAGATGCCGTGCGGCCGGGCGACTTGCTTGCCCCGCGGCTGGAAGCCGGCGTCGGTCGGGTCCCAGACGGCAACCACGATCTCATGCTCGCCCGCTGTGCTCTTTGTCAGGGCCTTGGTGATATCAAACGAGAAGGGATCGTAGCCGCCTTGGTGCCGGCCGACTTCCTGGCCGTTGACCCACACGGTGCAATCCCAATCGACGGCGCCGAAGTGCAGGAGGATGCTCTTGCCCGCCCAGGGCTCTTCTTTTGGCAGCTTGAAGGTGCGGCGGTACCAAAGGCGATTCTTGTCGCCGACGGTCTTCATTACGCCGCTGAGGGCCGACTCGACGGGGAAGGGGACCAGAATCTGCCCATCGAAGCTTTCCGGCTGCTGGGCTTGCTGTCCCTGAGCCTCACGGGGCCGAATGGCATAGTCCCACAGGCCGTTGAGGTTCATCCAGTGGTCGCGGACCAACTGCGGCCGCGGATATTCGGCATGCACCTTGTCCGGTGAGACATCCTTCGCCCACCGAGTCATCAGCGGCCCCTTGGCCGGCCGCCACTGAGCGAGTGCACGGGTGGCGGCGTCCGAGGCGAGGGTTGCAAGGACCATAGAGGAAACGGCCGAAACGATTATGACTCGACGCATGAAGCGGTCTCCGCGGAAGATCATCTCGTGCTCGCACTGGTGCTCGAAGCCTCTGATCGAGCACGAGAACGAGCACGAGTACGAGTTACGATGGATTGTTGCTTGTGCTATCCCGTTTTCCCTTCAAACATATACCCCTTGCCGCGCACGGTGCGAATGATTGGCCGCTCCTCCGTGGCGCCGAGCTTCTCGCGCAGCCGGGCAACTTGCATGTCGATCGTCCGCGTCGTGACCCCGCGAGGATCGAGCCGCCACACGTGCGCCAACAGCTCGTCGCGGCCGACGGCGCGATTGGCGTTGGCGGCGAGATAACGCAGGAGATCTGCCTCTCGCTCCGACAGGTCGGCCCGCTCGCCATTGGCGAAGGTGACTTCACGTCGTGCCAGATCGACGCGGCCGCCGGGGATTTCGACTTTCTTCACGTCGCCGGGCCGCTCCGGCGAACGCCGCAACACGGCTTCCACGCGGGCCAGCAATTCCTGCACGCTAAACGGCTTGACGACGTAGTCATCGGCGCCAAGCCGCAGCCCTTTCACGCGGTCCGCCTCGTCGCCGCGGGCCGTGAGGATGATGACCGGCAGCGTCGGCCGCGCCCTGCGGACTTCGGCCAGCACCTCTAGTCCATCGGCCTCGGGCAGCACCAGGTCTAAGAGCACGAGGTCGCAATCGAGCCGCACGGCCGCGTCGCGCGCGGCCTTGCCGTTGGCGGCTTCATGCGTGCCATAGCCGGCAAACTCAAGCGCATCGACGACCCCGCGGCGGATGGCCGCGTCGTCTTCAACCACCAGGACCTGCTTGGTGGCGCTGGGCATGGCGTATGGACGCTTCGACTTGAAGGTTCGTGTGCGCGCTGGTGGATTGCCGCTATGCAAGGGTAACGCCGCGCATCCCCCGCATGCAACTCGCCAGTGCGCCCGCGTTGCCGCGAGGGTGGCCAGTCCCGGCGGCCGGGATCAGCCAACGCGCGAGTTCTGTGCGGCAAACCCGGAGGCAAGTATCGCCTCCTCGGCGCAGGCCGCCGCCCCTTGCGTCTCAAGGGCCGCTGGCCTAGACTCCAAACTGTCAAGAGCGGCGTTTGAGCGGCTCTCCGCCGAGGACCGGTGCACATGGGGCGTGCCCGGCAAACGCCAGCGTACCACTTCGCGTACGGGCCATGGCTCAGGTCATTCGTCAGCGCGACGTGACGATCATCGAGCTGGATGACATGTACGAGTCCGTGGTGCTGGACTCTCTGGAGCAGCTCGCGGACTTGCTCTTCGGCGAGATTGCCGCCATGTCGCCGCCCCGATTGGTGCTGGACCTCTCCCAGACTCGGTACATCGACTCGATGTTCATCGAGACGGTTTTCAGGGCCTGGAAACGCATTCAAGAGCGCCAGGGCAAGATGGCCCTCTGCTGCCCCAACGAGCTGTGCGCTCAGGTGCTCACGATCACCAATCTCAACAAGCTGTGGCCGGTTTGTGCCACGCGAGAAGAGGCGATTGGCGTGGCGAGAGGCTAGTCGCGGACGAGCGTCGAGGCGTCAGCCCGACGTGGGAGCCGCCAAAGCGCACGTCACGCCGCGACGCTCGCCAGCTTATGCCAAGACGCTCGTCGCCGGCTACCGATAGATATACTCGTGCACGCGCTCGGCGATGGAGTGCGTTTTAGGCGGCACGTCTTGCCCCTGAGCAAACGCCCGCCAGGCATTCACGTCCTTGCCGTAGTAGCGGCCGGTCACCCCTTCCAGCGACGTCATCGCCCGGTGCTGAACCGCCACGTTTGTGTCCTCTAGAGCGACGGCCAGGCCAGGCACGGCCTTGGCATCGCCGATCTCTCCCAGGGCACGAACCGCCGCCAGCCGCACGTCCGCATTCTTCTCCGTCCGAAGGACCGTCGAAAGGCTCATCACCGCTTCTTCGCCGCCACGTCGCCCCCAGGCAAAGCACGCGGCTCCACGAACATGCTCATGCTCGTCAGCCAGCGCCCGCTGCAGCGCCGCCGTGGCCGACGCCGTCGGATAGGCCCCCAGCGTGCGGACGATTTGAGCCCGAACGATCGGGTCCGGCTCATCGGCGAATGCCTGAGACAAGCCTTGCGCGATCTGCTCTCGCTCCTGCGGCGACTTCTCGGCGGCCGTCTCCGCTAGCTGGCGGTATTTCTGCACGCGGTCATAGGGGGTCTCGAATGGCTCCTCGGGGTAGCCGTTCCAGGTGTAGTACCAGGAGGCCGGCAAGCGATGACAGCCCGTGGCGGTCAACAGCCACAGCATCGCTATCGCCACCAGGTTGGGGCGGATCGCTTGCATGCCTGACCAGCGGTGAGGGCTAAACAGGGGAAATCCCAAGGTAGAAGGGGCGGGACTATACCCGGCCGTGTGGACGCCGAACAGAGGGGATATGAGTCCAAAAACGGTAGCGGTGAAGTGCAGTGCCATTATCGGCTCGCGGGCGATGCCGCCTTCACACCTTGGCTATTGAGGGCCGTAGCTGGGCCCAGCAGCGCTGCTGGCTTCCCCCCCATGGAATTGAGCGCCCTACCCCCCCATGGGGATGGCAAGTCGAGCTAATAGCCACAGCCCGCCGAGCCCTTGGAGAATCATTCGCAAAATCGATTTTCGCCTAGACTTAAGGCGACTCGCTTTTC
>Ga0073934_10010560_pt1 | contig 11440 bp, 8 predicted proteins | sample LarsenN4metaG_FD_76834 | JGI IMG/M metagenome (GOLD analysis project Ga0073934, IMG submission 76834) | Hot spring sediment bacterial and archeal communities from British Columbia, Canada, to study Microbial Dark Matter (Phase II) - Larsen... ...
CGCCCTGGGCCACGCGGACGCCGGCCCCCCGGGCCTTGTCCGGATCGGAAGCATAGGACCAGAAGTCCCGCCAGAGCCGCAGCTCGAACTCGGAGGGGTTGGCGGTCACGCGATACACGTCCGGGACCTGGCCGGAGGGGTCGATCCAGTAGCCGCTGTCCGGGGCCTGGGAATCGCCGTAGATGCGGCGGAACAGAGCCAGGCTCCTGCCGCGGAGCGGGTCGCCGCGAGCCACGTAGTCGTTGGAAAACTTGATCACCAGGGCGTCGAAATGCGGGATGTTTCCGGGGATGCCGAACACCAGCGGCGGCAGCGGGTTGCCTTGCCGATCCAGCTCCGTGAAGCGGATTACCGTCTGGCGGATTCCGCCGCCCTCGGTAGGGTGCTGCTGCAGGACTTCCACCTCCGCCACCCGCTGCTCGAGGTTCAGCCGGTCCACGACCTCCAGAAGCTGCTGTCGCTGCCGGGTCAGCTCCTCGTTGCGGCGGCGGAGCTCTTCGGTCTGGTCCGAGCGACCGCGGGGCCAGAAGCTGCCCACCAGGATGGCCATGGCCGCCATGACCGCCCCGCCGCCCATCCACTTCAATCTGACCACCGATTGCCCCTGCACATTGGGTGGCCCGCGCCGGCCTTACGCCGGCCGCTCGCTGCCATCCGATCCCGGACATTCTAGAGTGTGAATCGGCCAAACAGCACTCTCCGGCGCATTCCGCCCTTGGCCGCTGGGTCCGACCAGTGACGGGCGTCGTCTGCGGCGACGGTGGGCGTTGGTGAGCCCGGCGGGAAGAGATAACATGGCCAAGGCCCTCGGGGGCTGTTCGGTGGAGCCACGGTTATCGGAACTTTCGAGGCAACGACGGATGACCAGCCGCCCCAGTCCTGTGGTAGCGGGACGGCCCACCCCGGCTCTGGTGACGCTGGTGTGGCGGGTCACCGGAATCGCCCTGGTGGTCGTGGCCGTGTTCTGGGCCGGCTCCAAGCGCCGGCAGACCGGCGACACCTGGGTCGGTCTGGCGGGGGGGCGCCTGATCTGCGAGCGGGGCTATTTCAACTTCCCGCTCGAAGACCATTTCTCCTTCACCCATGCCGGTCAGGTGTGGACCAACCAGAACTGGCTGGTGCACGTGCTCTACTGGCTGGCCTACAAGCATCTGGGACCGGCCGCCCTGGTGGGCATCAAGCTGGGTCTGGTCCTGGTCATGTTGCTGGCCATGTGGCGATGCGGCCTGTTGCTCAGCGGGCACCAGGCGGCGTCACTGTTGACGGCCTGCGCGGGGCTGTTGTGCGCCCGCGAGTTCATCGACATCCGCCCCAATCAGGCGAGCATGGTGTTCGTGGCCCTGCTGTTTTGGCTCCTGATGCTGGTGAAGCGCGGTCGCGGATGGGCGGCCTGCCTGACCGCCGTCCTGATGCTCATCTGGGGCAGCGCGCACGGCAGCTTCCTGCTGGGCTACGCCCTGCTGATCCTCTTCGTCGGCTGTGAGGCGCTGCAACGCGTGGCCGGTCGCCGTGGAGGCGATGTCGCCTGGTGGACGAACCTCCTCTGGCTTCTGGCGGCTGCCGCTCTCTCCGTCGTGTTGGTCTGGTGGAGCAGTCCTTACGGCTGGTCCAACTTCACGCACCCGTTGGTCATTATGTTCGGGCCTCACGCCAAAGTGTTTCAGGGGGTTATGGAATGGCAGCCGCCCTCGGTCAGTCCGAAGGATTGGTGGACCCTGAGACCGGTGGTAGGGGGCTTCTGGATCACGCTCCTGGGGTGCGCGGTGATCTGGCTGGCGGCGGGCCTGGCCTGGCTGCGACCGGGCCTTCGAGCGGAAACCGGAGGCACCAGGCATCCCTCGGGCTTCGATCTGTCGGAAGCGGCTCTGACCGGTGTCACCCTGGCGTTGGCCCTGCAGAGTCGGCGATTCATCCCCCTCTTCATCGTGGTGGGCTTGCCGGTGACGGCCCGACTCCTGGCGACGGTTCTGCGCGGTCTCGGCGAATCGGTTGAACGCGGCGGCGTCGGGCATCCGCATCGACCGCCCCGCCCAATTCTCGTGGGCTTCATCGTCGCCCATGTCGTCCTCATCGCCACCTTCGCCGGCATTCAGTGGGATGAGATGATTCAATCGTACTATGTCCGCAAGACCGACCAGCCCTATGGCCGCTGGCTGCTCAACACGCACGTGGCCATCGAGAACGAGCCGGTGGAGCTGGTTTCCTTTGCCAAACGGTATGGCCTGAGCGGCCCGGTGTTCAATGAGTGGACCTGGGGCGGGTATCTGATGTTCAACGCACCGGGGTTGAAGCTGTTCATCGACGGTCGCGCTCAGGCGCTGTACAGCGCGGAGTTCTACCGGAGCTATTGGAACGAGTTCTACGGTCCGGAGCCCGTCGGACGCGATCCGAGGGAGCGCGGGCTCGACCTGGACCGCCGCTTGGCCGGGTATGGCGCGAACTTTGTCCTGTTCAAGCGGATGTCCTTCGCCGTCCCGCGGGTCATCAACCCGCTGCTCGGCACGGACCGTTGGGAGCCGCTGATGGAAGACGACACGGGAATCCTGCTGGTGCGGGCAACCAGCAGAGACCCCCAGATCGTCGAGCTCATGGGCAAGTACTGGGCCGCCGAACTGGATTGGCCCGACACCGTCTACGGCTGGTCCTTGCGCGGTCACGTCTTTCAGAATCGCCACGTGCCGGACCATCGCCGGGCCGTAGAGTGCTTTCGCCGCTCCCTGGGCATCAAGCCGCAGGGATGGCTCTACGAGCGGTTGTACATCTCCTGGCGGCTGGTCGGCGAGCCGGAGGAGGTGCGGGCCTACTTCCGACAGGAGCGGGAGCGAATCATGGCTCTGCTCCAGACGCCCCTGGAGGAGCCAGCCATCGTGGGCGACTGCCTGAAAAAGATCGATGGCATCCTCGGCGAGCTGGAGGGCAGGCGAAGATGACCCGGGCCGCCGACCGAGCCACCGCCAGGGGTCTGCGCCCCTGGCTCGACGCCTGGGATAGCAGCCGGCCGGGAATCCCCCTGGTCATGGGCATCCTCAACGTGACGCCGGACTCGTTCAGCGACGGGGGGCGCTTCCTGGAAGCTCCGGCCGCCCTCGAGCACGCACAGCACATGACTCAGGAGGGGGCGGACATCATCGACGTGGGCGGCGAATCGACACGTCCCGGGTCGCAGCCGGTCGCGGCGGAGGAGCAAATCCGGCGGGTGCTGCCGGTCATCGAGGGCATTCGTTCCCGGCACCCGGGGCTGTCGATATCCATCGACACGCGATCGGCCGCGGTGGCTCGCCGGGCCCTGGACGCCGGGGCGGATTGCGTCAACGACGTGTCCGCGCTGGGAGACGATGCGGAGATGGCCGGCCTGGTTGCCGAGCGGGAGGTGCCGGTGGTGTTGATGCACATGAAAGGGACGCCGGCGACGATGCAGGACGACCCGCGGTATGAGGAGGTGGTGAGCGAGGTCAGGCAATTCCTGGCAGAACGGATCGACTTCGCCGTGCGCGCCGGGATCGACCGGCGAAGGATCATCGTCGATCCGGGGATCGGTTTCGGCAAGACGACGGCCCACAATCTCTCCCTGCTGCGGCGCCTCGGAGAGTTGCGGCGGTTGGAGGCCCCGCTGCTCGTCGGCGTGTCGCGCAAACGGATGATCGCCGACGTGTTACGCCTCAACCCGGCCGATGAACGGCTTCTTGGCACCGCGGGAGCGGTCGCCGCTGCGGTTCTAAACGGGGCAGACATCGTGCGCGTCCACGACGTTGGAGCGATGAGGCCGATCGTTCGGCTCTGTGGTGCGATCCGCGAGGCCTGAGGGGACAACGGACTCGCCTTTCCGCACCCCCGGGAAGCCTTGTCTGCGAATCAGGGGCTCGAGGCCCTCCCAGGCGGCATGGTTCGCCACGCGTGGGAACCGGGTACTCAGCGCTGGGCGGATTTACCCACCTCCTGGGGCCGCTTGGCTGTTTCTGGCATTGTCCCGAACATTTCCGGTCTGGCACGGTCCTTGCTCCATCCTCCCAGCGTGGTTTGGAGCACAGAGCTCAGTGAACAGAAGGAAGGAGGAATAACCCATGTACAAGATGCTCCGAAAGAAAGTGCTGGCCCTGACCATTGCCCTTGGTGCCACTCTGCCGCTGCTGGGCATCCGGTGCCCCAAGAGAGCCCAGGTCATGGAGCTTGAGGTGGCCAAGGCACCGGTGGTGCCGGCCCAGGTGGTGGAGCTGCCCGCTTAGGAAGGGAGCCCAGGTTCGGCGGATAGCCGGGAGAGGGGTTTGCGTGATGGGGCGGTCCGTATCATCGGACCGCCCCGTTCGAGCGCCCCGCCCGATCCCGCAGCCGCTCCCCGAAGGATCAATTGCGGCATGCGGTGCGTGCGTCCTCCGACCGCCAGCGGTCCCTTGAGACCGGTGCCTGATCGACGTGTCCCCCGGCCGGCTACGTGGATGCCGAAGGCCCGGACGGGGGGGTCGGCGGCTACCGGCAGGCCACCGGCAATAACCGTGCGGGGCGTTCGTTGGTCCTTGAGGCGGGCAAGCCGGGCATAGGGGACTGGTCCCACCCTGAGTGGTTGTGAGGAGGTCTTAGCGATGAGAAAGCTGATTGTGAGTCTGTTCTTGGCCGGTCTGGCCGCGACCTGGGCGGCCCCGGTGAGCCGGGCAGGGGAGCTATCCGGCACGCTCACGCCGGAGGAGGTGGTGCGGCGGGCCGCCCAGCGGATGAACGCCATCGCCGATCACACCACGGCGGCGATGCGGCAACTGACCACCGAGTGCATCAGACGGATCGAGGAGCTTCAATCCCAGGGACGCCAGGAGGAAGCGATTGCTCTGGCTCGGCGCTGCATCCATCAACTTCATGAGATGGCCGCCCAAGGCATCGAGCGGGTCATGGCCGTGGCCCGGGAGGCGCACCATCTTCTGGAGCAGATGCAGGCGGGTCCGGAATACCATTTGGCCGTGGAGCGGGCCAAAGAGATGAACGTGGGACGCATCCGCCACACTCTGGAGCGCTCCGTGCGGGCCATCCGGGCGGCCCTGGAGGAAGGGGCTGCCTAGCCGCCTCCCCGCGGTTTCGGGGACATCGTCCAACACGAATCACGCACGCAGCGACGCGCGAGCCGGTCAGGCCGGCCCGCGCGTTTTCCGTGCGCTCTCCCTCCTCGTCTTGCCGGCTAGAAGCGGGCCACCTATTCTTCGCGCCGCCTCCTTGTCCGAATAGAAGTTCGGAGAAGCAGGGAGACTGATGAGTCAGCAGCAGCCAACGCCGCCGGAGACGTCGTCGACGGCCGGCTACAACGTGGGCCGGCTGCGGACTGTGGCCTTGGGCGCCGCAGTCGGACTGGTGCTGAACGTGGCCCTGACCGGCGCGGCCTTGAAGCTGGGGTTGGGGTTCGCGGCCGCGGCCCTGCCAGCGGCGCTGTGTTTGGGGGCGGGCGGGCCGGGCCGGCGCAGAGGGACGACTCCGGGGCATGGCGGCTTTGCGGGCCTCGTTGCATTCTTTGCCGCAGCCTCCGGCGGGGCGGCGCTGATTTATCCAACGCTGTATCTGCTGGGGGGCGAAACTCACCCGCCGCTGGCGGCGGCCGCGTGCGTCCTCGGGGGACTGATTGCCGTGGCGGTCACCAAGCCCCGGCTGCTACGCCCCGCCGAGACGCCCATCTCACCGGGCTCCGCCCAGGAGACGACCACCAATTGGCCAGGGGCACCCGTGTCCGGCCGCAACAAGTTGTTCATGATCTTCGTCGGAGCCGCGTTGTCGCTGCTGATCAGTTGGTTCACCGTGGCCGGGTCGTTGGGCTGGGCGGGTTTTGGAAGCCTGGGCCTGAAGGGTCTGACGGACAAGCAGTGGGACCTTGGAATCTGGCTGCGCGTACCGGATTCGGTCTGCCTCGTGCTGGCCATCTCGCCGCTGGCGGTCGGTTTCGGCTTCCTGGCGGGTGGCAGAGGTCTGATCGTTCTGGCCGGCGGGGTCCTGGGCGGCCTGGTCGTGACCCCGCTGATGTACGTCGCCGGCTGGACGCCGCTGGAGGCGGTCCGTGAGCTTTACAACCGGTGCTCAGACCTGAAATTGTATGAGGAGATGCCCTGGTACGCGGAGGAGCCGCCGGACTTCGTCGTCCATCATGACCAAGCCCCCGACCCGCAGGCCCTGGAGCTGTTCGCCTGTCACCTGTACGGCCGGGTGACGGACGTGGAAGTCAATCGCCGCCTGGTGTGGGTGCGGACGCCGGGGGATCGGCCGGCGTCGTTGGAGCTGATCGAGGACTGTCCGATCTTCGGTCCCGACGGATCGCTCTTGACGGTCGAGCAACTCAAAAGAGGGGATGCCGTCCGGGCGTACATCGAAGTCTGGCCGCGGGTCAACGTCAGAGGCACGCTGGCGAGCTGGTGCCGGGCGAAGGTCACCGGACCGATTGGCATGGGCATGCTGGCCGGTGGGGCGTTGATTGCCGTGCTCTCGGGCCTGCCGCCGGTGTGGAGGGCGTCCCGCTCGCGGTCGATTCCGAGCTTTGGTGCGGGCGGAGGGCGATGGCTTTCCATCGCGGCCCCGGGGGCGGCGTTGGTGGTTTTCTTTCTGGTCATCCGAATCGCCCGGCCCGGTGAACCGTGGCGGTCCGCGCTGATGGCGGTGGCTGGGACCGCGTGGCTGTGGGCGGCACTCACGATCGCCCGGCCGGCCATCGCCAGAGCTGAGGCTGACGGAATCGGCGGGTTGGCTCTGCCGACGGGAATCGCCCTTGTGGGACTGACCATTCTGCTGCTGGTGGGGGGCGGCCCGGGGGCCACGGCGGCGGTGCTCCTGGCCACGGCCGTCTGCGTTGCCGCCGCGCAGACGGATGCCACGATGCCCGTGGTACAAACAAACGGCGCCGAGTGGCCGGCGGGCAGATGGGTACTGGCAGTGGGCTCGGCGGTCGGACCGGCGGTCAGCCTGCTGGTGGTCCTGCTGGTGGCCGCGTGGAACGCCTACGAACTGGACAAGCCTTTCGGCGAAGGCGCGCCTAGCCCCGCGCCCCAGGCTCAGGCGGCGGAGGCGATCATGGCCGTGGCACAGGGCCAGGACCGGGCGTTCGGCCGGCACGTCGCCGGTGCCGTGCTGGGGGCCCTGTTGTCGCTGAGCGGATGGCCCGCGCTCGGCGCCGTGCTGGGCGTATCGCTGGTTCTGCCGTTCGGCCTGTCGCTGGCCCTGGGGCTGGGCGCCCTGTGTCGCGTTGGCTGCGACGCGATTCCGGGAAGGCACTGGACGCAGCGTCACGGCGTGCCTTTGGCGGTGGGGCTGCTGATCGGCGAGCCGCTCCTGGTGATGCTCCTGGCCTTGTTGACGGTCTTTGTTTGACTGACGGCGGGGGCTGGCATGAAGCGAATCGTACCCATGATGCTGGGCGCGGGCGCCATCCTGGGGACCATCGCCGCGGCCGACCTCTCTGTGGTTGCCGTCGCTTCGCCCGCGGATCTCGCCGGACTCACACTCGAGGCGGCAGTCAACCACCCGCAAACGAATGAAACACTGGCCGTGAGAGGTCAACTGGTAACCGCGGGACTGGCCGAGCGCATCGCGGCGGCGAACGTGCGTTACGCGTGGACGCGAGAGTGGACCTGGTCACGCTGGTCATGGCGTTGGGGATTCGTGGCGGCCGTGGGGTTGCTGGCGCTCGGGGCGTTCATCTCACAGAGGGCAGCGCTCGGATCTGGGACAGTCGGCGGGCGTCGCGGGGAAATGGGCGGGACTGCGGGATTCCCGAGAACGCTTTTTTCGTTGGCACAGTCCGGGTTTTTCTGGTAACATGTTGGCGATGGGTCCGGAGCAACTGTGGCGTTGGCCACGGAGCGAGTCGACTGGGGCGACCGGCGGACAGATCGGGAAACTACCCCGGTCAGGTGTCGGGCGGGATGCGTGTCCGTGTGCCCCTGCTTTCAGTAGCCGGTTGCCTTAGCGAATAGCGCTCAAAACCATCTCGGAGGGGAACGGACATGACGCCGGTCTTACCTCGGATCAGGGATGCGCAACCTGCGCGCTCTGACTGGATGACATTTCTTCGGCCACCAAAAGGAGGGAAGTGAACCATGCGTCCTTCCATTTCATCAAGGCGGAATCTCAGGTCCGGTGGGTGCTGGAATCCACGGCGTAAGGGCTTCTGTTCAGCCTTCGTGCTGGCTGCGGCCGTCGGTGTCGTCGTTATCCTCTGCCCACCGGTGACAGCCTTGGACCGTTCCGTGGGGCCGGAGGGCGCTCAGATCGCCATCGTCAAAAGAGCGCTGACCTTCGGTCTGGATGGAACGAACGTGCGCATCGGACAGATCGAGGGAACGGGCGAACCGCGCACCACGCACGCGGCCCTCGCCGGGGCCATCATCGTCCGTGGGGTCGGCCCGGCCAACAGCAATCACGCCACGGGCGTGGCCGGCATTCTCATCGGGCGTCCGTTCACGCCCGTGGGCGGGCCGGAGATCACCGGCGTGGCCAGCGGGGCGCGGTTGTGGAGCACATGGTTCGCCGACACCATCGGAGTGGACGACTTCTTCCGCAGCACGAACTGGCTGACGGGCAACGCGGTCGAGATCATCAACATGAGCGACTTTCTGCGGGCCGGGGCGGTGGCTACCGGGTCGATGTTCGTGGACCACGTGGTGGCCAACCGGGACGTGATCTGGGTGAAGTCCGCCGGAAACGGCGGTCCGGGGGCCGGAACGATTACGCCGCCGGGGGATGCCTTCAACGCCATCGCCGTTGGAGCCGTGGGCGCCGACAACGCGGGCAACGACAGCGAGGACTACACGCGGGTAGCCAACTACTCCTCGCGGGGACCGGTAGACGGCCGACGTAAGCCGGATATCGTCGCCCCGGCTCGCTCATCCTCATGCCCGCCGGTGGAGCCAACAACGCCTCCCAGGTGAATACAGGGACCAGCTTCGCGGCGCCGCACGTCGCCGGGACCGCCGGCCTGCTCCACCAATGGAGTCGCGCGCAAGGGCTGATCCCCGATCATCTGAGCACCAAGGCGGTGATATTGAATTCGGCGTCCAAACATGTCCGGGCCCCCAACGACGGCGATCGGGCCTGGCCGGTGTGGCGTGTGGCGACCACATCCACCATCCCGCTGAATGACGCCATGGGGGCCGGGCGTCTGAATGGGCTGGCGGCGGTGAAGCAGTACGTACCCGGCAACCGCTCCGACATCGGGCTGCAAGCAGCCACGGTCAACTCCGGCGGCGGGACGGCCACCTACAACCTCTTTGTGGGTGGGCAGACGCTCAAGCCGGGGTCGCTGGTCGTGGCCACGCTCGCCTGGGACCGCCAGGTGGCCTTGAACGATCCGGCCAACCCCGATCGCGCCGCCAGCTACACGGTCACCAATCTGCCCGACGTGGACCTGGAACTGGTCAACCGCCAGACGGGGCAGGTGGTGGCCCGGTCCAACAGCGTGTCCAACAACGTCGAGCACATCTACGCCAACGTGCCCACGGAGGGAAACTATGACCTGCGCGTTACCAATTTCGGCGCCACCAACGCTCGCTTCGCCCTGGCCTGGACCAGCGGAACCAGCGACGGGCTGGCCTTCTCCGTCAACGGTGGGGCCAACGAGGCCCAGGCGGCCGAGGGACTGCAATTCCCTGTCGGCTCAAACAAGTTCCCCAACGACGTGAACGCCCTGGGGCAGGCCGGACCGGCCAGTTTCCGCACCGACGGCGAAATCTTCACCAGCTCTCAGGACGGCACGAACATGCAGCGGCTCTCCGGAGCCTTGGGGACCCGCAGCCGGGTGGGGCCGCACAACGCGCCGCCGGCGGCGATGGCCGTCCTGGACAACGCCCAGCGCGGCGTGCTGGGTCTGGTGCCCGGAGACAACGTGGGCGGTCTGTCGTGGGGTCGGGACGGGAGCATCGGCGGGAGTACCGTCGTGTTTTCCATCGACCCGGCGGCGACCGGCGCAGCGGGGACGGCGGCGCGATTCCACGCCGTCGATTCCCCGCCGGGCGGCGCCGCCAACACGCCGTTCCCCACCAATCCCGGCGGAGGCAACCTGGCCAACGGAGACGAGGCGGCCGGCGACATCTACAAGACCCCCGCGCTGGACACGTTCGGTCGGTACAACAGTCCGGTGCTGAACCCGGCCCCGCCGCGACTGAACGAGCTTTTCGCGGACGAGAGCGAGCTGGGATTGCAGGCCCCGTCGCGGCGGGGTTCGCTTCTGGGCGGCGAAGAAGATGATCTGGACGCTCTGGAAATGGACAACCCGCGCCTCAGCGTGGACTGGGACGGCGACGGCATGCACAACGAGGGCGTCTATTTCAACCTGGCTCGGGGTTCACCGTCGCTGGCCGGGGCCAGGTCCGCCGACGACATCTTCATCTCCAAGTCCAAGGACCCGGATACGGGCGCGTTCAACCACGAGCCGTCATCCCCGTTCGACTTTGAAGTTTTCGCCGACGGGGTCAACGACATCCGCCTGACGGCCAACGACGCCATCGACGGCCTGATCCTTTCCGATGTTGGCTTTGAAGGGAACCCCGAACCGAATGAGACCCTGAACTTCCTGGACGAAGCCCTCTTCTCGTTGGACCCGAACTCGCCCTCCGGCCGCCCCGGCGACATCTACTACACCGACTTCAACCGGCCCTTCGATCCCAACCTGCCCTGGGACCAGGGCGGGAGTCTGTTCGCCTCGGCCGCTCAGATCGGCCTCCTGCCGACCGACAACATCGACGCTCTGGACATCTTCCGCGTACCCGAGCCGACCAGCCTGCTCCTGCTGGTCGTGCCCGTGGCGATCCGCCGGCGCCGCGTCGTCTGAGGGGGCTGACGCACATCCCCCGAGCACCTTCAGGAAACGCCTCGAGCGCGGCGGCATTCAGGGGGGGAGATCGGTCCGCGCCGCCTCGCTCCACCGTTGCGGCATCACGCGGCCCGGAGTAAACTGGTCTCCGCTCGTTCCAGAGGGCTTCCGGGGAGTTGCTGGATGCTTCGATTCCGTTGGTGGTTCTTGGCCGCGTGGGCCATGTGCTGGCCGATGCCGGGCTGCCGTCAGGAAGAGCCCGCTCCCTCGCACAACTACAACCTGGCCGGGCAGGGCGAGCGAGCGCTCCTGCCGCGGGTCATGAGTTCCCACGATCCCCGTCTCCGCGGGCCGGTCAACCGCCGCGAAGAATCGCAGCCCTCAGCCGCCCAAGCCGGCACTCCGCCCGCGCAGGCCCTGCGGGACGATGAGCAAACGCGGGCCGTCCTGGCCACCCTGGCGCGATTCGACCAGATGATGACCGACAAGGACTACGAGCAGATCGCGTCGCTGTACGTCCCCGACCAGCGCGAGGCGGCCGAGCGATTCTGGTCGGCCTACGGCGACGCGGCCGAGGCTTTTGGTGAGGCGGCCGCGGCGCTCGCTTCCGCCGCCGGTTCGCAGCCGCCTGAGACGGCGGCGAAGATGGAGCCCACCTCGGCCCGCATCGCGGGA
>Ga0073934_10010562_pt1 | contig 11439 bp, 8 predicted proteins | sample LarsenN4metaG_FD_76834 | JGI IMG/M metagenome (GOLD analysis project Ga0073934, IMG submission 76834) | Hot spring sediment bacterial and archeal communities from British Columbia, Canada, to study Microbial Dark Matter (Phase II) - Larsen... ...
AGAAGTCATAGTAAAGCTGCAGCGCATAGCCATACACCGCGATCAGTGTTTCCGTGGCACTGTATAGCGCCGGATTGTCGAAAACCCGGTTGACGAGGTTCTCGGCCAGGTAGTCGGCGATCATGAATTTCTTGAGCAATCCCAATCCGATGAGGAAAAGCGCTTTTCCGCCATCTGGGGCGCTCAGGACCTTTGGTTTCTCGAACTGGGGAGCAAGGGCGAGAACACGCGTGATGGGACCGGAAAGGGTGGTCGGGAAGAAGCTGACCGAGGCGAGATGGGTGAGCAAACTTCGCACCGGTTTTCCATCGCGCCGGTACAAGTCAATTGTGTACGTCAGCGACTGGAAGCAATAGAACGAGATTCCGAGAGGGAAGGTCCAGTGCCACTGCGGCGCAGGCTGGTGTGTCAAGCCAGCCCAGGTGGCAAGCAGGAACGGCATGTACTTAAACGAGGCGAGAATCCCAAGGTTCAACGTCAGGCTGGCGAGCAGCAGCAAGCGCCGTGACCAAGCAGGGAATTTGGCTCCGAGACCCAGCCCGATGCAGTAGTCGCAGCAGGAAGCCGCGGGTATCAGGAACAGATAGAACAAGTCCCACTTCGCGTAGAAGAAGTAGTTGGCAAAGAGGATCAGGCTCAGAGAAGCAGCACGCCAGCGCGCCAGCGGCCAGTAGAGCAGGAAAATGGCGCACAGGAAGACAAAATAGGCCGAACTGGACAGCAACATTTGAGACCTGCGGGAGGGTGTTTCGATTATATCGGGTCAGACAACCGCGGCGACACGAATGGGCGTGTTTTCGTGTCAAACTAATGGCAGGTTTGTCAGCGTATATGCGGCACCGCTCCGTGGATTCAACGACGGGAACGATCACGGGTCTCTGGTCCCCGCACCCGAATCTTGGAGATTCGGTCAACCGCAATATCATCCAGTCGGAGATTGAAGGCGGCGTGTTCCTAGACCGTTTGCGCCCCGGTGATGCGCTGCAAGTGGAAACCCGTAACCGCAGCTATCGCCTGGAGTATCAAGGCGGAAGCCAGGTGATGATTTCGGGCCACCCCGAGTTCTGCCCGGAGCCGGTATTAGTGGAACTTTGCGGCTCCAACTGGGGTGGTTCCATGCTGAAAGCGCTGTTTATCGGCCGGGGGATGCACCTGGAGTTTCGCCACCCCGTTCACCGGACGATCGTGACTTCGCCGGTGCTCGATATTAAGGCTCCCGCGTAATTTTTGTGTCTCCGGGACGGGTTCCCGTCTGCAATTCCCACCCCGCCGCAAGTTGCAACTTCCAGTCGGGACCGGTAAGCGTCTGACCGGACCGAACTGCCGGACCGCGCAGGCGAATTTCCCGGCCTGGACCGGCGATCGCGGCGCCACTGACGCTAAGCGCACCCCATTCCGCTGCCGCCGACGGCTTCAGGAATACGCGACGGAATCCGAAGGGAATTACAGCCGACGCTGTGCTGCTTTTGTTCCGTCCGGTACTACTTCTGCTTCGCGATGATGAGTTCCTTGACCTTTTCGTAAGTAGCTTCGGGGAGGATTTTCTTCGTCACCAGTTCGTTCTTGGCACGGTAGGGGCGTCCCTTGATGATCTTCTCGGCATAGGCATCGCCTATCGCCGGGAGCGCTTTCAACTGGTCGAGGGAAGCAGAGTTGATGTCCAGTGGCTCGCTGGCAGCAGCCTTTGCCGGCGTCGCTTTCTTCGGATCGCTGCCCTTCTTTGGCGGCTGGGCGAGCGCAACGGAGAGGCAGACGGCGACCATGAGGGAGAACAACAGTCGAAGTATGGGCATAGGTAGAAGCGTACACGATCTTTTGAACCGGAACCAGCTTCTGAACGTCCCAACTTCCAGATGAGCAAGCTAACTTTCGGCTCTGTTCTGTTGAGCCTGGTTGTACCTCTCTGCGCCCAGGATGCGCGTGAGATTGTGGAGCTCTCCGTCAACGCGCCCGTCCCGAATCCGCTGCTGGAGACGTCTTATACCTGGCTGGCCCAAGAGCATAGCGACGAATTGGACTCCAAGGGCCGCTTGAAAAGAACGAAATCCAGGAAGTTCGAAGTGTTCTATCTCGGCTTGAAGCGCTATGAGCGGATCCTGGAGGAAGACGGGAAACCGCTTTCTCCGAGAGAGGCGGAGAAGCAGCAGCAGAAACTGGACCGCGCCGCGGCGGAGGCCTCCAGGCTGACCGAGAAGGAGAGGCAGAAACGCGAGAAGGAAATGATCGACGACCGGGCGAAGGAGCGTGAGCGGCTGCGCTACATCCCCCTGGCGTACGATTTCCGTCTGGTAGAGGAGACAGTCCTGAATGGACGTCCGGTGTGGGTGATCGATGCTGAGCCGCGTAAGAGTTATCGCGGCAAGTACGACAACCTGCTGCGCAACATGCGTGGGCGTCTGTGGATCGACAAAACGGACTACCGGTGGGCGCGCATCGAGGCGGAAGCACTGGAGAACATCTCGTTCGGACTGTTTCTGGCGAAACTTTCGCAGGGCGCCAAGATCACGTTTGAACAGAAACGTGTGAATAACGAGGTCTGGTTGCCATCCAGCTTTAGCGTGAAAGCTCAGGCTCGCTTGCTGGTGAAACGAGTCAACGTCGGAGCGGAGGCGGTGTTTACGGATCACCGCAAGTTCCAGGCGCAATCGCGGATCACGGTTGCTGAGCAGGACCAATAAGGCGCTGTTTCCGCAAACCTAAATCCACTTGAAAGTGTTGCCGGTAAGAGTGATTCGATAGCGGCCCGGCCGGCTCCTGTCATGAGCGAAATCGCCTGCATTCAAACCGAACGATCTTCCACCGACTTTATTCAATCCGAGGGTTTGACAAGCCATCCAGTGAAAATCCACGCCGGGCAGCGAATTCTCGGTCCACCCTTTGAACAACTCGGCCAGCGTGATCCCCTCCGGAGGCGAAGGCAGCAAAAGGCAATTCGGGTCGTTGCGCTTGGCCAAGCTGTTCTCCGATTTTGTCGTCCAGGAGCCATCCTGCGCCGAAAGCTTCATGTTCGGGCAGGACATGTACTCCTCGATAGTCCGGTCGATCGTGTTGTAGGTCCCCTCCAGGATTTGATACTCCATTCCCGTGATCAGGTTCTTGGCGAAGTTGGTATAGAAATGGATTCTGCAGCCTTTGGGGACCTGAGTGTAACCCTGGTCTGGCTTCCAGCCGCCGTGACCGCTAAGGAAGATGTGTCGGGACATGAGGGATATGGTACCTCATGAAGGCTCTTAAAGTGCGCTTTTTTGCTCACGCGTGTGTGACGACCCGGGCAGCCGGGAAATTAAAAGTCCGGAAGCGACTGTCACCACAGCGCCAATCACGTTGAACCAGAGGAAGGAGATGCCACCGATTTGGTTGGCCGCAAAAATGGTTGCTTCGCCGATCAAAACGCCGTAGAAAGCCCCGCGCGCGTTCGCCCTCGGGAAAAGGAATGCCAGCGTGAACACGCCAAGCAGACCTCCGTAGAACAGCGACCCGAGCATGTTCACAGCTTCAATCAGGCTGCCCAGGTTCTTGCCGTACTGCGAGGTGACCACCGCATACAACCCCCAGAAGCTGGTAGCCCACTGCGAGGCTCGCAGATAGTGACGATCGGAAGCGTCTCGCTTAAAGAACCGCTGGTAGATATCGACTACGCTCACTGTGGCAAGTGAATTGATCTCGGCCGAAATCGTGGACATTGCGGCGGCAAAGATGGCGGCGATGACCAAACCCACGATTCCCGCAGGCATGTAGCGGGTCACGAAAGCGAGGAATACGTAGTTGGCGTCGTTGATCTCCTTTTCGCCGGAGGCTTTCGCGGCCAGAACGGCGGCGTCCTTGCGAACCGTGTCAAGCTGCTTTTGTGCCTGCTTGAATTCCGGGACTGCGGCCTCCTCACCCTGCATCACTCGCGCAGCAACTGCTTTGCGCTGCTCGAACGCCGCGTCGAACCGTTGCTGGATTCCCGCGAACTCCGCGGTTCGCTCCATCGCCCGCTGGCCTTCGGTATGGAACAGTACAGGCGGTTTCTCAAAGGTGTAGAACGCGAAGACCATGGTCCCTGTGAAGAGAATGAAAAACTGCATCGGGATCTTGGCAATGGCGTTGAACAGCAGGCTCAGGCGGCTCTGGGCGACCGAGCGTCCGGTGAGGTAGCGCTGCACCTGCGACTGGTCGCAGCCGAAATAAGCCAGTGCGAGGAACATACCGCCAAGCAAGCCGCTCCACAGGTTATAGCGATCGTTCCAGTCGAAACTCAGGACGAGAGGGTTAAGGCGCCCTGCAGCGCCGGCTACGGAAACAGCGCCGCCAAGACCCACGCCGTCCGGAAGCAGCCAGATTGCGGTTCCCAGGGCGGCGAAAAGCCCCATCGTCATAACGAGCATCTGGAGAAAGTCCGTCCAAGTGACCGCCGCGATTCCGCCTTTAACGGTGTAGAAGGTAACGATTGCGCCCATCAGGAGAGTAGTCCACTGATCCGGCCAACCGAGGATCACGGTCAACACGACTGCCGGCGCATACAACGCGACTCCGACCGCCAGACCACGCTGGATCAGGAAGATAACGCTGACGATGGCGCGAACGCGTGCATCGAAGCGGCGCTCCAGGTATTCGTAAGCTGTGTAGACGCCGCTGGAATGGAACAGCGGCACGGCGACCGCCGCAATGATGATCATCGCTAACGGCAGTCCGAAATAGAACTGCACAAAGCGCATGCCATCGACGTAGGATTGCCCGGTGGTGGAGATGAAGGTGATGGCGCTCGCCTGAGTGGCCATGATGGACAATGCCATCGCATACCAGGGCATCGACTTGTTGGCGAGGAGGTACTTAGCTGTCGTATCGCTGCCGCGGCTCTTCCACAAGCCGTAGAGCACGATGGTGGCGATTGAGCCGGCAAGAACCCACCAATCGAGGGTTCTCACCGGTTGAAGGTCCTCGTGAACAGGTAGAACAGCAGGATGATCAGCGCCAGGTATGTCGCAATTGCCCAATAAAGATTACGCCAGGCGCCAAGGAGAGGCGGTGGCTCGTCCCTGTGAGGATCGTTCACGTCATTGCGCCTTTCCGCCGCTAATCAGGTTTGCAAAAAGGCGGTAAGCACCAGGCACACCGGCGGGGAGTTGGCGGAAGAAGGCGAGGCCGGTGAACACATACGTGCCCTTGCCGTGTTTGGCAGTCAGAAGTCCGCCCTGGAGTGGCTTCTCACCTGCATCGTTCATCGCAAACAGCGCCTGGTAGCGTGGATCCCACTCGCTTGCGAAATAAACGCCACGCTCCTGCACCCAACCCGCGAAATCGGCCGGCGTAATCTTGTTCGGCGACAGCAGCAGCGGGTGTCCAGGTTGGAGCACGGTGACGTGCGCTTCCTCTTCAGCGACCCGGCCACGCGCGATGCGGATGGGATACGGCCCAATGTTCTTCAAAGCCGGGTTCGCATCTGTGGCGAAGGGACCGCCGTCGGTCGTGTTGAATTGCGTGATGAGAGTGCCCCCGGCGGCGACATAGTCGTGCAGGCGCGCGTGGTTGGCGCGCAGATCCTCCCGAACGTTCCAGGCGCGTACTCCAGTTACGATGGCGTCGTAGCGCGCCAGGTCGCCTCGCGTAAGATCATCGCGGTCCAATAAGACGACCTCGCATCCTAACTGCCGCAGCGACTCGGGGATTTCATCACCCGCCCCCATGACGTAGCCGATGCGCTTCGCCGTCACACGCACATCGTCACGGATAATTCTCGTCTCAGCCGCGGGAAAGAGGGTCTGTGGAGGAATGTGCTCATATGAGATCGTTTCCATATCTTGAGCAACTTCCGTGTCGCCGACCTTTGCAACCGCGAGCAACGTACCGGTGCGTCCCGCTTGGGAGGGTGGCGTCACGGTGAACACCAACGTCCCCATTTGGCCCACGTCTGCGAGTGAAAAGGGGAGCGATTCCGGCTTTACCTGCCAGCCCGCCGGCGCCTGCAACCTTACCGTGCCGCTTGCGTTTGTCTTGTTTGCACGAACCCCCACTTCGATATTGCGAGCCTTTCCATCCGGGAACAACAACGCGGTATGCATAACGGAAAGCGAGACCGGGGGGGCGATCACCAGCGGGCGGTGCAGTTCGCCACGCACGCGGTCCACGTAGCGGTTCTCCACCGGGCGCTTCAACACGATTTCCTGCGAACCGATGCGCACCCGGAGTACCGCCACTAACGGGGCCGGACCCTCAGCAAGTCCGATCTCCTGCTGATTGGAGAGTGTGTACATCGTTTCTTTGGGTGCTTCGCGCAGCCAGATGGGCTGCGAATAGGGCTGATTCGCCGGAACGCGGTAGGTGATGCTTTGCTGGCGCGGCTTGTTGTATTCGAGATCCCACCCGGTAGTGGAAAACACCGGCGCAGGCGTCATACCTTCGAAATCCACTTTGACCAGCGCGACAGGCATCTTGACGCGGCTTAGCGCACTCAATTGCAGCGGGAGTTCGTCGCCAGGAACTACTGTGGGGCGGCCCGCGTTTACGTCGACCCACACCCCGGCCGCCAGCGCGATCGTGTTGTCCAGTTCTTCGAGCTTGCGGGCAGCCTGGCTGTTCGAGGTCAACTTCTCAAGAGCGGCCCTTGCTTTGAGCAGCGGCGGGATCACCGCGGCAGGATTACGAACGTCATATGCTTTCTGAGCCTCTTCCAGCGCAGCCGCTACCGCCTCACTGCCCGGAATTCGCTTCCACGTGGTATCGACCTCGTCGAACAAATCCTGCGTAGCTGGTTGACCTTCCACCGTTGCGAGCTGGTTGATCTGAGAACCCTTGCGTTCCGGCGCACCCATGCCCTGGCTACGATGCTGGCTGCGGCTCATGCCGGCGATTTCCGAGTAGGAATAGCCGAGCACCGGGTCATACTCACCGAGATCCATCGAAACCCGGTTCTTCAACGCTTCAGCTTCCTTTTCCTGTTCGCGGGTGAAGGCAAATGCGTTCCACACGACCCGGCGGGCCTGCCACGGCTCGACATACTTCAGTTGTTCAGGAAACCGGTTCGGGTCGGCCGCGGCCCGGAACGCTTCGCGCCCGAGGATGCTGGACGACTGATGGTGTCCGTGCCCATCCCGCGCGGTGCCGGAGAAGCGCAGCACGATCACATCCGGTTGAAACTTGCGAATGACCCAAACGATGTCGGACAGCACCTGCTCACGGTTCCATTTGCGCAGCGTTTCGTCGGCTGTTTTCGAGAACCCGAAATCGATGGCGCGGGTGAAGAACTGTTCGGCGCCATCGATGCGGCGCGCGGCCAGCAGCTCCTGTGTGCGGATCATTCCCAGAAGCGCGCCCTGCTCGCTGCCGATCAAGTTCTGGCCGCCCTCGCCGCGGGTCAGTGACAAGTACGCGGTGCGCAGGTTGCGGCCTTTCGAGCAGTAAGCCAGGAATGCCGTGTTCTCGTCGTCCGGATGCGCCGCGATCATCAGCACACTGCCGACCACCTGCAGCCGGTCGAGCGATTCCTTCAACGCCGCCGCACCCGCCAGCTCACGCTGGCCGTAGAGGTTGACTGCTCCCAATACAACAAGGGCGGCCAACTGGATGGTGGCCGCCCCTTGCCTTAACCGGAAACGCTTGCGATTAGTGGTCTTCTCCATGCAGATGCTGAGCCAGGTAGTGTTCGTAGCCCATTTCTTTGATCATGTGAAGCTGGGCTTCCAAATAGTCTACGTGATGTTCCTCGTCCTTCAGGATCCGCTCGAACAGATCGCGAGATCCGTTGTCGCCTGCTTCAACTGCTGCGTTAATGGCACGGTTCAGCCGCGGCACGGCCTCATACTCGAGCGCCAGGTCGTTTTCCAACTGCTGCTTGACGTTTTGGCCGATGCGCAGCGGGAACAGTTGACTCATATTCGGCATCCCGTCCAAGTAAAGGAGCCGTTCCATCAGCCATTCGGCGTGATGCATCTCCTCAATCGACTCTTTCTGCGTAATTTTGGCGAGTTTCTTGTAACCCCAGTTCTCCATCATCTCGGCGTGAAGGAAATACTGGTTGATCGCCGTCAGCTCCGCGGTCAAGACTTCCTGCAGGAAGTCCATAACCTTTTGATTGCCTTTCATTGCGCTTGCTTGGTCTCCTTCCGAAAGTGTACCGTAAGGTGCTGGCTTGCAACCGGGCGGGCCGGGTCGTGCTGGCGTCCGGGCACCCCAGGCTGTAAGCTACGCTGTAACGGGCTTATGCGAACTCTGGGCGCGCTTCTCTTTTTGTGTCTTGCGGCCGCGGCTCAGGAAATCACCCCCGATCAGCGCGAGTTCTTCGAAAGGAAGATCCGCCCGATTCTGGCCGACTCCTGTTACGCGTGCCATAACGCCAAGCTCAAGACGGCGTTTGGCGGCTTGCGGCTGGACTCCCGGGAGGGCTTGCGCAAGGGCGGCGATAGCGGTCCCTCCTTGATTCCCGGGGACGCTGAGAACAGCCGCTTGATCAAAGCGATCAGCTACCAGCACGAAATCAAGATGCCGCCGGCCGGCAAGTTGAAGCCGGAGCAGATTGCGGCATTGATCGAGTGGGTAAAGATGGGGGCTCCTGACCCGCGTGAGGCCACGCCAGTGGCGGGAGAGCCGGAAGCCAAGCCCGCAGGGTATAACACCGCCGAGGCAGCGAAGACTTTTTGGGCCTTTCAGCCTGTACGCAAGCCGGCGGCGCCAAAGGTTCGGGACAAGGGTTGGGTCCAGTCTCCGATTGACGCGTTCCTGCTCGCGAAACTCGCAGGCAAAAGACCGCCGAATCCGCTGGACCGGGCCAGCCTGTTGCGCCGGGTTACCTTCGATCTGACCGGTCTGCCGCCCACTCCGGCCGAACTGGAAGCATTCCTGAACGACACAGCCCCCGGGGCTTTCGAGCGGGTGGTTAATCGCCTGCTGGCATCGCCGCACTATGGGGAACGCTGGGCGCGCCACTGGCTTGACCTGATGCGCTACGCCGAAACCAACGGTCACGAGTACGACAATGACAAACACGAGCCCTGGCGCTATCGCGACTACCTGATCCGTGCGTTCAATGCCGATCTGCCTTACGATCAGTTCATTCGCGAGCACATTGCCGGCGACCTGCTCCCGAACAAGCGCCTTCGCGAGGACGGCCAGGCATGGGAATCGCCGCTCGGAACCACAGCGTTCTGGTTCAATGAGGTGCTGAACAGCGCCACCGATTCCGAGAAGTCGCGGGCCGACGATGTCGATAACCAGATCGACGTGATTACCAAAGCCTTTCAGGGATTGACCGTTGCCTGCGCGCGCTGCCACGATCACAAGTTCGACCCGATTCCAACGGCAGATTACTATGCCCTTGCCGGCGTGCTCCATTCAACGGAGATCCGGGAAGCCGCGCTCGATTCACCCGAGCGTACTCGCAAGCTTGCTGAACTCAGCGCTCGAATCCGCCAGATCAGCAAGATCGCGCCGGTACCGGTAACCAAGGCCTCGTACCGGGATAGCGATAAGGTTTTTGAGAGCTTCGCCGGATCGAGTTTCGGCAAATGGACACCGCAGGGTCCGGCTTTCGGGTCGAGTCCGTTTGGGGGCAGTGCGGATTCCCGGAGCGCCGGATCTGGTGCATTCATGGGAACGCTGACATCACCCAAGTTCCGCACGGGCAAAGAGCGTTACCTGCATGTGCGGATCGCCGGCAGTGCGACCGATACCCGCTATCGTGAGCGGTCTCCGCTGCGCTTCACGATTGTCGCGGACGGCTACAAGGGTCAACACATTTTCCCCGATGGGGCGGCGACAGCACAGTGGAAGACACTTGGTCTGGTATTCGAGCGGGAACGGACCTGTTATTTCGAGATCGTCGACCGGAGCCGGTCGGGGTGGATCGCGGTGGATGAGATCGTGTTCTCCGACTCGCCCAAACCGCCGGAAGACCCGGCCGCGGCAGAACCGATCCCGGTGGCTCCTGCTCTTCCGCAGCTTGCCGCTCTGGAACGCGAGGTCCCTGAGTCGGAGTTCGCAATGGTGGCCGAAGATCTGAACCCGCACAACGTCCGGCTCCACATACGCGGCAGCCACAAGAACCTCGGCGAAGAGATTCCCCGCGGGTTCTTGAGGGTCGTTCCCGGCGCAAAGCCCGCGGTTGCCGCCACTGCCAGCGGACGGCTGGAACTGGCCAGCGCAATCGCCAGCCCATCGAACCCGCTCACCGCGCGCGTGATGGTCAACCGGATCTGGAAGCACCATTTCGGTCAAGGCATCGTGCGCAGCACGGACAATTTCGGAAAAATGGGCGAACCGCCCAGCGATCCGGCTCTGCTCGATTTTCTCGCTGCCAGTTTCGTAGAGAGCGGCTGGTCAATCAAGGCAATGCACCGTTTGATGCTGCTCAGCAGCGCGTATCAGTCCGAAATGCCTGTCCGGAGGCTGGAAGGAGAAGCGATTCGCGATGCCGTGCTGAGCGTCGCCGGAACGCTGAACCGCGATATGTATGGTCCCAGCGTGCCGCCGCACATTTCGAGTTACCAGGATGGGCGCGGTAAGCCCCCCTCCGGTCCGCTTGACGGGGATGGGCGCCGCAGCATCTATATCCAGGTCCGGCGCAACTTCATGACTCCATTGTTCGTAGCATTCGATTACCCGCCGCCGATCAGCGCGATGGGCAATCGCACTGTCTCCACTGTTCCGTCACAGGCACTGATGATGATGAACAACGAGTTCGTCGCGCAGCAGGCGGCGAAGTGGGCGGCACGGATCATCGGGAAACTTCGCGCGCCAGAGCAGCGGCTGGAGCAGATGTACACGGAAGCATTTGCCCGGAAGCCTGAGCGGGCCGAGGTCGAACGGATTCTTGCGTTCGTGGAAAGCCAGGGCGCACGCAGCGAGGCGGCCGTGTGGGCCGATGTCGCGCATGTGCTGCTCAACTCACCGGAGTTTATCTATGTCCGCTAGCCATCACGCCAGCGCGCGGCACGTTACGGCTCCCACTACGCGCCGGGAACTCCTTTGCCGGTGCGCCAACGGGTTCGGGGGGCTTTCGCTTGCATATCTGCTTGCGGACAAGGTCAAAGGCGCGACGGTTGATCCTCTCGCACCCAAGAAGCCTCATTTTGCGGCAAAAGCCAAGTCTGTGATTTTTCTTTTCATGGACGGCGGGCCGTCGCAGATGGACACCTTCGATCCGAAACCGGCGTTGCGCAAGTATCACGGCTCCGAGATACCCATGAAGACTCCTACGACGGTCTTCAATATCGGGAATCGCGTCCTCGGATCGCCATTCGAGTGGAAGCAGTACGTGCAGTCCGGCCTTTGGGCAAGTGACCTGTTCCCGCATGTTGCCGAGAGAGCCGACGATCTTACAGTAATCCGCTCCATGGTTTCTGACCATTCCGAGCACACCGCGGCGAATTACTTCATTCACTCGGGTTCCGGATTCCAAGGACGACCCAGCATGGGCGGCTGGGTCGTGTATGGTTTAGGCAGCGAATGCAAGAACCTGCCGGG
>Ga0073934_10010567_pt1 | contig 11434 bp, 8 predicted proteins | sample LarsenN4metaG_FD_76834 | JGI IMG/M metagenome (GOLD analysis project Ga0073934, IMG submission 76834) | Hot spring sediment bacterial and archeal communities from British Columbia, Canada, to study Microbial Dark Matter (Phase II) - Larsen... ...
CATCGCGCTCGGCGCGCTCCTCGCGCTCGCGCTCGTCGTGCGGCTGTTCCGGGAGCGGGATTTCTGGTTCCTGCGCTCGCCGCCCGTCCTGCTGGTGGCGGCGATCGCGCTCGCCTACTCGCTGTCGACCGCGCTCGGAAAGGCGGACCTGCCCCGGCTTCCGACCGGCCAGCTGATCTGGGACGAGCAGACCGACCTCGAGAAGCCGCTCACGCGGTGGGCCTTCCTCCTCTTCTTCGTCGTCTTCATCGACACCCGGGCCCGGCTGAAGCTCGTGCTGACGGTGCTCTTCGGGATGGTGTACGCCGCCGTCCCGGCGTCGTTCATGATGGTGATGAGCGGCGCCGGCTGGGGCGGCTACCGGGCGCGCGCCGGGTGGCTCCTCCACTCGGCGGGGAATCCGAACCGGCTCGCGTTCCTCTGCCTGTTCGCCGCGGCGCTCCTGTGGTGCTACCTCGCCCACGGCCGGGGCCGCGGCCGGCGCTCCTGGAAGGGGATCATCGGCGTGCCGGCGCTCGTCAGCCTGTTCGTGGCGGCGGTCGCGACGGGGTCGCGAAGCGGGTTCATGAACACGATGATCGTGATGGCGCTGCTGGGCGCCCGCGGCCGCGGCTCCCGGATCCGGCGCATGGCGCTCGGCGTGCTGGTGGTCGCGTGCTCCGCCGTCGTCGTCTCCGAGCTGCTGCCCGAGAAGGCGGTCTACCGCGCGACGGCACCGCTGGTCGATCCGGAGTCGGACGTCGGGCAGCGGTCGACGGAGAAGCGCGGGCACACCGCGGCGATCGGCTTCGAGATCTTCCGGCGCAATCCGTGGGTGGGCGTCGGCATGGGGAACTTCCCCATCCATCAGCAGGCGATCGAGCCGAAGGAGATCGCGAGCGCCGCGCACAACTCCTACGTGCTGGCGCTCACCGAGGGCGGCCTCCTGGTCTTCGGCCTGTACGGCGCGCTCTTCGCCTGGTGCCTCCGCTCGCTCGCGAGTCTCGAGCGCGCCTACCACGCCGGAACCGTGCCGCCCATGGATCTGCTCTGGCTCGTCAAGGCGCTCCGCGTGAACTGGGTGCTCTTCCTCAGCTTCTCCCTGTTCGCCGACGTGTGGATCCACATCATCTTCTACGTCCTGGTCGGGCTGGTGGTCGTGCTGCGCCGCCTGCACGGCGAGCGGGACCACTTCTACGTGCACACCCTGGAGGTGCGCCCGTGAGCGCGACGGCGGAGACGCCCGGCTCGCCGCGCGGCAGCCGCCTCGCCGTCGCGCTCCTCGGTCTCGTCGGCCTGCTCGCCGGACTCGCCCTGGTCGAGACGGTACCCCGCCTCGTGCCGCAGCTCATGCCCGGCCCGTTTCGCGCGCTGAACCGTCTCTACGACGCGCGCGAGGCGTGGCAGGAGATGATGCGCGGCGACCGCGAGCTCGGCTTCGTGCTGCGCCCCGGCCTCGACATGCAGTTCCCGTCGGAGGGCCGGCAGATCGCGATCCGCACCGTCGCGCCGGGCGTCGACGGCATCGGCTACCGCGACATCGGGACGCGTCCGCCGTTCGACGCCGTCGCGCTCGGCGACTCGTTCACGTTCTGCGACGACGTGCCCGCCGAGCACTGCTGGGTCCGTCACCTCTCCGAAGCCTCGGGCCTGTCGATCGCGACCCTCGGCACGAACGGGTACTCGACGATCGCCGAGGCGCGCCTGCTGGCGCGCGTCGGCAGGCGGATCGCCCCGCGGCTGGTGCTGGTCGGCGTCTTCCCGAACGACTTCAAGGACAACGTGTACTTCGACCAGTGGACCCGCACCGGATCCGACGACTACTGGCGATGGATGCGCGAGCGGCGGCGCGGCGATTTCGGCGAGGCGCTCCTGCGCCATTCGATCACCTACCGGGTGATCGACGGTGCCCGCCGCGTCCGGCGCCGGCGCACCTACCACCACCGCGAGGGCGGGCTCGACCTCGTCTTCCGGGCCGACGACTGGTGGCTCGAGACGCTGCGCAACCCGGACGGTGCCCCCGGGCTCCGGCTCATGCAGGAGGCGCTCCGCGCGATGCAGGCGACCGCCGCGGCCATGGACGCCGAGCTGGTGGTCCTCCTCTTCCCGTTCAAGGAGGCGGTCTACTGGGACGTCGTCCGCCGGTACGACCCGGCGTTCGAGGCGCTGGACGTCGACGGGCCGCTCGCCGCGGTGGGTCGCGTGTGCGCCCGCGAGGAGATCGCCGTCTGCGACCTCACCGCCCCGCTTCGCGCGGAGGCCGCGCGCGGACGGCAGCTCTACCATGCGGTGAGCGCCCACTGGAACGACGAGGGCAACGCCGCGGCCGCTCGGGCGATCCACGACTGCCTCCGGCGCCGCGGGCTGGTCGCGACCGCGGGCCGCGCGGCCGTCGCGGCAGCGGCCGTCGCGATCACGGCCGCCGAGTAGAGGGGCGGGCCTGCCCGCGAGCGCGCGAGCCGCGGCCGCGGGCCCCGCACGAGGCGGGCGGCAGGCGCGCCCGCTCGGCACCCGCCGGAGGCGCCGCAACCGGCCGCAGGACGCGAGCCGCTCCGCGGGGGCCGCGGCTCGCGCCGGCTCACCGCGCGGCGCCGATCAGCGGGGCGAGCTGCTGCCCGGCGTCCAGCACCGCGGCCTCGAGCGCGCCCGCCAGCTCCGGGCCGAGCCGCTTCCGGTTCTGGCGGAGGTACTTGCGAAGCTGGTTGAGGTCGCGCCGCGCCTGCTTGAGCGCGCGGCGCGCGCGCGGCCCGCCGCCCGCGGCCTGCTGGAGCCGCAGCCGGATGCGGCGGAGCCGCTTCGACAGGCCGTTTCCGACCCGGCCGGGAATCGGCGCCCCCTGGTACAGGGCTTCGAAGCGGTCCAGGCGACACTGCACGCCCGCCACGCCGGGGAAGGAATCGCAACCCGGCTGGAGGGTGGTCGAGCTGGTCGTCGACGTGGGCGTCGTGACCGGCGCCGTGCTAGTGGTGACGGTCGACGCCGTCACCGTCGTCGTCGTCGGCTGGACGGCGGTGGTGCTGGTCGTGGTGGTGCTGGGCGACGTCGTGGGCGCCGTGCTGGTCGTCGTGGGGCTCGTGCTCGTCGTGGTGCTGCTGGAGGTCGAGCTGCTGGTGGAGGAGCTGGAGGTGGAGGAGCTGGTCGAGGAGCTGGAGGTCGAGCTGCTGGAGGTGGCGGTCGTCGGCGGCGTGGTCGTCGTGACCGCCGTGCTGGTCGTCGTGGGGACGGTCGTCGTGGTGGGGTTCTCGATGCAGATGCCCCCCTCGCACGTGCCCGACGGGCACTGGCTGCCGTCCGGCACCGGGACGACCCGGCAGCCCAGGTCGGGGGTGCACGAGTCGGACGTGCACGCGCTGGAGTCGTCGCACGACTCGAGGGCGCAGAAGCGCGAACAGCCGTCGCAGCTCTCGGCCGGCGCGGGGTCGTCGCAGTCCTCGGGGTACTCGACCATGCCATTGCCGCAGACCGGGCACGGATCGAGACAGTTCTGCTGCTCCGGCGCGGTGCACGTCGCCCACGTGACGTCCGTCGCAGCGGGCTGCGGTTGGACCGCGATGGCCGGCGGCACGGCGAGACGGTGGGCCAGGGTGTTCACGCCGGCGAGCATGGGGTTCGGGTCCGAGGCGACGGCCAGCATCGGCCCGTTGAGGATGATCTGCTCGTACGCCAGCAGGGAGACGTGGCCGCCGGCGGTGCCGTTGGCCTTGAGGGTGCCCGTGGGCGTCACGGTGACGTTGCAGCCGGACAGGTCGATGTCGCCGGCGGCGCTGCAGAGGCCGTCCAGGCAGCCGGTCGCGCTGACGTCGATGAGGCCGACGACTTCGAGGGGGCCGACGCCCCTCAGCGCCGCGGTGCCGATCACCGAGCCGCCGAAGCCGCCGTTCGACCGGGCGTCCGCCGCGATCGCGCCGAGCGTGACCGCCTGGCCGGCGCTCGCCTCGAGCGAGCCGCCGCCGTCCCCGCCGGAGACGTCGACCGCGCCGAGGAGATGGACGTCGACCTCCGCGTCGAGCGTGAACGCGCCGCCGAAGCTGCGCGCGCCGATCCCCCGCCCGGAGAGGACCGCGGTGCTCTCGACCCCGATCGAGCCCTTGGCCGCGATCGCCACGTCGCCGCCGACCCCGTCCGGCGTCGCTCCCTGGACTTCCAGCGTGCCGGTCACGTGGACGTCCCCGTAGAGCGCCTCCAGGAACACGAGGCCGCCCGAGCCGCCGAACTCGCCGCTCGCGCCGCGGCTGCTGAGCTCGCCCGCGATCTCGATCCCGGTGCCCGCGATGATGAACATCGCCCCGCCGCTGCCCCCGTCGCCGCCGCCGTCGGAGCGGACGGTCCCGATCACGATGTCCTGACCGGCCGTCAGGTCGAGGCTGCCGCCCTCGCCGCCGCTCACGTCGATCGAGGTGTCGATCTGGATGCGGCCGGGGGTGTCGATGTCGACCAGGCCGCCGCCGGCCGCCGAGCCGCCGAGGGCGGTGATCTCGCCGTTCTCCTGGAGAAGGACGTCGCCGCCGGCGCGGATCACCACCGACCCGCCGTCCGCCTGCGCCGTCGTGTTGTCGGCCTTGATCTTGCCCCCGATCGTGACCGCGCCGAGCGCGGTGATCGAGACGGCCCCCGCTCCCCCGTTGCCGGAGACGTTGATCCGCGCGAACGCCGACCCGGCCGACTGCATCTGCACGTCGCCCAGGACCTCGATCGCGAGCGTGCCGCCGACGTCATTCGGCGGCGCGGCCGAGCCGCGTCCCTCGATGAAGCCGCTCGACGAGACGACGAGGCTGCCGGCCTTGATGGTCGCGGATCGGGAGTCGAGGTTGAGGCGGCCGGTGACGACGACGTCGCGCGTGCCGAAGTCCAGCACGCAGCCGTCGCCGAGGTCGAGCTCCTTGTCGATCGTGCAGACGAGGCCGTTCGGCGGACAGTTCTGCGGCTCCTGGGCGCTGACGTCGGCCGCCGTACAGACGACCGGCGCGGCGCCTGCCGGCGCCGGTGCCGCGGCGAGGAGCGCCCCGAGCCCCAGGAGCGCGGCCTTCGAAGCCGTGACGCGCGCGGAGGCGTGCGCCCGGAGTTCCTTGCGTGCACGGATCACGTCTGCCTCCCTTTCGCGGCCGGACGCCTCGGGGGCGGCGCTCGGGTCGAGCCGCTCCCCGCAGCCTCGGCCGGAGAGCGGATAGCCTCCGTCGCGGAGGGCGCACCATGGACCAGCGGGTTCCAAAAGGGTCTACGCGGGTAGACCGTACTTCCGGGCCCCGCCCCTGACGCCGCGTGTCCATTGCGACTCGGCCGCCGGCCGCGGTAGGGGGGCCGCATGGAAGGCCGGGAGCGCAAGGGCGGGTCCGTCACGGGGCGCGCCCGGCGATGGGCCTGGGTCGGGGCCGTGGCGGCGGTGATCTTCGCCGGCAGCGCGCTCCCCGAGCGGAGCATCCACCGGGCGATCGACCCGCTGGTCCGGCTCGTGCGGCCCGATGCCGAGACGCCCGTCCTCGCTCCCTGGCGGCGCCGGGCGAAGAATGCCGCCCATCTCCTCGAGTACGCGCTCCTCGCCGTCGTGTCGGCGCTCGCGGTTCGCCCCGTCGTCCGGCGGCGGGGCGCGGCTCTGCTGCTCGCGCTGGTGCTGTCGGCGGCGTATGCGGCGAGCGACGAGCTGCACCAGACGCTGAACCCCGGTCGGACCGCGCGGCTGAGCGACTGGACGCTCGACGTCGCCGGAGCGGCGGCCGGCCTCGCCTCGCTCGTCGTGTGGGAGCGGCGCCCCGGCCGTCCCGGGCGGCCGGATGCGGCGCCCGGTCAGATGTCGCGCGACAGGCGCGCCAGCACGACGACGAAGAGCAGCGCGAGCGCGTAGGTGGCCCAGAGGTAGCGTCGAACGTCGACCCAACTGACCAGGAGCGGGAGCAGCGCGACGATGGCGATCAGCAGGAACGTGGTGATCCGCCGCCCTCGCCGGCGCCGCGCGGCGCGGGGCCGGTGGACGGGACGCACGGGGACGGCGCGTCGTCTCGCGAGGCCGCGTTGGCTGTCGTAGGTGGCCCGGCGCCGGGGATCCGAGATGACCCGGAACGCCTTCGCCGCGCGGATGAAGCGCTCGTGCCGCTCTTCCCCCCCGTTCCGGTCGGGGTGGCACTCCCAGGCGATGCGATGAAACGCCCTGCGGATCGCGTCCGGCGACGCCGTCGGAGAAACGCCGAGGATCGCGTAGTAGTCGTCCGATGGCTCGGGCATGGGTCGGGGAACCGCGATCTGCTCGCTGATACCGCGGACGCCGGCCGGGGGCAATCCGAAGTGCGGCCATGAACGACGTCGCCGGTCCCTTCGCGAACAGCCGGAACGCGTACGTCCTGAACCTGATCGGGCCGGTCGCCTCCGACCGCGTCCTGAACGTCGGCATCGGCAACGTCCCGGAGATCGAGATGGCCCTCGAGCCCCGCGTGCGCGAGTGCTGGACCCTCGACGCCGACCGTCGGAAGCTCGCCTTCGCGAGCCGTTTCCTCGACAAGACCCGGCTCGTGTGCGCGGACCTCCTGCAACCGCCGCTGCCGGACGGGCACTTCACGAAGGTCGTGATGCTCGAGGTGCTCGAGCACCTGAAGGACGACGCGGGGGCGCTGGCGCGCGTCCACGATCTCATGTGCGAGGGCGGGACGCTGGTACTGTCGGTACCCAACCGCCACCCGCTGCACGTGCTCAACCCCATCATGTACCTCCAGCACGAGCGCCACTACTCCAACGCGGGGCTCGCGGCGCTGCTCGAGCGGAGCGGGTTCGCGATCCGCCATCTCAACGTGGTCGAGGACTGGCGGCTCCTCGCCAACCTCTACCTCCACCTCGTGCGGAAGTTCGTCCTCCACCGGACCGGGCCGTTCGAGGTCTTCACGCGGCGCGGCAACCGGACCTACTCGCGCTTGAACCGCCGCGGGCTCGACATCGTCGTCCAGGCCGTCCGGCGGTGAGCGCGCGAGGTACCGTCGCGTACCGGGCCGCGGCCCGTCGCCGCTGGACGCCCCGGTACCCGGGCCGTCGCGACCCGATCGAGGGTCCATTGACACCCCGTGCGGAGGAGCGGTAGCGGTCCGCGCCTGAGGACGGAAAGGAGCCGGTCATGAACACGAAGAGGTGGACTGTCTCGGCGCTCCTGGTCGGGGTGGCGGTGGCGGCGCGCGTGATGCTGGGTCCACCGGGCGTCGAGTCGGCCACGACGCCGTCGCGCGACATCGATACGTACGTCCTCTTCGCGCTCGACAGCCTGAGCTTCAAGGGCGCCGACACGACGACCGGCACGCGTGGGATCATCGTGGGCGGCAACGTCGGCGTGAACAACGCGGATCCGCGGACCCCGCCCACGCCCGTCCTCATCATGGGCGGCGGCGGCAGCCCCCACCCCGTGCTCCTCACGGACGGCACCCAGATCGTCAGCGACACCGCCGCGCTCGACTCGGACACGAGCGCCTTCGACGTCTTCGTGAATCGCTTCGTCGGCAGCTCGCTGCCGGTCATCCGCGGCATGGGCCCGACGAGCTTCGCGACCCCGATCATCGCGCCGCAGGATCTCCCGGTCCTGCCGTCCTTCGCCTGCGATCCCGGTGCGCCGATCGACGTCGCGGAAGACGCGACCGTCAACCTCGCGCCCGGCACGTACGGCCACGTCCTGGTGCACGACCGCGGCACGCTCGTGCTCGGCGCCGGGACGTACACGGTGTGCTCGCTCCGCGGCGGCCGTGGCGTCCGCATCACGACCGACCCGGCCACGATCGTGCAGGTGGCCGGCGACTTCGCCACCAACAACCAGAGCTTCACCGGCCCCGCGTGCGAGGCCCGCTTCCTCGTCCGCGGCGACGGCGTCGGCGCGAACGATCCCACCGTGAGCTTCGGCCGCAACAGCGAGTTCCACGGACAGGTCTACGCGCCGAACGGCCGGATCGCGCTCGGCTCCCGCACCGACCTGTTCGGCCGCTTCTGGGCGAAGGAGATCACGAGCGACTTCAACACGAACGTCACCAACTGCCCGCCCGACGGCGGCGGCGAGTGCGGTGACGGGAACCTCGATCAGGGCGAGCAGTGCGACGACGGCAACCAGGTCGACGGCGACGGCTGCTCCGCCGACTGCCAGCTCGAGGAGATCTGCACCGACCTGATCGACAACGACGGCGACGGGCTGATCGACTGCTTCGACCCCGATTGCGCCGGCTGCCCGCCGATCATGCGCGACCCGGCGCACATCCGCCTCACGGAGGGGCTCGACCAGTTCCAGTTCCACGGACGCATCGTGCCGGAGACGCCCATCGATCCCGCCACCGAGCGGGTCGCGGTCCTCATCAGCAACGAGAACGGCGAGATCTACCGGGGCGAGCTCCTGCCCGGCGACATGGGCGGCCGCGGCGGCAAGGCCGTGCCGTGGCGGTTCACCGACCGCCGGAACGCCCGGATCGGCGCCGGGGCCCGCGACGGGCTCGCGCGCGTGTCGATCGCCGAGACGCAGGGCGGTCCCTACGTGGTGAACGTCATGGCGTACGGCGATCTCGAGGAGGCGACGCTCCCCGAGATGACCCTCCAGCTCGTGATCGGCGACGACGCGTTCCAGAACACCGGCACGTGGAAACAGACCAGCTACGGCTGGCGGCTCGACTTCCCGCGCTTCCCGCCGCCCAACCCGTAGTCTTCGATCCGCCGGTGCCGGTCGCCCGCGTCGGGTGGCCGGCACCGCTCCGGCGCGCCTCCGCACGGCGCGGCTCGCGCCGCGTCGGCCGATCCGGTATGGTCGCCGCGCATGGCTGCCCGCGCCACCACCGACGACATCCGCCTCGCCGAGCTCCGCGACCGCGTGAACGCCGTCGGGAAGCGTCTCGCGGACCTCGGGAGGCATCTTTGACCTCCCCGCACTCGAGAAGCGCGCCGCCGAGCTGAGCGAGCAGGCCGCCGCGCCCGGTTTCTGGAACGACACCGCGCGTGCGCAGGCGGTCGGCCGGGAGACGGCGCTCGTCACCGGAACGATCAACCGGTGGCGCAGGCTCCGGGAGGCGTTCGAGGAGGCCCAGGTGTTCCTCGAGCTGGCCGACGAGGGCGACCCCGACGGCCTGAACGAGCTCGGCCCGAAGATGGACCAGGTCGAGCGCGACGTCGCCGCCTTCGAGCTGACGCAGCTCCTCGGCGGCGAGCACGACGCCGGGAACGCCATCGTCGAGATCCATCCCGGCGCGGGAGGGCTCGAGGCGCAGGACTGGGCGGAGATGCTCCTCCGGATGTACCTCCGCTGGTGCGAGCGCCGCGGCTTCCGGACCGAGATCCTCGAGCTGCAACCCGGCGAGGGCGCGGGCATCAAGAGCGCCACGTTCACGGTCCAGGGCCCCTACGCCTACGGCTATCTCTCCGGCGAGGGCGGCGTGCACCGCCTCGTCCGCATCTCGCCGTTCGACGCCAACGCCCGCCGGCAGACGTCGTTCGCGTCGGCGCTCGTGCTGCCCGACGTCGAGGAGGAGATCCAGGTCGACATCCGGGACGAGGACCTCCGCGTCGACACGTATCGCTCGAGCGGCGCGGGCGGACAGCACGTCAACAAGACGGACTCCGCCGTCCGGCTCACCCACCTGCCCACCGGGATCGTCGTCGCCTGCCAGAACGAGCGCTCGCAGCACAAGAACAAGGCGATGGCGATGAAGATCCTGAAGGCGCGTCTCTACGAGCTCGAGAAGCGGAAGCAGGAAGAGAAGATGGCGCAGCTGACGAAGGGGAAGACGGAGATCGGCTGGGGCCGGCAGATCCGCTCGTACGTCCTCGCGCCGTACCGCATGGTGAAGGACCTCCGCACGCGCGTGGAGGTCGGCAACACGGACGCGGTGCTCGACGGCGACCTCGACGGCTTCATCGACGCCTACCTCCGCTGGCGCGCGGCCGGCGGCACCGCACCGGCCGAGACGGCCGACGAGTAGGGTGCCGCGTGGCCGAGCCGCGCCTCCACGTCGAGGTCGAGGGCGCGGGGCCGGCCGTCGCGCTCCTCCACGGCTTCGGCGGCAGCGCGCGCAACTTCGGCCCGCAGGCGCGCGCGCTCCGCGGCCGCTGGCGGGTCCTGCGGTGGGACGCGCGCGGGCACGCGCGGAGCGAGGCTCCGACCGACCCCGCGGCGTACGCGCCGGAGGCGTTCGTCCGCGACGTCGGCCGCGTGCTGGACGGCGCCGGCGTCCGCGACGCCGTGGTCGGCGGGCTCTCGATGGGGGCAGGCGTCGCGCTCCGCTGGGCGCTCGCGCACCCGGAGCGGACGCGCGGGCTCGTGCTCGCGGCGTTCCCGCCGGGCCCCGACGCCGCGGGGACGTTCGCCGCGGTCGCGAACGCGTTCGCCGACGCGATCGAGGCCCGGGGTGTCGACGCCGCCGGCGCGCGTTTCGTCTGGGGACCGGAGAGCGGCCTCGACCCGCAGGCCGCCGCGCTCGTCCGGCGGGGGTTCCTCGAGCATCCGCCGCACGGCCTCGCCGGGACGCTGCGCGGTCTCCTCGCCCGCCAGGTGTCCGTCGCCGCGCTCGCGCCGTCCCTGGCGCGGCTGACGACACCCACCCTCGTGATCGTCGGCGCCGGCGACCGGCTCTCGCTCGCGCCCAGCCGGGCGGTCGCGGCGGCCGTTCCGGGGGCCCGCCTGGTCGTCGTCCCGGAGGCGGGTCACGTCGTGAACCTCCAGGCGCCGGCGGCCTTCAACGCCGCCCTGATCGCCTTCCTGGAACGCCTCGGCGGCCCGTAGCGCCCGCCCGGCCGCACTTCCCGTCTCGCCGCTTGCCGCTCGCGGCGCGCCGCGTATAGGACAGCCACCCATGGCGGAATCCGCAGCCCCGTCCGAAGCGCCGGTCGCCGCCCCCGCCCCGGACGATGCCGTCGCCCACCTCACCGAGGAGGTGAGCCGCGTCGCCGGCGCGGATGCCGCGAAGCTCCTCGGGGGCCACGCGGAGGAAGTCGTCGTCGAGGTGCTTCGCGGCGTGAACCCCGCGCACGCGCAGGGGATCCTCGCCAAGCTCTCGCTCGAGCGCCGGCGCGCGGTCCTCGCCGCCGCGCCGCCCGACGTCGCGCGGCAGTGGTCGGAGAACGAGCGCTACCCGAAGAACAGCGTCGGCCGCCTGACGGATCCCGCGGTGGCGGTGTTCCCGACGCACCTCACCGTCGGCGAGACGGTCGAGCGCCTGCGCGAGCTGGTGAAGCGTCGCTTCATCACCTACGGCTGGGTCGTCGACGACGACGGCCGCCTGATCGGCGTCCTCGTGATGCGGGATCTCCTCTTCGCCGATCGCGCGACGCGGCTCGGCGACATGATGCTGAAAGACCCGTTCTCGCTCCGGCCCGAGACCGACCTGATGGACGCCATGCGGCTCATCCTCACGCGGCAGTATCCCGAGTACCCCGTGTGCGACGCGGACGGCCGGCTGGTCGGCGTCGTCCGCGGCCAGGTGATGGCCGAGGCGCAGGCGTTCGAGATCAGCGCGCAGGC
>Ga0073934_10010569_pt1 | contig 11433 bp, 10 predicted proteins | sample LarsenN4metaG_FD_76834 | JGI IMG/M metagenome (GOLD analysis project Ga0073934, IMG submission 76834) | Hot spring sediment bacterial and archeal communities from British Columbia, Canada, to study Microbial Dark Matter (Phase II) - Larsen... ...
ATCGGCATCGGGGGCGGCGCGGCCACGCCATGCTCCTCGATCCGGAGCACCCTCGCAATCGATTGCCCCACACCCGCGGCCGCAGCTTCGGCCCGGGCGCGGGCGTCGGCCGCCGCCAGGCGGAGCGCCTCGCGTTCGAGCTTCGCGCGATCCTTGAGGTCGAAGCGAATGTCCCCGACCGACGTCGCGCCGGCGGTGACCGCCAGGTCGAGCAGCTCCCCGACCCGCTCGATGGCGTCCACGCGCACCTCGATGGTATTTCTCGCCACGTAGCCGCGCGGCACGCGGCGGTTGTTGACGTACTCCCAGTCGCGCTGCAGGTCGTAATACACCGTGCGGATCGCGTCAGCCGGGATGCCGGCGCCGCGGAGCTTGCTCTGCACCGGCTGCATCGACTCCGTGTTCTTCCTCTGCGCGTCGCGAGGGCTGTTCGCCCGCGATTCCACGGTGACGCTGATGTAGGCGCGATCGGGCACCGCCTGGACGACGCCCTCGCCGGACGTCACGACGGTGGGCGGCTCGTCGCGCGGCGTTTGCGGCTGCGCGGCCGCAGGCGCCGCACAGAGGACCAGCAGGAGTACTAACGCGCGGAATTGATGAGTCAATGGACTGCACCTCGACAGGCTGGCACCTATTTTGACGCAGGAGGGCCTGCGAGGGCCGGGCTCCGGGCACACGTCAGCCGGACGACGAGCGTTGATCATCTCCGATCGGCCGGCTCGACGTGAGTCGTGTAGGCGACGCGGAATCCGATGCTGTAGGCATAGGTGTCGGGCGGAACCTTGTGGCGGTAGCTCGTTCGGAGCATCCGATGATCGTGGACGACCCACGATCCGCCGCGAAGGACCCGCAGCATGCCGGTCGCGGGCCCCCGCGGATTCCGCCGCACCGGCTCCGCGTAAATGTCCGGCTGATACCAGTCCGACACCCACTCCCAGACGTTGCCGATGATGTCGTACAAGTTGTACCCGTTCGAGGGGTAGGTGCCCACCGGCTGCGTCCCGCGCAGCGGCTTGGCCAGGGGATCCCACAGGAAGTTCGCGCGATCGGGGTGGATCTCGTCGCCCCAGGGATAGCGCAGCCGGTCCACGCCGCCGCGCGCCGCGCGCTCCCATTCCGCCTCCGTCGGCAGCCGAACCGGCTGCCCGGTCTTCCGTGCCAGCCACTCGCAGTACGCCAGGGCATCCTCGATCGTGACGAGCGTGACGGGATGAAGGCCGCGGTCGCCGGGGGGATCGCCGGCGCGCCAGACGTACGGCGACGCGAGCTCGCGAAACAGCTGCTCCTGATCGGGCGTGACGATGCGCGGGAGCTGCCGGACGGCCGGGAGGCGATAATTGGTCTCCCGCGCGAACGCGGCGTATTGATCGTTGGTCACCGGATAGACGCCGATGCAGAACTCGTCGAGATAGACGCGGTGCGCTGGACGTTCGTCCTCCTCGCCATCGTCGGCGCCCATCATGAATTCGCCAGCGGGGATCCGCGCCACCTGGGGATAGACCGCGTCGCTCATCTCCAAGGTGAGCCCAGTATAGGAGTAAACTGCGACCGCATGAAACTCGAACCCTTTGCCATGGAACGGATGCAGTCCACCTACGAGAACGAGGTGGAGTTCAATCTCTCCGAGAGCGGCGTGCACCCGCTCACCGTACGGGAGCTGCTCGCCGACCCTCACGACTGGGACGCCGTGCTCGACCAGCGTCTGGTTTACACGCAGTCGAACGGCACCCGTGAGCTGCGCGCGCGCATTGCTGCGCTCTATCCGGGCGCCGGCGTCGACCATGTCGAAGTCACCAACGGCGGCTCCGAAGCGAACTTCGTCGTCACCTGGAAGCTCGTGGAGCCGGGCGACGAGGTGGTGCTGATGGTGCCGAACTACATGCAGACGTGGGGCCTCGCGCGTGCGTTCGGCGGAGCGGTTCGCGAGTGGGCGCTGAAGCCCGCGCACGCGGCGAGACGGTGGGTCGCGGATCTCGACGAGCTGACGCGGCTCGTCACGCCGAAGACGCGCCTGATCATCATCTGCACCCCCAATAATCCAACGGGCGCCAGGCTGACCGAGGCCGAGCTCGACGAGATCTGCCGCATCGCCGGACGGCACGGCACGTGGGTGCTCTCGGACGAAATCTACCGCGGCGCCGAACGCGACGGCCGCGAGTCGCCGTCGATCTGGGGGCGCTACGAGCGCGCCATCGTCACGAGTGGACTGTCGAAGGCGTACGGGCTGCCCGGGCTGCGCATCGGGTGGATCGTGGGACCGCCGGACCTCGCGGCGGCGACCTGGTCGTATCACGACTACACCACCATCGCGCCGGGCGCCTTGAGCGACCGGCTGGCGCGCGAGGCGCTGACGGAGGAGCGGCGGCAGATGCTCCTCGGCCGCACGCGCACGATCGTGCGCGACAATTTTCCCGTCCTCGAGCAGTGGCTCGCCGGCCAGCCCGGCGCGTTCACCTGGATCCCGCCCGAGGCGGGCGCTATCTGCTACGTGCAGTATCACTACGACATCAACTCGCTGGAGCTCGCGAATCGGCTGCGAACCGAGAAGAGCGTGCTGATCGTGCCGGGCGACCATTTCGGAATGGATCGCTACATTCGATTGGGCTACGGCGAGCGCCCGGAGTATCTCCGGGACGGCCTGGCGCGGGTGGCCGAGCTGCTCGCCACGGTGCCGATCGCCGGAGCGGCCGCGCGGACGTGAGGCAGAAGCGGCCCCGCCTCGAACTGATCCTGGTCGGGTTCGGCAACGTCGCGCGCCGCGCCGTGCGGCTGTTCGCGGAGATCGCGCAGCGGCTGCCGTTCGAGAGCACGACCGTTGCGATCGTCACCGCGCGGCACGGCGCCACCTGGTCGGCGGGCGGCGTGGACGCGCTGGCGGCCGCGGCGCGCGTCGACGCGGGCGATCGGCTCGACGGCTGGCCGGCGGCGCTTCCGGCGCCGGCCGGGCCCGGCGGCAGGAACGCCGCGGCGATCGCCGCCCTCGTCGAGCGGCACGCCGCCGCCGCACGCGAGGGCCGCCTCGTCTGCATCGAAACGACCGTGCTGAACATCGACTCGGGCGAGCCGGCCGTCTCGCACGTGCGAGCGGCGCTGGAAGCGGGGGCTCACGCGGTCACCGCCAACAAAGGACCGGTGGCGTTCGCCCATGCCGAGCTCGCGGCGCTGGCACAGGCGCGCGATCGGCGGTTTCTCTTCGAAGGCGCCGTCATGGACGGCATCCCGATCTTCAATCTCGTGCGCGAGACGCTGCCCGGCGTGGCAATCGACCGATTTCGCGGCGTCGTCAACAGCACGACGAACCACATCCTGACGTGCATGGAGCGGGGCGACACGTTCGAGGCGGCCCTGACGCAGATGCAGGCCGCCGGGGTCGCGGAGGCCGACCCGGCGCTCGACGTGGACGGGTGGGATGCCGCCGCGAAGACGGCGGCGCTGATGAACGTGCTGATGGACGCCCGCGTGACGCCGCGGGACATCGATCGTGAAGGGATTCGCGGCGTATCTCAGGAGCAGGTCCGCGCGGCCATGGGCGCAGGACGCCGCCTTCGGCTGGTCGCGTCGGCCGAGTGGCGGAACGGCCGCCCGGCAGGCCGAGTGCGGCTGGCGCAGCTCGAAGCCTCCGACCCGCTGGCGGGGTTGCAGGGGCAGCAGAACGCGCTGCTTCTCGGCACCGACCTGCTCGGGGAGGTGGGGATCCTGCAGCGCGACGGGGGGCTGACGCAGACCGCCTACGCGCTCGTCACCGATCTTGCCGCCATCGCTCGAGGGCTGCCATGAGCGCCGGCGGATCGTAGCCTCGAATCGCCTCGCGCCCGACGATCGTGACCGGGACGCTCATGAATCCGCGGGCGAGCAGCTCCTTGTAGGCCGCATCGTCCTCCTCGACGTTTTTCTCGACGAACGGCACTGCTTCTCGTGAAAGCAACTCTTTCACCTGCTCGCACGCGCGTCAGCGCTCACCCGTATACACGATGACGTTCGACATACCAGCTACAATTATCGCCCGATGCTCCCCGCTGGCCCGCTCGACGGTATCACCGTCCTCGACCTGACACGCGTCCTCTCCGGCCCGTACTGCACCATGCTGCTGGCCGACATGGGGGCGCGCGTGATCAAGGTCGAGCAGCCGGGAAAGGGGGACGATACCCGCGCCTGGGGTCCGCCGTTCGTGAACGGCGAGAGCGCGTACTTTCTGAGCATCAACCGCAACAAGGAAAGCGTCACGCTCGATTTCAAGCACCCTGCAGGCCGTCACCTGCTCGACCGCCTCGTCGCCCGGGCCGACGTCCTGGTGGAGAACTTCCGCCCCGGCACGATGACGCGCGCCGGACTCGACTACGCGTCGCTGGCCGCACAGCATCCCTCGCTCGTGTACTGCTCGATTTCCGGCTTCGGGCAGCACGGCCCCAAGCGCGACCGCCCGGGCTACGACGCCGTCGTCCAGGCGGAGGGCGGGCTGATGAGCGTCACCGGATCGCCGGACGGTCCGCCGTACCGGCTTGGCGTGGCGATTGCGGACCTGGTTGCGGGCCTGCTGGCGGCACAGGGGGTCACCCTCGCGCTGCTCGCGCGACAGCGGACCGGTCGCGGGCAGCACGTCGATATCAGCATGCTGGACGGGGTCGCCGCGCTGTTGAGTTATCAGGCCGGGATCTTTTTCGCGACCGGCTCCGCGCCGCCCCGCATGGGCAACCGCCATCCGACGATCGTGCCGTACGAAACGTTCGAGGCCTCCGACGGCGAGTTCGTGCTTGCCGTCGGCAACGACGACCAGTTCCGGCGATTCTGCGACGTGGCCGGCGTGGCGGGGCTGGCGGCCGACGACCGATTCGCCAGAAACCCCGATCGCGTGCGCAATTACGACCTCCTCCGTCCCCGGCTCGCGGCCGCGCTCGCCCGGAAGACCCGGGCCGAGTGGATCGAGGCGCTGACCGCCGCAGGCGTGCCGTGCGGCTCGGTCCGCGACGTTGGAGAGGTGCTCACGGATCCGCACCTCGACGCGAGACGGATGGTCGAGGTGGTGGAGCACGCCGCCGCCGGATCGATTCGGGTGCTCGGCGTGCCGATCAAACTGTCGGATACGCCCGGCCGCGTCCGCACGGCGCCGCCGACGCTCGGCCAGCACACCGCGGCCGTGCTGGGGGGCGATCTGGGGGTGCCGGCGGACGAAATCGAACGGCTGCGGCGGCAACAGGTCGTCTGACAGCCATTCCTACACAGGTGCTGTCGTGGACGTCTCGCAGGTACGCAGGAGAGTGGTAGCGGCGGTGGAGCGCGCCAGGAAGGACGCGCAGGCGCGGCGGGAGCGGGCGGCGGCGGTCGACCGCGCGTACGAGGAGTTTCTCGCTGCCGTGGCCACGCCGCTCGTCCACACGCTCGCGAACGTGCTCAAGGCTGAGGGCCACCCCTTCAACGTCGGCACGCCGGGCGGAAGCGTGCGGCTCGTGTCGGATCGGCGGCGCGACGACTACATCGAGCTGGATCTCGACAGGACCGCCGATCCGCCGGAGGTCATCGGCCGCATCAATTACACGAGAGGCTCGCGGATCGTGACGGAGGAGCGGCCGGTGAAAGCGGGCGCATCGCCGCAGGCCATCACCGGAGAAGACGTGCTGGACTTCCTGCTGGCGGCGCTGACGCCCTGGCTGGAACGCTGAGGTCAGGTCGACCCTCACCGCCGCAGCGCGGACGGCGGGCGGTCGTCAGGCGAGCCGTTCGGCGAACGTCGTATCCAGCCCCGCGTGCTTCAGCATCGTCAGGAGCTCGGCCTGATCCGGTGAGCGCCGGTAGGCGTCGCGGACGTCCAGCGCACCAGCCTGCACGAGCCCCAGCAGGGCGTCGTTGAGCGGCACCATGCCGACGCGCCGGCCGCCGTTCAGTACCGAGGGCAGCTGCTCGAACGCCCCCTCCGCGATCATCGACGCCACCGTGGGGACGTTGACGAGGACCTCGCGCGCCGCGGCACGTCCGCCGCCGGTCTTCCGCAGCAGCATCTGCATCACGACGCCGCGCAGGTGCTCGGCGAGAGTCGCACGCGCGTCGTTCCGCCCGTCCCCGAAGAACTCGATGAAGCGTGCCAGCGCCGCCGGCGTGGACGGCGCCGTAATCGAGGCAATGACGAAGTAGCCGCTGGACGCAGCCTGCAGGGCGAGGGCGGCCGTTTCCGCCGACGCGACCGGATCGATGACGAGCACGTCCGGCGCCTCGCGCAGCGCACTCCGCACTGCCGCCGCGAACGCGTCTTCGTCGCGCGCTTCGCGCTGGCTGACGAACGACTGCCGGTTCTCGTGGACGAACTGAATCTGCTGTTCGATCGTGATCACGTGGTCGCGCCGCGTCCGATTGATCTGATCCACCACGGAGGCGGTCAGCGTCGACTTGCCGGCGCTTCGAGCGCCGACGAGCAGGAGCAGCCCTTCGGTCTCGGCGCACAGGGCCTGGATCGGCGCGCCAAGCGCCATCTGTTCCGACGTAATCGCCCGGGCCGGCAGCATGCGGAACATCGCGCCGAGGCCGCGGTGATCCCGGAAACCGAGCACCTGCACGCGGCCGACGCCCATTACGTCGCACGTCTGCATGTCGCCGGGCGTGGCCTGCGCCCCGGGCGGCAGAATGGCCGCAAGGCCCTCCTCGAGCTGCGCCTCCGTCAGCGGCGATTCGTGCTCGAGCACGCGAATCTCGCCGTCGACGCGCAGCGACGGCCTGGCCTGCGCCGACACGTAGAGGACCGATGCGCCTTGCAGCGCGGCAATCTGAAGCAGGTGACTCAGGCCGCTCGCCCGTCCAGCCGGGGTGACAGGCTCCTCGTACGTCCGATCGAACCGGGACGGCGCGGGCGAGGCGGGACGACGCGCTGCCTCCGACGGCTGCTCGCGTTCCGGTTCTACGGCATGCAGTCGCGGCTGCGGGTGTTCGAACATGTGCACGTCCTCTTCGAGCGCCGCAGGGGAAGGCCCGGGCTCGGCAACTGGTTCCGTCGGCGGTGCGGCCGCCTCCGGCTGGCCTGGTGATTCGGGACTCGAAACGGTCGTCTCCGATGCGGCTGCGGCGGGCGGAGGGGCCGCCTCCTGCGCCGGCGCCTCCCACTCCGAGGCGATCGGCATGTCCCAGTCGTCCGGCGGGGGAACGGGCTCGGGAGCGAGCGCAAGCTCGGGCGCCGGTTCGGCTTCGGGTTCCGGTTCGGCGGGCGCCGCGACCGGGGGGACGAAATCGAGCTCCGGCAGTGGTTCGGCCGTTGTCAGATCGAGCGGAGGCGGCTCCTCGGCAGGCGATTCCGGCGGGGGAACCGCGAGCAGGTCGGGTGGCTCGTGCACCGCGACGGGTCCGGATGTTTCCAGAGGGAAGCGGTCTACCCCTCCGGCCGGGACGGACAGCCGCAGGTGATTCGCCTGGGGCTGGTGTCTCGCAACCTCATATTCCGCTTGCGGTTCCGGGGCGTGCGCCGGCTCGGCCTTGCGGCGGCGGACCTCGATCCAGATGTCGTCGCCGCCTCGCGCGGCCACGACGCTGTACTGCATCCCGGGGGCATGCTCCTGTTCGGGCAGGTGGTACTCGACCGCGCCGAGCTCTTCCAGCGCCTGACGCGATTCGGGGGGCAGGAGCTGGTCGAGCATGCCGGTCATCGCGGGGATGGTCAGCGCCTTCGAGGCCAGCTCGGCGTGGCCGGTCGCGGTCACCACGTACGGCTTCTCGCCGACGTGCATGACGAGCGCCTCGCCATCGGCCCGGTCAATAGCCCGAAGGAGTGAGACAACAACCGACACAGCGATACCTTGTGTAACTTTCGGCCGAAGCGAGGCGAAGGCTTAGGGGACGAGCCGGTAAATCCTGACCATCTCCACCAGCTTATATCCGCGCGTCTGGTAGGGCGGGATGACGCGCTCGGCCTTGAGGTACTGGAGCATTGCCTCGTCCGCGTAGTCGGGCGGGCCCACCGCCTCCAGGGTCGCGAGCTGCCCCTCCAGATCGGCGAGCGTCATGACCGGCTTCCACACAGCGCGGCGCACGGGAACGACTCCCAGCCAGCGCGCCGGCTCCGTGGCCCGCTCCAGGCGGAACCGGACGTAGACCTCGTTGCTGATGAAATTGTAGTTGTGGTCGGACCGGGAGGCCGGCGTGTCCTCCACCCGGATGAAGTCGATGGACGGGAACAGTTTCAGGTAGTCGAGCAGCGTCGCCGTAAAGGTTCCTTCGCCCGACCAGCGGGTCGCATCGACCTCCATCCTGCAATCGTAGTGAACGCCGGCGTCACCCGGCAACCGCGTCCGATGCATCCCGGCGCGCGGTGTGAATGGCCATCAGACCGCCAAGCACCGGAATCGCACGCACGTCGCGAAATCCGCGCGCCTCGAGCAGGCGTGCCACGCCTTCCGCCCCCGGATAGGCGCGAATCGACTCCGGAATGTACCGGTACGTGTCGGGATCGCGGTGCAGCGCGAAGCCGAGCGCCGATCCCACGACGGTCAAGTACGCGAGGTACGCGCGCCGGACGAGCGCCTGCGGCGGCCGGTTGAAGTCGAGCGACAGGAGCCTCCCGCCGGGTGCGAGCACGCGGCGGATTTCCGCGATTGCCGTGGGGAGGTCGGGCACGTTCCGCAGCCCGTAGCCCGTGGTCACCACCGTGAAGGAGGCTGCGGGGAACGGGAGCGCCAGCATGTCGGCCGCCACGAGGCGCGCCGGACGCTTCCGACTCGCGAGCTGCAGCATTCGAAGCGTCAGGTCGAGGCCAACCGCCAGGCGCACGCGGCCGGCGGCTTCAAACAGCAGGTCGCCCGTGCCGCATGCTACATCCAGCAGACGATCGTCAGGACGAAGGCCGGCGAGCGCGATCAGACGGCGCTTCCAGCGCCGATCCTGCCCGTATGACAGGAGGATGGTGATGAGATCGTACCGATCGGCGATCGTGGCAAACAGCCGGCGGACGTAGCGGCGTTTTCCTTCCGGGGTCGCAATGCTCGAACGCAGCGTCATCGGAGCCCCGCGGCCGAGCGTGTGCCGGCGGCGCCGGCCCTACTCGCCAACGACTCTGAGCTCGCCTTTCATCATCAGGAGGTGCGGGCGGCAGACGTATTCGTACGACCCGGGCTTCTCCGGCGCGCGAAAGGTCACGGCGTCCTGCTGGTTCCAGGCGAGCGCGTCGGTGGCGGCCTCGACGGCAGGTACTGCGAAGTCGTGCGTGATGCCGCGGTCACGGTTCTTCAACACGACCCGGATCGTCTCGCCCGGCTTCACCTCGATAGCGGGATTGGCCGAGCGCGCATCGGCCTCGAGATAAAAGGCCATGTCCCTGGCCACGAGAGTAATCTCGCGCGGGCGCTCGATCGTTGCCACGCGCGCGACGCCAATCACGGCCACCAGCACGGCCGCGACGATCACGACCGGCCCGAGCGGAATCCGTCTCCCCCAGATGCTCATCCGACCCACATCCCCGTCAGATACATCACTGCAAATCCCGCCGCCAGCCCCGCCAGCACGGGTGGGCGCGCGAACGGCCGTGCATCACCGCGACCCGAGGACATCTGCCGCGCGAGCTGTACGACGACCTGCGCGATGGCGCCGACGCCAACCGCGAGGAACAGCACCGACCAGACCGGAGAGTACGTGAACCCGCCCAGCCAGGCGCCGGCGATCGTCGGCGCCCCGCCGATGGCGCCGAGGGCCGCCAGATCACGTATCGGCACTCGCCGCGATTCCCGCGCGAGGGGCGCGACAATCGCCAGCCCTTCCGTGGTGTTATGCAGCGTGAACCCGATGATGAGAAGCGTCCCCAGCGCGGCCTCGCCGAGCGCGAACGCGGACCCGATGGCCAGCCCCTCGCCAAAGTTGTGCAGTCCGATCCCCACCGCGATGAGCAGCGAGAGCACCCAGCCGGGGCTCGCATTCGATCGGCGCCGCGCCTTCAGCCACGCGCCCGTGGCCTCGAGCACGAGATACGCGCCCGCCGCCGCCAGCACGAAGAGCACCGCGCCCTGAAATGACTCCGGCAGCGTGCCTGCCGCTTCCAGTCCGTCATGCCCGCCGTCGATCAGGAGAAATGCCAGCAGCCCGATCGTGAGTGCGAGCAGAAAATCCATGGCTCCGGCCGAGAGCCGCGTCAGGAAGGGGTACCACAACAGCCCGATCGCGACAGGAATGACGCCGACGTACAGGCCGATCAGCGTGAACACGCCAAAAAAGCGCGCACTGGGCCTCGGGGTCTCCACCGCAACCGGGATCTCGCACTCGAACGCCGTACCGGTGGACGTGAGCACTTTCACGACGTGCGCCTCGCCGGCAACCCATGGATACGGAATTCGAAGCGTCGTGCGGGCCAGATGGTCCAGCACCGTGCCGTTGTCCGCCTCGAATCGCCAGTACGCCTCGTCTACCTGCACCTGCGCAATGGTTACCCGGTCGGGACCGTCGTTCAGGAGGCTCACGACAATCACGCCCGGCTCGAGCGTCACACGCTGGAACGTGAGGCGCTCGACCGGGGGGTAGCCGTCCCCCTTGAGCGTATCGGCGGGCCCGAGCCGGACGATGGCCACGAGCAAACCGGCGAGCAGCACCACCGGCACCAGGGCGAGCAGCCACGCATAGCCCGGCCGCGTCGCGGGAACCGGGCTGCCGAGCACATGCTCGTTCGGATTAGGTGTCACGGCGCGCCTCCCTGGCCCGGAACAGTCCCATCCACCCCAGCTCCGCGAACTCGCTCTGATGAGCGTGGAACATGAAGTCTCCGGGATAGCGGAACGTCGTCTCGACAATCGCGCGCTCACCCTGGCAGAGCATCAGCGTGTCGGTAGTCTCGGATGGCGTCAGCGACGTGCCCGTGCGGAAGACATCGAAGAACATCCCGTGCAGGTGCAGGCTGTTCACGAGGTCGAACTCGGTGATGTTCACGAGGTAGATCCGGACCAGCCGTCCGACCGTGACTTCGATCGGGTCCTCCAGGTAGGCGTTCGCCACGGTGTTGACCGCGTAGACCTCGTTGTCGGCGTCGAAGTTGGTATCGAACGCATTCATCACCATGACCATCTCGTCGGCGGGCGGGCGGCCGCCCCGCGGGTCGATGATGAACGTGCCGTAGAGCCCCTTGTGGATGTGGCGCTTCAGCGGCACCGCGTGGCAGTGATACAGGTGCAGACCGAATGGCTCGGCATCGAACTCGTACACGAACGTGCCGCCCGGCTGAACCTCCTGCCCGGGGAGCGATCCGTCCATGGCCGGTGGATGCCACCCGTGGAAGTGGATCGTGTGCGGATGGGATCCGAGATTCCTGAAGGTGATGCGCAGCCGATCGCCTTCCGTCGCGCGAATGGTCGGCCCAGGGACCTGTCCGTTGAAGGTCCATGCCGGAAAGATCATCCCGGGCGCAATCTCAATCTCTCGGTCGACGGCGAAGATCTCGTACTCGCGCAGCAGCGTGCCATCGGGGCGGGGCGTCTCGCGGTA
>Ga0073934_10010571_pt1 | contig 11433 bp, 8 predicted proteins | sample LarsenN4metaG_FD_76834 | JGI IMG/M metagenome (GOLD analysis project Ga0073934, IMG submission 76834) | Hot spring sediment bacterial and archeal communities from British Columbia, Canada, to study Microbial Dark Matter (Phase II) - Larsen... ...
GTGGCCGCGCGAAGTTTTCGGCGGCAGGATGACGCCCACGGGTGGATGGGGATCAAGTTTCAAACGCGGCCTCAGTCGCCCCCCTCCCAGGTCATCATCCACGTGCGCATGTTGGACCGCAAGAACGTCTTCCAACAGGAGGCGCTGGGAACGGTTGGGGTGAACCTGATTCATGCCGCGTTTTATCGTTATGAGAACCCCAAAGAGGTCATCGCCAGTCTGCTGGATGAGCTCACGACCGACCGGATCGAAGTGGACATGATCAAGTTCAGCGGTCCGGAGTTTGCGGCGGTGGACAACCGGTTGATGGCCCTGCAACTGGTGGAGCAGGGACTTACGGACGCGGCCATGTTCACCGCGGAAGGGGATACGGTGCAGGTGGGGGAAGTGCTTTATCAAAAGCCGGTGCTGTTGGAGCGCGGCAGCTTTCGCCCCGTGACCAACCTGAATCTGGACATGCTGCAGTGCGCCAGCCTTCGTTTTCTCTCTGCCCCGGAGATTCAAGGAACTCCCGTGGTCGTTCTCATGGAAATGACGCTGCGGAATCTCTGCGCCCGGGGCGCGGTGGACCACAACGATTTCCTGGCGCGCGCGGATTTACTGGGAGCGTTGGGACTTCCTGTGCTGATCACCAATGACTCCCATTTTTACCCGCTGACGGCCCGGCTGGCACGCTACACACGCAAGCCTATTGGCATCGCCGTGGGCGTGCCGACCCTGAAAGAGCTTTTCAACGAGCGGTATTACGACGACCTGCCTGGAGGCATTCTGGAATCATTCGGCAGGTTGTTCTGCGCTGATCTACGCTTTTACGTTTATCCCTACCGTGATCCCTCCGGTCAGCTTGTCACAGCGGACAACCTCGAGGTCGCGCCTCACCTTCGGCATCTCTATCTTCACTTATTGGAAAACGGGCGCATTCAATCATTGGAAAACTTTAACGAAGCCTGCGTGGCCACCCACAGCCCGGAGGTTCTGCCGTTGATTCAACGTGGTGACGCCCGTTGGAAAGAATTCGTGCCGCCGCGGGTCGCGGAGCTGATTGACGCCAGGGGTTTTTGGACACAGGGGCCCGAAACTGATAAAGCGCTTTTCACGCCCCAGCGCGAAGGGTAGGCTGACCTCATGTTGAATGCCGGACGAGCCTTCAAGGCCGCTGCCCGGATGATCGGGTTTTCCTTGATCATCCTGGTGGCGCTCGTGGCTGTGGGATACTTTGCCTACCAGATCGGTGCCGCTCTGCGCCTCATCACAGGGTACCTGGTCGTCCTCTGGATTGCCTTCGCTCTGTTCACGCTGTATTTCTTTCGCGACCCGGACCCGATTGCCCCGACTGATCCCCAGGCGATCGTCGCCCCGGGCCACGGCAAAGTGGACCTGGTTGATGAGACTGAGGTCGAGGAGGTCATGGGAGGAAAGTGTCGCCGCATCTCCATCTTCCTGTCGGTCTTCGACGTGCATGTGCAGAACGCTCCGGTGCATGGCAAGGTGACCTATCTGCAACACAAGCCCGGGCTCTACCTGAACGCGATGCGAAGCGATTGTGCCGCGCATAATGAAAATGTCCTGATTGGTTTCGAACCAGTGGGCCGGCCAGGTACACGCGTGGGGGTCCGCTTGATTGCCGGCCTGATCGCCCGGCGAATTGTCCCATGGATTGGCCCGGAACAGTTAGTGCCGCGGAGCGAGCGTATCAGCCTGATCCAGTTCGGGTCTCGCGTGGACCTCTATTTGCCGATGGACACGCGCGTGGAGGTCAAGCCAGGAGACCGCGTAGTTGGAGGACAGACTATCGTGGCCCGTTTCTTGTAACCTTTAACGGATTGCCATGACTACTCCTCCACCAGAATCAGGGCCCGAGAACGAGAACGCGAGGGTGAGGATCTACTTCCTGCCCAACTTGTTCACGGCGGGAAATCTGTTCTGCGGTTTTGTGGCCTTGACCAAGATCGTGGAGGCCGATCTGAGCACCGGGAATTATCACCCGATCAAGGTCGCTCTGGGCTTCATCCTGCTGGCCTGCATCTTTGATTTGTTCGACGGAAGGCTGGCTCGGATGGGGGGGGCGGAGAGCCCCTTTGGTCGTGAGTTTGATTCGCTCGCCGATCTGATCTCCTTTGGAGCTGCACCTGCCTTTCTTGTACACCGCGTGGTGTTGAAAGATGTGTTCGTGCAGTACCCGCAACTGGGCTGGTTTATCGCGTCAATCTACCTCCTGTGTGGCGCTTTTCGACTGGCCCGGTTCAATTGCATGGCGGAACTGGCCGGCACTGGTGGGGGAAAAGAGTTTCGTGGTTTTCCCATTCCTGCAGCGGCCGGCCTGGTTGCATCGCTCACTCTCCTCATGATTCACATTGATGAAAGGGAGTTCCACGTCGGCCGAATGCGCTATGTCCTTCCGGTCGTGCTCCTGTTTTTGTCCTGGATGATGGTCAGCGATGTCAAGTATCCCACATTCAAGAAGTTGAACCTTCGTGCGACGGGCACATTCACCAAAACGATGGTCGCGGCCTTATTCATCGGCAGCCTGGTGATTTTGCAGGAACGGGTTCTTTACATCGTCCTCCCCGTCTTCTTTACCGCCTACCTGGTCTACGGGTTCATCCGCCCACGCATCTCCCGCAAGGCCCGCATGGATTTTGACGACGACGATGACGATGAAGGCGGCTCCGCAGACTCGGGAGTAAGCCGCTAACCTGTCCTCCCAATGGCCCTGCTGGCGGAAGTCCACGTGCCCCACTTCTTGATTGCGGCCATGACCGGCTTCATTAGCGGGTTTCTGGTCTCCTTTCCCGTCGGGCCGATTAACCTGACAATTATCAATGAGGGGGCCAAGCGCGGTTTCCGGTGGGCCGTGTTGATTGGGGCGGGAGCCACCGTCATGGAGACGCTTTATTGCGCGGTGGCTTTCATGGGCGTCTCGACTTTCTTTACGCACAAGACTGTGAAAGCCGCGGTCGAGTTGATCAGTTTTCTGCTGATGCTCTTTCTTGGCCTGCGGTTCTTGCTGGCTCGTCAACTTGAGGAGCACAACCGAATCGAAGACCGCATCGAGCAGAAACTCCACCCACATTCAGCCTTCATGACGGGTTTCGTGCGGGTCCTCGGCAACCCGGGAGTGCTTTTGCTGTGGATCACACTGACGGCCGCGTTCTTTTCCCATGATTGGGTGGGAGCTCGCCCTGATGAAAAAATCGCGTGCGTATTAGGGGTGGGTTTGGGAACGGGGGTCTGGTTTCTCCTGCTGAGTTACACCGTTTCCCTGGGGCATAGGCGGCTGTCACCGCGAACCCTGCTGGTCATGGAGCACATCTCGGGTGCGTGCCTTTTGCTTATTGCGGCCGTTATCGGAGTGCGGTTGGTGATGCTGATCGAACGCCACTGATCATCCCAATGCCGCGCGCAGGGGATGCCCCGGCCCCGGCTGTGTTGGGGTTCTGAGGCCACCGCGCAGGACCTCGGCTGCTGGCAGCTCGATACCGCTTGTTTTGTGCTGCCCTGCAGCCTGTGGCAGCCGATCGGATGGAGAGAGCACTGTTTTGGCAATGGACAGCTCCTGCATTTTTTTGTTCGTGATTTCCGACGCCGAGCGGCCTAACATCAATCCATGACCATTTGGATATTGGCGGTGGTGTTGATGGCGATTTCTGTATCGGCCGGTTATGTGCAGGGGGCCATTCGGTCCGTTGTCTCACTCCTTGGGATCATTGTTGGAATCTTTTTGGCGATGCCGCTTTCGCCAGTCGTAAAAATGGTTCTCCCGTTCTTTGGGATCACAGGAGCTTTTCCTCAGGCCTTTGTGGCGCCCATTGTCGCCTTCTTCCTCGTGGGCGCGCTGTTCAAATTGGGCGGCAACTTTGTCCATCGCAAGGTGGAGTACTTTTACAAGTATCGCGCTTCGGATGGGGAAAGGGCTCTCTGGGAACGGATGAATAGACGGGTGGGCGCGGCCCTGGGCAGCATTGGCGGCGTGATCTACCTCCTCTTGACCTGCACAGTGATCTCGGTCCTGGGCTATCTGACCACCCAGATCGGCGCGTCCGAGAGTAATTCGGGCCTGGTAACTTTCTTCAACCGGATGGCTGAAGACAACATCTCCACCCGGATGGACCGGGCCACCAGCGGCTTGAACCCCGCTCCGGAGAGTTATTTTGATAGTTGCGATTTCGCCGGTTTCCTCGCTCAGAACCGAGATGTCTTCAAGCGGGTGGTGACCTATCCGCCTATCCTGGCGCAAGGCAGAGCGCTGCAATTGGACAACGAGCGCAGTTCTGGAACACCCACAGCCGTGCAAAGTCTCGTTGGAGACGCCGATTATTGGAAGGTCCTCGGCAGCGAGGCCGACCCGATGGTCATTCTGAACCACCCCCGCACTCAGGAGATTCTCACCAACGCGGAGATACGCACCTGGATCCAGGGGCTGGACATCAAAGACTTGACAACCTACCTGACCACGGGGAAATCCCCAAAGTACGGAGACGAAAAAATCCTGGGAAGCTGGCTTTATGATTGGCCCGCCAGTTTGATGCTGGCCAAGCGTGAGAATCGGGAAATGCTCGCCTCGGAGCTGATTCGTTATCGCCGGGAAATGGAGTTTCGTTTCGAATCCGCCAATCTGATCGCGGCTCTCGATAATCGCCTGGTGATCAAACTGCCGCCTCGCCTGGAAAACACCCCGCTGCCCGGTCTGACCAACGCGCCACGACGGGTCTCCTATTCGGGGCAATGGCGACGCGCTGGAGACGGTTATGACCTCAACATCGCGCCGCGGGGGGGGGCCAAGGCGGAAACATCCCGCGCGATCGTCGAGACCCAACGCAGCCGGCGCTCCGATCGGAGCGAGCGCACTGTGGAACGGCTGACCTTTAAGATTGATAACAAACCGGTGTGCTTTGTGCGGATCCCCGACTGACCTTGAAAAGACGGAGAAGCACTTGATGGCCCCACAAGTGCCTCTGCCTGGCGCATGCCTTCGTCAGTCGCGGAAGCAAAAGTGTGGAATCGGTGGGCTGTTCAAAGCGCACTACTCGTTTTTCTCCACTACATTTGGCACCGTCTTCGGGACGCACGGAAGGTCCAGTCCCAGCCGGACCCACAGTTTCGCGACCAGACGACCCGGACGGGCAACCACCCTCAGGCGCACATCGCGCGTTTGGCGGTTTCTTGACGGGCAACACCACGTCCATGCTCCGCACCGTGGCCACTTCCTTGAGCAGTTGACGGGGACTGGTCCCAACTCCTTGGCCGCGCATCCGCATCTCCAACCGCCAGAGGGGCGGCAGACAGGTCTTGGCCCAACTCACCTTGCAGCGGCGCAGGCCTGCGTCCCTTCAGCAAGTCAGCCTCTTGTTCCCAGCCGTGTCGGATTCGGCTTCCCCGCCCGGGCTCCTTGCCCAGAGTGGCAATGATCTCTTGCCACGGACCTTTGGCGGTGCGCGCGGTTTTGACCAGCGTCCAATACGCGTCGCACTCCCCGTTGACGGTCCGACGATTTCGGCGGAGGGACGGCCCCGCAGACTACGGCAGCATCTCAAGCCGGCACAATGGGGCGTTCTCTACGACACGACCTTCGGACCAGCTCGGAACCTGAAATCCCGAGCACCATCACTCAAGCCGCCGGTCAAGAAAAGCAGTTCGTGTCTCCGGCTGACGAACTCGGGCTAACCTTGCCTGGTCCAGCGTCGCCCACTTCATAGCGGCCGGCCTGACTCGTTCTACTCCCCCACTGTTTCTCTGACCGGGCGGGACCACACCACGCGGTTCACATAATCCGTGTAGCTCAGAATAATCCGCACCACCTTCTCCGACACATTCGGCACGGCATAGTCCTCCACCACCCGCAATGCCCGGCACGCCCCACGCGGTTGCCCCTCCAGCACCCCCAACCCCTCCCGAATCCGCTCCCAACTCAACCCCACCATCATCACCGCCCCCTCCTCCATCCCTTCCGGACGTTCGTGCGCCTCCCGGATGTTCAAAGCCGGGAAATTCAAAATCGAAGACTCCTCCGTAATCGTCCCGCTGTCCGAGAGCACCGCCCTTGCGTTCATCTCCAGCTTCACATAATCGCACAACCCGAACGGCTTCATCAGTTTCACCCGCTCGTCCAGCCGCACCCCCTCCGCCTCCATGCGTTTCCGCGTTCGCGGATGTGTGGACACAATCACACGCCTCCCGAACTCCACCGCCAGCCCGTTCAACACCCGAACCAGCCGCTGAAATTGCCCGGCGTCCTCGATGTTTTCTTCCCGATGCGCGCTGACCAGGTAATAGTCCGAATCCTGCTTTGGCGACCCGGCGGAATTCTCCGCAGCCGCCGCGCCCGTCAGCCCCAGCCGCTCCAGCACATTCGAACGCTCGATCTTCGGCAGATAATAATGCAGCACCTCATACATCGGGCTTCCCGTCTTGATCACCCGGTCCGGCGGCAGTCCCTCCCGCAGGAGATACTCCCGCGAAATGCTGCTGTAGGGCAGGTTGATATCCGCCAGATGGTCCACGATCCGCCGGTTGATCTCCTCGGGCACCCGCTGGTCAAAACACCGGTTTCCCGCTTCCATGTGAAACACCGGGACCTTCCGCCGCTTGGCCGCATAGGTTGCCAGGCAACTGTTCGTATCCCCCAACACCAGGAACGCATCCGGTTTCACCGCCGCAATCAACTCGTCCGCCCGCGCGATGATCTTGCCAATCGTCTCCGCCGCGTTCACCCCCGCCGCCTCCAAGAAATGGTCCGGACGCCGGATCTCCAGATCATCAAAAAACACCTGGTTCAGCTCATAATCATAATTCTGCCCCGTATGCGCCAGCACATGGTCCACATGCCGGTCCAGCGCCGCAATCACCCGCGACAACCGGATGATCTCCGGCCGCGTGCCCACCACAGTCAATACTCTCATAACAGCAAAAAGGTTATGAATACCCTCCCGCCTGGCCCCTCACAAGGCTGCGGTTCTCCCTCGTCGCCACGCTGGACTCGGTCAGCCGTGTTCCTGTCCTGCGCTGCATCGCCCATGTTGATTGGCCGGCCAAACCGCCGCCTCCTCGCCCTCGGGGTTCTCGCGCGGCTTGATCCATCCTCCGATTACCATCGCTCGTTGTCCCCCTCGACCCCCTCGGCTCACTGCACCGGCAATGGATAGGTATCCGGCTGCTCCGGATCGAGCATCGAACTCCTTCTGCGGAATTACCCAGGAAGAGCACGTTCTTACCGAGCGCTGGGCGCCACGTGAATCATCTCGGATATCTGCCGCTGAAATGCCTTCTCGGCCTCAGCGCCAGTGCTGTACCCGGTGACCGCCAATTCGAGAACCGACTGGCCCGACCTCCGAAACCCGGCCCAAGCCAGTTGCACCCGCTTGTGAGGATTGCTTCGCCGAAACGCGCCAACCGATCCTGTGATAGGTGTATCAATCGTAAAGAACACATAGACCGGTCTTCCTTGCCACTCAAATAGGTAGCGGTCGAATACTAACCGCAGACCGTGCGATGTGTAGCTTACGGATCCACTTTGGCTCTTGTACTTCATCCCCAGCCCTGTCAGACAGATCTCCGGGTAATGCGACCGCCCCTCTTCCAGTTGCGCCCGGCGCAAAACACTTTTCGGAGTCTTCCACCGCAAGAAGTTTGCCACCCACTCCGCCCCTTGCTCATCCCGCCACATCGCCTGCCATCCTTCATCATGTAGCATCGCTCGAGTCACGTTCTCAGATAGGGAGCCCCGTTGCAACCCCAACCCCGACGCTGGAGGTTCCGCCACCCAGGAAAACTGCTGCGACATCCGCCGCTCGTGCCAGCGGTACCAACCTTCGACCGCAATCTCCGTCAAGATCAACCACCCGATCAGCCCCACACTGAAAAGGCGCAAGGCCGGGGAGGCCCCGGCCGCCAAAAGCGGCGCAAGATTCTGAGAGCCGTTCACGGAATCTCCCACGGGTAAAAGCTGCGAAACGGAGCCCGACGAAGAAGGCGCGTCCTGCATCTGAAACGAGGCCGCCACCTCGCCCCCGCGGGGCGCAGCCTGGAAGGTCATGCCTTTTCTCAACCAGAGGCTGAGCAGGAGCAGCGTGGTGAAGCATCCCACCAGGATGCCTACCCCTGCGGGATCGTGCCAGTGGCCTACCGCATCCGTTCCCTGCCGCGAGGCCACCACCGTAAGGAGGGTGGTGCGGGCCACATTGAACAAAAACGAGCAAGCAACACCCGAGAACAGCAGGGCCAAACGGCGCACCACGGACAGGCGGTGTAGTTCGCCAAAGAAGAGAGCCAGCATCAGGCACGCCTGAAACGAGCGGATGCCGCTGCAGGCATCATCCACCCCCACCACCCCGTTGCCCGTGTCAATGGTGTTCCCGCTGCGCAGCGCGGGAATCCCGGACAGCACCAGCATCTCGGCCACTGTGGCCGCGTTGGCCCGCATAAACGACTGCGTCAGGGGGCTCTCGATGGCGCTGGGCAAGGGCACAGCCACCAGGAGAAATCCCAGAGGAAAGGCCGCCTTTGCCACCAGCTTCCGGCCTCCTCCAAGCCGGAGCAGACACACCGTGATTCCGATACCGCTCAGGATGCTTAACCACAGCGTGGGCCGCCACAGGAGGTTGGCTTCCTGCACCCATCGCAAGGGCAAAAGTAGCAGGGCGAGGAAGGCTCCCAGGGTCACCAACGTTTTCGGGGAACGCTCCGCATCACGCTGATCAACTGCGGAGAGGCCAAGCGATGGCTGCAGCCGCAACCATAAGAGGTACAGGCTCAGAAACGGAACACTCCATCCGTAGCCATGGTCCTCGAAAATCATCCACTGGTAGGAGACCAGGCGCAGCAGAGCAAACCAGAGGACGAGGAGGGCGGCCGCCGGCATTATGAATGGCCTCCAGGCGGCCCATCGGGGTCCGAGACCGTCACTCAATCTTTTCATGAACTCTCGTGAAGCCCTGCCACACAAGCAAAGCAACTCGCACTGCCCCGACTCACTGCACAGCCAGCGAATAGGTATCCGGCTGTTCCGGATCGAAAATCTCGTTCGCCCAGAACAACGTGATCATGTCTCCCCGCCCCGTGTTCTCAATCGAATGTGTATAGCCCGGCGGAATATTCACCACCCGAATATCCCCGTCGCTGACCCGGTACTCGATGATTGCCGCCGTTCCCTTGCCCGCCTCCCCCGCTGGCTCGCTGAGCGCGTGCCGAAAGCGAATGATCCCCTCCCCCTGGATCACGCAAAACTTCTCGACCTTCGTGTCATGATAATGATTCCCCCGCGTAATACCAGGCTTGGTCTTCGAGACAAAGATCTGCCCCGCGTACGGTGACTTGATCAGCTCAAACAGCCACCCGCGGGCATCTGTTTTCATGGCCACGGGCTGGGCCAGGTCCTTTGGATCCTGAAACGACAGGTAGGTTGTGTACAGCTTTTTCACCAGCGGATCCGCCACATTCGGCACCAGGCATTTCGCCTGCGCCTCCCGAAAACCTGCGAGCACATCATACAACCCTCCTACCGTCGTCTCATGCACCGGCTGCACCTCGGCATAACATCCCGCCTCGCCCCCGTCCCTCCCCTGCCCCGCCGTCGTCATCCGCAATGCCCCCAACGCGCCCACAAAAGCCCGAATCACATCGTCAATGTACACCAGCCGCAACGCTGTCTCCCGGTTATTGATCTGTACCGGCAGCCCCCGCTGCAGATTGTGGCAGAAGGTCGCCACCACCGTGTTATAATTTGGCCGGCTCCACTTCCCGAACACATTTGGCAGACGATAAATCCGTACCACGGCCCCCGTCTCCCGGTGATATGCCATCACCGCCTCCTCCGCCCCTTTCTTGCTTCGCCCGTAGGGATTATCCAACGCCGCCTGAATCGAGGACGACAAGACCACCGCCGCTCTTCGCCCGCCCGCCTTGAGCTTCTCGCACAACGTCCGCGTCAACGCCGCGTTTCCCCGCTCGAATTCCGCCTCGGACTCCGGACGGTTGACCCCCGCCAGATGAAACACCACCTCAGCCCGCTGCGCCAGTTCATCCAGCCTCTCGCCGGGCTGGTCCACGTCAAACTCTAGAACCTCGTGCGTCCCCAGCCGCCGCAACGCCAGGCACAGATGCCGCCCGATAAACCCTTTCGACCCGGTAACCAGGATAACCATAACCAGTGCGTGACGCCGTTTTAGCCCTTCAACTCCTGCTGGATGTAATCCAGTTTCAGCAGTAGACGCTTGAGTTCTTCATCGCTCAACCGGTGGGTGTTGGCCGACGTGTAATCTTCCAGCGCCGCCACCTTGCGGTCCCCTTTCTCAAAATACAGCGCGTAATTCAGATCCCGGGTGTCCGAGGGGATCCGGTAATAATCCCCCAGATCCTCCGCCTTCACCATCTCTTCCCGGTTCAAGAGCGTCTCGTGCTTTTTCTCTCCATGCCGTGTCCCGATCACCCGTACCTCGTTCTTCGCGTTGAACAGGCCCTGCAACACCCGCGCCAGTTGGCCAATCGTTGCGGCGGGTGCCTTCTGCACAAATGTATCGCCCCCTTCCCCGTGCTGATAGGCGAACAACACCAGGTCCACCGCGTCATCCAGCGACATCATAAACCGGGTCATCTCTGGATCCGTAATCGTGATCGGTTTCCCCGCCTTGATCTGCGAGACAAACAACGGGATTACCGAACCTCGCGACGCCATCACGTTCCCATATCGCGTCACGCAAATCGTGGTCTGGCCTGCACGCAAATTCCGCGACTTCGCCACCGCCACCTTCTCCATCAACGCCTTCGACATCCCCATCGCGTTGATGGGATACACCGCCTTGTCCGTGCTCAGCACAATGGCCTTCTTCACCCCGCACGCGATCGCCGCGTTCAGCGTGTTCTCCGTCCCCAGGATATTGGTGTACACCGCCTGCAACGGATAAAACTCGCATGACGGCACCTGCTTCAGCGCCGCCGCGCTGAACACATAATCCACCCCCCGCATGGCCGCCAGCACGCTCTCCGGGTCACGCACATCCCCGATATAAAACTTCGCCTTCGGATTGCGCAGCTCGTGCCGCATGTCATCCTGCTTTTTCTCATCCCGCGAAAACACCCGGATCTCCGCCACCTCCGTGGACAGAAACCGCCGCAGCACCGCGTTCCCGAAACTGCCCGTCCCGCCCGTAATCAATAACGTCTTGTTTTTGAACATAAGAAAACTCTGTCACCCGCCCTGAGTTACTCAATCGCCTGCGCGACCTCCAGCAAATCGGCTGCCCAACGCCGCGCCAGACGAGCCAGGTCATACTCGCTTTCACATCGCCGACGCCCAAATGCCCCCATGTCGCCAGCCCGGATCCGATCCCCCGCCAGCATTCGAATGGCCGATTCGAGCGCCGGCACGCTCTTGGGTTCCACACAAACGCCGGCCCTCTCCAGCCCGTTTCCCCCCAGCATCTCTGGAATCGCCCCCAC
>Ga0073934_10010572_pt1 | contig 11433 bp, 9 predicted proteins | sample LarsenN4metaG_FD_76834 | JGI IMG/M metagenome (GOLD analysis project Ga0073934, IMG submission 76834) | Hot spring sediment bacterial and archeal communities from British Columbia, Canada, to study Microbial Dark Matter (Phase II) - Larsen... ...
GGCCAGCTTGCGATCGTGGCCGGCGGGGCGGGCGAGGCGCCGCGGCTTGTCGAGTGCGACGACTGAATCCGGAGCCAAGATCGCGCGGCATCCGAGCGGCCGGATTTTTGGGCAAGTGCCCGCCTGCGCTACCGTGATCATCGCCCCGCGCGGGCAGCCGCCCGCGAGGCTCACGCCTTGAGCCTTGCCCTCCCTAGTCTTCTCCGATCGCCGGCAGCGGCCGGCAGGGAAAAGAAGGGGGAGATCATGCGATATCGAATTCGTCCGGCTGTCGCGCTGCTCGCCGCGCTGCCCGGTTGCGCCACGATCACCGGAAGCGAGCTTCAGAGCATTCTCGTTTCGACCCGGACGCGCACGGGCGAACCGCTGGAAAAGGCCGAATGCACGCTCCAGAGCCCGAGCGGGCTGTGGAAGGTGACGACCCCCGGAAGCGTCATGGTGCTGCGTTCGGCCGAGGACATGCAGGTCGAGTGCCGCCGCGAAGGCCATCCGCCGGGCCTTGCCAAGCTCGTCTCGCGCGCGCACGGCGGCATGTTCGGCAACATCATCTTCGGCGGCGGCATCGGCGCGCTGATAGACCACAGCAAGGGGACCGGCTACGAGTACCCGAACGTCGTCATGGTCACGATGGGAGAGGTCACCCTCATTGACCGGCGGGACGAGGCGGATGGTTCGAGAAACGCTCCGGCGCAGGATCGGCCGGAAAGGCGGTGATGCGAATTCGGTTTCGAATGCAGCCGTAAGTTACGCAAGGCGCCCGCGAACCGTCCGAGGGACTCACGCGGCCCGCGCCGCGGGTGCGATGGAAGACCGTGGAGCGTCTGCTTTGGCCGCGACGCACTGCCTATAATCGTTGCATGACCCCTACCGCCCGCTTCTGGGACGAGGCGATCGTTCCCGCGCTCGTCGAATACATCCGCATTCCGGCGAAGTCGCCGCATTTCGATCCGCAGTGGGCGGAGAACGGCCACATCGAGCGTGCGGTCGGGCTGGCTGCCGACTGGTGCCGCAGGAATGCGCTCGCCGGAATGAAGCTCGAGGTCGTTCGGCTTGGCGGACGAACGCCGGTGCTCTTCATCGAGGTTCCGGCGGCGCGGGGTGCCGAGGGCGCGGGCACGGTGCTCCTTTACGGACACCTCGACAAGCAGCCGGAGATGACCGGCTGGGCCGAGGGGCTGGGGCCGTGGACGCCCGCGATCCGCGACGGAAAGCTCTACGGACGAGGCGGGGCGGATGACGGCTACGCGGTGTTCGCTTCGATCGCGGCGCTGCGGCAATTGCAGGAAGAAGGGCGGCCGCATGCGCGCACGGTGATCCTCATCGAGTGCTGCGAGGAAAGCGGCAGCTACGATCTGCCGCCGTATCTGGATGCGCTCGCCGCGCGGATCGGCGAGCCGGCGCTCGTCGTCGGGCTCGATTCCGGCTGCGGCAACTACGAGCAGCTCTGGGGCACGACGTCGCTTCGCGGCATCGTGAACGGCGTGCTCACGGTCGAGGTGCTCTCGGAGGGCGTCCATTCGGGCGATGCGGGCGGGATCGTTCCTTCGAGCTTTCGCATCGCGCGGCTGCTCCTTGAGCGTGTGGACGATGCGGCGACCGGCGTGGTGCGCCACGCGGCGTTCTACGCGCCGATCCCTGCGGAGCGGATCGAGCAGGCGCGCCGCGCGGCCGAGGTGTTGGGCGAGCAGGTGTTCGCGCGCTTTCCTTTCGTTGCGGGCGCAAGGCCGGTGACGGCGGATCCCGCCGAGCTGGTGCTCAACCGCACCTGGCGGCCTGCGCTGGAGGTGACCGGTGCCGAAGGGCTTCCGCCGCCGGCCAGCGCCGGCAACGTGCTCCGCCCGAAGACCGCGCTCGCGCTTTCTCTGCGGCTGCCGCCGGCACTCGATGCCGCGCAGGCGGCCGAGCGGCTGAAGACGCTGCTGGAAGCCGATCCGCCGCACGGGGCGCGCGTGCGCTTCGAGGTGAAGCAGGCGGCAAGCGGCTGGCACGCACCGCCGAGCGCACCGTGGCTGGAAAAGGCAGTGGACGAAGCCTCGCTGCAGCACTGGGGGCGGCCCGCGATGTGGATGGGCGAGGGCGGCACCATTCCGTTCATGGCGATGCTCGGGGCGAAATTTCCGCGCGCGCAGTTCCTGATCACCGGCGTGCTCGGCCCGCAGGCGAACGCGCACGGCCCGAACGAGTTCCTGCACATCGAGTACGCAAAAAAGCTCACCGCCGCGGTCGCGGACGTCCTCGCCGCGCAGGCCGCTGCTGGATAAACATCCAGCGCGCGGGTATAGTCGCGCCGCATGGACGCGGCGGATGGCTTCGGCAGGCTGAACGACCGGCAGCGCGAGGCGGCGACGTTCGGTGCTCGCACCGGCGACGGCGTCTTCCGCGCCGGCCCCCTGCTCGTCATCGCCGGCGCCGGCACCGGAAAGACGAACACGCTCGCGCACCGGGTCGCGCACCTCTTGCGCGAAGGCGTCGCGCCGGAGCGCCTTCTGCTTCTCACCTTCACGCGCCGCGCCGCCGAGGAGATGACGCGGCGCGCCGCCCGCGTCGCGGGCGCGGCGCATCGCGCGGTGCGGCTGCCCTGGGCGGGGACGTTCCATTCGGTGGCGAACCGGCTCATCCGGCGGCACCACGCGCGCCTCGGGCTTCCCGAGTCCTTCAGCGTGCTCGATCGCGGCGATGCGGCGGACCTGATGGACGTGGTGCGCCACGAGCTGGGATTCTCGAAGCTGGAAAAGCGCTTTCCGCGCAAGGACACCTGCCTTGCGATCTATTCCCACCGCGTGAACACGCAAGGCGAGCTTGCCGCGACGCTCGCGGACGCCTTCCCGTGGTGCGCCGAGTGGGAGGCGGAGCTGACCCGGCTTTTTCGCGGCTATGTCGAGCGCAAGCTCGCCAACCACGCGCTCGACTACGACGACCTGCTGCTTTACTGGCGGGCGATGATGGAGGACGGCGCGCTCGGCGGCGAGATCGCGGCGCTCTGGGACCATGTGCTCGTGGACGAGTATCAGGACACGAACTCGCTGCAGGCCGAAATCCTGGAGCGGCTGAAGCCCTCGGGCGAGGGGCTCACCGTCGTGGGCGACGACGCGCAGGCGATCTACGCGTTCCGCGCCGCGACCGTCGAGAACATCCTCTCCTTCGAGCGGCGGTTCGGCGCGCGGGTGGTGACGCTGGAGGCGAACTACCGCTCGACCCAGGGCGTGCTCGACGTAGCCAATGCGCTCATGCGCGAGTCGCGACGGCAGTACCGCAAGGAGCTTGCCGCCGTACGGGGAGAAGGACCCCGGCCGCGCCTGGTCACGGTCGCCGACGACCGGGCGCAGGCGCAGTACGTCGTCGCGCGGGTGCTGGAAAGGCGCGAGGAAGGGGTGCCGCTGCGGCATCAGGCGGTGCTGTTTCGCTCCTCGCACCACTCGGACGTGCTGGAGCTGGAACTCGTGCGCCGCGACATCCCCTATGTGAAGTATGGCGGCCTCAAGTTCCTCGAGGCGGCGCATGTGAAGGACGCGCTCGCGCTCCTTCGCTGGGCGGACAACCCGCGCAACCGAATCGCCGCCTGGCGCGCGCTGCAACTGGTTCCCGGCACCGGCCCGAAGGGGGCCGAGCGGGCGTTCACCGCCTTCGAAGCCTCCGGCTGGCGCTGGGCGGTGCTCAAGTCGGGTTCACGCGAGTTCGACGCGCTGATGGCGTGGCTTGCGGATCCGGCCACACCATGGGCGGGACAGATGCAACGAGTGCGCGAGTGGTACACGCCGGTCATGGAACGGCGCTACGACGCCGCCGACGTGCGCGCGGGCGATCTCGTGCAGCTCGAGCGCATTGCGGCGACGCTCGCCACGCGCGAGGCGTTCCTCACCGAGCTCGCGCTCGATCCGCCGGCGGCGACCTCCGATCTGGCGGCCGATCCGGCGCTGGACGAAGACTGGCTCGTCCTCTCGACCGTGCACTCGGCCAAGGGGCAGGAGTGGGAGGCGGTGTACGTGCTCAACGTCTCCGACGGCAGTTTCCCCTCGGAGTACGCCGCCGGACGGGCCGACCTTCTGGAGGAAGAAAGAAGGCTGCTGTACGTCGCCATGACCCGCGCACGCTCCAGCCTCGACCTTGTCGCACCGCTCAAGTACTACGTCACCGCACAGTCGCGCATGGGCGACCGGCATGTGTACGGCGCGCGCAGCCGCTTTCTCACCCCGGCGGTGACGCGCCGCCTCGAGGAAGTCGTCTGGGCGGAAGGCATCGAGCGCCCGGCGGGCGCTCCGGCCGGCGCGCCGGTGGACATTGCCGCGCGCCTGCGGCAGATGTGGAGCTGAGGCGAGTCTCGCGGTCGGAGGGCGCCTCGCGCGGGCGGGGGTTGCAACGCAAGCCGCAAGGCGTAGGCTGGCGGCCATGGGCCCTTAGCACGCCGCGCCGCCTGCCTTTCGTTCGCGCTCGGCTGCTCGCAGCCGGGCTGGGCGGCGCTCTACCGACTGCCCTATCCCGACGGCATGGCGTTCATGGTCAGCCAGGCCCCCGGCGGGGTCGTGAGCACGCACGTCACGCGCGAGACGCTTCACGCGGTGGACTTCGCGATGCCGGAGGGAACGCCGGTGGTCGCGGCGCGCGAGGGCGTGGTGATCGCGGTCGAGTGGCGCCATGCCGTCGGCGGCGCAAGCCGCGCCTTGCTGGACAAGGGCAATTACGTGCGCGTGCGGCACGCGGACGGCACGATCGCGACCTATGCGCACCTTGCGCCCGCGGGTGTGGCGGTGGAGCCGCACGAGTTTGTCGCGGCGGGCCGGGTGCTCGGCTATTCGGGCGCGACCGGCTTCGCGAGCGGCCCGCACCTGCATTTCGCGGTCACCCGGGAGGTCGGGTCGGGCGATGCAGCCGGGGAGATTTCGGAACCTGTGACCTTCTACGTCGGCAATCCTCCGGTGGCGTTCACGCCGCGCATGGGCCTGGCGGTGACGGCCGAGTACTCCTCGCCCGCGGCGGCGCCGGCCACGCCGAAGACCGGGGCGATGCGCCGCACCTTCCCGGAGTACGGGGCGCGTCGAGGGCTCGCACCCGGGCTGGCGTGGCTGTTCGCACTGCTGTTCGGGGCGGCGGGAACCGTCTGGTTCTACCGCTTCTCGCGCCGCTGAGCCGGTGGCGATCGCGTCAACCCCGGCGGGTGCGCGTTTTTCTCCGGATCGGCGATGGCGCTACCTGCTCTGGCGGCGCTGGGGCGACGGACCGGCGGTGAACTTCATCATGCTCAACCCGAGCACCGCGGACGAGCACCGGCTCGACCCGAGCTGCACCCGCGCGCGCAACTACGCCCGGCGCTGGGGCTACGGCGCGCTGATCGTCACCAACCTGTTCGCTCTGCGCGCGACCGACCCGGCGCGGCTGCGAACCGCCCGCGATCCGGTGGGCGGCAGGCGCAACGACCGCGCGATCCTCGCCGCGGCGCGCGAAGCGGCGCTCGTCGTCTGCGCCTGGGGCAACCACGGGGCCATGGGCGGGCGCGGCGCGCAGGTGGCGCGGATGCTGCGGCGCGCGGGGATCCGGCTGCACGTGCTGCGGATGACGGCGGGCGGCGAGCCTGCCCATCCGCTCTACCTGCCCGCGCACTTGAGGCCCAGGCCGTGGCGCAGGGTTCCCTGAAGAGGGCCCGTTGTAAAATGCTCGCCCCGCCACCACATTGAGAGCTGCATGCCGAAGGAAGAAATGCTGGAAATGGAGGGCATCGTGGAGGAGGTGCTGCCGAGCACCCAGTTCCGCGTGCGCCTGACCAACGGCGCCACCGTGCTCGCCTACGCCGGCGGCAAGGTGCGCAAGCACCACATCCGCGTCATCGCGGGCGACCGCGTGACGCTGGAGATGTCCCCCTACGACCTCACCCGCGGCCGGATCAGCTTCCGGCACCTCGATTCCAAGCCCGCGACCGGGCAGCGCCAGGAGCGCAAGTCGTCCCGCTGACCGGGGTGACATCGTTGTATCCGGTCGAGGGGTATCGCCCCTCGGCTCACCGCCGCCCGTACCGGCGGCTTGATTCCGCAGTTTTCGCCCGCACTTAACTCCGCAACGCGCGCGGACGCGCGCGCGCAAGCGGGAGAGGCATCATGGAATTCTGGCGCAGGCGCAACAGATCATTGCTCGAGCAGGAAGCGGAAGAGGGCGGCGGGGCGCCGCAGGCCGGCGCCCGCTCGACGGCGGTCGCGGTCCGCGAGATTCCCGAAGACGCGCTGATCATCATCCCGCTGCGCAATGCGGTGCTGTTCCCGGGGGTCATCACGCCGATCACGATCGGCCGGCCCTCGTCGGTCGCCGCCGCGCACGAGGCTTTGCGCCGGGGCGCCAAGGTGGGGTTCCTGCTCCAGCGCGATCCGTCCATCAACGACGTCAAGCCCGGCGACGTGCACCCCATCGGCACCGCCGGGGCGCTCATGCGGCACATCGCCCAGGCCGAGGGCGTGCATCACCTCATCGTCCAGGGCGAACGGCGCTTCCGGGTGCTCGAGTTCCTGGAGGGTTGGCCGTTCCTCGTCGCCGCGGTCGCCTGGATCCCGGAGGCGACCGGCTCCGGTCCCGAAGTCGAGGCCCGGTTCCTCAAGCTGAAGGAACTGGCGATCGAGGCGATCAAGCTTCTTCCGAACGCGCCGGATGAGCTGGTGGGGGTGGTGCAGGCGATGGAGTCGCCCGGCCAGCTCGCCGACATGGTCGCGAACCTGCTCGACATCAAGAACGAGGAGAAGCAGGACATCCTCGCGACGCTGGATCTCATCCCGCGCCTGGACAAGGTGCTCAAGCATCTCGCCCAGCGCGTCGAGGTGCTGAGGATTTCGCGCGAGATCGGCGAGAAGACGAAGAAGGAATTCGACGAGCGCCAGCGCGAGCACGTGCTGCGCGAGCAGCTGCGCCAGATCCAGAAGGAACTGGGCGAGACCGAGGACACGGCCGCCGAGATGGAGGAGCTGAAGAAGGCCATCGAGGCGGCGGGATTCCCCGAGGAGGTCCTCAAGCACGTGCAGAAGGAGTTCAGGCGTTTGCAGAGGATGGGCGAGTCCTCGGGCGAGGCCTCGATGCTGCGCACTTGGCTGGAGTGGATGACCGAGCTGCCGTGGAAGGCCGAGCCGCAGAAGCCGATTGACATCGCCGAGGCGCGGCGCGTGCTCGACGAGGACCACCACGGCCTGGAGAAGGTCAAGCGCCGGATCCTCGAATACCTCGCGGTGCGCAAGCTCGCCCCGGAGGGCAAGAGCCCGATCCTGTGTTTCGTCGGGCCGCCGGGGGTGGGCAAGACCTCGCTCGGGCAGTCCATCGCGCGGGCGCTGGGGCGCAAATTCCAGCGCGTCGCGCTCGGCGGCACGCACGACGAGGCCGAGATCCGCGGCCACCGGCGCACCTACATCGGCGCGCTGCCCGGCAACATCATCCAGGCGGTGAAGCGCGCCGGCTCGCGCACGGGCGTGCTGATGCTCGACGAAATTGACAAGCTGGGCGCCGGGGGCTTTCACGGCGACCCGGCGAGCGCGCTGCTGGAGGTGCTCGATCCAGAGCAGAACTCGAAGTTCCGCGACAACTACCTCGGCGTGGACTTCGACCTCTCGCGCGTGATGTTCATCTGCACGGCGAACCAGCTCGACACCATCCCCGGGCCGCTGCGCGACCGCATGGAGATCATCCAGATTCCGGGCTATACCGCCGAGGAAAAGCTGGAGATCGCGAAGAAGTACCTGCTCCGCCGCCAGCTCGAGGCGAACGGCCTGAAGCCCGGGGAGGTGAGCGTCACCGACGACGCCATCCGCGCGATCATCGCCGACTACACCCGCGAGGCGGGCGTGCGCAACCTGGAGCGCGAGCTGGGAGCGGTGCTGCGCTCGGCGGCGATGAAAATCGCCGAGGGCGGCGCCGCCACGCCGATCGTGATAGACGCGGCGGACCTTCCCGCCATCCTCGGGCCGCGCAAGTACGAAAACGAAGTCGCGCTGCGCACGTCCGTCCCGGGCGTGGCCACGGGGCTTGCCTGGACGCCGGTGGGCGGCGACATCCTCTTCGTCGAGGCGAGCCGCGTGCCGGGCTCCGGCAAGCTCATCCTCACCGGGCATCTCGGCGACGTGATGAAGGAGTCGGCGCAGATCGCTCTCACGCTCGCCAAGCAGACGCTCGGCGAATCGCTCGAGAAATGGGATCTGCACCTGCACGTGCCCTCGGGGGCGACGCCGAAGGACGGCCCGAGCGCCGGCGTCGCCATGTACCTCGCCATCGTCTCGCTGCTCTCGGGCAAGCCGGTGAGGAGCGACGTCGCGATGACGGGCGAGGTTTCGCTGCGCGGGCTGGTGCTGCCGGTGGGCGGGATCAAGGAAAAGGTGCTGGCGGCGCTGCGCGCGGGCATCCGCACGGTGATGCTGCCCCGGCGCAACGAAAAAGACCTCGACGACGTGCCGGCGGATGCGCGCGGCAAGCTCGAATTCGTGTTCCTCGACCGCGTCGAGGACGCCGTCGCCTGCGCGATCGGCGATCTGAAGCCCGCGAAATCGGGGTCGGATCCCGCCTCCGATCACGGCTCGCCGGAGGAAGGCCGCAGGGCGGCCTGAACCGGCAGCGGGCGCTCGCGCCCGAGCGCCGTTTTGCGCAGCGAGCCTCGCCGCGCGATTTCTCGCGGCTCGCGCGGATCCGGTGCTATCCTCCGCCCCCGGAGGAGCAAGCCGCCTTGAAGAGCGAATCCGCGCGACCGAAGTTCGTGCCGGTGAACGCCGGCGATCTCGACCCGGGGCACCGCTGGCACCGGCCGCTCATGGCGCCCGGCGTCACGCAGGTGGACTTCGAGGAGCGGGTGGATTTCCGCCGGCTGCACCGCTATCGCCTTGCGCGCACGCGCCAGGCGCTCGCCCGCTCGGGGCTCGGTGCGATGCTGTGTTTCGACCAGCACAACATCCGCTACATCTCCTCCACCGTCATCGGCGAGTGGGCGCGCGACAAGCTCATCCGCTACTGCCTGCTCACCGGCACCGGCGAGCCCTGGGTATGGGACTTCGGCTCGGCGGCGCGGCATCACAAGCTCTACTGCCCCTGGCTGCGCGAAGATCACGTGCGCGCCGGCAACCCCGGCATGCGCGGCGCGATCGGCCCGAAGGTGGGCCTGTTCGAGGCGGCGGCGAAGGAGATCAAGGACATCCTGGTGCAGGAGGGCGTGGCCGACATGCCGCTCGGCCTCGACGTCTGCGAGCCGGGAATGCTCTTTGCACTGCAAAAGGAGGGCATCGAGATCCGCGACGGCCAGCAGACGATGCTGGAAGCGCGCGAGGTGAAGAGCCACGACGAGATCACGCTGCTCAACATCGCCGCCGCGATGGTGGATGGCGCCTACCAGGACATCGCCGCGGCCCTGAAGCCGGGCGTCAAAGAAAGCGAGATCGTGGCGCTCGCGTCGCGGCGCCTGTACGAGATGGGCTCCGACTGCGTCGAGGCGATCAACGCGATCGCCGGCGAGCGCTGCAGCCCGCATCCGCACAACTTCACCGACCGCCTGATCCGGCCGGGCGACCAGGCGTATTTCGACGTCATCCACTCCTTCGTCGGCTACCGGACCTGCTACTACCGCACCTTCGCCGTCGGCCGCGCGACGCCCGCGCAGGTGGACGCCTACGAGCGGGCGCGCGAGTGGATGGACGGCGCGATCTCCATGCTCAAGCCTGGCGTCACCACTGACCAGGTGGCGAGGATGTTCCCGGAGTGCACCGAGATCGGGTTCGAGACGGAGATGGCGGCCTTCGGCCTGAACTTCTGCCACGGCCTGGGGCTCGGGCTGCACGAGCGGCCGCTGATCTCGCGCCTGAACTCCTTCATCGAGCCCTACGAGCTGAAGGCGGGCATGGTGTTCGCGGTCGAAACGTTCTGCCCGGCGAAAGACGGCGTGTCCGCGGCGCGAATCGAGGAGGAAGTGGTGCTCACGCCCGAGGGCGCGAAGATCATCACGCTGTTTCCGGCAAAGGAGCTTCCGGTCGCCAATGCCTGGTGAGCGAACGATCGGCTGGATCGGCACCGGCCGCATGGGCTATGAGATGGCCGCACGGCTGGCGAAGGGCGGCGCCGACGTGCTGGTGTGGAACCGCACGCGGTCCAAGGCCGAGCCGCTCGCCGCCCACGGGGCGAAGATCGCGGACGATCTGTCCGAGATCGCGGCCCGCGACATCGTCTTCTGCATGGTCTCGACCTGGGACGACGTGCGCGAGGTGATGACGCGCATGCTCGACGGGGCGAAGACCGTGCCGAAGCTGGTGATCGAGTGCTCCTCGATCTCGCTCGAGGGCTCGGCCGAGCTGCGCCGGATGCTCGCCGCGCGCGGCGTCGAATACCTCGCCGCGCCGGTCTCGGGCAACGCCAAGGTGATCAAGGCGGGGCGGCTCTCGTTCGTGTGTTCGGGGCCGCGGCAGGCGTTCGAGGCGGCGCTGCCGTACCTGAAAATGATCGGTCCGGCGGCGAGCTGGGTGGGCGAAGGCGAGCTCGCGCGCATCGTCAAGATCTGCCACAACGTGTTCCTCGGCGTGGTGACGCAGTCGCTCGCCGAGGTGACGGTGCTCGCGCAGAAGGCCGGCGTGCCGCGGCACGCGTTCCTCGACTTCATGAATCAGAGCGTGATGGGCTCGGTGTTCTCGCGCTACAAGACGCCGGCGTTCGTCAACCTGGACATGCGGGTGACGTTCACGCCGCACCTGCTGCGCAAGGATCTCGATCTGGGCCTCGAGGCCGGCAGGACGTTCGAGGTGCCGATGCCGCTCGCCTCGGCGACGCGCGACCTCGTCCAGTCGCTGATCGGCCGCGGCTGGACCGAACAGGATTTCGCCGCGCTGCTCCTTCAGCAGGCGCAGGCGTCCGGCATCACACTGCAACCCGAAAACGTGGAGGTCAACGATGGACTTTCGTAAGGCGGTCCTTTTCGCGGCGCTTGCGGCCTTCGCCGGTCTGGCGGCGGCGCAGGCGTATCCCAGCAAACCGGTGCGGCTCATCATCTCGTTCACGCCGGGCAGCTCGACCGACATCATCGGCCGCGCGGTGGCGGCCAAGCTCCAGGAGATGTGGGGCCAGCCGGTGGTGCCGGAGAACCGCGTCGGCGCCGGCGGCACGATCGGCTCCAAGATCGTCGTGGACGCCGCGCCCGACGGCTACACGCTGCTCGCCAACTCCTCGGCGCATGTCGCCAACCCGGGCATCTACGCCAACATGCCCTACGACACGCTGCGCGACTTCACCAACCTGGCGCTTCTCGGCGGCGGACCGAACGTGCTGATCGTGAGCCCGGCGAGCGGCTGGAAGACGCTGAAGGACTTCGTGGATGCGGCGAAGGCGGCGCCCGGCAAGCTCAACTTCGCCTCCGCCGGCGTCGGCAGCGGCACGCACTTCAACCTGGAGAAGCTCAAGATCGCGACCGGCATTGACGTGGTGCACGTGCCGTACAAGGGCACGCCC
>Ga0073934_10010575_pt1 | contig 11431 bp, 13 predicted proteins | sample LarsenN4metaG_FD_76834 | JGI IMG/M metagenome (GOLD analysis project Ga0073934, IMG submission 76834) | Hot spring sediment bacterial and archeal communities from British Columbia, Canada, to study Microbial Dark Matter (Phase II) - Larsen... ...
TCAGGAGATCACGAAAGCACGAAAGTACGAAAACACGAAATGGCGTCAAAGTACGATTCGTTTTGCCACGAGGCGGGGAGCATTGAAGTTCAGAAGGAGGCCCACATGGAGACGGGTGGCCTTCAAGTAAGACCGCAGTTGCGCGAAGTGGACCTCGTCGAGTGCCCGGGTCGCTTTCAGTTCGACGATGATCTCGTTCTCGACCAGCAGATCGAGCCGATGCACTCCCACTTCGCGGCCTCGGTACGAAACCCGCACTTCGCTCTGCTTCTCGACGCGGATTCCCCGCTCCTCGAGCGCGACCACGAGCGCATTCTCGTAGATGCTTTCGATGAATCCCGGTCCCAAGAACCGATGCACCTCCACGGCCGCACCGAGAATCCGTCCGGACAGCTCCTCAAAGTCACGTTTCGTGCTTTCGTTCTTTCGTGCTTTCGTGATTAAAGTTCCGAATGATAGCAGTCAAGTAGACCGCCCGCCTGCGTCGTCGTTACTCCGCCTCAGCGCTCGGTCATCCGCTTGCGCCCTTCGGCCAGCTTCTGCACGCCGGCGGCGTTGATCGAGATGAACAGCCCCTCGGCCTCGGCGGTCACCACTTCGCCGTTGTAGAGCCGCCCGGAGGCGAAGATCTTCCTGCCCTCGATGCGGTCGACGCGGGCCTCGAGGCGCAGCGGGGTGTAGAGCGGCGTCGGTTGGCGGTAGCGGACGGTGAGCGTGCCGGTCATGCCGGGGCTGCCGGTCATGGACTGGGCGAAGCCGAGCACCTCGTCGAAGGCGGCGGCGATGAGGCCGCCGTGGGCGTGGCCGGGCGGGCCTTGATAGGCCCAGCCGAATTCGACTGCCCCCTTGACCGTGCCGTCCTCCACCCAGAGCTTGATCGGCGGCGCCAGCGGGTTGACGGCGCCGATCAACGGGCTGAGGTCGAAGAAGCCGTGCACCTCGCCGGCGGTCGCCGCCTCCGGGTTGCCCCAGGTGACGAGCTCGCGCGGCAGCTTCTCGAGGTGTGCGGCGTACTGCTCGAGGCGCTCGGCGGCCCGGCGAAACTCCTCTTCGGGCGCATCGGCCGTCAGGCTGTGCTCGATGACCCGCCGGATGGCGGCGGCAAGCCGACGCTTCTGCACCCACACGCCCTCGGTGACGTTGCTGTGATCGGGAATCTTGTAGTTCATGGCGATACCTCTTCGATGATCCGGCCGTCGGAGGAAACCAGCCGCACGGGCGTGCCCGCCCACGCTGCCTCGATGGCGGCGGCAATCCTCTTCTGCTCGGCCGGCGCGAGCGCGGCGAACTCGGCCGTGACCTGAACGCACATTGCGCCCGCCGGCTCGCGGCAGCGTCCGGCGCCGGCGATCCGCCCGTGCAAAAGCGGCTCTTCGCCGGCGCGGGCGAGAAAGTCGCCGATTCGTTGCTGCATCTGCACCGCGGGCGGCGGCTCCAGCAGCCACACGCGCGCGATGACGATCGCCACCACCAGCGCGGTTCCCACCCCGACGAGGATTCCAAAGCCGGAGAGCGCCCGCCACCAAACGGTGCGGGCCCCGCACTGCAGGCACTGCGGCGTGCCCCAGGGCACCGCCGCGCCGCACCCTTCGCACCGACGGGCCATCTCAGATCAGCAGCGCACAGGTGGTCAGGTAGTCGGCCGCCAGCCGGTACGACTCGGCCGACTGCTTCTTTGACCCGATTCCTGCCCGCGCCGCGTGCTCGTACACCGAGGAGAATTCTCGCGGCAGATCGCGCTGCACCATCTCCACCGCGCCGCGGTGCAGCTCGAGGCGCGGCAGGTGGATGTGGTTCTCCCAGATGCCGTTGACGCGCAGGAAGCCGTCCGTGCCGGTGCACTCGAAGCGGTCGAACACGGCCGGTTCGCCGCCGTGCCGCAGCTCGGTGGAGACCGACAGCTCGAGCGCCGACAGGCGCTGCGGCTGCTTGTGGCGCAGCAGCACCAGCACCGTGCGCGAGTGGTCGGTGCGCGACTCGAGCAGGCGCACGTCGAGCACCGGCCCCATCATCCACACCGCCAGCGGCAGCCGGTTGAGCAGCGGCTCGCGCAACCACGCACGCGGCTCGCGCCAGCGTTCGGGTTCGAGCAGCCGCTCGCGGTGCACCTGCACCCTGGCAAGAAAGTGCAGCGGCAGGCCGAGGTGCCTGCCGGTGAACAGCGCGTGCGCCTCGCGCGACGGCGCGTGGTGGCGTTCGGCGAGCAACAGGCGAAAGCCGACGCCGTCGCGCTGCCACTCGGTGAGCGCCCGCAGCCAGGCGGCCGGCTCGTCGCCGGGCAGCCACGCCGAGACGGCGTCGCCGCCGCGGTGCGCCGGCGGCGGGTGGTGGGCGAGCATTCCCGCAAACCCGTACTCGCTGGCGAGATCCGGCCCGCCCGCTTTTTGATAGGCAGCGGCGAACGGCAGGTCGACCGGGCTCGTGCTCCGCAGCTGCACGCTCACCTGCCGACTCCCCGGATGACGGCGCCGCGCACCAGCGCCACGACCTCCTCGGCGCGGCTCTCGGTGATCAGCCGGCGCAGGATCACCGCGCTCTCGCCGCCGCGCGAGAAGATGAAGTGCAGGTCGTCGACCGCTCGCGTGGCGGGACCGTCACCGCCGAGGCGCCGCAGCAGCCGCTCGGCGCCGGCGAGAACCGCCAGCAGCGCGCGCTGCGGCAACCGGAAGACGGCATTGACCAGCAAGTAGGCGAGCCAGCCGAGCAGCGAGCCGAGCAGGAAGGCGGGACGCGAGTAGCGCAGCGGGGTCACGCGAGCTCCACGGTGGCGTTGCGGCGCGCGGCGTCGATGGCGCCGAGGGCGAACGCCATCACGTCGCGCCCGCGCTCGCCGGTCAGGTGCGGCGGCCGGCCGGCGAGGATCGCGTCGACGAAGTCGCGAGCGCTGTCGGAGAACGAATCGAGCCAGTCCGATCGCAGGTCGGTGTGCGCCTCGACGCGGCCGTCCTTCACCACGATCAGCGGCGGCGCCTCGACCGGGCGCCCCGTGCAGCTGGTGACGTGGATCGCGCCGCGCGTGCCGGTGATCTCGACGCGCTCGTCGGCCGGGTAGTAGGCGCCGTCGACGAAGAGGTTCGGCGTCATCGCCGCGTCCATGTACCCGAGCTGCCCGGAGACGTGCCGCCACGCCAGCGCCGCCGGCGAGTCGACCACCGCCAGCGTGCGCTCGATCCAGCCGGTGACCGAGGCCACGGGTCCGAAGAAATCGAAGGCGACGCTGAACTTGTGGTACCCGTCGTCGAGCACGGTCGGACCGCCGCCGCTCTCCGCCTCGTTGAGCCGCCACGCCCAGGCGCGCAGCGGCACTTCCCAGCCGCCGTAGCCGGCTCCGAGCCGCGTGCGGATGCAGAGCGGCTCGCCGATCTCGCCGGCCTCCAGCACCTGCCGGGCGCGCCGGTAGGGCGGGTAGAAGACGAAGTTCTCGAACACCTTCAGGAACACGCCCGCGGCCTGGCAAGCGGCGATCATCTCGTCGCACTCGGCGAGGTTCATGGCCATCGGCTTCTGCACCGAAACGTGCTTGCCGGCCGCCGCCGCCTGCAGCGTCACCGGGTGGTGCAGGTGGTGCGGCAGCAGGATCTCGACCGCGTGCACCTCCGGGTCGGCGAGCAGCTCCTCGACCCGCGCGTACGTCTTCTCCAGCCCCCACTCCGCCTTGCGCCGCCGGCAGACCTCTTCGCTGACGTCGCAGAGCGCGTACAGGCGCGCGCGCGGGTTCGTCAGGTAGCCGGGCGCGTGCATGTCGGCGATGCGTCCGCCGCCGATCAGCGCGATGTTCAGCCGGGATGGCATGACGGCGACATAGGCCGGGAGCGGGGCGGAAGGGAAGTGAGGGAAGGCCGCAGGCTTGACAGGAGCGGCGCCGCTAACCGAAAGGTCCGGCCCATGTCGGAGCTGCTGAAGCCGTCCCTGAACTGGATGCTGGTCTTCGTCCCGATCTGCATCGGCCTCGAGTTCCTCGCCGCCGACCGGCACACCGCGATCTTCCTCACCGCCTGCCTGGCGATCATTCCGCTGGCCGGCTGGCTCGGCAAGGCCACCGAGCACCTGGCCGAGAAGACCGGAGAGGGCATCGGCGGGCTGCTCAACGCCACCTTCGGCAACGCCGCCGAGATGATCATCGCCTTCATGGCGCTTCGTCAGGGGCTGGTGGACGTCGTCAAGGCGTCGCTCACCGGCTCGATCATCGGCAACGTGCTGCTGGTCATGGGCGCCGCGCTGCTGGCCGGCGGGTTGCGCTTCAAGGAGCAGCGCTTCAACCCCACCGGCGGGCGCACGCAGGCGACCATGCTGACGCTCTCCGCCATCGGTCTCACCGTGCCGGCGGCCTATCACCACCTGGGCGGCGAGGGGGCGCTCGCGCACGAGGGCGAGCTGAGCGTGGCGATCGCGCTGGTGCTGCTGGCGACCTACGCGCTCAGCCTCGTCTTCTCGCTGCACACCCACAAGCAGCTCTTCACCGGTACGGCGGCCGAGGCGGCGAGCGTCGAAGAGGACCACGGGCCGCCGTGGAGCCTCAACAAGTCGTTAGGCATCCTCGTCCTGACGACGGTGCTCGTCGCCTGGATCAGCGAGATCCTGGTGGGCTCGGTCGAGCACGCCGCGCACGAGTTCGGCATGACCAGCGTGTTCGTCGGCGTCATCGTCGTCGCCATCATCGGCAACGCCGCCGAGCACAGCACGGCGATCCTGGTGGCGGTGAAGAACCGCATGGATCTGAGCCTGTCGATCGCGATCGGCAGCAGCATCCAGATCGCGCTGTTCGTGGCACCGGTGCTGGTGTTTCTCAGCTACTTCGTCGGGCCGCGGCCGATGGACCTCGTCTTCACGCCGGCCGAGGTGCTGGCCGTGGCGCTGGCCGTGATCATCACCGCCGAGATCGCCAACGACGGCGAGTCGAACTGGCTCGAGGGCGTGCTGCTGCTGGCGGTGTACTTGATCCTCGGCATCGCCTTTTACCACCTGCCGGAACATTGAAGGCAATGTTGAATGTTCAATGTTGAATGTTGAATGGTCCCGGATGCGAGAACCGAACGCCGAACCCGACGCCGACCACACGCTCGACACCCGGCATTCAACATTTGGCTCTCCTTCCCTCCCTCCCCGCCGCGTCCTGCTCCAGCGCAGCTGCTTCGTACTGGCGCGGCCGCTGATGCGCGCCTACTTTCGGCTGCGCGCCGAGGGGCTGGAGCAGTTGCCGAGGGGCGGGCCGTATCTGATGACGCCGAACCACGTCTCGATGCTCGACTGGGCTTTCCTGCTGGGGGTGTTGCCCGAACCGCTGCGCTTCGTGGTGGAGCGGCCGTACTACGACCACCCGGTGTTCGGCCTCGGACTGCGGTGGAACGGCGCGGTCGGCATCCACACCGATCGGGCCGATCTCCGCGCAATGCGGGCGGCGCGCTCGATCCTCTCCGCGGGCGAGCCGCTCATCCTGTTTCCCGAAGGGCGGATCTCGCTCACCGGCCGGCCCCAGTCGGGGCTGCCGGGGGTGATCTTCCTTGCCGCCGCGCTGCAGGTCCCGATCGTGCCGGCGGCGATCCGCGGCGCGTTCGAGTCGTTTCCGCGGTGGGCCCGGGTGCCGCGCCCGCGCCGGGTGACGGTGGTGTTCGGCAAGCCGCTTGCGCCGCCGCCGAAGGCGTCACGCGAGCAGCAGCAGCGCCTGGCCGACGCGCTGATGGAGCACGTCGGCGCCCTGCTGGACGACCGGCCGCGCGTCAGCCCGTGGTGAGCGCCGTCATCTCACGCGCCGTCGCGAGCCGCCAGTGGCCTTCCGGCAGGTCGCCGAGCCGGAACGGGCCGATGGCGATGCGGAACAGGTCCTCCACCTCGAGGCCGAAGCGGCGGCACAGGCGCCGGATCTGGTGATAGCGCCCTTCGACGAGGGCGAAGCGCAGCGTGTTCTCTCCGGCACGCTGCACCTTCATCGGCCGCAGGCGGCGTTCGTCGAGCGCGAGCGGTCCGCACAGCTTGCGGATCTGGGCGTCGGTCGCCGGCTCGCGGGTTCGCACCAGGTAGACCTTCTCCAGCTCGCCGCCGCCGATGATGCGCCGGGCCACGGTGCCGTCCTGCGTGAGCACGAGCAGACCGCGACTGGCGCGGTCGAGGCGGCCGGCCACCGACAGGCTCGCCGGGTCGGAGGTCACGCGGCGCAGCGTGTCGGGATCGACGACGCCGGCGACGTTGTCGCGGCGCAGGAGCTTGTGCGCCGGCACCTGGCCCGGTTCGGGCTGGGTACTGACGATCCCGACCGGCTTGTGGAGCAGCACGGTGACCAGCTCCTGGCGGCGCGCCAGGCCGGCGCCGACGATTTCGATGCGGGCGTCGGCGCGCGCCTTGCGCCCCTGCTCGCGCACCACCTCGCCGTCCACCAGCACCTCGCCGGCATCGATGAGCCGCTCCGCCTCGCGCCGGCTGCACATGCCGCGCGCCGCCATGATCTTCGTGACCCGTTCCATGCCCTCGCGATCGTCTCGATCAGCCTGTCACCTCCGCCCGTCCGCCTCAACGCGCCTTGACAAAGCCGCATCCGGCACGGTTTTGTGGTCGTAGATGTAAGGACGGTTCGCCCACGCAACGGACACCCGGGGGGTTCATGCACCTCAAGCGCAAAACGCTCATCACCATCGCGTTCGTATCGAGTCTCACTGCTGCCAACATGGCATCTGCCCAGGTGGAATGGGGGGAGATGTTCCCCGAGGACGCCGGCAGCAAGCCGGCCCCGGCCGCAAAACAGCCGGTTCGCGAGCAGCGCGAAGCGCCGCCGCCCGAGCCGCCCCCGCCGCCGGTGAAAGCGAAGAAGCCGGTCGAGCCACCGCCGGAAGAGCAACCCGAGGCCGTCGAAGTGGAAGAGCCGAAGCGGCCCGAAAAGGCGAAAGCCAGGCCGCGGGTGGTCGTGGAAGAGGACGCTCCGGCAGCGGAAGCCCGCGAGGACGACGCGGCGGCGGCTCCCCCCAAGTCGGCTGCGCTCGTTTCGCTCGCGGAGTTGGGGCTCGCGGAAGGCGACGTCATCAACGCCACGAACTACCAGCAGCACAAGAAGATCCTCTCGCCCGGCCTGGAGTGGACGATCGACTACGGGCTGCGGATCAAGATGATCGAGCCGCGCAGCGTTTCGCTGCCGCGCCGTTACCTCGAAGCGAGCGAGAAGTACGCGGCGCAGGTGCGGCTCGGCAAGTACGGCCACTCGCTCGAGAACTACGTCGCCGGCCAGCCCTTCCCGCACATCGACCCGAACGATCCCGACGTGGCGATGAAGATCATGTGGAACTACTACCAGAACGGCGCCCTGACCGACGACCTGGACGCGCGCCTGTTCGACGCCGACACCGGTCCGATCGCGAAGAACGGCCCGATGACGGTCGAGCGCCACTACATCATCGACCACCTGCGGCGGCTGAGCTACGTCGGGCGCCTGTGGGTGGATCCCAAGCCGGATTATCCGAACACCGAGGGATACCGCTTCAAGGAGTCGCTGCACCCGCTGCTCGAGCCCTTCGACCTGAAGGGCGTGGGCGCGACGTTCTACCGCTATCTCGATCCCACCCGCCAGGACGACAGCTGGCTCTACCTGCCGCAGCTGCGCCGCGTGCGCCGGCTGTCGACCGCGCAGCGATCGGATGCGCTGTTCGGCCAGGACACCGACGCCGACAGCTACTACGGCTACAACGGCCACATCGCCTGGAACGATTACCGCCTGATCGGCGAGCAGGTGGTGCCGTCGGTGGCGCACGGGCGCAACGCGCCGATCAAGTTCCAGACGCCCGAGGACTGGGTCTTCGACGAGGTGTGGGAGCCGCGCCGGGTGTGGGTCATCGAGGCGGTTTCGAAGCTGCCGCAGTACGCGTACGGCAAGCGCATCCTGTTCATAGACAAGCAGGTCTACTTCATCGCGCACTCCGACATCTACGACCGCACCGGACAGCTGTGGAAGGTGTGGTTCAACTCCTACAGCTTCAAGAAGGAGGCCATCCCGGGCGCCAAGCTGTCGGTGTACGAAGACGAGATGCCGTTCCAGCACGGTGTCCTGATGATCGATACCCAGCTTGCACACGCCACCAAGGCGGCGCTGCCGAGCACCAAGTCGCGCGGCGAGGAGTGCATCTTCTTCAACATGGGCGACAAGAGCGGCACGACGGAGGAGTTCTTCACCGTCGCCCACCTGATCGCCTCGGGACACTGAATGCAATTTTGAATGTTAAATTTTGAATGTTGAATGTCGGAATGCGGAACGCCCTCGTGGTGAACGCTCACCCCTTCACTCACATTCAACATTCAACATTCAACATTCAACATTGAAACCATGGATAGCGGCGACCTCGCCTTCGTTCTGCTCGCGATCAACCCGATCGGCGGGCTGCTGGTGGCGATCCCGCTGGCGCTGCTGCGGCTGAACTACCCGCTGTGGTTGGCGGTGGCGGGCGGCGTGCCGCTGGCCTACGTACAGGTGGTCGTCGTCGATTTCGGGTGGGACGTGCTCTGCCGCTGGGGCTGGTGGAACCGCCTGCTCGAGCGCCAGCGCAGCCCGCGCATCGAACGGCTGATGGCGTCGCGCGGGGCATTCTGGCCGATCACGGTGGTGACGCCGCTCGTCGGCCCGTGGGTGGTGATGGCCTTCATGGGCTACGCGCGCGTGCCGCAGCGCCACGTGGCGGCGCCGATCCTGCTCGCGCTGACGGTGGTGGCCATCGCCGTGGGGGCACTCTGCCTGTGGGTGCCCGGGTGGATGGCTCAGCCGCCGTCGCTGCCTTCCTGAGCACTCGCGGGCGCGGTCGGCAGCAGCTCGCGGAGGACTGGCTTGCCGTCGTGGTGTTCGAGCACGAACGCCCGCCGATCACGAAACCGGCGCTGCCACAAATCGTAAGCGGCACGCAGGTCGTATTCCCGGGCGCGCGCCGCATCGGCGGCAATTTCCTTCACATGCTCGTCGCCGGTGCGCCGCGCCCGGCGCCAGGCGATGTTGCGGCGCAGGAAGAGGACCTCGTCGCTCAAGTCGGGCTTCGGATTGGGCGGGAAGTACGCCCAGGTCTGGTTCTGCTTGTGATCGACCATGGTCTCGGCGAACACCACCGCCCGCCCGGCGCCGGCCTGCTCGAGCAGTCGATAGGGTGCCGTCCACACCTGACCGGAGCGGGAGAGGTTCGCCACCTGGATCGGCAGGAAGAAGGCCGCGGTCACCACACCGGCGGCCAGCCACATGGCGGCGACCTCGCGTCCGCCCTCCGCGTGGCCGTGCTGCTCGAGCCGGCGCGCCAGGCCCGCCGATCCGCGCGCCAGCAGCAGGGCGAGCAGCGGCACCACCTCCATCACGTAGATCGGGCCGGTGCTGGCGACCACGGTCTTCGGTGCGATCAGCCGGTAGGCATAGCCGGCGACGACCAGCGTACACGGCAGCGCCAGCCGCCCGGGGGGCCCGACGAAGGCGAGCAGCGCGACGGCAAGCGGGAAGCCGGTCAGCCAGAACGACTGCCGCAGTACCGCCGCACCGAGCGACGAGCCGAACAGTCCCGGCTTGGACGCAAAGGTGGCGACGCCGAAGTTCGCCCCGTGCGCCTCGTGGTACCCGGTGCGCAGCGCATCGCCGGTCTGCGCCGCGTTCACCAGGGCGAACACTCCCACCGCGGCCAGCACCGGCAACGCCAGCTGCGCGAACGGGCGCAGGCCCTGCGCCGGCGTCCCCGCCGCCCGCAACCCGACGTACGCCAGGCCGGCGGCGGCGAACAGGACACCCGGCAGCGGGCGCACCAGCAGGCCGAAGCCCAATGCCGCGCCGGCGAGCCACACCCAGGCGGCACGCTGCTCTTCCTCCCAGCGCAGCAGCGCGTACGCGCCGAGCAGCATGAACAGCGCCGCGCTGGGCTGCGAGAGCTGGGTCGCCGCGGTGAAGACGAACTGCGGCGAGGCCAGCACGAGTAGAGATGCCAGCGTCGCTTCCCGCGCGCCGAGCAGCCGCCGACCGATCACGTAGGTCAGCGCCAGGCAGCCTGCCGAAACCAGCGGCACCACCAGCACCCGCAGGCCCACCGCTTCGCCCAACATCAGCAGGAGCGGGTGGCCGATCGGGTACTTGCCGTACCAGGCGTGCTCGCTTGCGATCATGAACTGGTTGGCGAAGAAGTCCACGTCGCCCGGCGAGGGATTGACCAGGCGCCCGTACAGCAGCGTGCGGGCGATGAACACGTACGTCGTCTCGTCGTCGGCGATCTGCGCCCCGTGCAGCACCCAGTGGCGCACGATCAGCGTAGCGACGAGCAGGCCGGCGCCGCCGGCTCCGAGCAGCAAGCGCGGGCGCGCCGCGAGCTGCGACAGCCAGCCGGCGCAGCGCCCGGGCAGGTCGGTGCCGCGCAGGTACAGGAACAGGAAGACGAACGCCGCGGTGCCGAACAGGCCGTACCACGCGTACAGAACCAGCTCGGAGGAGTGCACGGTTGCGACGCCGAGCCCGTAGGCGACGGCATAGCCGCCGTACGGGCGTCCGACGTCGTAGTAGGCCGCGGCGCACAGCAGCGCCGCCACGGCCCAGCGCAGCCGCGAGGTTTCGCGGCGCGGGTCCAGCCACGGCCACACGAAACTGACGGCGACGAACAGCAGGACGAGCGCGGCGGCGACGCGAAGGCCGATCTGCGTCATGTCCGCCGGCATCGCGCCCGGGTACCACAATTCCTCGGCGAACCAAACGCGAAAACCGCGCCGCCCGCGTGCCGCCCTTGACAACCAAACGTTTGTTTGTGTATGGACCGACCGTCATCGGACAGCTTCGGGGCGGCGGTTGTTAGGCGGCGGGGTGCGGTCCGGGAAAGGAACGGGAATGGCGAGCACAGCGAAGATCGAGCCGATGAGCCAGCGCACGGTGATGGCGCCGGATTTCCCCTACAAGCACTCCACGGGGCCGGTGATCGGGCGCTTTCTGGCCGGCCTCAAGGAGCAGAAGCGGATCTGGGGATGGCGCACGAAGGGACAGGGCGTGGTCGTTCCCCCGCACGGCTACTCCGAGGTCGACGGCTCCGCAGGTGGCGAATGGGTCGAGGTTCAGCAGACGGGCGTGGTGACGGCGTTCGCGATTGTCCGAGAGCCGGTAGAGCGGCTCCACCCGTCTGCCTCCCCATTCGCCTTCGTATTGGTGAAACTCGACGGCGCCGACACCGCCATGGCGCACATCGTCAAGGATGATCTGGACGCGCTGGCGGTGGGCAGCCGGGTCGAGGCGGTGTGGGCGCCGGACGGCGAGCGCACGGGCACGCTCCTCGACATCGCGTGCTTCCGCCTCCGCAAGTGAAAGGAACCGCCATGAGCGACAACGCGCCGCCGGCCGAGCCGGTCAAGTACGTCACCAAGAACCTCTACCTGCCGTACCACTACGTGGCGGGCGACTATAAGGCGCTCTACCTGCGCGCCTTGAAGGACAAGAAGATCCTCGGCTCGAAGTGCTCGA
>Ga0073934_10010576_pt1 | contig 11430 bp, 9 predicted proteins | sample LarsenN4metaG_FD_76834 | JGI IMG/M metagenome (GOLD analysis project Ga0073934, IMG submission 76834) | Hot spring sediment bacterial and archeal communities from British Columbia, Canada, to study Microbial Dark Matter (Phase II) - Larsen... ...
CGACGAGAACGGCAAGTTCATCCGCATGTTCACCGTTGACGCGGGAGCCAACCTGCACTTCGTGCACATCGACGCGGATCGGCGGTTGTGGGTGTTCGACAACGTCAGCCAGAAGCTCGCGCAATACGATCTCGAGGGGCGTCTCGTCTACGCGTGGGGCAGCCTGGGATCGTTCCCCGGCGCGCTCTGGGGCGTCCACGGCATCAGCGTCGATCAGGAGCAGAACCTGTACCTCGCCGCTGTCGGCCGGGGCGGCGTGCAGAAGTTCCGGCCGCGCAAAGGCGCCAACCCTGCGTACCTGGTCGGCAAACACGTCTACTCCGCGTGGAAATGACGCCACGAAGGCTCGAAAGAGATGGTCCTGATCGTCGTGCCGTCGTGGCGTCTGCGATATTCGTGGGCCGAGCGCACCCGTCTCAATCGAACAGATCGAGCCGCACCGCGCGACCCATTTCGTAGTACCCACGTGGGCTGGGATGGATCCCGTCGCCGCAGTTGAACGCCGGCAGAATCAGGTCGCCGTTCTGCGGATCCTGAACGACTTTGTCGAAGTCGATCACCGCGTCGAACGGCGACTTCGATCGGATCCACTGATTCACTTCGTTGCGGACGCGGGTCTTCGCCGCGTCCCAACCGCCGTTGTTCTCGACCGGCGCCCGGTTGTGGCGCGGGATCATCGTCGCGCCGATCGCCTGCAGGCCGCGCGCCTTCACACGCCTGGCGAGCTCCTGCATCCCGGCAATGACCTCGGGAGCGGCGGCCTCGCGCCGAACGTCGTTCGTGCCCATGAAGACGACGACGTGGGTGACACCGTGATGCGAGAGCACGTCCCGCTCGAGCCGCTCGAGTCCCGGCGGGCTGTCCGGCGGCGGCTTGACCTCGCGCGTGATCGTGTTGCCGCCAATGCCCTCGTTGAGGATGGTTTTGTGCCGATCGGGCCTGCCGCGCCGTGCCGCCTCGAGCGCCAGCCGAATCGCCAGCAGATCCTCCCACCGATTGTGAGCGTCAACGGTTGCACAGGTGCCGTCGGTAATCGAATCGCCGAACATGACGATTGCGCCAGTGGCGGACGTCGATGACACGTCGATCGCCTTCAGCCAGTACATCGACGTTGTCGTCCGCGTAAACGCAGCAGCCGCCTCCTGGGCCGACACGTCGCCGGCTTCATTGGCCGCGAGATACGAGGTCACGAGCGCAGCGTTGTGCTGGCTCGGCCGCACGTTTGCCGCCGGCACGTGCAGACTGACCGCGAGATCCTGGTGCGCGAGCACGCTGATCCGCACCGGATCGCTCGTGACGCTCGCCCCCGGCGCAATGGTGACCGTGGGCGCACCAGCAAACGTGACGGGACGATTCGACCCCTCTGCAAGCGCAGCACCCTGAATGCGGTGGCCGACGTGCGCCCTTCCAATCACCAGGGGCTCGCCGGCGAAGGTGTTGTCCAGCCGGATCCGGACTGCATCGCCGGACGCCGTCACCCTTGCGATCATGCGAATCGTCGTGTTCGTCACGGCCTCCGTGCCGAGTCCCTGGTGCGACGTCGACCACGCCGTCACCCAGCGGCCCCCAGCCGGCCGTTGCTGCGAAGTGACCGTGACGGCACCGAAGAGAGTGGCCAGCGCCGCTGCGGACGCCACGCATCGAAGCGTTCGAAGGATGTTCATGCGTGTGAACTTTGCTCCGTGTCGGCCGAAAGTTCAACTCTGTGTGAACGGAGGTGGCGGAGGTAACGGAGGTGACGGAGGGCACGGATCAACACGGAGACGCGGAGGCACGGAGAAGACGACGGGTTGAACGGGAACCGGCGCGGGCGCATAATCTCGACGCTCATCGAAGGGAAGGCCGCAACATGCGAAGGGGTGCGAGGAATGCACTGTTGGCAGTGGCCATCGGCGCCGTCGGCGTCGCCGTTGGGATGCACATGCCGTCTGTCTCGAGCCAGTCGCAGGCGTATCAACCCCCACGTACTGCGGATGGTAAGCCCGACCTCAACGGCATCTGGCAGGCGCTCAACACCGCCAACTACGACATCGAGGCGCACGCCGCCCGCCCGGCAATGGCGCTCATCCCCGCGCCAGCGCGCAGCGGTATTCCCGGCCTGACACGAGCCACACCGGTTGATCTCCCGGCGGAGCCGGTGCGCTCGCTCGGCGCAGTGGGCGGAGTCCCTGCCGGCGAGAGCGTCGTCGAGGGCGGCGAGATCCCGTATCAGCCCTGGGCGGCAGCTAGGAAGAAAGAGAACTCCGAGCACTGGTTGGAGCGTGACCCGGAGATCAAGTGCTTCATGCCGGGCGTGCCGCGCGCAACGTACATGCCCTACCCGTTCCAGATCCTCCAGGGCACCAGCAAGATCCTCATCGCGTATGAGTTCGCCGGCACGACGCGCACGATTCATCTGGACGAAGTCGGCGACAGCCCGAGCGAGACGTGGATGGGCTGGTCGCGCGGCCGGTGGGACGGCGACACGCTCGTCGTTGACGTCAATAGCTTCAACGACCAGACCTGGTTCGACCGCGCCGGCAACTTCCACAGCGAAGCCCTTCACGTCGTCGAACGCTACACGCGCATAAGCCCGGACCATCTCATGTACGAGGCGACGATCGAAGACCCGAAGGTCTTCACGCGGCCCTGGAAGATTCGAATGCCGCTGTACCGAAGGCTCGAGGAGGGCAAGCGCATCCTCGAGTACAAATGCGTCGAGTTCGTCGAGCAATTGATGTATGGCCATCTCGGTGTCATCGACCCGGCGACGGGGCGACCCAATCCGTGAGGGAGCGGTGAAATGAAGGCGCGTTACCTGGCTGCTGGCGCGGCGCTCGTGCTGCTCGTGGCGGTGATGGTGGTCGCAACGGGATCACTGCCGTCGCGGACTGTGGCTACCAACGGAGGCGGCCCTCGAACACCGTGGGGCGATCCCGATCTTCAGGGCGTATGGCGATACGAAGCGGCCATCGCCCTGGAACGGCCCGCGGAGTTCAAGGGACGCGAGTTCCTGACCGATGAGGAAGTGGCGGCGCGCGCGCGGGTCGAAGAGGAACAGGCCTCCAGCCGGCTGGCTGGTCTCGAGGGTGCAGCCGTCGGCCGCCGATCCGTTGCTGAATCTCCGATTCGCGGTAACGAGTACAACAGCTTCTGGCAGGATCACGGTCGACCGCGCAAGATCTACAAGCAGACCTCGCTCATCGTCGACCCGCGCGACGGACAGATTCCGTTCACGCCGGAGGCCGAAAAAGCGGACGCGCGAGCGGCGGCGCGATATGGCGTCGGCCCCTTCGAGTCGTATCTGGATCCCGACACCGGCGAGCGCTGCCTCACCGATGGCGTGACCGCTCTCATGTGGCAGGGCCCGAACGGCGGTCACAATCGGATCGTCCAAAGCCCGGGTTTCGTCACGATCCTCCACGAGGAGTACCGCGACAGGCGCATCATCCCGCTTGAGGGGCGGCCGCATGGAAACATCCGGCAGTGGTTTGGCGATGCGGTGGGTCGATGGGAGGGCGAAACGCTCGTGGTCGAAACCACCAACTTCATCGATCGCACCAACTACGAATGGGCGAACCTGTGGACACGCCCGTCACCGACGCTCCGCCTAGTGGAGCGCTTCACGAGGTCCGGCGCCGACGTGATCGACTACCGCATTACCGTCGAGGACCCGGCGACCTTCGCTCGACCATGGACGGCCGAGATTCCAATCTCACGCCTGCCGGACGACACTCAAATCTACGAGTACGCGTGCCACGAAGGGAACTACGCGATGGCGAATCTGCTGGCCGGTGCCCGTGCCGATGCCGCCAAGGCGAAACCCGCGGCGAAGTGAGGATCACATGCGCAGCCACGTAATCATTCTTCTGGCCGTTTTCATCGCGCTGAGCGCTGGCGTCCGCGTTTCGGCGCATCACGCCTTCGCCGCGGAGTTCGATGCGAGCAAGCCGATCAAATTGCGTGGCACGGTGACGAAGATGGAATGGATCAATCCACACACGTGGATCCACATCGACGTCAAACAGCCGAACGGCAAGGTCGAGCGCTGGATGATCGAAGGCGGTCCGCCCAACGCGCTCTACCGGCGCGGGTTCACGAAAGACTCGCTGCCGAACGGCATCGAGATCCTGGTCGAGGGGTTCCAGGCCAAGGACGGTTCGCTCAAAGGCAACGGCAGGGACCTGACGTTCCCCGACGGTCGCAAGCTGTTCGTCGGATCGTCCGGCACGGGAGCGCCGACGCGATAGTCGCCCGCGGCATTCGCCCGAGCGTCTCGCAGATCTCTGTGCTCTCGACGCGCTGATCGGCTCTGCATCCCTATCCTGCGGCCGGACTCTGGAACAAGGAGGCGCACATGTGGACGAGGGGACCGGTTTTCGTCGTGATGACACTGTTCGGGGCTCGAGCTGCTGGTCGAAGGGTTCAACGTCACTAACCACGTCAACGTCAGACCTCCGTTCGGCAACCCGCCGGGTGCGGGTGTCCCGATGGTCGCGCCCGGATTCCTGGTCCGTACCAACGCGCACGCTGCACGGCAGGTTCAGTGGGGAGTGCGCTTCGCGTTCTGAAACTCTCGTCAGACGTTCCGGCCACCCGCGAGGCTCCGATTCGCGTTTGAAAGAGTTGCGTGTGCCGCTGGCTGTTCGACGCGGCTATGGGCCTTGTCTATTCAGCGAGCAGGTCTTCGGTGGAAAGGACACATGCGGGAAGCAGTTGGGGCGCCAGCGACTGACCGCGTGTATGACGGCGAACGTTTTGGTATGTTCCACCCTCGGTCGATGAATAGCAGAACAACACGTTCTCGTTGAGATCGGCCAGCCAGTACTCCTGAACCCCCGATCGCGCGTAGACGCGCGACTTGATCTCCCGGTCGTAGTCAATCGAAGAGTCGGCGATTTCGACGATGAGCAGGATATCCGCGGGACCAGGATGGGCGGAAGCGTAGAAGTCTGCCCGCGGCCGAAGCAGCACGAGATCAGGCTCGGGTTCGCTATACAGATCCAACCGGACGGACCCCTGCACTCGCACGATTGCCGAATCGCCCGCCTTCGTCACGAAAGCCCGATTGGCACGATCGACGCTGGCACAGTGGCGCGGACCGATCGGCGTCATCGCGACGATCTCGCCGTCGATGAGCTCGACGCGGTCTTCTGCGCGCAGAATTCCTGCCTGCCCCATCCGCTGGTAGTCGTCAGCGGTGAATCGTCTTCTGCTGACCGCAACCGACATAGGCTTCGCGCCATCGTAGCACGCACGGTCGCGAAGAACGTACCGCGCTGTTATCGGCCATCGTGCGCGTCGGAGCACTTTGACGTCGACCTTTCTGCAACACGCCTCGTGTGGCAAGTACGCACGACTTGCGCGAAGATCCAGACGTGGGCTCATCGAAGCGCCTGGGCATCCTCGTCGGCGGCGGGCCGGCTCCCGGCATCAACGCCGTCATCTCCGCCGCCACGATCCACGCGTTCAATCAGGGATTCGACGTCATCGGGATTCGTGACGGCTTCAAGCGTCTGGTGCGCCGCGATCCCACGGCGCTGCAGCGGCTGGCGATCGACGACGTCTCGCGCGTGCACCTGCTCGGCGGCTCGGTGCTGGGAACGTCGCGCGAGAATCCGACCAAGTCCCGGGAGGCGACCGCGGCCGTCATCGAGATGTTGCGTGACGCGGGCGTCACCCACCTCGTCACGATTGGCGGCGACGACACCGCGCTTTCGTCACGCTACATCAGCGAGCAGTCGAACGGCGCGATCCGGACGGTGCACGTGCCGAAGACCATCGACAACGATCTGCCTCTGCCGCCTCACGTTCCCACGTTCGGCTTCCAGACCGCACGCCACGTCGGAGTCGAGCTCGTCCGGAACCTGATGGAAGACGCCCGGTCCACACGGCGGTGGTACATCGTCGTGGCCATGGGCCGCAAGGCGGGGCACCTCGCGCTCGGCATCGGGAAGGCCGCAGGAGCCACGCTGACCGTCGTGGCGGAGGAATTTGCGTCCCGCTACATCCCGTTCGCCACCATCTGCGACATCGTCGAGGGCGCGATCATCAAGCGGCGCGCGATGGGCCGCCACTTCGGTCTTGCCGTGCTGGCCGAGGGGCTGATCGACAAGCTCGATCCGGCGGAGCTCCTCGAGTTGGAAGACGTCGAGCGTGACGAGCACGGGCATGTCCGCTTCGCCGAAGTCGACCTCGCACGGAAGGTGAAAGCGGAGTTGCACGGGCGGCTCAGCGAGCGCGATCTGCGCGTCACGATCACGAACAAGAACGTCGGGTATGAGCTGCGATGCGCCGACCCGATCTCGTTCGATGCCGAGTACTGCCGTGACCTCGGTCACGGCGCCGTGCGTTTCCTGGTGAGCGGCGGCAGCGGGGCCATGGTCAGCGTCCAGGGCGGCCGGCTCGTGCCCATCCCGTTCGATGATCTCGTCGAGGCGGAGAGCGGCAAGACGAAGGTCCGGCTGGTGGACACGGCGAGCGAGGGCTTCCGCGTCGCGCGCGCCTACATGATTCGACTCGAAGCCGAGGACTTCGCCCACGCCGCCTGGGTGGACCGACTCGCCGACGCGGCGCGTCTCACCCCGGGCGTCTTCCGCCAGCGCTTCGAGCATCTCGGCCAATGAGGCGGCAGAGCGAACCTCAGACGTGCCCACCAAGCGCATCGGCATCGTAGTCGGCGGAGGCCCCGCGCCGGGGACCAACGGCGTCATCGCGGCCGTCGCCATCGAGGCCATCAAGGTGGGGTGCGTACCGATTGGATTCCATGACGGCTTCGACTGGCTCGCCCAGCGATACACCGACGAACAGCACGAGTTGACCATCGACGAAGTCTCGCGCGTGCATCTCGACGGCGGCGTGTTCCTCGGATCCTCGCGGCGCGATGTGACGCGCGATGCCGAGAGCCTGGAGAACGCCGTGGGCGCTCTCGCCAAGCTCAGGATCGATGCACTGGTCTGCATCGGCGGCGACGACATGGTGCGCAGCGCCGCGGCGCTCGAGGGACGCCGCGCCGCAAGGGTCGTGCAGGTGCCGAAGAGCATCGACAACGACTTGTGGCTGCCCTTGCCGCTGCCAACGCTGGGATACGAAACCGCACGCCACGTCGGGGTGGGGCTGGTCAGGAGCCTCATGGAAGACGCGCGGACGACCGGCCGCTGGTACATCGGCGTGACGATGGGCCGGCCCACCGGTCACCTGACACTCGGGATCGGCAAGGCCGTCAGCGCGACCTGCACGATCATCCCGGAAGAATTCCCGGAAACGCCGATCTCGCTCTCCGGGATTGCGGACATCGTCGAAGGAAGCATCATCAAGCGGCGCGCCATGGGTAAGTCGTATGGCGTCGTCCTGCTGTCGGAAGCACTCGTCGAGCGCTTCAGCCCGCGTGAGGTCGCCGAGCTGCAGGATGTCGACCGCGACGCGCAGGGCAACATTCGCGTGACGGAGATCGATCTCGGGCGAAAGGTGAAGAACGAGGTCCAGGTGCGTCTCGAGCAACGCGGCATCAAGGTGACCATCGTGGATAAAACGATCGGGTACGAGCTGCGATGTGCTCCCCCGATTCCCTTCGACGCCGAATATGCGCGCGATCTCGGTTACGCCGCGGTGACCTACCTGCTCGCGGGCGGATCCGGCGCGCTCGTCACCATCCAGGGTGGCGAGTGCACGCCGATCCCGTTCACCGAGGTCGTGGACGCGAGCGGCGTGGGACGGCGCCGGCCGGTCGATGTCACGACCGAGAGTTACCGGGTCGCACGGGAGTACATGGTGCGGCTCGGGCCTCGAGACTTCACCGACCCGGCGTGGGTGGCTGCGCTGGCGAAGGCGGCCGGGCTCGACGCCGACGCATTCCGCAGGACGTTCGGCCAGCTTGCGAAAACCACTGAAGGGGGAAACTGAGTCGACCCCCGCAGGCTCGACGCATGGCGCGTCAGCGGCGATCGCGAACATCTTCTCGCGGAGATCTTCTCGAGGGACCATGTCATCTAGCGCGTTTCGTACACCTCTGTAGCGGCGGCTCATCAGGCGAGCCTGGGGTCGGCTCCCGTTCGTCGGCGTGGAAAATCGAGTCTTCCGGCGAGTGTGCTGACGATGCCGCCGTCGCCTGGAATCATGCGGACGGCAGCCCAAAATCGTGTCAGTAACCAGCTTCCCCGTACGGCCGTGGCGAATCGAGGGCGACGGCGCCCGCTGCGCCTCCACACCCGATTTACTTCCTTCGGCTGTCACGCCGCGAACAGGTCGCCGTCCCGCAGACTCGCCCGGTGAGCCGCCGCCCCCGCCGCGTCGCGACGCGTGCTGCGGGAGCCGTAGCGACCGTTAGCGCCGCGACACGCTCTCTAGCGGGTAAAGCGGCGCGGGACGTGCCCTGCCGCGGCAGGGATTCGCCACCGATGCGCCGCGCAGCGTGGTATCGACCCGATGGTCACCGTCGCGCGGATCACTCAAGCCGCCACCGGTCAGCACACGCGCGGACCACCCCGCTCCTCCGTGTCACCGTATCTCCGTGTAAAGACCGTTCACTCCGAGACCTCCGCGCCTCCGCGCGCAAAGCTCAGGATGCAGACACTTGCGTGCCCGCGGCGTACGTCGCCACGCAGGCGTTCGGCGTGAAGTGATAGACCCAGTGGTTGACATCGGGCGCATCGATGATCGCGAAGTCGGCGCGTTTGCCGGGCTCGAGCGACCCAACCCTGGACCCCTCGCCAATCGCGCGGGCGGCGCAGATCGTGACACCCTTCAGGACCTCCGCCGGCGTCATGCGCTGCATGGTGGCGGCGAGCAGCATCGCCAGCGGCAGGTGAAACGAAGGCGCCGTCCCGGGATTGAAATCGGTCGCAACCGCGACTGGCACGCCCGCCGCGATCAAATCGCGTGCGGGCGCCGCTGGACGGTAGGTATACAACGCGGCGATTGGGAGTGTGACGGCGATCGTTCCCGACGCTGCGAGCCGGGCGATGCCCTCTGATGACACGCACTCGAGGTGATCCGCGGACGCGGCGTGCAACTCCGCCGCAAGCGCGGCGCCTCCACCGTCGCCGAACTGATCCACGTGCAGCTTGGCGCCGAGCCCGTGCTCCCGCGCGCAGCCGAGAATCGTCCGTGCCTCGTCCGGCATGAACGCCGAGTCTTCGACGAACACGTCGCAAAAGCGCGCGAGGGCGCCAGCCGCCGCAGCCGGGATCAACTCGCGGCACACGATATCGAGGTAGCGCTCGCGATGCCGCCGGTGCTCCTCGGGAACGACGTGCGCGGCAAGCAGCGTGGGAACCAGCCGCACGGGCTGCGTTCGCTGAAGCGTCTGGTAAACCTCAAGCAGCCGCATCTCGCTGTCGACGTCGAGCCCGTAGCCTGTCTTCGCTTCTACCGTCGTCACGCCGAGGCGGGCCATCTCGGCCAGCCGTTTCGAGCACGCCTCGACCAGCGCGCTGCGGCTCGCAGCGCGCGTGGCAGCGACGGTCCTCGCGATTCCACCACCGGCGGCCGCAATCTCATGGTATGTGCGCCCGCGCATACGCGCTTCGATCTCGTCCACGCGCGACCCGGCAAACGCCAGGTGTGTGTGGCAGTCGATGAGGCCCGGAACAACGAGCCGTCCTTCCGCATTCAGGCGCTCGTCCACGCGATAGTCGTCCGGAAGCGCCGCCTCAGGGCCAACCCAGGCGATTTCGGTCCCGCGCCAGGCAAGCGCCGCCTGCGGGATCGCGTGAATTGCGTCCTGCGCTCCCTCGTCGCGACAGGTGGCGAGGAGGCCGATGTTGAGGAGAACGGGCATTCACTCCACCATCGGCAGATCAATCTTGTGCCTCTTCGCCACCTCGAGGGCCTCCTCGTAGCCGGCGTCGGCATGGCGCATCACGCCGGTTCCCGGATCGGCGGTGAGCACTCGCTGGAGGCGGCGTTCCGCCGAATCGGTCCCCGCAGCCACTGCCACCATTCCGGCATGAATCGAATAGCCGATGCCCACTCCTCCGCCGTGATGGATCGACACCCAGCTTGCGCCGCACGCGGTGTTGAGCAGCGCGTTCAGCAGCGGCCAGTCGGCGATCGCGTCCGACCCGTCCTTCATCGCCTCGGTCTCGCGGTACGGCGACGCGACGGAGCCGCCATCGAGGTGATCGCGGCCGATCACGATCGGCGCGCTCACGCGGGCGCTCTTCACCAGCCAGTTGAACTTTGCACCGGCTTCGGCTCGCTCGCCGTAAGCGAGCCAGCAGATACGAGCCGGAAGTCCCTGGAACGTCACGCGCCTGCCTGCCTGATCGATCCATCGGCGCAGCGCCGCATCGTTGGGAAAGAGCTCGAGGATCGCGCGATCGGTTTGGGCGATGTCGCGCGGATCGCCCGAAAGAGCCACCCAGCGGAACGGTCCGGAGCCGCGGCAGAAGAGCGGCCTCACGAACGCGGGAACGAAGCCCGGGATCTGAAATGCGTCGGCGAGCGCGCGATGCTCCGCGACCTGCCCCCGGATGTTGTTGCCGTAGTCGAAGACGACCGCACCCCGCCGCTGCAACGCCAGCATCGCTTCGACGTGCACGGCCATCGAGTCGAGCACGGCGTTTTCGTAGCCCGCAACGTCGCGCTCACGCCAGCGTGCCGCCTCGTCGAGCGACGTGCCAGCGGGAATGTAGCCGACACGCAGATCGTGCGCCGCGGTCTGATCGGTGACGACGTCCGGCGTGAGATTCGAGGTCACGACTCTCGGCAGCACCTCGGCCGCATTGCCGAGAAGGGCGATCGACAGCGGCCGCTTCGCGGTGCGGGCGTCGCCGGCGAGTCTCACCGCCTCGTCGAAGTCGGCGGTCATTCGATCGCAGTAGCCGCTTTCCAGCCGCCGCCGGATTCGACTGGCATCGACTTCGACCGCGAGGCAGACGCCACCGTTCATCGTGACCGCCAGCGGCTGCGCTCCACCCATGCCGCCGAGTCCGGCTGTCACGACCAGGCGTCCCGCGAGATCTCCGCCGAAGCGCTGACGCCCGCATTCGGCGAAGGTTTCATACGTGCCCTGCAGGATCCCCTGGCTGCCGATGTAAATCCAGGACCCGGCAGTCATCTGGCCGTACATGGTGAGCCCGAGCGCGTCGAGGCGGCGGAACTGGTCCCACGTCGCCCACTTCGGCACGAGGTTCGCGTTCGCGATCAGCACGCGCGGCGCCTCCTCGTGCGTCCGGAACACACCGACCGGCTTTCCGCTCTGTACGAGCAGCGTCTCGTCGTCGGCGAGCCGTTCGAGCGTCGCTACGATGGCGTGATAGGACCGCCAGTCGCGCGCAGCTTTGCCGGCGCCGCCGTACACGATGAGGTCTTCCGGCCGCTCTGCCACCTCGGGATCGAGATTGTTCATCAGCATCCGGAGGGCCGCTTCCTGGTCCCAACCCCGGCAGCGCCGGCTCGATCCGCGCGGCGCCCGAATCACCGTGTTGACCGTCATGACCTCACCTCGCG
>Ga0073934_10010577_pt1 | contig 11429 bp, 10 predicted proteins | sample LarsenN4metaG_FD_76834 | JGI IMG/M metagenome (GOLD analysis project Ga0073934, IMG submission 76834) | Hot spring sediment bacterial and archeal communities from British Columbia, Canada, to study Microbial Dark Matter (Phase II) - Larsen... ...
AGCGTACGCCAGTCGCTGGATTACTGTAATGGAAGGTTATGTGACCCGTGGGGTGGCCCTGGTCCAAGGTCGTAAAGTCCTTTTCAACCCTATAGATCCCTTCGCTTAATTCCTTTGAATGAGAGGCATCATCCGCTGTGATCGTCAAAGGTTCGGCAAACTTGCCTCCTTGTCGTACGAGTTGCACTGGAGACTTCTCATCCGAACTGCTGCGATAGCGTTTGAGCTCCCAGCTAATCAGCGCGGCGCCGTGGGTCGTGAACTTTGCCCGATAGAGATCCGTTTCCACCTCGATGAACTCTATTGCAGAAGGTCCTCCGTGCGACTCTTGAACCCGGCTGTCCTCACCGGAGGGTTTTGGCGGAGCCGTTTGTTTGATCGCGGGAAGGCTTGAAGTCGGAGGGCCAGAGCTCGTACGGGAAGAGGATGACGTATCGTTCGTGGATGGCTCGGTCGGTTCGGAAATGGTCGGTTGAGGGAGCAGGCCCAACTCTTTGAGCAAGTACTCGTACCCAAAGATAATTGCAAGGGAGAGTACCAAAAACACGATGACTCGCTTTTCCATGAAGAAGCTATGCTTTCATTAATAAAAAAATGTAATGGTCGTTACTTGACCGGGTCTTCTCCACCGGGATGGAGGGGATGGCACTTCATAAGCCGGAGGATGGTTAGGCCGATCCCCTGTAACGCTCCGTATTTGCCGATGGCATCCGAGGCATATTGTGAACAACTGGGTTCGAATCGGCATGTGCGACCGTACAAAGGGGAAATCACCAGGCGATATCCTTTAATCAGCCACAGACATAGCGATTGCATATCAATAAGCCCTTGGTCGAAGAAGGCGCAGACGCTCAAGCGAAGTCTTCCACGTTTGGGTCAGCCCTTCTCGAGATTGCAGTAGCGCGTCTCTCTTTGGAAACACGAGAAGCCCCCGACCGGCAACCAAGTCCGGATGGTATTGCCTCACCAGTTCACGAAAGACTCGCTTGGCCCGATTACGCCGGACCGCATTTCCAAATCGCTTCCCGACGATAATCCCCACGCGACTCGGCGCATCATCCATCTTGTACGCCAAGAGATTGAAGAGGGCGGTTGAAAGTCGGCGACCATGATGTTTGACGATTTGAATATCACGGTTGCTGCGCAAAAAAATGGTATTTCGTCCGTGCGCGTTCGGTGCCATTGGAAAGGGGTGTCTCTTCGCTGCATCCCATCCGTTCATGATCCCGGAGAAGACGCTAGCCGGTAGGTGAATGCACGCTCGACAGCAACGCGGACAGATCGGAGAGCGACCTGAAGAACACCTGACCTGACACGATGTGCCTAGACAGTCAACCGAGCGCGTCCCTTAGCCCTCCGGCGGGCCAGCACCTTGCGTCCATTCTTGGTGCTCATACGCTTCCTAAATCCGTGCTCACGCTTCTTCTTCAAGTTGGACGGCTGTTGAAATGTGAAAGACATAATCCCCCTTCCGGTCCTACACTCTAAATAGTCAATTCAAACGAACGGCGAATTATAGGGGAGGCATTTGGGCCTGTCAATTTCATGTTCCCCCTTGAGATTAAATTCCTATTTTGGGGAACGTCCGACTTCAATCCTTCTTTGATATGTTCGGCCGCGTTGAGGCGCTTTTGCTTTTCGCCACCAGAATGCCACAAGATATGGCCCCTAGGAATGTCCAACTCCTTGGTAAGTATGCGAAATAGATTGAATCTTTATCACGCAACGGCGATGATCGGTGGCACTGAGCTTGCTGCATATTTTGAGCGAGCTAGTATGCCTGAAGCTCTAAGTCTGTTAAGCTGGCGCATCCATCACGCACGAAAGAGACTTAATGTTTTGAAAGAGTAGCACAGGCTGGAGATACATAGACTTGCTACACTTGTGATTAGGACCTGTAAGGAGGATTTTCGTATGCTGAGAAAAGTATCCTTTGTCTCTCTTGTCTTGACTCTCGTTGTAATCGCCGGATGTGCGGAGCCGCCCACCCAGCAAATTCAGGAAGCGGAAAAGGCGCTCAAAGATGCACAGGAAAGCGGCGCTGCTACGTATAGTGCCGAAGAGTACGCCAAACTAGAGGGTACCCTTGCCGCATTACGGAAAGAAGTCGCCGATCAGGAAGAAAAATTCTTACTCTTCCGAGACTACGGCAAGGCCCAACAACTATCGGCCTCAGCCAAAGCCGATAGTGAACGAATCAAGGCGGCTTCGACTCAAAAAAAGGAAGAAGCCAAAGCAGCAGCCTTGCAAGCTCAACAAGTCGCTGAAGAGGCCGTGAAGGCAACGCAAGATTTAGTTGCTAGGGCACCGGTCGGAAAAGATCGTGCGGCGGTGGAGGCCATCAGGAACGACGTGGAGGGGCTGAAGTCCTTGCTGAAACAGGTTCAGGCTTCGATCGACAAAGAAGATTATCCGGCTGCGCAAACCCAAGCGAAGGCCATTCACGACATGAGCCAAGGTGTTTCAACCGAAATACAGAACGCCCTCGCGAAAGTGGGAAAAGGGAAACTTGCAAAGAAAAAGTAACGCACGGCATGGCGCTTGACCAGTCACATACAACGCTTGCCGCGATTCTCTGCATCATCTGCCTGACCGCTTGCGTTCAAGCCGTTCCGCCGGACCTCCTTGTAGCTCTTGAAGCCATCGATCAGGACTTAATTGCATTGCGGGCCCCGGAAGCCGCGCCTGAGGAATATAGCCGGTTTGTTCGCCAATGGATCTCTCTGAAAGCGCGCGTCCAATTGGATGATGATCTCATCAGGTGGCCATGGGAATCGAGTGACCTTGAGAATGAACTCCGGCGGCTGTACACCATGGGCGAACGTACCGTCTCCCAGTTGCACGAGCGACAGGCTTCACAGCACCGCATCGCACAGGCCAAGGTCGCTCGCCTTGAAGAACAGCTACGTACGATAACCTCGAGGGTCGAATCGATCGATGGGCGTATCCTCCTAGGAGAAAAAGTCGTTCAAACGGACCTGCTTGTTAAACAGGCGCGTTCCTACTTCGAGCAAAAAGACTTCCATCGCGCCATGCAAGCGGCGGAGAAAGCGGATCGCGCCCTTAAGGCCCAGGCTTCATTGCTCAGCCAAGAATTGGGACGATATGCCGACGAGAGCCGGATCGTCTACTGGCAGACTTTGGCCAAGCAGACCATCGACTGGTCGCGAATCCACCAATCCACGGCCATCGTGGTGAGCAAGGCCGACCGAGAATTGACTCTCTACAAGAGCGGACGGAAGGTGCTATCATATCCCGTCCGGTTGGGGTTCAATGGCATGCTGGAAAAACAATTTCAGGGGGACGGAGCGACACCGGAGGGACGGTATCGTGTGACGGACAAGCGGGGTCAAGGACAGACGCAATTCTACCGAGCCCTGACTCTGGATTATCCCAATGCCGAAGATCATCGGCGATTCCAGTTTGCGAAGAGGGCGGGAAGGATCAGCCCGACCAAAGGCATTGGGGGGCAAATCGAGATCCACGGAGCCGACAATGAACTGTTGGCCCGAACCCTTGGATGCATCATGCTGGATAACACGAATATGGCCGTTCTCTACGAGGGCGTGTCCGTCGGGACACCGGTCACGATTGTCGGTGCCCTGACGAGAGAAAACGCGGTGGCCTTGGCCTTATCTGAACTCACCCAGCGTAGAGACGAAATCTGAGCGTAGACTGATGCGCCGACTTCTGCTCCTTGCAGCTTCAGCGGTCGTCTTACTTCTCCTACTGGTGATGAGTGCCCTCCCTACCAGTCGCAGTCGCGTAGCACCCCAAGATTCTCAAGTGGTTCATCAGCCCCCTGTCCAGGACAAAGCCGGTCTTCGTACATTGCAAACCCGGTATAAGGCGCTTTCCAAACAGCTGTCCCAACTCATGCCGAACCAGCCCTACATCTTGGTCGATACGGCCAGGAATCGACTCTATGTGAAGCACCAAGAGCGAGTGGTTCTTGATGCGATTGCTTCGACCGGTAGCGGAACGATTCTGGATAAACCCGGCGAAGGGAACAGCCAGTGGGTCTTCGATACACCACGAGGAGAATTTCTCGTCAAATCCAAATTGACCAATCCCACGTGGATCAAGCCCGATTGGGCATTTGTCGAGGAAGGACTTGCGGTCCCACAAAATACCGCCGACCGTGCCGAGCAGGGAGTCCTGGGCGAGTATGCATTGGGATTCGGCAAAGGTTATTTCATCCATGGGACGCTCTATACTCGTTTATTGGGGAAAAACGTCACGCATGGATGCATTCGGCTCAATGACAACGATCTTAAAGGTGTCTACAAGCTCGCTCGAGTAGGGACACCGATCATGATCTTTTGACCCTCAAGAGCGCGCAGATATTACCGATGAACTTCTGCGCCATTCTTCTCCTGCTCGTCTTCACCACACCAAGTTGGGGAAAGGATGTCGAAGCCTTTCCCGACCTGAATCTCAACGACCCCAATGAACTGAGAGAGGCGACCCGTGTCCTTGAGGAAGAACTCAAGCTCGCGGCTCGCCCCCAAACCTATCTCCTGATCGATTTGGGCACGAGCACGATCCATATTAAAGGTCGTGGAATAGGCCTTCACCAAATTCCCATCGTGACCTGGTCGGCCGAGTCACAAGAGAATCTCAAAGGGATCCACCGATTGGTTGCACGACCACCGGTCGTGAGACGAAAGATCGAACCAGGAGCAGGAGTCGAACAGGATCCTATTTCTCTTGCCGATATGCCGACCGACTACGTGCTGTCCTTCAGTCCCTCCTTGAGTGTCACAGTGGTCCCATCGGTCGCCAGCGACAGTCTGCTTCAAAGCGCCGTCTTACTGGGAAAAGTCGGGTGGCGGAATGTGAAAGACTGGACGAGTAGGTTTCTGCCGACCCGATCATCTGAACCCACTTCTCATCTCCGGCTGACTCTTTCGGTCGACCATGCCCAATCCTTGGCCTGGTCCCTCGTCGATGGCATGGCGCTAGTCATTCGCCGACCGACCGATAAGTAGGAAAGCAGAGTATAAAGTCCGTGTTGCCTTTTCTGCAGCGGCTCCATAAGATACAAGTAAACGACCCTAGATCCTCAACGGGCCGTTGTCGATGAGGTACTCTTCTATGCGGCTCAGTGACAAGCTACCCGCATCGTTCCAGTCCGTGGTTCGTCCGGCCCTCGATGTTCTGAATCGTGAGCAGGTCATCGAGCGGCTGTGGTCGAAGGACCATCGACTTTGGAAGCCGGATCCGAAGGAGATCACCGACCGGTTGGGCTGGTTGACGGTACAGGACCAGATGCGCCAACAGCTGGGACAACTGCAACGTTGCGTGTCGGCAGCCAGGGACATGAAGATCAAAGATGTCGTCCTACTTGGTATGGGAGGCAGCAGTCTTGGGCCGGAGGTTTTCCGCACTCTGTTTGGATCTCAGAAGGGCTTCCCGCGTCTGTGGGTCCTTGACTCGACCATTCCTGGTTGGGTTCGACATGTTACGAAGGCTATTTCTCCATCCCGGACACTCTTTCTCGTGGCCAGCAAGTCCGGGGGCACGATCGAAGTCATGTCGCTCTTCGCTCACTTTTGGAAGGTCGTGACGAAGGCCAAAGGGAATCATGGAGGAAGGCAGTTTATCGCGATCACCGACCCGGGTACCGGCTTAGAAAAGATGGCGCAGGACTATGGATTTGGAGAAACCTTCACCAACCCGGCGGATATTGGCGGAAGATATTCCGTACTTTCTCTGTTCGGTCTTGTTCCTGCCGCGCTCATTGGCCTCGATATTACTAAACTCTTGGACCGGGCATCCGGTATGGCGGAACAATGCCGTCAGCAAAACGATGTGGAGGCTAATCCCGGGACGTATCTAGGCGCAACCATGGGCAGCCTTGCCAAGAGCGGTCGCGATAAGGTGACGGTCATTGCATCACCGTCGCTTTCGACCTTCGGCCTATGGGTCGAGCAACTTCTCGCCGAAAGTACGGGCAAAGAGGGCACAGGCCTTATTCCCATCGCGCAGGAACCGGTTCTACAACCCCGAGCCTATGGAACCGACCGCTTCTTCGTCTACCTCAAGCTTAAAGGAGACAAGAATCAGACGCTCGATCAAGCGGTTCAAGCACTTGCCAAGGCTGAACAACCGGTTCTCCAGTTTGATCTCCGTGATCGCTATGATCTGGGCGCTGAGTTTTTCCGGTGGGAGTTTGCGACGGCAATCGCCGGACACCTTCTCGGCATTCACCCGTTCGACCAGCCGAATGTCCAGGAGAGTAAAGACAATACGAATCGAGTCCTCGACACGTTCCAATCGACAGGGCGGCTACCGGAACAGGCATGCATCCATCCCCGGGAAGCCGCTCAAAACCTTTCTCCTCTGCTGCAGCCTGGAACCTATGTTTCCATACTTGGGTACACGACCCCGTCGGGTCCACTCGAAACAGCCGTCGGTCGTCTCCGCCGAGCTCTCATGTCGAAGTACCGCGTTGCGACGACATTTGGCTACGGCCCCCGCTATCTCCATTCAACAGGACAACTCCACAAGGGCGGTCCCAATACGGGTGTGTTCCTGGAATTAGTGGACCGGATGGTACCCGACCTCCCTATTCCCGGAAAGCCATTCTCGTTTGGAACTTTGGCAAAAGCACAGGCAACCGGTGATATCGAATCGCTCCACGCACACCATCGTCATGCAGTTCGTGTTCAATTGGGCCGGGACCAAGCTGCCACAGTGAATGCCATCACAGCGGCATTGACGGGAACTCCATCAACTGGACGCCATACAGCTTCAAAGAAACGCCGTAAGGTCACTCGCCGCTGATATGCCGGTCATCCCAGAAATTCGCATTGCTCCCTCCAGTCAGGAATGGGCGCAGGATGCCGCGACCTTCATCGTTTCCATCGGCGAACAAGCCATTCAGTCCAACGGCCGATTCATCGTGGCCCTTTCCGGAGGATCCACACCGAAGACGCTCTATCAGGTCCTGGCTACGCCTGAGTGGAAGGCGCGGTTCGATTGGTCACGAACCTTTTTCCTATTCGGTGACGAACGCTGCATCCCGCCGGACCATCCGGAAAGCAATTTCAAAATGGCTGACAGCACGCTGTTTCAGCCGCTTCACATTCCCGTGGATCATATTTGCCGGATGAAGGGGGAGTATGAAGATCCAACGGCTGCTGCGCGGGAGTACGAGAAACAAATTCGGGAACTGACCGAATGTCCTGCTCCGGAAGTGCCTCGCCTTGACTTGATCCTTCTCGGCCTCGGAGACGATGGCCATACCGCATCGCTCTTTCCCGGAACAGCCGCCTTGCAGGAGAACAATAGAATCGTCACAGTAGGTCATGCTCCCATAGGCATCACGTCTCGCCTGACATTGACCCTAGGTGTGCTGAATCATGCAGCTGTGGTACTGTTCCTCGTGACAGGCTCCGGCAAAGCCCAAATAGTCCGCAGGGTTCTGGAACCGGAATCTGAAGAAGATCGTTTCCTGCCGGCGACGCGGATCTCACCAGCAGCGGGCCGACTCGTGTGGATGCTCGATCAATCCGCCGCACAACGGCTTCGTAAGACGCCGTCACAGAGAGGGAGTACATGATTCTCGCCGGTGACATCGGAGGCACAAAAACAAACCTGGCGCTGTATGAATGGACGAACGAGCGGGTGGACCCAGTACGTGTGGAAAGTTTTCCCAGCAGCGAGTACAAATCGCTGGAAGAGATCCTCGTTGAATTTCTCACTCCACCGAGACCACCGTCCCCCGTGGGTTCGCTGGAGACCGAGCAGAGGGACAGGAGCGAGAGAGTTCACGCACCATCTTCCGAGCCGCCGAAGCTGATGGCGGCTTCCTTTGGAATCGCAGGACCGGTTATTGACAATCGTTGTCAAACGACGAATCTCCCTTGGATTGTCGATGGTCGGACCATCGCCGATCAGTTCGGGATTCCGCGGGTACAGCTCCTCAACGACCTGGAGGCAACCGCCTATGGCCTTTTGTGGTTGCGACCCGATGAGTTGGAAGTGCTGAACCGGGGTAATCCACCCCAGAAGCGTCAAGCCCTGGCACTGATCGCCGCTGGCACCGGACTAGGCGAAGGGATTCTGTTTTGGGACGGCAAGTCGTACCGTCCCATGCCGTCAGAAGGAGGCCATTCGGATTTTGCGCCCAACAATGATCAAGAGATTGAACTGCTCCGTTATCTCAGGGGGCAATACCTCCACGTGAGTTATGAGCGGATCCTCTCCGGTCCAGGTCTCCACGCGATTTATGAGTTCCTGAGGGATACCAAGAAGAATGAACCGACGTGGCTCGCAGAAAAAATCAAGGCCGGCAATCCTGCCGCGGAAATCGCCCAGGCCGGACTGCAAGGCCAAGCCGAGATCGCCAAGCAGGCACTGGAACTCTTTGCGTCGATTTATGGAGCGGAAGCCGGCAATCTCGCCTTAAAAGCACTTTCGCTCGATGGCGTCTATATCGGCGGGGGTATTGCACCCAAGCTCATCACGAAACTCCGAGATGGGACATTCATGAAGGCCTTCACCAATAAGGGACGGTACAAGCGTCTGATGAGCCAGATGCCCGTGAAAGTTATCATGAACCAACAAACGGCCCTGCTCGGCGCAGCGTCCGTCGCAGGGGCTCTGTCACTTACTCCTACGGCATGACTTGCAACGATCTCGATCACCTTAAGCAGGCGGCTGCCTTAAGAGCTGTTGACTATGTCCACGATGGCATGATTGTCGGTCTGGGAACAGGATCGACGGCCAAACACATGGTAATCGCGCTCGGGGAAAAAGTCCGCACTGGGATGAGACTGCGAGGCGTGCCAACGTCGGCAGAAACAGCCGCGCTCGCCAAACAGGCCGGCATTCCGCTTATCGACACAGCGAATCGATGGGAAATCGATGTCGCCATTGACGGAGCTGACCAGGTCGATCCCGGCTTCAACCTGATCAAAGGCGGGGGCGGAGCGCTCTTAAAAGAAAAGATCGTCGCGGCGTCGGCCAAACAATTCATCGTGATGGTCGACCACACCAAGCAAGTACCGGTGCTTGGGGGATCGTTCCCGTTGCCTATCGAGGTCATCCCCTTTGGCTGGGGGAGCACGGCACGGGAAATTGAAGCGCTGACCAAAAGCCGCGTTGTGTTACGAGAGCGTAACGGGGTTCCGTTTAGAACCGAGGCCGGGAACCTTATCCTCGACGCCCATATCGACCGCATCGATCGACCGGGAGAACTGGAGACAGCTCTGAATTTGATCCCGGGTGTCGTTGAGACCGGTCTCTTTGTCGGACGAACGAACATCTTGATCGTCGGCACGCCCCAAGGCGTTCACACCTTCGATGTTCCGAGGAAATGAGCGCTCATTCAGCAGACGAGAGATACTGTGGGATCTCGGTCGACGAGCCCGCTTCCTTCTGCCAATTGCGATCACGTATACACTCGTACCATCCAAATCCGTAGACGGAACGACGACTGCCAGGCCACAAGGTGAAGACATGAGTCTTGATGATCTTCCAGGCAACCAAGATCCATATCGGCTTCCGCGACATGTGATCCCAACACGCTATGACCTTCGACTTGAACCTGATCTCACAAACGCCACGTTCACAGGCCAGGCGACGATCACGATTACGGTCAAGCAGATCACGCAGACCATCCTGTTGAACGCGGTCGAGCTTGTACTGCAGTCAGCGGAGGCTGAGGGTGCAAATCAGCGGCCACTCAAGGCGGGTATCGAATTGGAACAAAAGACACAACGGGCCCGACTCTCTTTTCAAGAACCACTCCGACCGGGTGAGTGGCGACTCCGCTTGGCTTTCCAGGGAAAACTAAATGATCAACTCCGTGGATTTTATCGCAGCACCTACAAGGACGACGCGGGAACGGTACACACCCTGGCGGCGACACAGTTCGAGGCTACCGACGCGCGCAGAGCGTTCCCCTGTTGGGACGAACCGGATTTTAAGGCCGTCTTCGCGACCACGCTCGTGGTGGACCCTCATCTCATTGCCATCTCAAACACGTCAATCACGTCGGAGTCCATTGAGAACAACAAGAAGGTGGTGCGTTTCGCGGACACTATTACGATGTCGACCTATCTCGTGGTCTTCGTGGTCGGTCGTATGGAAGCGACAGAGCCGGTATGGGTCGGCAAGACACCTCTGCGGTTGTGGACGGTCCCAGGGAAACAGCCGCTCACGTCCTTCGGAAAGGATATTGCGGCGGCATCGTTGAAGTTCTTCGAAGACTACTACGGCATACCGTACCCTGGGGACAAGCTCGATCTCTTGGCGATCCCGGACTTTGCGTCCGGGGCGATGGAGAACCTCGGCGCCATCACGTTCCGTGAGACGGCGTTACTGGTCGATCAACGGACCGGCACCCATGCTGAGCTTGAGCGCGTGGCCGACGTGGTAGCCCATGAAAACGCCCACATGTGGTTCGGCGATTTGGTCACGATGGCCTGGTGGAACGGGTTATGGCTGAACGAAGCATTCGCCACCTTCATGGAGATGCTGGCGGTTGATGCATGGAAACCGGAATGGAAACGATGGGAGACGTTCAGCGTGGCGCGAGCGGCTGCGTTTTCCGTCGATGGGTTACACAGCACCAGACCGATCGAATATCCCGTCGATGCCCCCAAAGATGCGGATGCGATGTTCGATATCCTGACCTATGAAAAAGGAGCATCGGTCCTTCGAATGTTGGAGCAACATATCGGACGGACCGTTTTCCGTGACGGGGTGCGTCAGTATCTTCGCACCCATGCCTATGGCAACGCGGACACCAAGGACCTTTGGATCGCCCTCGGCACGATCTCACGCCAACCGGTTCCGGAGTTGATGGACAGCTGGATCTTTCAACCGGGATTTCCCTTGGTGACGGCGGAACTGCGTCGGCAGCACCTCCGGCTCTCACAGCAGCGATTCACATATCTCAAACAAGAGCCGGAGTCTGAACAGCTCTGGCAAATTCCGGTTCAGATTCGTCTGATGATCGGCGATCGCATTGAACATCGCCGGCTATTGTTGACTGAACGGGAGACGAGTATCGAAATACCGGCCGGCGTCACCTCTGTCCTTGTCAACGAAGGTGGGCACGGGTTTTATCGCGTCCGCCATCAGGCTCCGCTCCTCGAGCAACTACTCGATCAGGGTCTTGATCGTCTGGCGGCAATAGAACGGTTCACCCTCGTCAGTGATGCGTGGGCCACCACCGTTGCCGGGCTCACGGCTCTTCCGGATTACCTTGGACTCACCGCTCATTTCACGAGTGAGCGGGACAAGAACGTCTGGGCCGTCTTGCTCGAATCGTTTTCCTTCTTGAACAGGATTATCGTACCGGATGATCGAGCCGCACTTGAAGCTTTTGTTCGTGATCGAGTGATGCCGGCCATAAAGATTCTTGGGTGGGATCCGAAGCCAGGCGAATCTGATCTTGTCCGCCAACTGCGGGG
>Ga0073934_10010578_pt1 | contig 11428 bp, 9 predicted proteins | sample LarsenN4metaG_FD_76834 | JGI IMG/M metagenome (GOLD analysis project Ga0073934, IMG submission 76834) | Hot spring sediment bacterial and archeal communities from British Columbia, Canada, to study Microbial Dark Matter (Phase II) - Larsen... ...
GAATTTCCCCCGCCGTTATTTTTAACCAGCCGACCCGATTTAGGAGATGTCTCCCAGGGGCAGGAGATCACCAACGAGAACTTTTACAAGCTCTTCGATGGAATCCTCTCTCCCATTCAATTCGAGGGGGTTCGTCTTCTGGTGGAGAAGATCCCGCAGCAGCAATTCAATGCCACTGACGACCGAAAGACGGCCAAACCGAGCCGGGGGGTCGCTTGCTTTGACTGCCACGTTAATGGGCATACGAACGCCGGGTTTCATCTGAACCCCGATGTTCGTCCCCAGATGTCCCGGTTGCGGATCGATACCCCGACCCTCCGTGGAGTGAACGTCCAGCGGCTCTTTGGCTCCAAACGGTCCCTTCGATCCGTCGAGGATTTTACCGAGTTTGAAAACCGCTCCGCCTACTTCGACCACGATCAAACCACGGCGGAGAAGAAAGGACGCAGGGACCTGAATCGGAACGAGGTGATGATGATGGCCCAGTTCCAGGACCTGATCGACTTTCCTCCGGCGCCTAAGCTAACTGTTCTCGGACGCCTCGATCCAAACAAAGCGACCGAACAGGAATTGCGCGGCGAGAAGGTGTTCTTCGGAAAGGGCCAGTGTGGCACCTGCCACCCGGCACCGTTCTTTACGGATAATATGATGCACGATCTCCAGGTCGAACGATTTTATAAAGGCCGGGCCGAAGGGGCGATCAAAACCTTCCCGCTCCGAGGGATTAAAGATTCCCCACCTTACCTGCACGATGGGCGTCTCTTCACGCTGGAGGATACGGTCGAGTTTTTTAATCTCGTGACCGGGGTACAGCTAACGGAGGATGAGAAGAAAGACCTTGCCGTCTTCTTAAGGACCCTATAGCGATCGCAGAGGAAAGGGGCGTACGGCTGTGCGCCCCTACAAAAGAGGGGTCCGGCGCACGCAACCAGGGATTACCCATCTGCGTCCCGTCAGACAGCTTCTGCCGACCCACAAAATGGTAGCTCGATATATCAGGCAGAAACGGTATAATCCCATAAAGCCCGCAGATATCGTCGTTTTTATCTCTAAGTTTAGGGATAAAGAGAGCAAGAATCGGGTGGGTATTCTCCTCAGGGCATCCTATATTCGATATAGAGACGGTAAAAATTTATTGAAAAAGGAGGATACCCATGCTATCGTTATCGGAGGATTATCTGCAGGCCTCAGAGGATTACGCACGCATAGAGAAAGCCATTTTGTTTCTTGAAAAGAATTTTCGCCGGCAACCAGATTTGAAAGAGGTTGCTCAGAGTGTCCATCTTAGTGAATATCATTTTCAGCGCCTTTTCACCCGGTGGGCCGGTATCAGTCCCAAACGGTTTTTACAGTTTCTAACCACGGAGTACGCAAAGAAATTGCTGGAAGAATCGAGGAGCATTCTGGACGTCACTTACGCGGCAGGGTTGTCCAGCCCCGGTCGCCTTCACGATTTATTTGTGACTTTTGAGGCGGTCACCCCTGGAGAGTTCAAAAAGAAGGGCGAGGGATTGGTCATTACCTATGGATTTCATCCCAGTCCTTTTGGAGAATGCTTACTGTCCGTCACGGATAGGGGGATTTGCGGTCTGGCTTTCCTTCAAGAGGGGGATCGTGAAAAGGCTCTGGAAGATCTAAAAAATAAATGGAAGCAGGCAAAATTTTGCGAAAACCCGGATTATACCCGGTCCCTGGTCCATCGGATATTTTTTTCCCTTCCACAAGCCCGGCGCGCCGCCTCAGAGCAGGAAAAAACGGCGCCCCTCAGCCTGTTTTTGAAGGGAACGAATTTCCAAATAAAGGTCTGGGAAGCGCTGCTCAAAATCCCACCGGGAGCAGTTCTCTCCTATGAGGATATCGCTATCCATATGGGAAAGCCGGGCGCTTCGCGGGCTGTGGGCCATGCCATCGCTCAAAACCCGATAGGTTTTATTATTCCCTGCCATCGAGTTATACAGAAAATCGGCCTGGTCGGCGACTACCACTGGGGCACCGCCAGAAAGAAGGCCATTCTCGGATGGGAGGCCGCTAAGCTTGAAAAAGCCATGGACCTCTGAATATAAATGGCAGCCTATGAGATCAAACGCCGCAAGCGGATCTCAGCCGCTTTACGAAGTTTATCGCAGGAGAAGGAATGGGAGGCGCACCGACAGATCTGAGCACAAGTTATGCCATTGCCGCAGCCATGCTTGCTGTGGCAACGGCCATCGGCTTTATCACGCTTCGCCTTGGTCGCTGGCTGGGGCCACCTCCTCGGTCGCCAGACGAGAATCCCCCACCTGAACATGGAGGGCGAACCGGCCACAAGACCTGGGTGCAGTTTCGGGTCCGTTATGCGGTGTTGGCGCTCCTTTTTGTCGCCTTCGATATGGAGATGGTTTATATGTTCCCCTGGGCAGTGGTATTCAAGCGCCTGGGGCTCGTGGCCTTTCTCGATATGTTTGTCTTCATCGCCATCCTCACCGCGGCCATCATTTTCGCCTGGAAGGAGGGAGCCTTTGATTGGGAAGACTGAGGCGTCAGGACCCGGGCGGGTAGATGGGTGGCTGACCCGCCTGGCAGGTTACAAGCGTCGCTACCTGGCCGTTGACGGCGGCGGTGGCGGCAGGTTACTGGCCGGTTTATCCACGATGAGCGGGGGACTCCGCCGCGTTTTTTCGCCGCGACATGCGGAGCTTTTGTTGATCTTCGAGCCGGTCTCCCACAAGCTGGCCCCCTCTATCGTTGAGCTTTACCAGGCCATGCCGCAACCCCGTCGAGCGCTGGGGGTCGGAGAGCCCGGACCAGATCGCTTCCCTCATGCCGATCTTGTACGTCTGGAAGATCTCCTTCCCGGCCTGGAGCGTATCTCGGATAGCCCCGGCGGTCCTCGTCAGATTGAACAACGTATGCGGACTCTTCCGTTAAGGCCTGACCAGGTCTCCTCAAAACCGGAGTTTGTGGAAACCACGATTCCGGTCCCAGGCAAGCAAGAACGTGAGATCGCCACGGAACCTGTCGTTCTAAGCCTCGGCCCGATACAGTCGCTTACAGCCGGGCCGCTCCGGCTGTTGCTTACCTGTGACGGGGAGCAGGTCGTTTCGGCTCAGACTGAAGCGGGATACGCGGCCCGCAACGTGGCCTATGCCATGACACAGGCCTGTGGGCCGGAGGTAGCTAGGCTGGCGAGCTTGCTGGATCCCCTGGCACCGATCGCCGGACGTATCGCTTACGTCCAGGCCCTTGAACAGCTTCAACGTCAGGAACCTGACCTCGTCTTTCGTCAGCAGCGTGAGGCAGCGCTGGCGCTCGAGCGGGCCCAGAACCATGTACGGTGGCTTATCGGTTTTGCCGAACTCCTGGCCGATGACCGACTTACCGTAGCGGCCCGCCAGCTTGACGCACCCCTTGTCGATGCGAGTACGGCGTTCTGGGAACCATCCCCGACCGAATGGATCGTCCCTCAGGGCAGCCCTGTCTTAGTACGATCCGGCAGGCACAAAGACTCCCTCGCGCGCCTGGCCACGGAGATTTGTGCGCTACGTAGCCGATTAGAACGTAACCGGGTTCTTGCCCTGCGAACTGCTGGAATCGGGGTACTATCCGTCCATCTTCTCCGCGCCGCCGGCGTGAGCGGGCCGACGCTCTATGCCAGCGAGCGTGGGCGGGGGGACGTCCTGGGGCGCCTCCTGACGCGTCTCGACGAGGCGGCTGCGGACCTCCGTCAGGTCGCCGCATCTGCCTCTACGTTTAGATCCGTTGAGGGGAGAGAAGCTGTCTGGTCAGCGCCGTCGGGTAAAGCGGAGGTAACCGTCGCAGGGCCGCGGGGCCAGATCGGGCTTTCGTTGGCCAGTCACGGTGAAGGCCCCGGCCAGGTCACCTGGCGACGCCCCTCAACGGCGTTGCTTAGCCTTATTCCCGAACTGCTTGCCGGTCAGAAGCTGGCCGATGCAGAGGTGATCGTGGCGAGCCTCGACCTTGCCATGGCGGAGGCAGATGGATGAACGGCTTTAGCGTTGCCCTCCTGGTCTTTTCCGGCTTGCTTTTTGGCGCATACAGCATCGCCGTGCTGGAGCAGCTTATAACCCTTGGGCTGCGGCATTTGGGGGTTGCGCTGGTATCACCACTTGCCGAGGCCGCTGCGCTATTGCGCCAGGAGAATCTGGTACCGCGCGGGGCCGATTCCCTGCTCTTTCGCTCGTCGCCGTTCGTCGCCCTGACCGCCGTCGCCCTGGCAGCCTTAGTCATTCCGCTCGGGCCGGGACTTTTTGGGTTTGACCCTTCCATCGGCCTCTTTTACTTTATCGTGGTGTTGGGTCCGTTCGTCATTGCCATGATGAATGCAGGCTGGAGTCAAAACGCTAAGGAAGGGCTCTTCGGCGCCTTTCGGGCAGCCGCACACCTGCTCAGCTACGAGGTACCTCTGGGCTTTGCCGCCATTGGCCCGGTCATGGCGGCTGAATCGCTCTCGACGGTGCGTATTATCGAGGCACAGGCCGGCCTTTGGTATGGGGTGTGGCAGCCCCTGGGATTCGCCATTTACCTCGTATCGGCGCTCTTCATGACCTACCGGCGCCCCTTTGACATCCCTCAAGCCGGCAGCGAGCTCGAGGGCGGGGTGCTGGCTGAGTATGCAGGTCCCAGACTGCTCCTGTTTAGCGCCGCGCTCCGCGCGATCTTTTTTCTCTTGTCTGCCATGGGCGTTGTGCTCTTCCTGGGCGGTTGGCACGGGCCGCTGTTACCGGGATCGATCTGGTTCCTGGCCAAGACCTTTGCCCTGGCCGCCTTCTTGCTCTGGATCGGACGTTTCCTACCGCGCCTGCGCCACGATCAAATGTTAAGTCTGGCCTGGAAGGGACTCCTCCCGGCCTCGCTGATCAACGTGGCCCTCGTCGGCATCCTTATCTTAATAAGACAGGGAGGTGGATCATGAGCGGACTCCTCGAATGGATACTCTTTCTTTCGCTTTCGGCGGTGGCGGTCGGAATGGCCGCAAGCATGCTTTTGACCATGAGCATGTACCGGGCCGGTCTGGCGCTGATGGCAAGCTTCCTGGCTCTGGCCGGACTTTTCATCCTGCTCGACGCGGATTTGCTCGCCGCCATCCAGGTGATGATGAACGTGGGCGGTATGCTTGTCATGGTTCTCTTTATGGTGATGATGATGATGGATCCTGGCGGCGAGATGATGTGGGAGATGAAGCGGAAGATGCAGCTTCCCGGACCGGGAGCCCTTTCGATGCGTATGCCCCGGGGAAAGCCACCGGGTATGGCGCCAGAGGGTGAGAAAGCAACGGCTGACCATCCCCAGACCTACACCTGTCCCATGCATCCGGAGGTCCGCCAGGACCGTCCGGGCCAATGTCCGAGGTGCGGGATGGACCTGATCCCGATCGAAGCGCAGCAACCGGCCCAAAGTTACATGGCAGAAGCCACAACTTACACCTGTCCCATGCATCCAGAGGTACGTCAGCAGGGCCCGGGGATATGTCCGAAGTGCGGGATGGATCTCAGGCCGCTCGAGGAGACAGGGCCGCGTGCGCCTCAACCCCATGGAGATAAAGGGATGGGTACGCATGCGATGGATCACGGCCTGCAAGGCGTAGCCATGGCCCGTAGGAGCCCTCACTGGCACGATCAGATGATGGCGGACATGGCCATGTCGACGGCCCAGCTTCCCTGGGCGCTGGTCCTCGGCGCAGCCTCAGCCCTTGTGCTTGTGGTGCTTATGATCCGAACGGGGTGGCCAGTTTCGCGAGCTGTGCCCGCTGAAGATGCCACCCTTGCGGTGGGGGAGCTGCTGCTCTCACGCTATATGATAGGTTTCGAGGGCGCTGCGTTCTTAATCCTGGCCGGCATTGTCGGCGCAGTCATCTTCGCGAAGCGCGAGCGTAAGCCGGCACCGCGAAAAGCAGCAAAACCTCCGGCCAAGGTGGAGGTTTACATCTGCCCGATGCACCCCGAAGTTCGACGGTCGGAACCCGGCCAGTGCCCAATTTGCGGAATGGACCTCATCCCGACGGAGCAGAGGCCGGGCTCTTCGCACCCCGACCATGGAGGTGCCCCATGAGTGGACCCGGTTTAACCCCATATCTCGTGGTCAGCGCGCTGCTCTTCGGCGTCGGCATTGTGGGCGTGCTCTCCCAGCGCAGCGCCATTATGGTCCTGATGAGTATTGAGATCCTTCTCAACGCGGCCATCCTGAATCTGGTAGCCTTTTGGCGTTTTGTGCGGCCAGATAACTTCGACGCTCAGGTTTTTGCCATCATTGCGATAACCATAGGTGCCATTGAAATGGCCGCCGGACTTGGTTTGATGCTGCTTGTCTTCCGTCAACGGGGAAGCTCGAACATCGATCAGATCCAGGAGCTCAAACAATGAGCCCTGGAGCGAGCTCCTTCTGGATCGCCCCCATCCTACCCTTTAGCATCTTCATCCTAGGGGTAGGGGGCCTTAGCCGCCATGGTCGTTTTATTGCCCGAGTTGCCGTTGCGGCGCTCGCCGGCTCTGCCATGATCTCTGGCCTCGGACTATTTGCTGCCGCGCGGGGGACGCGCGCCGTTGTAGCGTTGCCCTGGCTCCTAACAGGAGAGCGAAGGCTCGAGCTTGCTCTCTGGCTGGATCCGTTGAGCACGCTGACCGCCACCCTTGTGTCGGTTATTGGCCTGATCGTGTTCATTTACGCCGTCCATTATCTGTCCGGCGACCCGAACCTGGGGCGGTTCTTCGCCGAGCTCAGCCTGTTTATCGGCGCAATGTTAACCCTGGTTCTGGCAGCCGACCTTCTAACCCTCTTTATCGCCTGGGAGTTGGTCGGCCTCAGTTCCTACCTCCTGATCGGCTTCTGGTTTGAGAAGCCCGGGGTGCCTTCTGCGGCAACCAAGGCGTTCATTACCACGCGCATAGGCGATCTGGCGTTGTTAGCCGGTATCTTACTCCTTCTTGGGACCGTAGGTCGCAGCCGTATCGATGCGATCCTTGCGGCTGTCGCAGAGGATCGGCTCGCCCCGGGGCTACGCCTTACCGCGGCATGGTTACTTTTCGCTGGGGCGACCGGCAAATCTGCACAGGTACCGCTTCACGGTTGGCTTCCGGACGCCATGGTTGGTCCAACGCCGGTCTCTGCGCTGCTCCATTCCGCGACCATGGTGGCAGCCGGCGTCTTCCTCATCGCCCGGCTCTATCCGCTCTTCCTCACGGCAGGCTCTGCGCTTTGGGTGATGGTTTGGGTCGGTGTGATTACGGCCCTCCTTGGCGCCGCTGCCGCCCTGGTCGAAACGGACCTTAAACGTACGCTGGCCTATTCGACCTTGAGCCAGCTCGGGCCGATGTTCGTGGGGTTAGGATCCGGGAGCTTGCTCGCAGGTATGCTGCTGCTGGTGGCCCAGGCCCTGTATAAAGCGCTGCTCTTCCTGGCAGCCGGTGCGGTGGACCACGCGGTCGAAGGTACCGCCTTTAAGCGGATGGGCGGGCTCGCTAGACGCATGCCGTGCACTTTTATCGCTTTTGCCATCGGTGCCGCTGCACTTGCCGGATTGCCGGTCACTCTTGCGCTACCCCCCAAAGACCCGGTACTTGCTGCCGCCTGGGGAACAAATCCGGCGGCCTTTGTCCTCGTACTTCTGGCTAGCTTCCTGACCGCGCTTTACAGCGCCCGCGCCCTCGGCCTGGTCTTCCTGGGAGCGCCCTCCGAACCGGCAAAGCGCGCGTACGAAGCCCCGTCGGGGCTCCTCGCCCCCATGCTAGCCCTGGCCGGTCTGGTTGTCATGGGTCTGCTCGGGAATGCCGAACGCATCGATCGCCCCCTTAGTCGGTTTCTGGGCACCGAGACCCCCCAAGCCGGGTCGGTGACTGCGCTGGCCCTGGTCGTAGCAGCAGCCGGCACCGTACTGGGACTCTGGGCCCGGAGGATATGGCGAACCGAGGTGATTTGGCCGCCGCTTAACCCGGCGGCCTCCCTGCTCGCCGGCGAGTTCGGTTTAAAGCGACTTTATAGAGTACTTCCGCAGCTGGGATTTCGGACGATCCGCAGGGTGAATCACTTGGATCGGGCTTTTTTCGATCCGATGAGCGCCGGGTTAGCGCGTGTCGCCAGGGGAATCGTAGGAGGCGTCGGCAATCTGGACCGGGCTATTCTCGATGCTGCCGTCACGCGGGGAGTTGCCGCAGTCCTTGCCATCCTCCGAACCAGCGCCCGGGTTGATCTGCATCGGGTGGATGCCTCGTTCAATGCTTTTGGTCGGGCTTTGCTTGCGGCTGGCCAGCGTCTGCGAGGTCTACAGACGGGGCGGATCGAAAATTACTTGTTGGGAATCTTCGTTTGGGGCTTAGGTGCCATCATCCTGGCCGTTCTTGCCATGATCCTATCTTGAGGAGGTGTCCATGCCGTTGCTCACACTTATGATCTTTCTTCCTCTTACAGGCGCAATCGCGCTCTATCTTGTACCGGGACCCAGGGCCTGGCGTTGGCTGGCTGTTGTCACAGGGGGTCTGGTTCTGGCCCTCGGCCTGGTCCTGGCCATGCAGTTTGACTGGAGGAGCGGCGCCCTGCAATTCGAAGAGCAGGCAGAGTGGATTCCTTCGCTGGGCGCCAGCTATCATCTGGCAGTTGATGGGCTCTCGCTTCCCCTTGTGCTTCTCTCGGCCTTGCTTACCTTCCTGGTTTTACTCTTCTCTTGGAACCAGGGACAGCGTCCCCGCGCGTTCTTTGCGTTGTTCCTCGTTATGGAGACGGGTCTGTTGGGGGTGTTCAGTACGCTGGATCTATTGCTCTTCTACGTCTTCTTCGAGTTGTCTTTAGTGCCCATGTATTTTATCATTGGAATATGGGGGTATGAACGGCGGATCGAGGCGGCGCTCAAGTTCTTCCTCTATACCCGGGTTGGGAGCCTGGCGATGCTCCTGGCAATGCTAACCCTCTACCTCGGCATGAATCCCCGTACTTTCGATCTGCCGGCCATTGTAGCCGCCCGGCCTTTGGGTACCGGCCTTAGGTCCTCGTGGGTGCTGCTCGGCTTTTTTGTCGGCTTTGCCATCAAACTCCCGGTCATCCCCTTTCACTCCTGGTTACCAGATGCCCATACCGAGGCGCCCACGGCCGGTAGTGTGATCCTCGCGGGGGTACTTCTTAAGCTGGGAGGTTATGGTTTTCTACGTCTAGCCTTGCCGACCGTCCCGGAGGCGTTCAACGCCTGGGCGACGCCGATCGCGGCGCTGGCCGTTATCTCGGCCATTTATGGGGCAGCCGTGGCGATGGCCCAAACGGATCTTAAGCGGCTCGTCGCGTTTTCGAGCGTCAATCACATGGGCTACGTGATGCTCGGTGTGGCTGTAGCCGCAGCATCCTGGGCCAATCCGAGCGACCGTATGGCCGCAGCAAGCGGAGCGACCTACCAACTGGTCGCCCATGGCCTGGTCACCGGGGGGCTCTTCTTTCTGGTGGGGATGCTCGCAGACCGTACCGGTACCCGGGAGATCGCGCGTCTCTCGGGCCTGTGGGCGGTACTACCGCTCTACAGCTCGATCCTTGCTTTTACCCTGTTTGCCTCGCTGGGATTGCCGGCCCTGGCACATTTTGCCGCCGAGGTGCAGATTGTTCTGGGGACCCTGGGGGTCTACCGCTGGGCAGCGGTCGGCATGCTCCTCGGCGTGCTTGTGACCACGGCAATGTTCCTCTGGTTGATCCAGCGCGTTTTACTGGGGAAGCTGCCGGCTGAGTGGGCGAAGCTCCCCAACCTCACCCCGCGCGAGCTCGCCGTAATGCTTCCTCTGATTCTGCTCATCATTTTGCTGGGTATCTTGCCAGGACCTCTGGTGGGCCTCATCGAAACCACCTTACGCAGCGGACCGTTGACGGCTCTGGGGGGGGGAAAATAAACTCATGTCCAGGAGGGAAGGTGGGATGGAACTTTGGGCTATGGGACCGGAGCTAATCCTGGCCGGCTTGACGCTGGTACTCCTCCCGCTCGGCCCATTCTTGCCGCCGATGCGTAAAGAGATCACCACCTGGATGGCGCTGGTCGGGTTAACCGCCGCAGCGTGGAGCAGCGCGCGTATGCTGTCCTGGCCGGCCCTGCCCGTCTTCTCAGGTACTTATGCGGTGGATCCCTTCGCCGTTTACTTCAAACTCTTCGCGATTGCCGCCACTGGATTTGTTCTGTTCGCGACGCACGGCTATTTCCGTGGCCGGCCTCACGCCGGGGAAGTGCCCACGCTCCTCGTCTTGACCTGCCTGGGCATTATCGGACTGTCGGCCAGTCAAGACTTGGCGCTGATCGCTCTTTTCATCCAACTCATCACCGTAGGTTCGTACATCCTCGCCGGCATCGTCAAGGACGATCGTCGGGCCACCGAGGCGGCGCTCAAGCTTTTCTTGTTCGCCGCTGCTGCCGGTGCGGTGATGCTCTACGGTATGAGCTTGCTTTATGGCCTGACAGGGACGTTGCGCTTGCCAGAGTTGGCAACACGACTCCCCGCTATACCACTACAAGTCACTCTGGCTGCGCTGGGGATGCTGCTGGTGGGGTACGGCTTCAAGATCACCCTGGTGCCCTTCCATACCTGGGCACCTGACACCTATCAGGGGGCACCAACCCCCATTGCGGGCTTTCTGTCGGTTGGTCCTAAAGCAGCAGGTCTGGCAGTCTTGCTCCGAACGTTGCTCGTCGCCTTTCCAGATAATCTAGGTAACTGGGCACAAGGGATGGCGGTCCTTGCAGCGTTAACGATGACCGTCGGGAATCTCTTCGCGCTGCGGCAGACGAGCGCGAAGAGGCTCCTGGCCTATTCCTCGATCGCCCAGGCCGGTTACCTTCTGGTAGGTGTGGCAACAGCTACAAGGGATCCGTTGGCTATGCCGGGTCTGCTGTTCTATTTGGCCGTTTATCTCTTCATGAACCTGGGGGCGTTCCTATCGGTCGATAGCATCGAGCGCCGGACAGGTACAGATAACCTGGGTAATTTCACCGGGTTGGGCTGGCGTCTGCCCCTCTCTACCCTCGTGCTCACGATCTGCCTCCTTTCTCTGGCCGGCTTTCCGCCCCTGGGCGGCTTCGTCGGCAAGACGATGCTCTTTGGAGCTGTACTGGGTGCGGGGTGGACTTGGTTAGCGGTCATCATGGGGGCAAACATCGCCCTCTCCCTCTACTACTATGTACGTGTGATAGAGCCTCTTTATTTACATTCCTCCCCGGAACAGGATCTGGGCAGAGAGACTCCGGCGCTCCGCCTGATACTCGTCGTCCTGGCCCTGGGCACGCTCCTGACGGGCCTCTTACCCCAGTTCTGGATCTCCCTGGCAAACTGGGCCACCGTGCTACTTGCGACCAGCACCCTATAATACTCCTCCGCTACGAGGACGTTGCCTGATCTACAGAGGTGATCCTGCGAGATCGCCCGGCAGGTAGTAATACCAATTCTTATTGAAAATAAAGCATAAGGTATAGAATATA
>Ga0073934_10010579_pt1 | contig 11428 bp, 9 predicted proteins | sample LarsenN4metaG_FD_76834 | JGI IMG/M metagenome (GOLD analysis project Ga0073934, IMG submission 76834) | Hot spring sediment bacterial and archeal communities from British Columbia, Canada, to study Microbial Dark Matter (Phase II) - Larsen... ...
CCTCAAAATGCCCGCGTCAGGCTGAGCGAGATGACGTCGCGGTCCTTGAGCGGCTGGCGCGCGCGCGGCCCGACGAAATGGGTGAGCCTCAGGCTCGCCGTCCACACCGCGCGGTAGGTGGCGCGCACGCCCAGTTCCATGTCGCCGGCGCGCGCGTTCTGGCCCTGCAGCACGCTCGAGCGTCCCGCCACGCCAAGGCCGAACCCCATGGGGAACCTGAGATCGAGACCCGGCAGCACCGAGAAATATTGCGGCTCGAACGTCGCGCGCAGCGCCACGGCGGTGCGGTTGCGGCCGGTGTCCAGCGCCGCGGGGTTGCGCGTGACCTTCAGGCGGCGGTTGGCGGCGATCTCGGCGGCCAGCGACGCGCCGTGCCACAGCCGGGTCTCGGGCATCACCGCCACCGCCGAGAGCTGGACATGCAGCGTGCGGCCGACGGCGTAGCGCGCCGCGGCGTTGCCGTCGCCGGCCATGCCGAAGAACAGGATCAGCGGATTGCTCACCAGCGGCATGCGCCGGCGCAACGATACTTCGCCGGCGACGGTGGCGCTGCCGGCATAGCCGCTGGCACTGAGGCCGTAGATCGCGATGCCCTCGGGGTAGGCGAGGTCGTAGCTGCCCACTTCGCCGCTGCGCGGATCGCCGTACAGTGCGTAGCTGATGCGCAAGGAGTTGCCGGGCCCCGGCACGAACACGCCGGGACTGACGCCGTACAGCGCCGCGCCCTCGCGCTCCGGCCGCGCGGCGGCGGACGTCGTCGCCCGGCCCGGGCCCAGGAACGGTCCGAGGCGCAGGTACACCTGCGGTTCCTTGGCGTGATAGCGCAGCACGTAGAGGCCGAGGTCCGCATCGCCGCCGTCGAGGCGCACCGCTGCGCCGTACTGGCCCGAGGCGGGCGCGGCGCGGTCGCGGCCGCGGCGGAAGAACTGGCCGGGTCCGACGATCAGCCGCTCGCCGCCGGCGTCGATGAAATCGGCGGTGCTGAAGTAGCTGCCCGCGCCAGGCAGGCGGGTCTTGCGCCATTCGAACTGGTAGTAGGCCTCGAGCGCCAGTCCCGGCCGCGGCTGCAAGCCCGCCCACGCCTGGGCCACGGGCATGAACACCTCCTTGGCGCGGCTGCCCGGAATGCTCAGTGCCTTGACGGCGTCGATCGGCGTCTGGCCGGCGGCGATGCCGTTATCGGCGAAGAACAGGCTTTCGCCCCATTGCAGGTGGCTGCGGCCGATGCGCAGCGCCGCGGGCACACCGCCGATCTTGCCGCGGCCGTGGACGAACCCGGTCAGCAGCTCGGCCCTGCGGCCGTGCCGGGCGCGTACCCCGGCGGCGAAGCGGTCGGGCCCGCGCGACAGCGTATTCAAGGTCGCGGGCGAATCGTTGCCGGTGCGGCGCAGATAGAGGGTGTCCAGCCAGGCCGCCCCGCTCAGCTCGGCCCCCACCGCATCGAAGTCGAGGTTGAGCTGCGAGACCAGATCGGCGCGGTTGGAAACGAAGCCCGAGCGGAAGTTGCGCTCGCTGTCGTCGGCGTTGGGGTCGGCCAGAGCCGCCGCGTTTACGCCCTCCAGGCGTAGCGCGGCGCTGTAGCGCAGCGTGTTGATCCAGCGCAACGCCGCCTCGTCGGCCAGGGCCGTCGCCGGCCCCGCGCCGTGCGCGGCCGCGACCAGGACGGGCATCCAGAGCAGCCTGCGTCTTGCGGTCATCACGTCTGTGTGCGCCACGGCGTTATGCGGCTGGTTCGCCTGCGGTCCGCACTCTATCATGCCCACACGCCGGGCGGTGCCCCGCGTGCGGGCGATTCTGGCGGCGATTGAGGCGGAAGCATGGCGTCCCGGCTTCGGGCGGTTGTCATCGCGCTGTATGTCGGGCTCTGGCCGGCCGCTCCGCCGGCGCGGGCCGAGGTCGCCGCCACCGAGGCCGCGCGGCTTAAGACCGTGCTCACGCCGCTGGGGGCCGAGCGCGCCGGTAACGCCGCCGGCACCATTCCGCCCTGGCCCAGCGCCGTTCCGCCGCTGCCGCCGTCCTATGTCGCCGGCGCCCCGCGGCCCGATCCGTTCCCGGACGAGGCGCCGCTGTATTCCATCACCGCTGCCACCCTGGCCGCGCATGCCGACCAGCTGCCCGAGGGCGCCAAGGCGCTGTTCGCGCGGTCCTCCGGCTTCCGCATGGATGTCTATCCCACGCACCGTACCGGCGTGGCGCCGGCGTGGGTCTACGACAACGTGTTCCGCAACGCGACACGGGCCAAGGCCGCACCGGAGGGCCTCGCCTACGGCGTCGAGGGCGCGGTCGGCGGCGTGCCGTTTCCGATCCCGCGCAGCGGCCTCGAGGCGGTATGGAACCACCTGCTCGCGTTCTGGGGCCCGGCGCGCGAGACGTACCTGAAAACCTACGTCGTCACGCCGGCGGGTGATGCCGACCTCGTCACCGCCAGCCGCGAAGTGGCCGACTTTCCGTACTACTATCCCGGCGCGACGCCGGATTCGTTCGGGCCCTACTACTTCAAGACGCGCCGCGTGCAGGATGCGCCGCCGGCGAAGTTCGGCGAAGGGTATCTGGCCTGGCAGCCGATCAACACCGCGCGCCACAAGTTCGCCGCGTGGCGCTTCGTGCCGGGCGAGGGGCGGGCGCGGCGCGGCCCGTCGCTGTCGTATGACACGCCCGACCCCGACGCTTCGGGCTTCCAGACGCTCGACGAGTACTACATCTTCTTCGGCGGGCCCGACCGCTACGAGTGGACGCTGCTCGGCAAGCGCGAGATGGTGGTGCCCTACAACAACAACCGCCTGCACGCCCTGCCGCCGGAACGGGTCTTGGGCCCGGCGCACGCCAACCCCGACGCCCTGCGCTACGAGCTGCACCGCGTCTGGGTGGTCGAAGGCCGGCTTGCGCCGGGCAAGCGCCACATCGCGCCGCGGCGGCGGCTTTATCTCGACGAAGACACCTGGCTGGCGGTCTACAGCGACAGCTGGGACGAGGACGGGCGGCTGTGGAAATTCGGTCACGCCGGCATGTATCTCGTGGCCGATCTGCCGGCGGTCATTCTCGGCACGCAGTTTGTGTACGACCTAGTGCTGGGCGGCTACGTGCAAAGCTTCGCCTTCGGCGCCGACGGCCCGCACTACAAGGTCACTGCGCCGCATCCCGACACGGCCTTCACGCCGCAGACGCTGGCCACCCAGCCGATGCGCTGAACCGCCGGGTCAGGCGGTCAGGCCGGCGTAGGCCAGGCTCGCCAGCCGCAGCATCTCGCCCGCCGACATCTCGCCCAGCATCACCAGGCCGACCACGTCGTCCTGCCAGACGCACAGCCGCAGTGCGCCGCGCTTGAGCATGTCGAAGCGCACCTCGCCCAGCGACCGGCGCGCATAGATGACGAAGCGGCGCTGCGCGTCGTTGCGGTAATCCAGAGCCACGGCGCGGCCGTCGGCGGCGAGCACGGTGACGGCCGTCAGCCGATAGCCCAGCCGCGTCAGGTCGGGGGCCCGGGCATCCACGCCCAGCACGTCCGCCACAGTGCGATCGGCCACCGCCAGCGGTGCGCCGGTGGCGGCGGGTGCGGTAGCCTCAAGCGCCGCCAGGGCGGCCTCGACGATGGCGTCGGGATCGGCGGGGCGGAGGTAACGATACCCGGCCAGCCCCACCGCCACGGCGCCGACGCCCGCGGCGGTGGCCAGCAGCGCGCGGCGCGGCAGGGCGGGCGCCGGCGTGCCGGCCCACGTTTCCAGGCGCTGCGTCCACGCCCGCGGCAGCGGACGGTCGATCAAGGGGCCGTAGACGCGGCCGATGCGGTCTTTGTCGGCGCGGAACAGCGTGATGCGTCGCGCCAGAATCTCGTCGGCCGCGGCCGCGGCGGCCACGGCGGCGGCGCGCGCCTCATCCAACTCGCCGTCGATGAAGGCGTGCAGCTCTTCGTCGGGGATGCGGCGGGCCGCGCTCATGGGGCGTCGTCCCCCGCGGCTGGCGGCCGGCCTGCGCTGCCGCCGTCCAGGGCGTGACGCAGGCGCTCGCGCGCCCGGGCCAGCCGCGACATCACCGTGCCCATGGGAATCCCCAGCTCGGCGGCGATCTCGCGGTAGTTCAGCCCTTCCAGTCCCGCCAGCAGCAGGATCTGCCGGTGCTCGACGCTGAGCGTGCCGAGTGCCCGCGCGAGGTCGAGGCCCGCGGCCGGGTCGGGCGCCGGGCCGGCCAGCGCCCCGTGATCGTCCGCCGTGCCGGCGTCGATAGTGATGCCCTGACGGCCGCGGCGGCGCACGTCGTCGATGTAGAGATTGTGCAAGATCGACCTCAACCACCCGCCGATGCGGTTCATGTCCTGTAGCCTGTCCGCCTGGGCCAGGGCGCGCTCGAGGCAGTCCTGGACCAGATCGTCGGCCGCGGCCGTCGTGCCCGCCAGCGCCGTGGCATAGCGGCGCAGCGCCGGAAGCTGGGCGGTCAGCGCCGCCACGAACTCTACCTTGTCGCGCGCCTTCACGAACGGTCCCCGGCCGGTACGCTCTTGCGTGTCAGGCTTGCGCCATCATCCGCCGGGCGGCGGGGGGCGGTCAAACGCCGCTGGCCTTGCCCGTCAAGACGCCGTCCCGGTGCGATTTATTCCCGGGCGCCGCCGCGTCGGGAAAATTTTCGCAACTTCGCGCGGAATAACCGGCTTCGCATCGGCGTCCATCGGGGAACGGCGCCTTTGCGGAGGTCCGGTTCGGGCGTATGCTCGCAACCAAAACACCCCCGGCGCGTTCCTGGTCCAACAGGCGGAGAGCCCAGATGCGCACAACCCTTCGCGTCATGACCTCGGTGGCGGCCCTGGCCGGCCTGACCGCGACCGCCGCCGGCGACGACATTCCGACCATCAAGATCCCCGATGCGTATCTCACCGGCATCGCGCCGGCGGGTCTTGGCCTTGCGCCGCCTAGCGCCGCGGCGGCGGCCGAACGCGCCGCGCGCGCCGAGAAGGCGCAGTCGGCCGAGAAGGCCGCGGCCATCAACGGCACGCTCTACGCCGTGGTGGCGCCGACCTTCAACAATCCGGCCGGCACGCTGTCGTACATCCGCCTGTTCAACGGCGCGGCGGGGCCCAGCAACTTCAGCATCACCATCGTCGGCTCGCCCTCGGGCAACACTTACGGCACCGCCAACATTCAGGTCGCCCGCAGCGCTTCGCCGCAGTACACGCTGACGCAGATCCTACAGAACGCCAATGCCGGCCCCCTGGCCGGCGGCGACACCAGCTACTCGCTCTATATCCAGAACCCCGACCCCATGTCGGGCTACCAGCACGTCACCTACAACGCGGTCAACGGCTTCTTCGAGAACGTCAGCGTCTGCTCGAAGCTGTTGAACCAGGCCCTTGCCGAGAACACGTCCAGCGCGGTCCTGACCAACGTCCATACCACCCGCATCGCGGCCTATCCCAGCCAGGTGGAGCTGCACAACTACTGGAACGCCCCGGTGACCTACCGCGTGACGGTTCTTGACGCCGCCACCGGCGAGGTCAAGGGTGCAGTCAACGTGCAGACGGCGGCCAACGCCTCGTACACCATGCCCATGAGCTTCTTCCAGAATGCCGTGGGCTGGACGCCGACCGAGAATCAGTTCCACGCCAACCTGGTGGTCACCGATCCGTCGGGCGGCCCACCTTACAATCTCCTCGGCCAGTCGATCGTCAACCAGCAGCTCTCGGCCACCATCAATATGTCGACGGTGTGCGCGGTCAACACCTCGGCCGGCTCGTACTCGGGCGGGCCGGGCCTCAACGGCTACTGAGCGGCGCTCCCTCCGGGCCACATGCGTTTGAGCAGGCCGTCGCGCACAACGTAGTGATGGTACAGCGCGGCGGCCGCATGCAGCCCCACCAGGACATAAAGCACGTATTGCCCGTTGGTGTGCAGCGTTTCGGCCTGGTTGGCGAGCGTGCGGCTGAGCGGCACCAGATCGGGCATCTTGAACAGGCCGAACACCACGGTGTCGCGCCCGCGCGCCGCCACCGAGACGTAGCCCGTGACCGGCAGGCCGAGCATCAGGACGTAGAGCAGCCCGTGGGTCGCGCCCGCCGCCCGGCGCTGCCACGGCGGCGTGCTCGGCGGCAAGGGCGGGGCAGAGTGCGTCAGCCGCCAGGCCAGCCGCAGCGTCATCAGCGCCAGCACCGTCAGCCCGACCGACTTGTGCGTGGCCAGCACCAGGGTCTTGGTGTCGCCAAGCTCCAGGGTGTCCAGATACAGCGCCAGCGCCACGGCCGTCAGGGCCCCGAGCGCCACCGCCCAATGCAGGACGATCGCCGGCAGGCCGTAACGGGGCGAAGCGGACGACATGGGCGGACGCGGTCCTGCGGCAGCGGGATGGGCCGGCCAGCATGCCACGGTTCGCGCCGGCTCCAAGCGGGGAAATTTTCGCGCGTTTCGGGAATAATTCCCGCCCGATGGCGTCCAAGGGCGGTAATGTGCGGTAATATATCATGCGCGGCCGATTAAGCTTGGGGTTAGGATACGCCGCACCAGAGCGAAGCCGGTTCAGCATGTCCCGTCATCGGTTACTGCCTGCGGCGATGATCTCGGCGGTGCTCGCCGCGCTGGGCGCCGCCTCGTCTGCCGCTGCCGTCGACTGGGCCCGGGTGCCCGCCAAGGACGTCACCCTGTTCTATCCCGGCCAGTTGTCGTGGGAGATGCTGCTGACGCAGTCCGAGCACAGTGGCGCCGACAAGTTCCGCGAGGGCAAGGACTGCCGCCAGTGTCACGAGGGCGAGGAGGCCGCCTCGGGCAAGCTGCTGGTGGCCGACAAGAGCAGCGAGCGCGAGCCCATCGCCGGCAAGCCCGGCGCGATCAAGGCCGCGGTCAGGGTCGCGCGCGACGCCGAAAGCTTGCACGTGCGTCTCGACTTCGCGCCGGGCGATCAGCCCAACGCCGGCCAAGAGCCCGCGCACCCGGCCATGGTGGCGATGATGCTCGACGACGGCACGGTGGCCGAGTTCGCGCGCGGCGGCTGCTACGCCGCTTGCCACGACGATATGATCCGCATGCCCAGCGCCGCGGGCCGCGAGATCACCAAGTACCTGGGGCGCTCGCGCCTCAAGATGACGCGCGCGGGCGGCGACGCGCTCAAGCCCACCGACCAGCTCGACAAGCTGCGCGGCGACGGCGCGTTTCTCGAATACTGGCAGGCGCGGCTGGTCGACGGCGGCCCGCCGGTCGTGGTCGACGGCACGGTGCTCGACAGGCGCCAGGCGCATCCCGCGCCGCTGGTCAGCGCAACGGCGGCGCGCACCGACGGCGCCTGGTCGGTAGTGCTGAGCCGCAGGCTCGCGGGCGGTGCGGGCTACAAGACCCTCGCGCCGGGCAGGACCTATACCGTGGGCTTCGCCATCCACGCCGGCCACACCGCGCACCGCTTCCACTACGTGTCGCTGGAAAAGACCCTCGCGCTCGACCGCGGGCCGGCGGACTTCGTCGCCGCGATGCCGGAATGAAGGCCGCGGTCGGCGTCGTCCTTGCGCTGCTGCTTGCCGCGGCCGGGGCCGCCGCCCAGGAGGGCGCGCGCTCCCTCGGCAGCCCGGCCGAGGTCAAGGCCTGCCTCAATTGCCACGACGAGCCGGCAGTGACCGATATTCTTCACACCGCCCACGGGGTGAAGGGCGATCCGCGCACCGCCACCGCCGACGCGGGCTGCCAATCCTGCCACGGCGACAGCGAGGCGCACATGGCCAGGCCGGCCGACGGGGCGGTCCGGCCGCCGCCCGAGATCAACTTCTCCGGGCCCAATGTCTCGCCGGTGGAAGTGCGCACGCGGGTCTGTCTCGATTGCCACGAGGGCGGCGCGCGGATGCATTGGCCCGGCAGCCAACACGCCGCGGCAGACGTGACCTGCACCAACTGCCACGCCTCGCATCCGCGCCAGGACCCGATCCTGTCCACCCTCGACCAGGCTCCGGTCTGCTTTACCTGCCATGCCGAGCAGCGCGCGGCGGTGCTGAAGCCCTCGCACCACCCAGTGGTCGACGGGCAGATGACCTGCGCGGACTGCCATAATCCGCACGGCTCGGTCGCGCCGTTCCTGCTGGCGGCGGCCACCGTCAACGACACCTGCTATGGCTGCCACGACGAGAAGCGCGGCCCCATGCTGTGGGAGCATCCGCCGGTGCAGGAGGACTGCTCGCTGTGCCACACGCCGCACGGCTCGATCCAGGCCAGCCTGCTGCGCCAGCGTCCGCCCTACCTGTGCCAGAACTGCCACGACTCTACCCTGCACAACAGCCAGCCCTTCAGCGGCGCCAGCATCCCGGGCGGCGCCGCGCCCTCGCGCATGGCGGTGCTGCGCGCCTGCCTTAACTGCCACAGCCAGGTGCACGGCTCCAACCATCCCTCGGGCATTCGCTTTGCGCGGTGAGGGGCCGATGACGCGCGTCGCCACATCGTTCGGCATGGTCCTCGTCGCCAGCATCGGTCTCGGCGGCATGGCGCGGGCGCAGGACAATTTCGATCTCGGTACACTCGCGCCAGCCAAGAAGCCGCTGCCGACCTTCCTCAACGCCGTCGAAGTCGGCGGCGGCCTCCAGAGCCGGTCCAGCTATCACTTCCGCCGCTACGGCGGCCCGGCGGACCGGGGCTTGTTCCCGCTGCTCGGCGTCTCGCTCAACGGCCGCGACCCGTGGGACTCGGGCGGCACCAAGTTCTGGTCGCTTGATGCCGCGTTGATCGGCGAGGACATGCGCCGGCTGCTGGCACGCTACGGCGAGCAGGGCCGCTGGCAGGTCGGCGGCTTCTACACCGGCTTCACCCGGCACTTCACCGAGAGCGCGCGCACGCCCTTCGACGGCGCGGGCACCGCCGCCCTGACCCTGCCGGCCAATTGGGTCAGCGGCAATTCCTCGGCGCGCTTCACGACGCTCGAACAGAACCTCAAGCCGCTCAAGCTCAAGACCCAGTGGCAGACGTTCGGCGGCGAACTGGTGCTCGCGCCCGAAGACACCGGCTACGAGCTGCGCTTGCGTTTCGAGCGCCGCCTGCGCGACGGCCTGCGCGCCGACAGCACCGCCTTCGGGCACGAAGCCAACTTCCCGGTCGGCGTGTTCTTCCCGCAGCCGGTCGATTATCTCTCGCACCGCATCACCAGCGCGCTCAGCTACGCCGATCCGCGCTGGCAGTGGTCGGCCAGCTACGACCTCTCGACCTTCAACAACGCTATCACGTCCGTCACGCTGCCCAATCCCTATTCGCGCTCTCTCGGCCTGGTCTGGCCGGCGGGCGCCTTCGCCGGCTATCCCTTCGCCTTCGGGCAATACGGTCTGCCACCCGACAATACCGCGCACCAGTTCGCCCTGGTCGGCGGCTACAATTTCTCGCCGGTCACGCGCCTGTCCGCGCGGCTGTCCTACGCCATCCACAAGCAGAACGAAGCGTTCCTGCCTTATACCGTCAATCCGCGCCTGCGGGTGGTCGAGCCGGTGCCGCGCCGCTCGCTTGACGGCGACATCCGCAAGACGTTTCTCAGTTTATCGCTGACCTCCCGTTCCGGGCGGGGCGTCGACGTGGCGGCCAGCTACAGCTTCGACGAGCGCGACAACCGCACGCCGATCGCCCTGTACAACTACATTCCCAACGACGTGCAGGACCAGGTTCAGCCGTTCATCCCCGGCGTCAGCCGCTACATCCGCTACAACCTACCGCGCAGCTGGATCGTGCACCGCGGCCGGGTCGAGGTCGGCTACCGCCCGTCGCCGACCGTGCGCCTCAGCCTCGCCTATACCGGCGATGCCAAGGCGCGCAGCTACCAGCAGGTTGCGCACAGCGAAGAGCACGCCGTGCGGGTCAAGGCGCTGGCCGGCTTCGCCGCCGGCTCGGCCTGGGTGTCCTACGCCTACATCGACCGCGGCGGCTCGGAGTATCGTGACGATGCCTCGTGGAACGCCAGCCACACCGCCAACTACCTCAACGCCTCGCCGCTCAACCAGTCGATCGAGCACCCGCTGCTGCGCACCTACAACCTGGCCGACCGCCGCCGGCGCGAGGCCAAGGCCGGCCTGACGGCCGACGTCGGGGGCGGCATCACCCTCAACGGCGCGGCCGGCGCCGCGCGTGATACCTATCCGCGCTCGACCTACGGCCGCCAGAAGGCCCGTGCGCTTTTGCTCGACGCTGACGTGTCCTACGCGCTGGGCAAGATGGTCTCGGCCACTGCCTTCTACAGCCGTGAGCAATTCCGGTTCGATCAGGCGGGCTACTACGTCGCCACCCCTAACCTGTTCAACCCCAACCAGGTCTGGACCGCCGAAAGTGAGGACACGGTGCACACCTTCGGCGCGCGGATCGACTGGCGCGCGCTATCCGACCGCCTGAAGCTGAGCGCGGCCTACGACCATGCCCAAGGCCGGTCCGAAATCGACGTCCGGGCGACGCCGTTCACGCCGCTGGCCGCCGTGGCGCCGCTGCCTGACGGGCGCGAGCTGACGCATCGGCTCGAGCTGCGCGCCGCATACGCCCTGCGTCCCGAGACGACGCTCAAGGTGGGATATGTCGTCGAGCGCCACACCAGCCGCGACTGGCAGTACGACAACGTCGGGCTGGCGCCGGTGGCGCAGATTCTGGGCTCGGGCATCGTGCCGCCGCGCTATACTGTCCACGTCGGCTCGCTGTCCGTGCTGTACCAGTTCTGACGCCGGGGCGGGCCCGAGAAACGCCATGCTGCCGTCCGCGCTGAGTTTCGAGCATCTGGCACTCAACCGCACCACCTTCGGCGCGCGCGATACCGACGTCGCCTACGTCAGGAAGGTCGGGTGGGCCGCCTGGGTCGAGGAGCAGCTGCACCCGCCCGCCGGCGACGACGCGCCACTGGCCGCGCATTTGCGCGGCCAGACCATGCGCATCATCTACAACGGCCAGCCGCCGACCAAGGGCATCGTCGGCTGGCCCGATGTCAATCAGCAGCGCCCGCTCAACTACCTGACGGCTGACATCACAGCGCTGTGGAACCTGGCGGTCAACGTCGAGTATTCGGTCGCCGCCAACGAGCTGATGCGCATCCAGCAGGAGCTGTGCGCCGCTACCTGGATCCGCAACACCCATTCGGCGTTCCAACTGCGCGAGGTCATGGTCGATTTCTGGAACAACCACTTCAATGTCGGACGGCAGGCCGACATCTTCGCCTCGGCCGCCCTGCCGGTGTACGACGCCCAGGTGATCCGCCCGCGCGCTTTCGGCAATTTCCGCGACCTGCTGGGCGCGACGGCCACCAGTGCGTCGATGCTGCGCTATCTCAACAACGCCGACAGCACGGCGGCCAAACCCAACGAGAACTACGCCCGCGAGATTCTCGAGTTGCACACCCTAGGGCGCGGCGCCTATCGCGGCGTCGCGCCGGCCGACGCGGGGGCGTTCTATCCCCTGCGCAAGGGTATCATCGCCGACGGCTTCGACGACCAGGACATCGTCGAGGCCAGCCGCGCGCTCTC
>Ga0073934_10010580_pt1 | contig 11427 bp, 10 predicted proteins | sample LarsenN4metaG_FD_76834 | JGI IMG/M metagenome (GOLD analysis project Ga0073934, IMG submission 76834) | Hot spring sediment bacterial and archeal communities from British Columbia, Canada, to study Microbial Dark Matter (Phase II) - Larsen... ...
CCGGGCCGGTACCCGAAGCTACTCTTCAAAAAGTCTCCTTCAAAGATCGCTTCCAGTATCTTAGACACCGCTAGTTGCACCAACTTATCTTCGATGGCCAGGATTCCTAACGGCCTCATGCGGCCGTCCCCTTTGGGTATGTACTGCCGTCTGACGAGTTTGGCCCGGTAGCTCTTCCTCTTGAGCCGCTCTACGAGGTCCGCTAGGTTCCCTTCCAGGTTCCTCTCGTACTCTCGCGCACTGACTTTGTCCACTCCATAGGCTGCATTCTTGTTGATTTCTTTCCAGCATTCTTTAAGAAATTCCTCGTTGAGCATCTCATAGAGATTGCCGAACCGGTACTCCTTTTGGTTTGTTGCTTTCTCTGCTATTCCCCGCAGTGAGGTTTGCATAGTTGGTCCGATCCTCCTGTCCGGTCTATGTTTCCTTTACGAGCTTCGTATCCCTGTACACCCCTTCCCCCTGTGGACGGCTCTCCCGTCCTCCGAGTACTATGAGTGTATCTGACTCCCTATATCCCTTCGGTCTCCCTCCTTTTGGTCGGTCAGACCTACCTGTTTTTAAGTTCCCCCTTGTCGTTTAGGCTCCAACATAATTCCGTCTCCAGGTTTCCCCTTCGTGTCTCACTAGCTGTATGCCTTGCTTCAAGGTTTCCCTTAATCAGGAGTTTATAGGGAACCTCCCAAGTTCTTGGGTACTTCTCTACACTCATACCATGCTCTAAGGTGGACCCCGGCGGACCCTCGGAAACCTCACCAGAACGGTCTCTCTGTTTTGACTTCTGTGTCGTTAACCACATCGTCATCCGCATTATTGCTGCTTACGGGGCTGTATCAAGCTTGGGGGAGTGCGGTCTCCCTTACGGTCTGCGTATTTCCCTGTGTACGCTTCAAACGTTCCGTTCGACGTTTTGACCCAAACCTTCCTTGGCGAATTCGACCCCGTCCTCGGAGTTCTCCCATTGTCCTTTAAGCATCTGGGTTTAGGATGCCCACCTCCAGTTTGGACGTCTCCTCACGTCTGCAACACTCGGTACGGGTGGTTGGTTAGACTTTACCCGGCAAGGACTTGCACCTTGCAAGAAGCACCAAGCTTCGCTTGGCGCACTAACGGCTAGCGTCAGCCGCGGGGAGGGGGCAACTGGGACTTCCACTCCAACCCGCTGCCTAAGCCGGAGTGTCACCACTCCGACTCGGCTACAAAACCGGACGTGACAGTTTACCGTCATCCGGCTCCTCAGCCACTTGGCGTTTGTCATACGTACCCTTTCAGCCAGTATCTCTGGCTGTTTTTGCATCGTGACAATGTCGGTGTAACAATTGTAGGTTGTAGATCGCATCATTCCCTCCAAGTCTTTTGGGAACAAGGTGATCTATTTCCATTTTATCTCCATCCAGAAAGTACAATCCGCATTCCCAACACTTCCCTTTTTGTTTCTTCAAGAGTTTGGCTACTCGCTCTGACACTTCTGGATGGCGCCCCATTCGTTTGCTCCAATATATCCAGTCTCCGTCATAGGGACTACGCCTACCCTGTATTTTTATATGTCTCCGGATTCGTGTTTGGTTGTGACGATAGAGTTGGTTTCCATCATTAGGAGGTTGGAAGATCCATCCTTTCCCTTCATCGACTCTCCAGTATTTGTTTATAATCCAGTGTTTGTTCTTGTTCGGATGACGGTAGACTGCCCATCTCTGCAGCATCCCGTAGACTATGTTGTCAACTCTCCGAAAGACCTTGGCGCTGACTACGTGGGCATAGTAATGGCTCCAACCCATTATCTTTGGATTCAGTGCCTCAATGAGTTCTTTTTGTTCGGCTTGTTTATGAGTGTTAATGGTCTCGTGGAGTTTTTCAACATGTCTTTGGATGGCTGCTTTGCTGGGTTTGATGTGGGTTTTGAAACCCTGTAAACACCCCCGACTGTCTTTCCCAGATTTGGTTTTCCCAACACAATATTGTCGGATGTGAAAACCTAGGAAGTCGAAACCGGGTTTACCCTCCACGACTTCTAAGGTATGGGTAATTCGGGTCTTACTTGGTTTCAATTCTAATCCCGTTTCTTTCAACCATGCGGAGGCTATTTCCTGGCATTGTTGGACGATGTTTTGATCTTCGTGCAGGACCACGAAGTCGTCGGCATAGCGAATTATTTGGGGAGGATTAAATCCTCGCCTACTTCTCCGAGAGAAGTTCTCCTTAATAACTCTTTCTAGGCCGTGAAGTGCTATATTGGCTAATAACGGCGAAATAGGTCCCCCTTGCATGGCCCCTTCCTCAGTAGGGAACAACTGGCCGTTATCCATTACACCCGCTTTCAACCATCTCTTCAGTTGGCTTTTTTAAGCTAGGGCTAGTGTGGATCTTTTGCAGTAAGGCTGAGTGATTGATCCGATCGAAGCATTTTGCAATATCGGCATCTAACACATATTTGGCTTTTTGGCCAATGGCCTTGAAAATGGCTTCTATCGTATCCTGACTGGATCTACCGGGTCGAAATCCATAGCTGTTCGGTTCAAAGTGGGCTTCCCATTCCGGTTCTAGTGCCAATTGGACTAAGCTTTGGAGGGCTCGGTCGTATAGAGTGGGAATTCCCAACGGCCTCTTTTCCTCAGTTCCAGGTTTAGGTATCCAGACCCGGCGCACGGGCTTGGTTTTTTGACCAAGGGTTAGGTTATTGGATAGAATCAGGCGTTGGGTTTCACTCAGGGATTTGACTCCATCAACCCCTGCTGTTTTTTTGCCTTGATTATCTTGAGTAACTTTTCTCACGGCCAGGAGTTTAGCTGATTGGGATTTCATCAATAATCTTTGGAGTTTGCGAACAGTTCTGACATCCCCACGACTGGAGGCTCGGTAGATGCGTTTTTGAAGCTTAAACACCTTTCGCTGGATTCTCTTCCAAGGAATGGTGTCCCATCTATCCATCGGGGTTTTATTACCCGTGTTCATAGCATTTAGACTTCTATTCATACCTCTACCTTCCAAGTGACCGTGTCTCTGTCTGCCTATCCCATGGCTTTCCCATGGGCTTTTGCTTTTGAGACAATCCCTTTCCTCATCCGCTTCTGGTTGACACCTACTCTGGGGATCTGTAAGGGTATTCGGTTATCCCAGAGAGCTGATGAGGAGTTACTCCGTTCCGAGGTTCCGTTTGGCGTTACGTTTAGGGTCTCACTGTTCGCCGGGATACTTTCGGGATGCATCCTGGATCCAGGGAAGAATTGTCCAGCTTTTCTCCATGTCCGTTTTGGACCAAGCCGATAACCCACGTAGGCTTGTGGCGCGTGACGACGATTCAGACGTGAGTTCATTTTCTTACCCCTGCGTAACTCTGCTGGATGGGATTCGTTGGTGGGTTCAACGTGACCACCTTTCATTCCCGCTTCATGGTGTTGAGGATCAGTCTCGACCATGGGGAATGTGCATCACCCCTGCATCTGGGGGAGAGGAATGACACCTCTACGGAATCTCAGTTATCAAAGATCTTTTCAATCTAAGTCCCTTATCCTTAGGCGGGTTACGCCATTTCGAGGGAACGGATCGCAGCTTCCCCCCGCGCCCCCTTCCCGTCAGCTTCAGCACCTCCAGAGCCGTTACACGGCACTGCATTCAAGATGAAACTTGACAGCATCCTCCCTCCTTGGTAGATACGATTTAATCTAGTTTCTATTCTTTCCTTTTAATCCAATTAATCCAATATCTTAACCAAGGAGGGAAGTCATGAAAAAATCTAACAAAAATTCTAACCATCCCAAAACCAAAGTCCACCAAAAACCTTCTCACCCCAAAGTAACCCTGGCTCAAAAACTAGAAATGCTAAACCCTAATACGGCTGGCATCGATATCGCGTCCGGAGAACACTGGATCTGTGTGCCAGAAGATCGAGCAGACCCTAACATCCGTTGCTTTGGAGCCTTTACTCAGAACCTCTATGCCCTTGCTAAATGGTTAAAAGCTTGTGGAGTTACCTCCGTAGCCATGGAATCTACGGGCGTTTACTGGATTCCCCTCTTCCAGGTTCTCGAAGATAGAGGTTTCCAGGTTTGTCTTGTAAACCCTAAGGTATTGAAAAACGTCTCCGGTCGCCCTAAAACCGATCGTCTGGATTGTCAATGGATTCAGCGCTTGCATTCCTACGGGCTTCTAGCTGCTTCGTTTCGTCCTGACCCTCAGATCTGTCAACTCCGCTCTCTACTTCGCCATCGAGGTAATCTGATTCGTCAAGCTGCTAGACATACTCTGCATATGCAGAAAGCTCTTCGGCTGATGAACCTCCTTCTCGATAAGGTTATCGAAGAGATTACCGGGGTGACCGGTATGAAGATCCTTCAAGCCATCCTAGATGGCGAACATAACCCGAAAAAGTTAGCCAGTTACCGAAATTATCGCGTCAAATCCTCCGAACAACAAATCGCCAAAGCTCTTCAAGGGGACTATCGACCCGAACATCTGTTGGTTCTCAGACAAGCCTTTGAGGCTTATCAGTTCGCCAAACAACAAATCTATCAATTGGATCAGACCGTGGAAAAGCTGCTTCAGAAATTCCATCAAGCTACCCCGCCTCCTCAAGCTCCTTTGCCCCCTTCTACCAGCCATTCTAAGAAACCCCGTCGCAACGAAACCTCCTTCGATGCCCGTCTCTACCTCTATAACATCCTGGGCGTAGATGTAACTCAAATACCCGGGTTTCAGTCCTTGACAGGGCTTATCATCTTTTCAGAAATAGGCCGAGATATGTCCAAATGGAACACCGACAAACATTTTACTTCTTGGTTGGGTCTCTCACCCAATAAAAAAATCAGCGGGGGCAAAGAACTGGCTAATCAAACCAAAAAAGTTCAAAGCCGGGTAGCTCGTGCGCTCCGACAAGCTGCAGTAGCCGCGGCTAAAAGCAAATCTTACATCGGGGCCTTTTACCGTCGCCTCGCCGCTCGACTGGGTCCTCATAAAGCCATTACGGCAACGGCTCGCAAGCTGGCCGTTATCTACTACCATATGGTTAAAGAAGGGAAAACTTATCGCGAGTTAGGGGAAGATTATTATCTCAAGCATCACCAAGCCCGACAACTCAACAAACTCAAAAAGCAGGCTCAACTTCTTGGTTTTGACTTGGTGGCTAAACCTTCCTAACAAAAAGAACCATTCAACACGAGAAAAAATAACGACTTTTTCCTTTATGTCGATTCGCCCTGTATATCAAGACCGGCGTTCGCAGTGGTGGCTTTGTCCCTGGGCTTCAGCATGGTTTCTTGTGCTCATGGTGTGTTCACTGGTGAGACCTTTTGGGTCATCCCGTATAGGAGATTATATTTTTAAATGCACGAGTATGTGGGGCGTTTCGCTCGTTTTATCATGATTTAATTCGATAAAGCTTTTATAATACTCTACCCAGGAATTTCCTCACTTAGTGCCCACCTTTTCAAAGCAGGTCATGGGGCCAACACTTTGGGTTTGCCTTATCGTTGATATAACCTAACCTTAAATATTATAATAGCTTATCTCCTAAAGAAAGCTAATTTCAGCAAAAATTGCCACCTAAATACCGTACCCCTCCCCACCAGCAGTTTCATAGGAGGAGGAGCCTCAGTTAGGCAAGCCCCTCACCTCTCTTCGCTGGCGCAAGGACCCTACTCTTTCAATCACTCCCCCAATCCGGCCTACTCCAGCTTTGCAATGTCTCCCTGTTTGAGCCTAGGATACTATTACCACGTATCTCAAAATTTCTGGATCATCTCAGAGTAACATTTTGCAAAAATCCTCCTGGAACCTCTCATCACAATAACCCTTCCACCGCTATCTGGCTGACTCTATCCTTCCAATCCCGCTCCCCCACCTCCCGAACCACGACGTTCCCCGCCCGGTCAATGAGATAGCTCGTGGGTAAGCCAACGACCCTATAGGCCCGTGCCGTCGACCAGGATGGGTCCATTACGACGCGAAATGTCACCGTCACCTCCTTCATGAACGCCTCCACACCCCCGATGGAAAGCACATCTAAATTGACGGCTAAAACCTCCAATCCCCGGTCCTTATAGTGCTGATACAGCTCTTCGATGGTCGGCATTTCCGTCCGGCACGGGATGCACCACGTGGCCCAGAAGTTGAGGAGGACCACCTTGCCCCGGAGATCAGAGAGACGAATGGATTCTCCCGACAGCGTGGGCAAGGTGAAGTCAGGAGCCTGGAAGATCACCGGACGTGGGGGTGGGCGGTCCCCAGCCTTCTCGATGGCTACAATCACCCATTCAGGGCCGCGGGCCTGGAGGGAAAACCGCACCGTATCGCCTACCTGGACTCCTCGGAGCAACTCGACCTGCTGCGCTGGAAAGGCCATCTGCATGGCAGGCATGAGGCCTTGGATTGGGCCATGGTTCAGAGTCACCATGCCCTTTGCCTCGTCCACCACTACCACTTTGCCCTCTGCCTCGAAGTGGGTTTGGGCGTGCAAAGGGGCAATGGCCAGACACAGATTGAAGAGGAGGGCGGTCGATAGTAGCCACAGGCTCCAAGGCTGCAACTTGATGTTCAGGGTTACCTCCCTTAAAAGAAGAAACGCTGGGAGGAATATTTTGAACCAAGATCTCATCTTGACTTATCTCCTTTCCTCTCCGCCGACTTTGTTGCTGAGGTCCTTGCTATCCGGCGTTAGCAGGGACACGCTCCACCACTATAAGCCTTCCTTAAAATGGAAAGAGGAACTTACTCAAGCCTCCGGTAGTGCAGCTGGACCAGCTCCTGCGGGGTCTTGTCGGTCTTGATGGCGCCCGACTCGATCCGCGTCTTGAACGCCTGCCCCAGCGCCTGCGCGACGTCGAGCTGGCTGTCGAAGCCGAGGCTTTGCACCGCTTTGACCGAGGGCTCGACGGGGACCGCCGCCCCATAGTAGCCCGCGGCCTGCGCGGCGAGCACCGCCTGCCGCGGGTTCTGGCCAGCCCACTCCCGCGCGCGCCTGAACGCCCGGGCGATCTTGGCGGCGGTCTCGGGGTCATTGTCGATTATCGCCCGCTTGATCACCGTCAGGCAGCAATATTCGTTGTTGTACGTGGTCTCGTTCTGGGTGACAAGCCGCCGGGCGAGCTGCTTGTCTTCCAGGAGCAAGGCCCGGGGCTCGGCCGTGGCGACCGCGGCGAACTTCCCTGTCTTGAAGCCCTCTGCCACATAGTCATTCAGAGTGGGGAGCGCCTCCCATGGGATGGTTACCAGGGTCACCTCTTTTGGGGCCTCGAGCCCGGGTGCCTTCAGCCAGTGGTGCAGCCACATGTGGCCGTGCAGCAAGAACGGTTCAACGGCATGTGGGAGGATTCCGATCGCTTTCCCCTTGAGGTCCGCGACGGACTGGATCGGGGAGTCAGGCGGGACCAGGACCGACCAGCAGCCGAAGTGGTTGCCGTCCACGATGTAGTAGTCGACCTTCCCGGCCGCCATGAGGTGGAGCTGGTCCGTGTCGAAGTAGCCGAAGTCGGCCTCGGTGAGTCCCGTGTCGGTCTTCACCCAGAGCCGGTGGGGTCTGTCCTGTGCGATGGCGGTGCGGGTGTCGAGCGCAGCGATGCCCTGGACCCGCAGGCCTTCCTCGGCAAAGAAGCCCTTCACGAGGGCCGCATATTGACCGAGGTGTCAGGTCAGCCCTGGGTCGTAGCCCATGATAAATGTCTTCTGGTCCGCAGCGCTGGCGAGCACCGCCCAGCTTAAACTTTGTGCTGCAAGCGCGGTCATGATACCTACGGTCGCTATTTTTGATAAAAGACGTTTCATCGGAACCTCCTTTGCTCGATGAGGTCGGGTAAGCTAGGACTGTTACCAGCCCTAGCTCCCCTAAGAACTGCTCGTGAAGTAGAGTAGGCGGCCAGCGAGTTACCTTATATAGGCACTTTTCCAACCGCCCCTCTCCGAACTGATCGTGACCGATTTCCGTATCAATCAGCTCTCCAGTGATTCATTTCTTGATTCCAGGACCTGCGTAACGTCCATAGTGAATCTGATTATGACAGTTCTGACAAACTACTAAAGATTTACGCTTTCGACTAGCCATCCGACTCATCCATTTCGGTCGTTCATTCCGCCCTCTCCGTTCTAGATCAGCTAACTTTCGGAGGTGGTGCACTTCGACTTTTTCAGTATTTCCACATAATTCGCATCTTTGAGCTAATAAGCGTTCTATTAGCTCACTGCGCGGACTCCAGATAGGTCGGGTTAATTCATCGTGAATAGTTACCCATCGGTTCTTACGTAGAGGTACCCCTCCAAAATGGGCTTTAAGGGGCGCTTTATCAGGTCCCCGGTCTACCTTGACCTCTAACACCTTGTAGGTACCGTATTCGTTGTGATGCAGGGCTCTATAGCGCCGGTAGATTTCAGCTACATTCGTTTTATACTTCTTAGCTAAGGTCTTGGTTAGGGAGTGTTGCATCACTCCTTTAAGCTTACTAAGCTGACTGACGTTGTAAGCGAGTTTGTAGTATTGGACGATCCCTACATACTCACTCTGGTATTGAGCTACAATACTGTAGGCGGTATCATTGACCCGTTGAGCTAAATGGATGGGTTTACCTCGCTGGAGATACTTCTCACAGTGGCTTTGGATCACATCTCGAGGTATTTGCAGCCCAATACTACCGTTTATACAACGTTGTCCTCGGTCATCGTGCTTAGTATCGGCCTGAAGCGTATGGATCTCATATCCCAGGAAGCGAGCTTTGTCTGTACGAGCGTGTGTAATAAGGGTCTTCTCTTCGACTTCGTTCTTGGGCTAATTCATCATGTAGAAACTCGGCTAGCTGTTTCTTGATCTCCATGGCTTCAGCTTTGGGACCTATAAATCCCAAAAGGACATCATCCGCGTATCTGACGTACCATAGTCGACGGAAGTTAGGATCGTTAGGGTCTCGGGAGGGTATTGCTTGAGCTTGTCGGTTATAGACTTTTGCTAGTTCTCGATCTCCTACTTTGCGGGCTTTACTAGCTGCTTTAGTCAGGGCTACATAGGGAGAATGAGTTTTACGACGTCTGCCTCGTGTGTGAGCAGGAGTAAGTTCCTGCTCGACGTACCAGTCCAATTTATCCAGCACCAGGTTGGATAGGATGGGACTACATATACTCCCTTGAGGAACTCCACTATAGGTTGCATAGTAGTGCCAATCTTCTAGATAGCCTGCCTTAAGCAACTGATTGATTAGATGAATGAAGCGATTATCGTGGATCTTTTCTCGCAGGATGTTCAACACCTGAGTATGATCAATTCGGTCGAAATAACTGCGGATGTCTCCCTCGATAAACCATTTCACGCCTCGCCATCTGTGAGTGATCTCCCTTAACGCTGTATGACATCCTCGTTGGGGTCGGAAACCGTGAGAATGGGAGTTGAATTGCGGTTCATAATACGCTTCCAGGATCATCCGAATGACCTCTTGCAGTAATTTGTCTGACCAAGAAGCTACGCCGAGGGGTCGTTGTTTTCCGTTGCGTTTAGGTATATAGGTCCGTCGCACCGGAGTCCATCGATACCTCTCGGAGCGTAAGGCTTCAATGATAGCATCTATCTTAGCTAGTGTCATCCCATCTACGGTTTCTTCCGTGGTGCCTTTCGTCATGGCTCCTTTATTGGCGTAAATCTTAGCATAGGCTTTTAGGTACAAATCTCGATTATAGAGTTGTCGATATACTTGCCCTAGGGGCAAGCCGCATTGTCCTCGATCTTGAACGATGTTCAGTACTGTTGTGGCTGTTCGCATCTCGCGTACCTCACAGTGTTTGACATCTCAATCACCTGGGCCACTTCGCCCTGTGAACGACTCTCTCGTTCTCCCCAGTGGGGCGTTACTCCCACAACTACTATTGGCCCTCCGTCACCTTAGGTCTCGCGACCTTTAGGCAATCCCGTGTTCCGTCACAGAGAAACGTTTCTAGAGCGACTTAGGCTCCCCATTCACGTCCTTTAATGAGATCGCTTCTCATCGCCCACCTCTCAGAGCGTACCCCATACGAAACTTGAATATGAGGCTAGGGGTGGCATCGGCGTTCAGACGTGCTACCGATGGGTGTGCTCTTCACCTCTGAACGTTAGGGTTCGGGCAGTATAGCTCTAGCCATATCGCTCAAGCGTTGCAAGGCGGTAACTTACACGTCTTCGGTTACTCCTCGCTTTACAAACAGGCTCTTGTCCCCTCGCCCTTTCGGGTCCAGGTCAGTGGTTCGCTTCGGAGTCTTTGGCCCTGAACTCCGACCAACTTAGTTGGTAATTCTCTCTATGCGTACCACGGCGCACAGTTTCCCTTCAAGCAGCTCAAGCATTTCTAAGGTTCCTTGCAGAACCCGGTTTCACTACGGTTGAACCTTGGCTGTGGTGTTGCTTATGGCAATTCGGATGGAGTAACACCAAATTGTCCAGATTATCTGTACCCCCTTCGACTCGATAGACTCTATGGTGGATTTCCCATCCCGTTTCCTTCGTGATAGTCTGCTGGCAACTAGGACATCTCCCTTTTTGTCGTATCCATAATCGTCTGAGTTTTCCTCTCCCCATCTCCCCTTGTAACCATTTCAACCCTAATCTCTGATCGAAATAGCGCTCATCTTCGGGATCATAGGGATTGGCTTCCCCTCGGATTTTGATGTGTCTTTGGATCGTCTGCCTCTGGGCCTGGTACAGATGAATCTCCCTTTTATCCTCATCTCTCCCGAAAAATACCCAGTTCCTCTTGAAGTATTTCCTTTTAATCCATTTCTGGGGTTTCTTCCGGTGTCTTCTTTGCGCCCACTTCCACAACTCTTCGATGATGGCCTGATCTATAGCTCGGAAGGTCTCTTTGCTGACCACATGCCGATGATAGTTGGCCCATCCTCGTATGATCGGGTTGAGTCGAACTATGACCTCGGCGGCTTTGGCCTGCTTATTCTTTCCCACCCATTCTCGGACTTTGGTAAGGAGCCGTTTCACACTTTTCTCAGAGGGCTTAATCAGCATCTTTCCATTATATTTCCTTACATGTTGTCCTAGAAAGTCAAACCCTTCTTCAATATGCGTAATCCGCGTCTTCTCCTTCGACATCTCTAGTCCTCTTTCCGAGAGAAATTTCTCTACCAGGGGGATGACTTCCTCCTCTAGGATCTCTCGTGTGCTGGCCGTGATGATGAAGTCATCGGCATATCGAATCAGGTGGACTTTGGCTCTCCTCATGGCTTGGGAGTTCTTGAAGCCGAATTTCTCTTCTATAGCCTTCTCCAGTCCGTCCAATACCATGTTTGCCAAAGCCGGTGAGGCGATCCCTCCCTGGGGAGTTCCTTCCTCCGTGGGGTGAAAAACCCTCTTCTCTATATATCCCGCTTTCAGCCATTCCTTCAGTATTGACTTCTCCATCGGTATATGCCTCAATAGCCACTCCTGACTGATCTGATCGAAGCAGGACTTGATATCCCCTTCTAAGATCC
>Ga0073934_10010581_pt1 | contig 11427 bp, 10 predicted proteins | sample LarsenN4metaG_FD_76834 | JGI IMG/M metagenome (GOLD analysis project Ga0073934, IMG submission 76834) | Hot spring sediment bacterial and archeal communities from British Columbia, Canada, to study Microbial Dark Matter (Phase II) - Larsen... ...
CTGTCGGGCGAGTTCACCGTCATCAACGAGTACCTGGTGCGCGACCTCAAGCGGCTCGGGCTGTGGGACGACGTGATGGTGATCGACCTCAAGCACTTCGACGGCTCGCTGCGCGCCATCGACCGCGTGCCCGAGGAGTTGAAGCGCCTGTACGCCACCGCCTTCGAGATCGACCCGAGCTGGCTCATCGAGGCCGGCGCGCGGCGCCAGAAGTGGATCGACCAGGCGCAGAGCCTGAACATCTACATGGCCGGCGCCTCGGGCAAGAAGCTCGACGAGACCTACAAGCTGGCTTGGCTGCGCGGCCTGAAGACCACCTACTACCTGCGCACGACGAGCGCCACCTACGCCGAGAAGTCGACCGTCGCGCCGGGCGCGCTGAACGCGGTGTCGAGCGCGCTCGCTGTGACGAACGCGACGAGTGCGACGAACGCGACGGCTGCAGCGGCCGCCGCCGAGCCGGCGAGCGACATCAAGTTCTGCTCGATCGACAACCCGGACTGCGAGGCCTGTCAGTGAATCGACGCGATCGTCGATCGATGCAAGTGCGCAACAACATGAGCCCTCGAATGTCAATCAGGGCTTGGTGTTTGCGCACAACACTTGGATAATTCGCAACACAGGAAGTCGTACATGCTGGTCTGGGAAGAAGACGTCCGCTCATCACCCGACACCGCGCCCTCTCTTCGGAACACAGGCGCGGTCCGCCCGTCTGCCCCCTCCTCGGTTCAGGTCTCGCCGCAGGTCTCGCTTCAAGCCGCGGTGCCGTCCACCGGCGTCGCCAAGCCGCCCGTGCAGGCCGCACCGGCCGCGGTTCAGCGCCGCGTCAACGCGGCCGACAAGCGCATCATCAACGGCCAGACCGACGTCAACCAGCTCGTCCCCTTCAAGTACAAGTGGGCCTGGGAGAAGTACCTCGCCACCTGCGCCAACCACTGGATGCCGCAGGAGGTGAGCATGTCGCGCGACATCGCCACCTGGAAGGATCCGAACGGCCTGACCGAGGACGAGCGCCGCATCATCAAGCGCAACCTCGGCTTCTTCGTCACCGCCGACTCGCTGGCCGCCAACAACATCGTGCTGGGTACTTATCGGCACATCACGGCGCCCGAGTGCCGCCAGTTCCTGCTGCGCCAGGCCTTCGAAGAGGCGATCCACACCCACGCCTACCAGTACATCGTCGAGAGCCTGGGGCTGGACGAGAGCGAGATCTTCAACGCCTACCACGAGGTGGCGTCGATCCGCGACAAGGACGAGTTCCTGATCCCGTTCATCGACGCGATCATGGACCCGGCCTTCGAGACCGGCACGCCCGAGGCCGACCAGACCCTGCTCAAGAGCCTGATCGTCTTCGCCTGCCTGATGGAAGGGCTGTTCTTCTACGTCGGCTTCACGCAGATCCTGGCGCTCGGGCGCCAGAACAAGATGACCGGCGCCGCGGAGCAGTACCAGTACATCCTGCGCGACGAGTCGATGCACTGCAACTTCGGCATCGACCTGATCAACGCCATCAAGCTCGAGAACCCGCAGCTGTGGACGCCGGAGTTCAAGGCCGAGATCAAGGCCCTGTTCCTGAAGGCGGTGGAGCTCGAGTACCGCTACGCCGAGGACACCATGCCGCGCGGCGTGCTGGGCATGAACGCCTCGATGTTCAAGGGCTACCTGCGCTACATCGCCAACCGGCGCGCCGTGCAGATCGGCCTGGAGGCCCTGTTCCCCAACGAAGAGAACCCGTTCCCCTGGATGAGCGAGATGATCGACCTGAAGAAGGAGCGCAACTTCTTCGAGACGCGCGTCATCGACTACCAGACCGGCGGCGCACTGGCGTGGGACTGAACACAGGCAGCGCCATGCGAAGAATCCCGCCCAAACCGATGCCGGCCGTGCCCCCATGGGGCGCGAGTCCGGCATAAGAGAGAGATCAAGAATGACGATCCCGAGCTTGGCCACAGAGCCGGCGGTCGCGAAGCCCGAAGCAGCAAGCGGGCGGCGCGACACGCGAGCCGGGATCGTTTCCCCATTCACCGCGCCGAGGAGAGCGCCGCGGGGCGAGAGCCCCGAGGCAAAACATCGGACGGTGGATCTCCGCGGCGCGACGAGCGTCGTGGAGCCTTTCGCAACTTGATCAAGGAGATCGTTATGGCAACTGCGAAGAAGGCTGCGGCCAAGAAGGCCCCGGCGAAGAAGGCTGCGGCGAAGAAGGCTCCGGCCAAGAAGGCCGCCGCCAAGAAGGCCCCTGCGAAGAAGGCCGCCGCGAAGAAGGCCCCGGCCAAGAAGGCCGCGAAGAAGGCCGCCAAGAAGGCGCCGGCCAAGAAGGCTGCGAAGAAGGCTGCCAAGAAGGCACCGGCGAAGAAGGCTGCGAAGAAGGCTGCCAAGAAGCCTGGGTCAAAGAAGCCCGCCGCCAAGAAGGCTGCGAAGAAGGCCGCTCCGGCAGCGCCAGCTGCCCCCGCTGCTTCAGCACCGGCGAAGACCACGCTGAATCCAGCAGCGGCTTGGCCGTTTCCCACCGGGAACAAGCCGTAATCGAGTGGATCGGTAGGGCGCTAGCGCGTCCTACCCCTCGACCGAGGAGCCTAGCAAGCCTAGGCTCCTCTTTTTTGTACGATGGGTTCGTTGCGCATGCGGTTGCATGCGTCGCCATCGCTCAGAGCCAGGTCAGGTGGGCAAGTGGATTCACCCTACGAGAAGCACCTACGAGCAACGATTGCGAGCGCTCCTGACGAGATGTCCGCTGCGCTAGCTAAAGCCGAGTTGGCCGGCTACCTGGCTCGCCTCGGTAGATTCGACCACGCGGAGACCGCCATACGCGAGATTCGCGAGAGGTACGGAGATGGTCGAAGCGCCAGAGTGACCATCATGCTCATGTGTGCTGAGGCGCAGGTTCTGTACTTCCGCCAGATGCACCCCGACGCCCGCGATCGCCTCGCTCGAGCGCAACTACTGAGCGTAGCCGGTGGAGATAGACCACTCACGGCCTTGACCTCAGCTTGGCTCGCACACATCGACTTCAATCACTCGCGTTACGCGAGCATGGTGAAGGCCATAGCGACGTGCGTTAGCTCGCTTCGATCCGGCGATGCGAGTGCGAAGTGCAGGCTGGCCCTAACTCTGGCAGATGCGTTCCTGACTGCCGGCGACCGTCCTGTGTCGCACGTCTGGTATGCGAAGGCCCACGAGCTTGCTGTTCAACTGGGCGACCACGCGGCAATGGCCGCACTCACGATGAACCGGGCGGTGCTTGGCGTTTTCAACGCACGGCTTCGGGAAGAGGGGGTGTTGATCGATACCGCCGACCTATCGCGACTTGATGCAGAGGTTCGATCAGCCAGCAACTATGAGGCTGCCGCTGGGCTAACGTCGTTGAAGGCGCTCCTTGACAACGCCTCAGTTTCGATTCTCTTGATGCAGTCTCAGCATGGACCCGCGGCCTCAAGAATCGAGGGCTTGCTTGCGGGCTCGCCAGTCGTCAGCCCCGGCGACTCAACTGCACTTCTTCAATGCGATCTTGCGATGTGCTACGCCTCGCTTGGACGCAACCAAGACGCCGAGCGTTTGATCAAGGAAGAGGGTTTGTGCGCCAGGCTGGACGCATCCACGCCAGATGACCGTTTCTTGGGATTCGCGACCCTTCGACGAGCTTCTCTTCGCGTGGGCCTGTCGGACCTAGCCGAGTCATTCGCAGGCCGGGCCGAACGTTCTAAGCTTGAGTACCAAGAGAACGTCACATCGCTCTCTAGCATGCTCCGTCCGTATCGCTCAACTGACGTCCTTGCTGGCGCTCCAGCCTGATTCGAAGGCACCTGCGTGACCCCCCCCATCGCCCTCCTCATGGGCTCATCCTCCGACTGGGACACCCTGCGCTCCGCCGCCGAGATCCTGGACGAACTGGGCGTCGCCTACGACGCGCGCGCCGTCTCCGCCCACCGCATGCCCGACGACATGTTCGAGTTCGCCGAGCAGGCCGAGCAGCGTGGCGTGAAGGTGATCATCGCCGGGGCAGGCGGGGCGGCGCATCTGCCGGGCATGCTGGCGGCCAAGACGCATCTGCCGGTGCTCGGCGTGCCGGTGCCGAGCAAGCACCTCGGCGGCCTGGACTCGCTCTACTCGATCGTGCAGATGCCCAAGGGCGTGCCGGTGGCCACCTTCGCGATCGGCACCGCCGGCGCGGCCAACGCGGCGCTGTTCGCGGCGGCCCTGCTCGCCGCGGCCGGCGACAGCGCGCTGCGCGACCGCCTGCTCGCCTTCCGCAGCCGCCAGACCGAGGCGGCGCGCGCGATGACGGCCGGGCTGGGCCGATGAGCGGCCCGCAGGCCGCCGGCGCGACCGCCACGGCCGCCACGACCGCCACCGCCGGCGTTGCCGCCACCGCCATCGCTCGCGTGCCCGCCCCCCTCGTGCCCGGCCGCCACCGCCTGGGCATGCTCGGCGGCGGCCAGCTCGGCCGCATGTTCGTGCATGCCGCACAGGCCCACGGTTATGCCGTGACCGTGCTCGACCCCGATCCGCACAGCCCGGCCGGTGCCGCGGCCGACGAGCACCTGCGCGCCGGCTACCTCGACGCCGCCGCGCTCGCCGCGCTGCAGCAGCGCTGCGCCGCCGTCAGCACCGAGTTCGAGAACGTGCCGGCCGAGGCGCTCCGCCGCCTCGCCGAGGCCGGCTGCGTGGTCGCGCCGCCGGCCGCCGCCGTGCAGGTCTGCCAGCACCGCGCGCGCGAGAAGCGCGCCTTCGGCGACGCCGGCGTGCCCTGCGCCCCCCATGCCGTGATCGAGCACGAGGCCGACCTCGCGGCCCCCGCGCTCGACGCGCTGCTGCCCGGCATCCTCAAGACCTCGAGCCTGGGCTACGACGGCAAGGGCCAGCGCACGGTGGCCACGCGCGCCGAACTCGCCGCCGCCTGGCGCGCCTTCGGCGGCGTGCCCTGCGTGCTCGAGCAGCGTCTCGCGCTCGCGCTGGAGCTGTCGGTGATCGTCGCGCGCGGTGCCGACGGCGCCTGCGTGGCGCTGCCGGTGCAGCAGAACCTGCACCGCGACGGCATCCTCGCGGTCACGCAGGTGCCGGCGCCCGACGTCGCGCCGGCCACCGCGGCGCAGGCGGTGGCGCAGGCCGCGCGCATCGCCGCCGGCCTCGGCTACGTGGGCGTGCTGTGCGTCGAGTTCTTCGTGCTCGCCGACGGCCGCCTGCTGGCCAACGAGATGGCGCCGCGCCCGCACAACTCGGGCCACTACAGCATCGACGCCTGCGACGTCTCGCAGTTCGATCTGCAGCTGCGCGCGCTCGCCGGCCTGCCGCTGGTCACGCCGCGCCAGCACTCGGCGGCGGTGATGCTGAACCTGCTCGGCGATCTGTGGTTCGCGGCGGCGGCCGGCGATCGTGCCGATCGTGCCGATCCCGTCGAGCCCGACTGGCCCGCGCTGCTCGCCCTGCCCGGCGTGCACCTGCACCTGTACGGCAAGCGCGAGCCGCGGCGCGGGCGCAAGATGGGCCACCTCACGATCACGGCGGCCGATGCCGGCACCGCGCGCACGCAGGCCCTGCGCGCCGCGGCGCTGCTCGGCCTGCCGGCCTGGTGAGCGCGGCGCGCGCAATGCCGGTGCTCCAGGGCGACGAGGCGCCGGCGCTGCGCGAAGCCGCGGCGCGCTTGGCAGCGGGCGGGCTGGTCGCCTTCCCCACCGAGACGGTCTACGGCCTGGGCGCACGCGCCGACGACGATGCGGCGGTGGCGCGCGTCTTCGCCGCCAAGGGCCGCCCCTCGGACCACCCGCTCATCGTTCACGTGGCGGGCGTCGACGCCGCGCGCTGGTTCGCGCCCGAGCCGGGCGCCGCGGCGCTCGCCCTGATGCGTGCGTTCTGGCCCGGCCCGCTCACGGTCATCGTGCCGCGTCATCCGGCGCGTGGCGCGGCGGCCGCGGCGGGGCAGTCGAGCATCGGGCTGCGCCAGCCCGCGCATCCGGTGGCGCTGGCGCTGCTGCACGAAGCGGCCGCGCTCGGCGTGCCCGGCGTGGCCGCGCCGAGCGCCAACCGCTTCGGCCGCGTGAGCCCCACGCGCGCCGAGCACGTGGCCGGCGAGTTCGGCCCCGACCTGCTGGTGCTCGACGGCGGCCCTTGCGAGGTGGGCATCGAGTCGGCCATCGTCGACTGCACGCGGCCCGGCCGCGCTGCGCTGCTGCGCCCGGGCCAGATCGGCCGCGCGCGCATCGAGGCCGTGCTGGGCGCTGCGCTCGCCGCGGCCGACGCGGGATCGCCACGCGCCTCGGGCACGCTGGAGGCGCACTACGCGCCGCATGCGCGCGTGCGGCTGGTGCCGAGCGTGGAGCTGGCGGCGCGCGTGGCGGTGCCGCCGCAGGAGCCCGCGGGCGGGCACGGGCCGGGCGGGCGGGGCGCCCCAACCATCGCGGTATATTCGCGCCTCGCGCCGTCGGCCGGTTGGCTGCATCGCAGCATGCCGGAGGATGCCGCGGGCGCCGCGCGCGACCTGTTCGCCGCCCTGCGCGACCTCGATGCCCTGGGCGTTGCCGACATCTGGGTCGAGCAGCCGCCCGACTCCCCCGACTGGGACGGCGTGCGCGACCGGCTGCGCCGTGCCGCCGCCTCGTTCCCGGCTCGTTGACTGCCCCCCTCGCCCGATTCGCCCGATTCGCCCGATTCGCCCGATGATCCTCCCCTTCAAGCCCCGGCGGCTGCTGCTCTCGATGGTGCTCGCCGCTGCGGCGCTGCTCGGCGCCGGCTGCGGCGGCGGCACCTCGCAGTTCGACCCCTTCGTGCCGCAGCGCCTGTTCGTGTTCGGCGACGAGACCAGCGCGCTGCGCAGCGACGGCGCCCACTACGCGGTCAACGGCCTCGACACCAACAACCAGTTCAACTGCGCGCTGGTGCTGAACTGGGTCGGCCAGATGGCGGCCGCGTTCGGCTTCGTGTTCGCCGAGTGCAACCCGAACAACGTGGCCAACCCGCAGGCCCGGAACTACGCCGCGGCGGGCGCGCGCGTCGACGACATCGCGGCGCAGATCGACCTGCAGGTCGCCGCGGGCGGCTTCAACGACAAGGACCTGGTGGCCTTCCACGTCGGCACCAACGACATCGTCGAGCTGTACGGCCAGTTCCCGCAGCGCAGTGCCGACGAACTCGCGGCCGAGGCGCGCGCACGCGGCGAACGCGCGGCGCAGCAGGTCAACCGGCTCATCGCGCTCGGCGCCAAGGTCGTGCTGGCGAACCTGCCCGACCTCGGCATCTCGCCGTTCGCGCTGCGCGAGCGCGGGCAGTTCAACGACGTCGACCGCGCCGCGCTCATCGCGCGCCTGGTGGCCGAGTTCAACCAGCAGCTGGGCGTGCGCATCGTGCTCGACGGGCGCTTCGTCGGCCTGGCGCAGCTCGACCAGCGCACCCAGCTCGCGGGGCGCTCGCCGTCCAGCCTCGGCCTCGTCGACGTGAACAACGCGGTGTGCACGACGCCGCCGCCCAACTGCACCACCGGCACGCTGGTGAGCGGCGCCGACCCCGGCACCTGGCTGTGGGCGAGCGACCGCTGGATGTCCAACGGCGGCCAGAACATCCTCGCCGGCCTGGCCATCGACCGCGCACGGCGCAACCCGTTCTGACCGCGTGTCGCGGGCGTTGCCGGCGCCACGCCTTGTTGAGGAAGCTCAGCGAGTCGAGTCTCGGCCCGGCCGTATAGTGGCCCGCGAAGAGAAGCGAACGGCCGTGCCCCTGGGGACGGTCGTGTTTGCCCCGGTCCTCAGCCCGTGGCGCGCCGAGCGCGCCGAGGAGACGCGAATGACCCGCCTACGTCTGCAAGCCTTCGCGCTGGCCGCTTCGGCCGCGCTCGCCCTGCTGCTCACCGCCTGCGGCGGCAGCGATCCCGACGTGCCGGGCAGCGTCGGGCCGTCGGGCGCGCCCACCACCAAGGGCACCTTCACCGCCATCGTGTCGTTCGGCACCAGTCCGAGCGACGTCGGCACCTACTCGCCGGCCACCTCGCTGGCCGGCAACGGCCAGGCGCCGTACTTCGGCGGCCGGTTCACGACCAACAGCGCCACCGGCACCGTGTGGGTCGAGAACCTGGCCGTCGCGCTCGGCATCACGATCACGGCGGCCGAGATGGGCTTCAACGGCACCTCGGTGCCGTGCCCGGCCCAGGCCATCAACCCGGCGCTGGCGGCCACCTGCACCGCCTATGCCCAGGCCGGTGCGCTGGTCACCGGCCGCAACGGCCGCGGCCGCGATCCGGCCACCGGTGCCGGCGCGCTGACCGTGCCGGTGGGCATGCAGATCGACAACCACCTCGCGCGATTCACGACCTTCAGGAGCTCCGACCTGATCATCGTCGAGGGCGGGCTGAACGACCTGTTCAACGCCTTCGAGGTGTTCGGCGCCGCGGCGGCGCAGATCCAGGCGCGCGCGGCGAGCGGCGCGATCAGCGCCGACGAGGCCAACCGGCAGCTGTTCACCGCGCAGACCGCGGCGCAGACCGAGATGAAGAAGGCCGCGCTCGAGCTCGCCGGCTACGTGCGGGACAAGATCATCGCCAGGGGCGGCCGCTACATCGCGGTCGCGACGATCCCCGATCCGGCGAGCACGCCGTTCGGCAGGAGCCCGCAGGTGGCGCCCGCGGCGTCGGTGCTGACCGCGCTCGCCGACACCTTCAACCTGTGGCTGCGCGAGGGCCTCGCCAACCAGCCGGTGCAGATCCTCGACCTGCGCAACTTCTTCAACGAGACGGTTGCCAACCCGACGCGCTACGGCCTGGCCAACGTCACCGTGCCGGCCTGCGACGCGGCCAAGATCGCCGTCGTCACGGGCGGGCAGGTCACGAGCGGCTCGTCGCTGTTCTGCAACGCGACGCCCGGCGTGCCGTACAACGGCCTGCGCACCGGCGCGGATCCCACGACCTGGTTCTTCGCCGACGACATCCACCCGACGACGCGCGGGCACCAGCTGATCTACGAGTTCGCCAACGCGCAGCTCAGGGCCTTCGGCTGGATCTGAACCGTCGCGCATCGAGGAGCATCACATGAGTCGCAACCTCTCCCTCGCCGCGCTCGCGCTCGGCCTCGCCCTTGTCGGCGGCACCGCGCTGGCGCAGCAGCACACCGTCAAGGCCGGCGCGATCCGCTACCAGACCGACGCCAAGACCGACGGCATCCGCGGCGTCGGCATCCCGCCGGGCGCCGATGCCGACATCGGCAGCGCGACGACCTTCCTGTTCACCTACGAGTACGCGGTGCGCCCGGACTTCGGCGTCGAGCTCGTGATCGGCGTGCCGCCGAAGATCACGGCGCGCGGCGCCGGCACGGTGGCCTTCCTCGGCGAGGTGCTGTCGGCGCGCAACGTCGCGCCGACGGTGCTCTTCAACTACCACTTCGGCGCGCCGGGCGACACCTGGCGTCCGTATCTCGGCCTGGGCGTCAACTACACGAAGTTCACCGACGTCAAGACGCCCTACGGCTGGGACGTCGAGATGGGCGACTCGACCGGCCTGGCGGCACAGCTGGGCGTCGACTACGCGGTCAACAAGAGCTGGGGCGTGTTCGCCAGCGTGGCGCGCGTCAAGGTCAAGAGCAAGCTGGTGGCCACCGGTGCGACGGTGCTCGAGACGACGATCGACTTCCGCCCGACGACCTACTCGCTCGGGGTGTCGTACCGCTTCTGATCCGCCGCGCCGGCGCGCCGCCCGCGCTCGACGGCGATCTTCGTGACGAGGATCGTCGCGGCGAGGCCGAGCGTGACCGCGTTGGCCGCGATGATCGGCCACTCGCCGAGCGCGAGGCCGTAGACCAGCCACAGCGCCACGCCGAGCGTGAAGGCGCCGTACATGCCGAGCGACAGCCCGCTCACGTCGCGCGTGCGCAGCGTGTGCACGGCCTGCGGCAGGAACGATCCGGTGGTGAAGAGCGCGGCGGCGTAGCCGATGGTGTCGGGTGTCATCATCATGGGGGTTGGGGGTTGCGCGCCGCGGCCGCGGCATCGCGGCCGCCCGGCGCATTCAGCGTCCACTGCGTGAGCGCCTCGAGCGCCGGGCGCGCGGCGTTGGCGTTCGGGTGGTTGACCATCGCCACCAGCACGTGGCGGCGGCCGTTGGCGGCGAGCACGTAGCCGGCGATGCCGGCCACGTCGCGCAGCGAGCCGGTCTTCAGGTGCGCGCGGCCGCTGGCCACCTTCACGCGGCGCAGCGTGCCGTCGGCGCCGGTGACGGGCAGCGACGACACCAGCTCGGGCATCACCGGGCTGGCGTAGACGCTCTGCAGCAGCCGCGCCAGCGCGCGCGCGCTGATGCGGTTGTCGCGCGACAGGCCCGAGCCGTTGTCGATGACGAGCTCGTCGCCGGGGTCGCCTTGCCGGCCCAGGCCGGGCAGCGGGCCCGGGCTGCCCAAGCGCTCGGTCCACCAGCGCCGCAGCCAAGCGCGCGCCGCGTCGGGCGTGGCCGCGCTGCCGGGCGTCGCGCCGTGCTGCGCGGCGAGCGTCAGGAACAGCAGCTCGGCCATCACGTTGTTGCTGAACTTGTTGATGTCGCGCACCACCTCCGCCAGCGGCGGCGAGCGGTGCTCGAAGCTCGGCTTCACGTCGGCCGGGGCGGCGCCTTCGCGAACGCGGCCGCCGAGCGTGCCGCCCATCTCGCGCCACAGGCCCTCGAGCAGGCGGGCGTCGTAGCTGGCGGGTTGCGCGTCGGCCACCGCCCACACCGATTCGCCGCACGCCGCCGCGTAGCTGCCGGCAAAGCGCGTGCGCGCCTCGGCGAAGCTGGCGCGCAGCGCGCCGCGCCAGTCCTCGCAAGGGCCGCCGACCAGCGGCACCGTGCGGTCGAACGTGGTGCGCGCGAGCGCGGGCTCGACGAACACGCGCGCCACGCCGGCGGCGGCATCGGGCACGAAGGTGTAGAGCACCGAGCGGTAGTTGAGCAGCAGCGCCGCGGGCCTGACGTTGTAGGGGCGCAGCACCTCGCCGTCGAACTCGCCGGGCGGCGCGTCGGGCACCGCGAAGGCGCTTTGGTCGAGCAGGATGTCGCCGCGGATCTCGCGCACGCCGAGCTGCTGCACGCGGCGCAGCAGCAGCCAGATGCGCTCGAGCACGAGGCGCGGATCGCCGCTGCCCTTGATGTGCAAAGAGCCTTCGAGCACGCCGTCCTTCACCGGGCCGGCCAGCCACACCGGCGTGCTCCAGGTCCAGGCCGGGCCCAGGCGTTCGAGCGCGGCGGTGGTGGTCAGCAGCTTGGCCAGCGAGGCCGGGTTGCGCGGCACCTCGGCCTCCCAGGCGAGCAGGGTGCGGCCGCTCGCGGCGTCGAGCACCACGGCGCTCATCGACTGCTCGGGAACGCCGGCGCGCCGCAGTGCGGCCTGCACCTCGGTGGGCAGGCCTTGCGCGTGCGAGCTCAGGGCCGCGCCGAGTGCAACGGCGAAGCAGGCGGCGAGCCAGCCGCCCCGCGCGGGCACGCTC
>Ga0073934_10010583_pt1 | contig 11425 bp, 8 predicted proteins | sample LarsenN4metaG_FD_76834 | JGI IMG/M metagenome (GOLD analysis project Ga0073934, IMG submission 76834) | Hot spring sediment bacterial and archeal communities from British Columbia, Canada, to study Microbial Dark Matter (Phase II) - Larsen... ...
CTGGAACTGGCGCTGGCCGGGTCGCGGCGGGAGGACATCGAGTCCGCGCGACAGGAGGCGGCCGCCCAGCGCGAGGCCCTGCGTCTCGTCCTGCGGGGCACCCGAACAGAGGACGTGCGGGCGGCTCAGGCCCGGCTAGGCCAGGCCCGGGCACTCCTGGACCAGTTGCGGCGCGGCAGCCGGAGGGAACAGATCCGCCAGGCACGGGCCGCGCTGGAGGCCGCCGAGGCGGCCGCAAGGGCCACGGGCACCGTCGCCATCGAGCGCGTGGTCCGCACCGCGACGCCGGGAATTGTGGAGCGGGTGCTTGTGGCCGAAGGCGACCTGGTCCAGCCCGGAATGCCGGTCGTGAGGCTCACCGACCCCCAGGATCTGTGGCTCCGCGTCTACCTGCCCGAGGCTCGCATCGCCGACGTCTCCGTTGGCGACCGGGCCGAGCTGCTGGTGGACGGTGTCCCCGAGCCGCTGGAGGGGCTCGTCGAGTCCATCGCCTCCCGCGGAGAGTTCACCCCGGCCAACCTGCAGACGCCTGACGAGCGGGGCAGGCAGGTCTTCGCCCTGCGGATTCGGCTTCGCCGGCACGACCCGCGGGTGAAGGCAGGCATGTACGCCACCGTGCGCAGCGTGGGGAACTGGCCGTGAACGCCATCGAGATGGAGGGGCTCACCCGCCGATTCGGCGACTTCACGGCCGTGGACCACCTCACCTTTTCCGTGCCCCGGGGTTCGATCTTCGGCTTCCTCGGCCCCAACGGCAGCGGCAAGACCACCTGCATCCGCATGCTTTGCGGCCTGCTCCTCCCCACGGAGGGCACGGCGCGGGTCAACGGATACGACATCGTGCGCGATGCCGAGTCCGTGAAGCGGTCCATCGGCTACATGAACCAGGCCTTCAGCCTCTATCGGGACCTGACGGTGGAGGAGAACCTGGACTTCTTCGGCGGTGTCTATGGCCTGCGCGGCGCGGAGCTGCGCCGGCGCAAGCAGGAGATCGTGGGCCTCCTGGGCATCGGCGACTACCTAAACCGGCCCAGCGGCCGCCTCTCGGGCGGCTGGAAGCAGCGCCTGGCCCTGGCCGCTGCCCTGCTCCACGAGCCCGACCTGGTGTTTCTCGACGAGCCCACGGCCGGCATCGATCCGGTCGCCCGACGAGACCTGTGGGACCTGCTCTTCGCCCTGGCCGGCCGGGGCAAAACGCTCTTCGTCACCACGCACTACATGGACGAGGCGGAGCGCTGCAGCGAGATCGCCTACATCTACCTCTCCCGCCTGATGGTGAAGGGGACGCCCGGAGACCTGAAGGCGTTGCCCGAAGTGAATCCGCCAGGCACCAGGCGTGTGGGAGTGGCCACACCCGCACCGCCCCGGGCGCTGGCCGTGCTCAAGCAGCAACCCTTCTCGTTGGACGCCACGCTGCTAGAGTCCGAGGTGCACCTGTTGATGCCAGCAGCAACGACCGACGACGAGGTGCTCAGCGCGCTCCGGGCTGGCGGACTGGCGGAGGGGCTGGGCATGCGGCCCATCGAGCCCTCCCTGGAGGACGTCTTCGTGACGCTCACCCGGACCCTCTCCCGGCAATGACCGCCAGCAAGGACCAGGCATGAGGGGGTTCTGGAACATCGCCCGCAAGGAGCTGATTCACCTCAGGCGCGATCCCACCACGCTGGTGATCGCCCTGATGATCCCCATCATTCAGCTCACCCTCTTTGGCTTTGCCATCGACTTCGACGTGCGCCACATCCCCATGGCCGTAGTGGACCTGGACCGCTCCAGGGAATCCCGCGCCTACATCGATTCCGTGCGCAACACCCAGTACGCGGACGTGGCCGCCTGGCTCTCCACCCCGGACGAGGCCGAGCGCGCCCTGCGACGGGGCACGGTCCGAATCGCACTCATCATCCCGCCCGACTTCGCCCGCCGCATGAACGGGCGCGACACGCCGGCGGTGCGCGTGCTCATCGACGGATCCGACAGCCAGGTGGCGCTGCGGGCGCGCATGGCCTTCCTCCGACCCGCCACGCCGGGCCCCGAATCCGTGGATGCGCGCATCAACGTGCTCTTCAACCCCCAGATGCGCACCCAGGTCTTTACCATTCCGGGGCTCATCGGCGTCATCCTTCAGCTCGTCACCGTGTCGCTCACGGCGTTCAGCCTGGTGCGGGAGCGCGAGCAGGGCACGCTGGAGCAGCTGATGGTGAGCCCGGTGGGCCGCCTGGGGCTCATGTTGGGCAAGCTCGCCCCCTACGCGCTGCTCGCTTTCGGGGAGATGATCGCGGTGCTGGTCATCGGTCGAGTGGTGTTCGACGTGCGCGTGGCAGGGAGCGTGCCGTTGCTGCTGGTCCTCTCGATCCCCTTCATCCTGGCAGCGCTGTCCCTGGGCCTCCTCATCAGCACCATCGCCCAGAACCAGGCCCAAGCCCTCCAGATCACGCTGCTGATCACGCTCCCTTCCATCCTCCTCTCGGGGTTCGTGTTTCCGCGGGAGTCCATGCCGGGCCCGCTCTACCTCATCACGTTCGCGCTTCCGGTGACGTTCTTCCTGGAGGTGCTGCGGGCGATCATCGTGCGCGGAGCGGTCATGTCTGACGTCGCTCCAAGCGTGGCCGCCCTCCTGCTGCTCTCCACCCTCCTGCTGGCGCTCTCCACCCTGCGGTTCCGCAAGTCCATGGCCTGACCCGCCCGGTCCGCGGCCCGCCCAGTTCTCCCTGCATCGCATGACCTGGCAGGAGCCCATGAGGCGCCCCGAACGGAGGACGCTCCGCTGGAGCGGAGCATCCGCCGCGCTGAGCTTCTCCGGCAATTCCGGCTTGCCCCGGGCACATCCCACCGCCGCGTGGAGGCACGCCATGGCAGCCGGTTCCGACAGGCGGGTTCCGCAGCACACCCCACCGCCGCGGGGAGGCACGCTCGTCCGATCCCGCGTCGCGATCCACCAGGCTCCCGGAACGACCTGGCCAATCAACAAGCTCACGCCTTCAGCACTGCCCGGGCCGACCGCTCATACAGCGGCTGATTCGTGAGAACCTTCTGCAGGAAGCGGCCGGTATGGGATTCGGGAACCCGGGCCACCTCCTCCGGGGTTCCCGCAGCCACTACGCGGCCACCCGCGTCCCCCCCCTCAGGACCCAGATCGATCACGTAGTCCGCTGTCTTGATTACGTCCAGGTTGTGCTCGATCACGACCACCGTGTTGCCCGTGTCCACCAGGCGGTTCAGCACATCCAGAAGCTTCTCCACATCGGCGAAGTGGAGCCCCGTCGTGGGCTCGTCCAGGATGTACAGCGTGCGGCCTGTCGACCGGCGCGAGAGCTCGGCCGCCAGCTTGATCCGCTGTGCCTCCCCTCCTGACAGTGTGGTGGCGGGCTGGCCCAGACGTATGTAGTCCAGGCCCACGCCGTGCAGCGTGTCCAGCTTCCGCGCGACCCGGGGAATCGGCTTGAAGAACTCCACCGCCTCGGAGACCGTCATGTCCAGCACCTCGGCGATGTTCTTCCCCTTGTACTTCACCTCCAGCGTCTCTCGGTTATAGCGCTTTCCCTTGCAGACTTCACAAGGAACGTAGACATCTGGCAGGAAGTGCATTTCAATCTTAATGATGCCGTCCCCCTTGCAGCTCTCGCAACGCCCCCCCTTCACGTTGAAGGAGAAGCGGCCCGGCTGGTAGCCCCTCACCCGGGCGTCCTGCGTCTGCGCGAAGAGCGCGCGAATCAGGTCGAAGGTGCCGGTGTAGGTGGCCGGGTTGGACCGGGGAGTGCGGCCGATGGGCGACTGGTCAATGTCGATCACCTTGTCGATGTGCTCGATGCCGGTGATCTCCTCATGGTCTGCCCACAGGCTCACGGTGCCGTGGAGGTGGTGCATGAGCCGGGGGAACAGGGTCTCCTGGATCAGCGTTGACTTGCCGGACCCGGAGACGCCTGTCACACAAACGAACACTCCCAGCGGGATGCGGACGTCGATGTTCTTCAGGTTGTGCTGGCGGGCGCCCTTGATCTCGATCCATCTGGGTCCGGCATCGGCGCTGGCCGCGGCCCGCCTGCCGTTGCGCCCCGCCTTCGTGCCCTTGGCCTCCCCTACGGGGCGGCGGACGGAAGGAACCGGGATCTGGCGTCGACGGGCCAGGTAGTCCCCCGTGATCGAGTCCGGGGCGGCCATGATGTCCTCCAGCGTGCCCTGGGCGACAACGCGCCCGCCGTGCTCGCCGGCGCCGGGCCCGATGTCGATGATGTGGTCGGCCGCCTGTATGGTCTCCTCGTCGTGCTCCACCACGATAATGCTGTTTCCCAGGTCCCGCAGGCGGATCAGCGTGTCTATGAGCTTGGTATTGTCGCGCTGGTGGAGGCCGATGGACGGCTCGTCCAGGATGTAGAGGACGCCCATGAGCCCCGAGCCGATCTGGGTGGCCAGACGGATGCGCTGGGCCTCTCCTCCGGCCAGGGTGGCGGCGGCCCGGTCCAATGTCAGGTAGTCCAGGCCCACATTGAGCAGGAATCCCAGGCGGGAGCGAATCTCCTTGATGATCTGACGGGCGATGGTCTCCTCGCGAGGAGTGAGCTGCAGGCTGCCGAAGTAGTCGTGCGCCTGGCCGATGGAGAGGCGGCACACATCGGCGATGTTTCGGCCGTGGATGGTCACCGCCAGGGACTCCGGCTTGAGGCGGCGTCCGCCGCACGCGGGGCAGGGGCGCGTGGACTGAAACCTGGCCATCTCCTCGCGCACCCAGTCGCTGGAGGTCTCCTTGAACCGGCGCTCCAGCATGGGGATCACGCCGATGAACTCGGAATCGAAGTGGCGGGTGCGGCCCCACTTGTTGCGGAACGTGACCGTGACATTGCCCTCCACGCCGTAGAACAGCCTGTCAAGCTGTTCCTGGGTGAGCTCCTTGAGAGGCGTCCGTATGTCGAAACCGAACCTTTCGGCCACTCCGCGGAACAGTCCCAGGAGGTAGTCGCCGTAGCCGGCGCCCGTGGTCTTGGGCATGAGGGGCACGAAGGCGCCCTGCTCGATGGAGAGGTTCCGGTTGGGTGCCACGAGCGCCGGGTCGAACTCGGTGCGCGTCCCCAGTCCGTGACACTCGGCGCAGGCGCCGTAGGGGCTGTTGAAGGAGAACGAGCGCGGCGCGATCTCCTCCAGGCTGATGCCGCACGCCGTGCAGGCAAAGTGCTCGCTGAAGAGAAGCTCCTGTTCGTTGACCGCGGACCGCTGGCTGGCATTGGCTCCCTGCTCCGCCGCCGGTGCTCCCGCCTCATTCGTCCTGCGCCCGTCTCCACCCGCCGCCCTCCGGTCCACGATGTCCACCGCCACGGTGCCCTCCCCCTTCTTGAGGGCGGTCTCCAGGGAGTCGGCCAGGCGGGTGGCGGCATCCGGCTTCACCACCAGGCGGTCGATGACGATGTCGATCCAGTGCTGCTTGTAGCGGTCCAGGTCCGGGAGGGCGTCCTCGTCCAGGCTGTAGGGCTGCCGGTCGATGCGCACGCGCGTGAACCCCTCGCGGCGGATCTCTTCCAGCTCCTTGCGGTACTCGCCCTTGCGGCCCCGGACAACGGGGGCGAGCAGCTGGATTCGGGTGCCCACGGGGAGCTCCAGGATGCGGTCCACCATCTGCTCGATCGTCTGGGAGGCGATCTCCCGGCCGCACTGGGGGCAGTGGGGCCTGCCGATGCGCGCGTAGAGGAGGCGCAGGTAGTCGTAGACCTCGGTGACGGTGCCCACGGTGGAGCGGGGGTTGCGACTGGTGGACTTCTGGTCGATGGAGACGGCGGGGCTCAACCCCTCGATGTAGTCCACGTCGGGCTTGTCCATCTGGCCCAGGAACTGGCGGGCGTAGGCAGAGAGGGACTCCACGTAGCGGCGCTGGCCCTCGGCGTAGAGGGTGTCGAAGGCGAGGGAGGACTTGCCGCTGCCAGAGAGCCCGGTGATTACGACGAGCCTGTCCCGGGGGATCTCCAGGTCGATGTTCTGGAGGTTGTTCTGGCGCGCGCCGCGGATGATGATCTTGTCGTGGACGGGCATGCCGGCTCTCCGGTGGCCGAATCGACCGACAAGATTCTAGCAGGGTGCCAGACTTGGAATCCAGTAGACAAGGCCGTCAGAATGCGGACTCGCAGGGTCGCGCGGTTGCGTCGGGCTGGGCGGCCCGCGATCCGCGGGATCCGCACCCTCCCGCAAGGCCGAGTTCTGACAGAAGCGGGGGGCGGCATGCGCCGCCCCCCGCAGGGACCACACGGAGGCTGAGGATCAGTCCTGCTGCCAGTAGTCGTCCGGGCCGCCCCACTTGGCGGGGTCGGTGATCCAGTATTGGCTCAGCTTGACTGCCTTGGCGTGTCCGTCATAGAAGGCCAGGTTGCAGGTGCCGTTGTGCCGGGCGATGGGCACGTCCGCCTCCCAGCCGTTGTCGTATCCGATCTGCATATAGCGCGGGCCGCGGAAGTGGAAAGCCTCCACTACCTTCTTGTAGAGGGTGGGATCGTCCGGGCGCTGCTTGTACTTGTCGTACGCCGTCTTCTGTCCGTCCCAGGGATCGTTGCCGTCGAAGATGTCGGCCGAATCGGCGAACTGCACCAGGTTGGCCGGCGCCTTGTAGCGGGCCAGCGGGACGGCGGTGGTCCAGCCGGCCATCTCATCGTTGATTCCGATGGCACGGCCCTTCACCCCGCCCTCGGTGTCGGGCCAGCCCAGGCCCCACTCGCTCTCCCCGTCCGGGCAGACCATAACGGCCCAGTTCTTGATGTAGGGCTGGATATTGTAGAACCAGCAGCCCTTGGGGTCCGCCCACTCGCCCGCGTCCGCGTAGTGCAGGTACATGGGCAGGGTCTTCTCGTCGTAGTCCTGGGTGTACATGGCAGCGCCCGTGCCCAGTTGCTTCACGTTTGAGATGCAGGTGATGGCGCGGGCCTTGGCGCGCGCCTGAGCGAAGACCGGGAAGAGGATGGCCGCCAGAATCGCGATTATCGCGATCACCACGAGCAGCTCGATCAGTGTGAATCCTCTTCGCTGACTCCGGCCGGCAATGCGTGCATTCACAGCCGTTGTTCTCCTTCGTCCGAGGTGGTGCCACAGAAGAGACACCCGGAGAACCGGGCGGGCGAGCGTGGCCTCTCAGCCCTTGCCGAACTGCGGATCCAGATGCTCCACAGTGGCGTTTGCCGTGATCGCCTCCGCAGTGAGATGCTGCCAGTCGATCTTCTGGCTGGCCTCCCGCGTCACCGTGAAGACGACGAGGCGGCGGGAGGGGTCCCTGCCGTCCAGTGCCACCAGGCGCACCCGCTTCAGGTGGGGTGTGTCCCGGAAGGCCGGGGGAACGGCGAGGCCCCCCAGCTTGTAGATCCGCCGCAGGGTGCTGTCCGGCGGAAGGTCCTGAAGCGGCGCAAACTCGAACACGGCGGTGTCGCCCTCGCGCCTGACACTCCGGAAGGCGCTGCCGAATGCGCCCTGGGCAATCTCCTCCAGGGACCTGGGCTGTGCCTGGGCCGACTGCCGCCGGGCCATCGAGGCAGCCATCTGCTCCTGCGTGGGGCGGGGCGGAGCGGAGGGCCCGGACGGCTGACACCCCGCCGCGCAGAGTGCAAAGAGTGCGGGAACCGCGGCGAGCCGCCTGACTTGGTGTGCGAACGCGATCATCATCTCGCCGGCGGAATACGCGCCGCGCGCCCGGCCCGGGGCGTGGGCCGGGCGCGCGACTCCCTTAAAGGAACTTCAGAATACCACGGATCGCACCCGGTGTCAACGGCGGAGGCGAGGCCTTGCCGGTGGATCACTGGGCCGGCAGCCGTCCCCTCCCGGTGCTGCCGCCACCGGCCCCGGCACGGCAGTCCTCGCCGGGGAAGAGGAACCCCGCAAGGCCGCGCGATGCCACGCGGGGCGTTCCGAGGTGCGGATGTGCGCGAAGTGCGGCGGGGGACCGCACCAGGCGGGGAATGCTCCTGGCCTGGCGGCATTGGCTCTGGGAGCGCGAAGTGCGGCGGGGGACCGCACCAAGGGTCGATTCCGGCTTGACGGTCGGCACCTCCGCCGCCTAGGGTGAATCGTGTGCGCAGCCGCCCGAAGGACACGCCAGGGTCCAGCGGGGCGCGTCCAATGCATGAAAAAGCCGCCAGCCATACTGGACAAGCGGGGAAATAGCCGATACAATACGGAAGCCCATAGCCGCCCAGGATGGCGAAAGCGACGCATTCCGCCAATCTTGTGAAAGGCAGGTATGGTTGTGAGGACATGCGCTCTCCGGCGCCGCCTCCCGGCGTGCGCCGCGTTCGTCTGCGCTTTGCTCGCCACCGCAGTCCCCGCGCTCTCCGGAACTCTCAGCCAGGTCCGCATCAAGGTCGGCGGCCGGCTTCTTGGCGCGGGCCTGCACGCCCAGTTCGACGGGCGCGAGGCGTACCTGCCCCTGGAGGTGCTGGAGCACGCGGCGGCGAGGGCAACGCTCAACCGCCGCGAGGATGCGGCCGTCGTCACATCGGCCTCGGGCGACACCGCGGAGATCGCAGTGGCGCGCTTCGGCGGCCGCCCCCACCTGCCGCTGAGCGAGCTGCGCGGCGTCCTTCGGGCCGATGCCATCGTGCGGGACGGCGTATGCGAGATCCGGGCGCGGCTTGTGCGGGCGGAGATCGCCGAAGGCCGCCTGCACCTAGCCAGCACGTTCCCCGTGCCCGTGCGCGTGCAGGCACGTGTGGAGGAGGAGCGCACCACGGTCACCGTGGAGGTGGCGGGCGCCGCGCTGGCGCCGGGCGCCCGCACAGGCGCTGCAGGCGACCGCCGCGTGGCCGCATTCGCAGCATCCGACTGCGAAGAGGGGGTGCGCATCGTGGCGGCGCTTCCGCCTGGAATGGGATTGGCCGCCCCCACGGACGCCGCGGAGCGCGTGCGCTCCCTGGCCCTCACGGGCACCCCAAGGCCTGTGACGGCTCGTGCCGAGCCCATGCCGGCACCCCAGGGCGCGCCCGCCAGCCCCGAGCCGCCCGGATCGGCGGAGAGGGCCGCACAGAGCCCGGAGAGCCCGGACCCGCAGCCTGTCCAGCGGGGCGGCCCCACAGACCCGCCCGCAACCGGGCCGGCGGCCGCCAGCCAGCCCGCCAAGCCCCCCGCCGGCGCGGTGCGCATTACGGGAGTCACCATCGAGAAGTCCGACCCAACCCGGGCCCAGATCCGCGTGGCCACCAGCGGCCGCGTCTCCGTGTCCACGGCACTCCTGCGCGAGCCCACCCGGCTGGCGATCGACGTGGCCAACGCGGCGCTGGAGACCGACGCCCGGGAGTGGCCGGTGGACCATCCCTTCCTCACCGCCGTGCGCGCGGAGCAGGGCTCGCGGCCCGGCACGACGCGCCTGATCATCGCCCTGGCGAAGATGATCGGCTACCGCGTGCTGAAGCCCACGGCGGAGGGATTCGTAGTGAATTTCACCACGCCCCGGGGGTCCGGCCGGTCCATGCAGGACCTCATCGTGGTGGTGGACCCGGGGCACGGCGGTGCGGCCAACGGTTGCCAGGCCGTGGAGAACGGCCGCCGAATCTATGAGAAGAACTTGACGCTGGCCGTCGCCCAGCGGGTGCGCGCATTGCTTCAGGAGGCGGGCGTGAACGTGATCATGACCCGCACCGGGGACGACGACGTGGGCCTGCGCGAGCGGCCGGCCCTGGCGGGCGACAACAACGCCGACCTGTTCGTCTCGATTCACGTGGACGACTGCCCGCGCCCGAACACGGCGTCCGGCTCTACCGCGTACTACCATATGGACGATGCGAGCAGCAGGGCGCTGGCCCAGTCTATCATCCACCGAATTGCCCGGGTGAGCGGGCTGCCCTGCCGCGGCGCGCGGTCGGACCGGGTGCTCTACACCACGGGACTGGCCGTCCTTCGCCACAGCCCGGTGCCCGCCACCCTCATCGAGATGGGCTACATCAACAACGTGAGGGACCGCCGCAAGCTGGTGAGCGCCCAGTTCCAGCAGGTGATGGCCCAGGCGATCGTGGACGGGATCCGCGGCTACGTGGAGGGCGCCCTCCCGGAGGCCGAGCTAGAGGTCGCCCAGGCGCCGGGCAGAGTGGACAGCGAGTAGCGCATGACCTGTCGAAAGTGTGCGGCTCTGGTGGCCGCAGCCCTCCTGCTGGCCTCGTGCAGGCAGGAACCGTCGCCCAGCGCCCAGGGCGGCACCGTTCAGGTGCCGGTGCCCCGCGCCGCCGGCAACGGCGTGCAGCTGGGCGCGGAGCCGCGACGCCTGTCCCCCGGCGAGGACCGTTTGGAAGGAGCGCTGAAGGCGTTGCTGGAGACCTCCCGCCGGCCCCAGGAGAGCGCGATTCCCCCGGGCACGCGCCTGCGCTCGTTGAAGGTGGAGGGCGGCACGGCCACCGTGGACCTGAGCGGCGAGTTCAAGGCAGTGGGCGAGCGGGGCTCCACAGGCGAGTCCCTGGCCCAGAACGCCCTGCGGCAGGTCCTGGCCCAGTTTCCCCAGGTCGAGCGAATGGTCGTCCTCGTGGACGGGCGCCCCTTCGAGGGGGAGCACGCTGACTGGACGGGTCCGATCCCCGTGCGCGACGAGAGCACCCATGCCGGGGGGCGCCCGTGACCCAGGATTCTGGCCCCATCGGCGTCTTTGACTCGGGGGTGGGTGGCCTGACGGTGGCGGCGGAGATCCTGCGCCGCTTCCCGGGGGAGCAGATCCTCTACCTGGCCGACCAGGCGCACGTGCCCTATGGCGGGCGCCCCCTGCGGGAGATCCAGGGGTTCGCTGTTTCCATCAGCCGCTTTCTGGCAGAGAGCGGCTGCCGCGCACTTGTAATGGCCTGCAACATCTCCAGCGCGGTGGCGCTGGAGCGCGTGGCGCGAGATCTGGCCCCCTTGCCGGTGCGGGGCATGATCGCAGCGGCCGCCCGGTGCGCCGCGGCCGAGTCCGCGCCCATCGGCGTGCTGGCCACGGAGGGCACTGTCCGGAGTGGCGCCTACACCGCCCAGATCACCACGCTGAACGCGCGCGCCCGGGTGATCGAGATCGCCTGCCCGCGATTCGTCCCCCTGGTGCAGGCTGGCGAGCTGGACACGCCCGCGCCGAGAGAGGCCGCCCGTGAACGCCTGCAGCACCTGGCCCGGGCGGGCTGCCGCGTGGCAATCCTGGGCTGCACCCACTACCCCTTCCTCCTTCCCGCCCTGCGGCGCGCCGCAGCCGACCTGGAGATGCCGCCCGTGGAATGGCTGGACCCGGCACGCGCCCTGGTGGATGAGATGACCCTCACCCTGCCGGGCCTGCGTGCCTGCGGCCGCCCCCGCGTGCGCCTGCTGACCACCGGCCGGCCCGACGCGTTCGCGGCCCAGGCCGCCCGCTTTCTGCCGGGCGTGGAGGCAGGGGTGGAGCCGGCCGCCTGGGTGAGCGGCGGCCGCATAGAGACTCGCGCCCCCGCTGCCGCCTGCCGATAGAGAATGGGGAGGGCAAACCGCCC
>Ga0073934_10010584_pt1 | contig 11425 bp, 7 predicted proteins | sample LarsenN4metaG_FD_76834 | JGI IMG/M metagenome (GOLD analysis project Ga0073934, IMG submission 76834) | Hot spring sediment bacterial and archeal communities from British Columbia, Canada, to study Microbial Dark Matter (Phase II) - Larsen... ...
GATTGATAGTCCAATGCCTTGTCAAGTTCCAATGCAACAGCGAATGGGTCAGTGGCGAGATTAACATCCCAGCGGGTCACAGCTTCAGTGATGCTCCTCGAAATATCCGAAGGGGCGGGGTCCTCCCGCCCAAACACAGGTCTTATCACAGGGACATTCTTCAACGGCAGAATTTCTTTCTCTGCCCAGATCGTCGAGCCTGAAAGAGTCACGGTCTGTGTGCTGGCTCCCAACACTGTCGCACGGACTGTCTCTGCAGGCGGGACAATCGTGTACGCGTTCAATGTCGCATGATTTCGCAATGACTCAGCTAACAACGGACCAACATCATCATGAATCGTCGCGTCGCTCACCGAATTGATCGGAATCGGATTGTAATAATAATGTCCGATGCCGCCGGAGAACATCAACACCGAGCCTTTGCCAGAAATACCGACGGGCGGAGTGAGATAAATCTTTTGCGCCAACGGCGAGTTCGCGCCTTCGATCAATTCAACAGTCATATCTGCCATGCGGTCTGTGAAGCGACGCAAATCATCGAGCGATGGAGAATCGCCCATTTCCAGTCTCAAACCAATGTCTTCCAAAATTCGTTTCGCGGGTTCGGCAATATGCCTCACCTTGCCTGTCGAATGTTCTATTTCCAAAATACGACCGCCGTAGTTCATCGCCGCCGCGCCGATCAATTCACCGCTTTGGAACGTTGCGCTGTTCGCACTTCCCCCGCCAATGTCAACGTTTGTGACGGTTGCGAAATTTATCTGCGAATATTGCGCCGCCCCAGCGCCTTTGCCTGCGATCAAACTTTCGACGTTCGGTCCCGCCACGCTGACCACGAACTCGCCAGCGAGCCCCGATAATGCCCGCAAAATTTCGTCTGCGTTCTTCTTCTTCGCCGTCTCGCCGGTGATGATGACCGCGCCTGTCTCCACCTGACTCGGGTCAATGCCCGCTGCGGAATATTCATGCCTCACAATCTCGTTCAATTTGTCCGCGTCGATCGTCTCAAAATCCTTCAACGGCGTAAAAACGATCGGGCTTTGATAAATGACTTTTCGATCCGTGATGTTGATGCGCGGAATCTGACCGGGCCGCGACACATCCTGCAAATTCAGGCGTGAAAAGATGATCTGTGTCGTGGTCGTGCCAACGTCTACACCAACGGAGAGGAGGTCGCGGGAGTCTGCCATAAAAAATAGATGTCATTGCGAGGAGATTGCTTCGCCACTTCGTGGCTCGCAATGACATGTTACTCTTTGCGATACGAAACCTTCCCACTCAACTCGAGCGAATCGATCACACCAACGATCACTGCGTCCACGGGCGCGTTTGCTGTCTGGTTGGTGTAACGAGCCGACGAACCGTCGGTCACCATCACCAGATCTCCTGTCCCTGCGCTGACCGTATCCACGGCGATATACGGCTCACCCGTCGGCTTGCCCGCTGTATCCGCATCCCGAACAATAAGCAATTTCCGCCCCCGTATCACTTCATCCTTGATGGTTGAAATGGTCGAACCGATGACGAGCGCAATCTTCATAATTGACTCCAGTTGTGTCTTCGGCTATCCATTGAACTTTACCATACCTTAGGGTTGTATGACAAGTTTAAGGACATCACCATCGTATTTCACATTCGCAGTCCAACCGCCATCCAAACTCAACGCGACGTTCGCCTTCAACCACCCGATTCGCTTTTCAAACAGAACCCGCCCGCCCTGCTTTAGTTGCAACGTGGCATTCCGACGGAATTCCTTTGACCAGTATCGGAATCCATCCACACGGACATCGGGACTCAACACGTTTGGACAAATCCACGCAATCGGCGCTTCGACCTCGACGTTCAGCCTGCTCGCCGACCATTGGGCATTTTCCAACCACCGAGTGATGGATCGCGCCGCCGCCCGGCCTTCCAGCGCTGCCCAATCCGCTGTTTCGACTCCTCTCAACAGATTCCCTGCGGCAAACACTCCCATCTGTGATGTACGAAACGCCGCATCCACCTGCGGACCCATCCACGGCTTGGAAGTTTCTACCTCTCCCCTTCTCGCTAATTCATTCTCAGGAATCCAATCGCCGGTAAAGATAACGGTATCGCATTCGATCACTTCAACTTTACCAGTCTCCAAGTCTCTAATCTCTATTTCCTCAACTCTCTCCTTCCCTAAAACATTCACCACTTTTTTGTTGGTTAGTATTTTCGTCCGCGCCAGAATATCGGCATACAAAATCTTCGCAGGCCAGAAAATCGGCAAATAAAATTGATGGCTTGGCAACTCGGTGACCATTGCTACCACCTTCACTCCCGCGTGCAAAAGAGTCGTGACAACTGAAAGACTCACTATCTCCGCACCGACGATCACTGCCCGCTTGCCAACGGGCAGATGATGCTCAAATACAAATCTTTGCAACGACCCCGTCGTAAATATTCCCAGCGGGCGATGCCCAGGGATCAGCCGCGCTGAACGCGGTTTCTCGCGCACACCTGTTGCGAGGAGAACAGAACTTGCTTCAATTGTGCCGATTCCGTTTGGGCTTGTGTAGAAAATCTCTATTTGTTGATAGTTATTATTTTGCGTATTTATGTTTGTAACAGAATTGGCTACACGCAAATCCAATTTAGCAAATTCTGCCAGCTCACGATAACGCCTTGCGTAACTCGGACCCGTCATCACACGATGGAAATCTCGCAGACCAAACCCCGTGTGGCCGCACAGGCGTGGAATCCCACCCGCTTCACTTTCGCGTTCAGCAACTACCACACCATTGATACCAAACTTCTTTAACTCCAACGCCGCCGCCAGCCCCGCAGGTCCCGCGCCGACGATCAAAACATCCACTGGTTTCGTGTCGCTCTGATGGAGCGTTCGTTGCGACTGAAGAGTCTCGCTCGTTGCAGAAGAGATTCTTCGGTCGCTTCGCTCCCTCAGAATGACATTCATCAAAGCCGAACAATTGAACCCCTGGCATCTTCCCTGCATCGCCCGCGTCCTCCTCCGCAACGCATCTAAATTCCTAGCAGGGATTGTTGAGTGTACGGCATCATGCAACTCTCCCAGCGACACCCGTTCGCAATGACAGACGATTTTTCCATATGCCGGATCTTTCACGATCATCTCCCCCATTTGATACGGACGCGAGAACGCCTCGCCAATATTCGGCATTTTGATTGACTTGAACTCAGGCTTGTGATTCAACTCAACACCAACCTCCCTCAACAGCTCAACCACGTACTCAGCAATCCCCAAGCACCCCGAAATCCCTGTCGACCGAATCCCTCCGACGCAGATATATCTTTGATCTTTATAAAGTTCAATTTGATAATCGCTGTGTTCCGTGGCGGCACGTAGACCTGCGTATGTGGCAGTCACTTCTTCTTCAAGCAACGCTGGCAGAATCTTCCTGCCTTTTTCAAGCAACGATTTCAATCCAGTTTCACTTGTATTCGTTGCGGACTTGTCATCTAAATCCTCGGCAGTTGGACCTAACAACACATTCCCATAAATCGTCGGGCTGACCAAAACTCCTTTTGTTGTTGCGGTCGGCACTGGCAAAAGCACATGATTGACAAGTCTCCGCGCGAGCTTGTCATAAACGATAAGTTCCCCTCTCCGCGGTGTAACTTTGAACTCCTCATGTCCAAGCATCTTGTTGATATCATCCGAAAATAATCCCGCTGCATTTATGACCCACCGTGCGAGAACTGCCTCATTTTTACTTGAGATGGCAAAGACATCTGATTGCTGACCATTTATATCTGATAGCTCTATTTCCTCCACCCGAAAACCCAGCTTCAAATCTACCCCATTCACCACCGCTTGGGTCGCACACGCGAGCGGAATTGTGAACGTGCACAGAATCCCTTCGCGCGGCACAACCATTCCTCCTAAAGCGTCTGCGCCCAAATGAGGTTCGCGTTTATACACTTCCTCTTTGTCGATTAGAAAGCAATCGGTATCCCCATTTTGTATTGCTTTCTCTAACAACTTTGGCAAAGTACGTAATTGCTCATCACTCCAGGCAATTAACAATCCGCCCACCAACTCGAACGGACTACCCACCTCTTTCATAAACGCTTCCATCAACGGGTAACTCCGTTTCAACAACTTCGACTCAAGTGAGCCGGGCGTTGCATCGTATCCCGTGTGCCAGATCGCGGTGCTGGCTTTCGATGTTCCCATCCCCACATCCAAATTGGTTTCGAGCAAAACGATATCCAAATCGTATTTCGAGAGTTCGCGCGCAATCGCGCTCCCGACAGCACCTGCACCGATGACGGCAACGTCAAATATTTTTTCAAGCATGGAATTTTTTGACAGCCTCGATGGCTTTATTCCATAGAGATAATTTCTTTTCTCTTTCATCGTTCTTCATCGTTGGCAAATAAATCGTTTCCGCTTTCCAATTCTTTGATAATTCCTCAAATGAAGTTCCCAGTGCAGATACTCCCGCAAGATTCGCAACCCCAATCGCTGTCGCTTCCAAAGCCGCCGAAACACGGACTTCGAGATTCAGTAAATCTGCAATCAACTGCATGAGATATGGATTCCCCGACGGGCCGCCATCCACTTTTAAGTGTGGAGGTTTCTGCCCCAAATCTTCAGACATCGCCATCACAACTTCATACACGCGGCAGGCAATCCCATCCAGTGTTGCGCGGACGATATCGTCCGAGGTCGTGCTTCGATTCAACCCAAACATGGCACCACGCACATCCGTCCGCCAGTGCGGGGCAGCCAGACCTTGCAATGCAGGGACAACGACGACTCCCAAATCTGCTGAACGCACAGCCGCGTCACTACTCGACGGGGAGTCGGGTATCGCTTTCAGGTTATCTCTCAGCCATTGGACAGCGGAACCCGTGACGAAAATGCCACCATCGAAAGCATAGGTTGTATGGTCACCGAACTTCCACCCGACAGTTGTGAGCAATCCGTTGTTGGAAAGTTTGGGTTTATCGCCGATGTTCATCAACAGAAAACTGCCCGTTCCGAACGAGCATTTCATCTCGCCTGCGCTGAAACATGCTTGACCAAACAAGGCAGCTTGTTGGTCAACGAGCAGGGCGTGAAGTGGAAGCGGTTTGCCGTTCCCGAAATCCAGGTCACCGATAAGTCCTGCAGACGGCTTAACCTCAGGCAACATACTTCCTGGCACATCAAATAAATTCAGTAATTCTTCGTCCCATTCAAAACGATTCATGTCAAATAATAGTGTCCGCGATGCCGTGGATGGATCGGTGACATGCAACCCCCCATTGGATAATTTCCATAGCACCCAAGTCTCTGTGGTGCCAAAGAGCAGCTTCCCTGCATGTGCTTGTTTGCGAATCTCTGGAAAATTTTCAAACACCCACTTGAGTTTGGGTGCCGAGAAATAGCTGTCCAGTAGTAAACCCGTCTTACGGCGAAGCAGGTTGAGGTCGAGGGAAGAGGCGAGCGCATCGCAGACTGATTGTCCACGCGTATCTTGCCACACAATCGCGGGAGTCACTGCCTCCCCGGAATCCTTATCCCAGACGACAAACGTTTCGCCCTGATTATCGAAACCCACAGCAGAAATTTCATATTTATCCAGCAACGGCGCACAGGCTTCTTTGACAGTTCGAACAATGTCGATAGGTTCCTGTTCCACCCAACCCGCCTGTGGAAAGCGCGCGGGAAGTTGTGACGAATTCTTCTCGATCATCTCACCGTGTTCATTGACGATGACCGCTGTGGTTTGCGTTGTGCCTTGATCTATGCCGAGGAGGTATGTCATATCCGTCACAATTAATTATAAGAAAGCGGTATCCCATGTGGGATACCGCTTTCACAGTCAATACAAAAAATCTTATGACTCGCCGTATTTCTTCTCGATCTCGGCGATCATTTTCTGACGTTGGGCGATCTTTTCGCCTTCGGGCACGCCTTCGAAGCGGCTATCTTCGCCGCCAGTCATGAACGTAACCACGGCGGCCAGAACACCGACAACGATCGCAGCGATAGCCGTTCCGCTGGGCAGGATGAGGAAATGCAAAACGTTCTCGTCGGAAACAGGCAGGAATCCCAAAAGGTAGCTGACCACCGCAATGCCTATGCCGACAAAGGCTGTCCTCTTTGACCACAAGCCGAGCAGGGCAACAACGAAGATGATGGTAAAGTAGAAGACTTTCTCATTGGGCGGAAAGAATCCGCTGATTGCCAAGGTGACACCGAAAATGATGGCAAGTACGGCATTCGGTTTGGAAAGGCTGCCAAGATTGAAGGGTCCCTTCTCTTTCCACTTCGCAGAACCTTCCTCTTTGAGTCCGGCTGCAATCGGCATGACCATCGACAGGTATAGAAAGACGGCACAAGCCACTGCCAACACGAGGTAGTAGGGAGCGTATAAAGTGCTGAGCAGAGCCAAGCCTGCGGAAACCCAAATCGCATATGTCGGTGTACGATATTGTGTACTGACGTGCGCGAGGGTATTCGAGAAGAACGGTATACCGCCATCACGCGCAAAGGCATACATCATGCGCGAGGTGGAAGTGAGCCCCGCCAGAGCACAAATATAGTTAACGATTACCAAGCCCACCGCAAGTATCACGCTTAGCCATTGCGGCATACGCGAAGCGCTCCACATGTAGAAGAAGGAGCCCCAGCCCGCGGCATGAGCTTCTTCAAGGCTTGGCATTGTGAGAACATAGGCCGCCACTGCGACCAAACCGAACACCCAGGACCAGAACACGGCCGTCCACATGCCTTTGGGAACATTCACCTGAGCATCTTTCGTTTCTTCCGAAGTATGCGCGGAGGCATCAAAGCCGGTGATCGTATAACACACATACGATAAACCCAGCAGGAAGGCAAAGGCGATGCTTTCAGTCCGGAAGGGAACCACGCCACCACCGGCGTCACCCGTCACGTTTTGGAAAGTAAACAACCGGGAAAAATCGAGCGCAACGGGACTGAAGGCGAATAACACGACGATCAGAACCACGGTGAGCGCAAGAATCATGTATCCGCTGAAATCGGTCAACTTTGTGGTGAGGTCGATGCCGTAATGATTAAGCAGGGCTTGACTGGCCAACACAACTACGAGAAATACGAACTGGTGCCAGAACCCGAAACCCGAGACATCCACTCCAAGTGCAGTACCAAGCAGAAGGTCCTTGAAAAACACCGTATAGAGCAATACATCGACAGAAGACACGACGCAGATCAACCCGATCAGGTTCAACCAGGCGGTCATCCAACCCCAAAGCTTGCCGCCAAGGTGTGAACTCCAGTGGTACAGGCCGCCAGCCGTAGGGAAGGAGGAAGCGATCTGTCCCATCCCAAAGGCGACGCTCAATGCGAGAATTCCGCCGACCAACCAAATCAAGAACGCGCCGCCGGAACCTAGCGCGTTGAATGCGGCAGGAAAGGCAGAGATGCCTCCAGCAAGGATGCAGATGATCGAGAAAGAAATCGCAAAGTTCGAGAAGCCGCTCATGCGGCGGGAGAGTTCCTGCGCATACCCCAATTTATGCAGGACTTGCTTATCGTGCGCTTGACTTTTTTCAGCCATGACTTAATTCTCCTTTTGAGGTTTTGTCTTGAATTTCGGAAACACAACGATTACCATGTTGTTTGATCGGGCAATGTGAACCTCCTAACCCCGCTTCAGCGAGGTAATGGATTAGTACTTGCTAGTTGAAACACAACGGCTGAAAAAAGGGTACGGGGTTTTAATTTTCCGATTGGGAAATAAAAATAGGTCACGCTTGGGTGTGACCGACTCCGATTCATTTCCTACAGTTGCCTGTACGCGCCTACCCAGGGTCTTCCGAGCCTGTGATTCTGGGCGATCAACACCTTGTTGAATTTCTGGGCAATTTGCGCCGACAGTATCGCCACAGTTCCCCAATCATCGCCAAGTATGGCAACTTTCAATTTCTCAGCGAATTGTCCAGTCCACATCCACTCCATGCGGAAGCGATCTGCTTTCACCCAATAGCCGCGTTTCTCCCATGCCGCCACAGACGCGTCGATTCCCTCGGAGATCGTTTTCAACGCAAGGGAGATAAAGGCGGCAAGGTCTTTCGATTCGCGATTCACTTCCGTTTGTTTTGCCAGTTCACGCACAGCAAGTACGATGGCTTTCGATAATCGTGCACGGTCTTTTCCTGCAGAATCGGGATTGATAAGGCGGCTCAATGAAGGTCTCCAGCGTCAGGTTTCGTGTCTTAGGTATCAAGCTGGCGATTATATCCATCAATCGTAAATCGTCAACACGTGCACCGAGCGCAAGTGCTGTGTCTGAAATTATAATTCCACGTTATAATTTCGCCGCACTCGTCAAAATGAGGGGACGTGGTGGAATTGGCAGACACGCAGCACTTAGGATGCTGTGCCGCAAGGCTTGAGAGTTCGACCCTCTCCGTCCCCACCTTTACCCCATCCCTGCCCCTCTTCAATTGGAGAGGGGAGTCTTATGGAGAAATAATTTGAAAATCGAAAAGACGATCGGAGAGAACCACGAAGCCAAACTCGTGGTTGAAGTGGACCCTGAATTGATGGACACCTACAAACGCCGCGCGGCGCGCAAAATCTCGGAACGCGGCAAGATTCCCGGCTTTCGCCCGGGCAAAGCGCCCTATCACATGGTGGTGTTGAATTATGGGGAGCAAGCCGTGGTTGAACAAGCTATTGACTATTTCATTGACGGTGAATATTCAAACATCCTCAAAGAGGCGGATGTCAACCCCGGCGCGTCGGGCAGGTTGGAGAACATCGAATCGCTTGAACCGCCGAAATTGATCTTCAAGGTTCCGCTCTCCCCTGAAGTCGATTTGGGCGACTACCATTCAATTCGAATGCCCTACGAGTGGACCGCTCCCACTGCCAAGGAAGTGGACGCGGCAATGGAAGACCTGCGCCAGATGTACGCGACCACGGAAGCGGTCGAGCGTGAGGTTCAAGAGAGCGATTACGTTCTCGTAGATGTGGATTCGGAAACCACCGAATTGAAACGCACCGGCTTTGCAACCGTCATCCGCAAGGATGATCGAGAAAATGAATGGCCCTTCACTGGGTTCGCAAAACAACTTATGGGCATGAAGCCCGGCGACACGAAAACGATCAAGCACCACTTTCCAAAGGAACATGACCTGGAAGCTTTGCAAGATAAAAGCACAGAAATGGCAGTCACTGTGAAAACTGTCCGCGCGATGACACTACCGGAACTGGACGATGAATTCGCCAAAACAGTTGGGGCTGGCGAGACTCTCGAAGCACTGCGTGAAAATGTGACCAAAGATGTGGAAGCGCGCTCCAAAGCGGAATACGACGACAAATATTTCGTGGATTTGATCGAAAAAATAAAAGAAGTTGCAACGTTCAAATACCATCAACATTCTCTCGATCACGAAGGTGAGCATGTGCTCGAAGACCTGACTCAACGACTCGCGCAGCAAGGCATGGATCTGGATACGTACTTCAAACTGCGAAATACGACGCGCGAGCAGTTCATCGAAGAGGAAGTGAAACCCGTTGCGAAGAAGCGTTTCGAGCGCTCGTTGATCCTTGATGAAATCGTCCGCAAGGAGGAGCTCGAGGTGGATAACGAATCCCTCGACAGCGAATTCAACCAGACGCTGAACGCGCTCGCCATGCAAGGCATGGACTTGAGCAAAGTCCGTGGCGGCAAAAAGGGTCAGCAACAATTGGCGCAGGCAGTTGCGATGGAATCGGCGAACCGCGTGCTCACACGTCGCGCGCTGGAAATGCTGAAGTCCATCGCGGTGGGCGAATACAAATCGCCTGAGCAAAGAAAAGCTGAAGCGGCGGCGAAAAAGGCAGACGAGGAAACAAAGGTTGCCGAGGCAGAGGCAACCGCCCCTGCAAGCGAAGCGGAATCCTCATCCGAAGCCGAAACAAAGAGTTAATGAAAATCCAATACTCGAACAGTATCATCGTCCCAATTTAAAAAGGAGACAAGACATGATCCCAAACTTTAAGAACACTCGTGTTGAGCCTAGTCGAAACATCGTCCCGATGGTCGTGGAAAATACAGGCCGCGGCGAGCGCGCCTATGATATTTACTCACTCCTGCTGAAAGAACGAATCATTTTTCTCGGCACGCCGATCGACGATCAGGTGGCGAATGTGATCGTGGCGCAATTGCTGTTCCTGAATCACGAAGACCCCGAGAAAGAAATCCAGATGTACATCAACTCGCCAGGCGGCGTGATCTACGCGGGACTCGCGATCTATGACACGATGCAAATGGTCTCGAACCCGATCAGCACGGTGGCGGTTGGGGTCACCGCTTCTTTCGGGACCGTGTTGCTGGCGGCAGGAACAAAAGGCAGACGCTACGCCCTTCCGAATGCCACCATACACATGCACCAACCTCTCGGTGGTGCGCAAGGGCAGGCAACGGATATCGAAATCCAGGCAAAACAAATCCTTCGCTTGAAGGCTTTGTTACTCGGTATTCTCGCAAAGCACACCAACCAGCCACTTGAAGTGATCGAGCGCGACAGCGACCGCGATTACTATCTCGAAGCGAAACAGGCTGTGGAATACGGTCTCGTGGATCAGGTGCTCGAAGTGCCGGAGAAAGTTAAGTAGTCTGTTTGTCAGATGGTCTTGTAGTCAAATAACCCGCTGAAAAATCGGCGGGTTTTTTCTTTGAAGTTATAATCATCGAACCATGCTGCCTTCAAACATCAAAGCCCTCATCCTTGATATGGACGGTGTGATCTGGCGCTCGGATTCGCCGATCGGGAATCTGCCAGAAATTTTTGCGCACATCGAATCCCGCGGATTGAAATACGTCTTCGCCACCAACAATGGGACAAAGACACCCGAACAATACGTTGGGGTCTTGAAAAAGTTGGGAGTGAAAGTAAAGCCTGAGCAAATTGTTACATCAGCCCTCGGCGTTGCTCATATGCTGGCACAGAGATTCCCTCGCGGGACAAAAATCTTTGTCATCGGCGAAGAAGGGATACGCGCTGCCCTGCAAGCAGAGGGATTTGAAATTGCCGCGATTGAAAACGCTCAAGATGCGAACGTGGTTGTAATGGGTATCGACCGCGAGATCAATTTCGAGAAAATGCGCGAAGCAACTTTGCTGGTGCGGCGCGGCGTCCCGTTCTACGCGACAAATCCCGATAAGACCTTCCCCACCCCGCGCGGCGAGATCCCCGGCGCGGGTGCATGGATTTCGGTCATCACCACCGCAACAGGTATTGAGCCGATTTATGCAGGAAAGCCATTTCCGTTTATGATAGAACTTTCACTTGAACGACTTGGCACAAAAAAAGAAGAGACCCTCGTCGTCGGCGACCGCCTCGAAACGGATATTGCCGCAGGTCAGGCGATCGGTTGCCCTTGTGCAGTGGTACTGAGCGGCGTATCCACTCGAGAGCAGGCGGAGGTATGGATGCCGAAGATCGATATCGTCGCAGA
>Ga0073934_10010585_pt1 | contig 11421 bp, 5 predicted proteins | sample LarsenN4metaG_FD_76834 | JGI IMG/M metagenome (GOLD analysis project Ga0073934, IMG submission 76834) | Hot spring sediment bacterial and archeal communities from British Columbia, Canada, to study Microbial Dark Matter (Phase II) - Larsen... ...
CTGTCGGTTCGCCTGTTCGAGCGCACGACCCGCCACATTCGTATCACGGACGAGGGCACGACGTTCTTCACGCACGTCGAGCGTATTCTCGAACAGCTGGATCAAGCGCGCGCTTCGGTCGGCGACAAGGTGAAGAGCCCGAAAGGGCGGCTCAAGATTTCGGCGCCCGTAATGCTCGGCCGCCGTTTCATCGCGCCGGCTGTCACGCGCTTTCTCGCCGACTATCCCGACATCGAAGTGCAAGTCGACCTGACGGACCGTCTTGTCGGTTTGCAGGAGGAAGGTTTCGACGTCGCCATTCGCACCGGGATTCTGGCGGACTCGTCGCTCGTGGCGAAACGGCTCGCCGCCGACCATTACGTCGTCGTCGGAGCGCCGGCCTATCTCGATCGGCTTGGGCGTCCGCGCGTGCCTGAAGACCTGGCCGATCACCAGTGCCTCGTCCATTGTGACCAGTATACGTGGCCATTCCAGCGCGATGGGGCGATCGACAGTGTTCGAGTGGGGGGGCGGCTACGGGCGAGCGACAGCGAATTCCTGCATCACGCTGCGCTCGCCGGTGAGGGACTGCTCCGAACGATGTCGTTCTGCGTGGCGAGCGATGTTGCGGCGGGGCGTCTCGAGCGGGTTCTCGCGCCATACGAGGTGAAGAGCAATTCGGCAGTCTGGGCGGTCTATCCGGCCACCAAGTTCATCCTGCCGAAACTCCGTGTTCTGTTGGATTTCCTAACCGACTGGTTCGATGCCGAGGCCGACGCGGTGCGTGCCTCGGGCGTCGTGGGCTGACCCCGTCAGTCCCGCGCGGGACTAGGCCTGGCGCTCGTCCGATCAGCGACTGACCCGAATCATCATACCACCGATGCCGTGATGGCCCGCGAGCGTGGTGCCGAGCCAGCCGCCGGGCGGGGCTTCGCCGGCCGCCCACGCGCGAAACTGCCGCCAGACATCCGTCACGAGGAGCCACCCATAGGGCTCGTGGGACAGCGGTACGCGGTAGGGCGCGTAGGTAAACTTGTATTCCAGGAAAAGAGAGACGCGACCGAGCGGGATTTCGATCCCCGCCAGCGCCTGTCCGACGAAACCGGCAAACTGGTACTCGTAGGTGCGGACGTTGTCGCCTTTGAAGGCCACTTCGGTGTGGGGAAGCGAGACGCCGGCACCGGCGCCCGCGTAAGGCCGGAAGCCTGCACCGAGCTTCGGCATGCGCCAGAGGCCGTTGAGCGTCAGCATATTGTGCCCGTGGCTGAACTCGAGGTGGCGAAAGACGTCCTCGATGCGGGCGGATGGCGCGACAGGCTGCCCATTCCGCGTGCCGGTGAACCGGGCGACACTCTCGTCACGGGCGATCGCCTTGTCGTGCGTGAAGTCGAGCATGGTTCCGAGGCCCGCGCCCGTCGGCAGGCGCTGGATGCGCGCGCCGTAGTAGATCGGCGCTTTGAATGGGCGGCCGATCCAGTCGAAGCCGCTCACCGTCATATCGGTCCCGGCGTCGTTGCGGATCGTCACGACGCTCGGATGCGTGTAGGAGGCGCCGCCGTAGCCGCCGATGCGGTACTCCGCGACCGAGGCGCGGCTCCCAGACGAGGACGCCGATGAACCCGGCGCCGCATTGTCCGACGGCAGAGACATGGCCTGCCAGTCGTCGTCCGGTGCGACGTGCGGCCAGGCAAGCGCGATCCAGCCCGCCATCGCGGCGAGGGTCGCGATCGCGGTGCCCGTCGGCCGCACGGCGCGTGCCCGCACCCTTGCGATTGTCCCTGTCGCCATGCCGGGCTCCCCTGGCTCCCCTGCTGGTGGACACCTAGCACGCCCCTAGCGCGCGTCGCATCGGACCATCCGGTCGCGACCGGGGATGATCACGCGGCACGTGGTCTCGCCGTCACGGTGCAGAGGCGAGGCGATCGAGCATGCGGCGGACGGCCTTGATTTGCGGGGCGTCGCGCGTGAGGAAGTCGCGCGCTGCATAACCCCACCAATCCCAGCAACCCCGCGGGTTGAGCGTAGAGACAGTGACTTCGGGGAAGAGCAGGATCAGCCGGTTGGCGTCGGCCCAGCGGTCGAAGCCGCTGCCTCGGGTGAAGGCGGTCCCCACTGCCTCCGTATTCTGCCGGCAGCCGTGGAAGACGACGTGCACCCGGCAACCGCCCCGGTTCGCGCAATCGGGCGGCACGTAGAGCGAGCCCTCCGGAGCGAAACTCGCCGCGGCCGGCGCATCGGGATGCTGGCGAAAGCGGCGCCACTGGCCGGCGGGTGCTCTCGCCGGCTCCAGCGTTCCGAGCAGATGGGCGAGGATTGCGCCCGCCTGATCGTAATCGCAGTCTTCGACATACGGCGGCTGCGTCGCACCGCAGGCGAGCGGGCCGTCCTCCGTCAGGAACGCGTGGCCCGCGTCGGTGCGCTCCACGAGGCGGATGTGGGCCGCGGGTAAGCCCAGGCCGCGGTAGAAGTCGGCGGCCGCGCGGACGATCGAACTGCGGACGGTCTTGTCCGCGCCGCCGGTGAAGAGATAGACGCGCTGGCGGCGGATCGCGGCGAGGGGTGCGATGTCGCCGCGGCCGGCGGCCCGCTCCACCCGTCGCACCAGCGCGGGCGCATCCGGCGGACCGAGGATGTCGTCCATGCAGCCGTCGAGCGCTTGCCGGGCGTTCGCGGCGGCGGCGTATGGCCCGAAAAGGAACCACGACCACGTGGTGGATGCGCAGCCCCAGGGGCCACCCGCGACGATACCGGCGCCGAGCACGATGTCGGCATGAGCGAGATGGAACTGGCCGGCCATATAGGCGCCGCTCGACAGTCCGGAGACGGACGTTTCCGCGAGCTTCGCGCCGAGCGCCGGCAGCGGATCGGCGGCGCGCGTTGCCATCGCGCTGAAGATCGCGGTCAAAAGGACCGTGACCGACGCTGCGATCAAAGCGCGTGTTCGCCGCCCGATCATGGGCGAAGCCGCACGGTCACGCGGTCGGCGCGCCCCATCGCGTCGATGACGGTGACCTTCGCAAAGCCGGCGCCGGAGGGCTCCCACGACACGTCACGACGATGGCCGTCCGAGGGGATCGGCGCACCGTCGACGAGCCAGGTCAGCGGAAGCGCGCCGTGTTCGGCCTTCAGGACGAGGGCTTCGCCTGCGCCCGCCCATTCGACCTCGGCGCGATCGGGTGGGAAGGCGATTTGCGGCGCGGGGTCAAGATAGGGACCCGTCGGATCGCCGCCGCCTGCCTCCGCGAAACGCTTCAACGGGGCCGGCAGATCGGCACCCGAGACGCGGAGCGCATTCGCGGGAGCCGGTCGGAACGCTTCGCGCTCCGGCGAGAGCCGCTGGAAGGCGTCGAAGAGGACGGGTGCCGCGGCGGTCCGCCCTGTCAGGCCCGGAACGGAAGCGCCGTCGGCACGGCCGGTCCAGACGGCGACGACGTGGCGGCCGTCGTAGCCGACGGCCCAGGCGTCGCGATAGCCGTAGGATGTCCCGGTCTTATAGGCGAGGCGGCCACCGCGCGCATGCGCAGGCGGCGGCGCTTCGCGGAGTATGTTGGTGACGTACCAGGCGGCGGTGTCGCTCATCAGACGCCGCTTCGGTTGCGCGCTCTCTCGAGAATGCGCGGCGAACTTCGTCTCGCGCACGTGCGCGAGACGGATCGGTTCGCCGCCGCGTGCCAGGGCCGCATAGAGATGGGCGAGGTCGCCGAGCCGCAGGCCGAGGCCGCCGAGTGCAATGGCCAGCGTCGGCTCGCCGCGCTGGGGCAGGACGGGTTCGAGGCCGATGCGACGGAACCGGCCGATCATGCGTCCGGGGCCGACGGCGTTCAGCACCTTGACCGCGGGAATATTGAGCGACTGGGCGAGCGCATGGCGGATCGTGACCGTGCCATGGAAATCATCGTCGAAGTTTTTCGGCGCGTAGGTGCCGAAGCGGGCGGGGCGATCCTCGATCAAGGTCTCGGGGTGCGCGATGCCCGCCTCGAACGCCAGACCATAGATGACGGGCTTCAGAGTCGAGCCCGGAGAGCGTACGGCAGAGATCATGTCGATCGGGCCGAGACGCTCCTTGTCGAGATAGTCGGACGAGCCGACGTAGGCCAAGATCTCCCCCGTGCGATGGTCGGCCACGAGAATGGCGGTCGAAATGCCGGGGCCCTGGGCGCGGGCCTGCTCACGCGCGAGCGTTTCGAGCGCCTGCTGGAGATCGCGGTCGAGGGTGGTGCGGTGGATCGGCTTGCCGCCCGCCTTCGCTGCCAGATCTTCGGCGAGGTGAGGGGCGAGCTTCGGAAAATCGCGCCGCGACGTCGGAATGCGCTCGGCCGCAGCGCGGTCAGCCTCGGCACGCGTGATAATGCCGGCTGCAACGGCGCGGTCGAGGACACGGGCGCGGGCGCGGCGAGCGGCCTCGGGGAAGCGATCCGGCCGGCGCGTTTCCGGCGATTGCGGCAGCGCGACGAGCAGAGCCGCTTCGCCTATTGAAAGGCGCCTAGGCTCCTTGCCGAAGTAAGCGTAGGAGGCGGCGCGCACGCCCTCGATATTGCCGCCGAACGGCGCGAGCTTCAGGTAAAGGGCGAGGATATCGCGCTTGCTGAGCTTTTCTTCGAGTTCGATCGCATGGATCATCTGGCGGAGTTTGCCACCGGCGGTCCGGTGATGGCGGCCGTCGACGAGGCGCGCGACCTGCATGGTCAGTGTCGACGCGCCGGAGACGATCCGCTGATGGCGGATCATCTGCCAGCCGGCTCGCGTCGCTGCTTTCCAGTCCACGCCCCGGTGGGTCTCGAAGCGACGATCTTCGAAGGCCTTCAGCATCGCGATGTAGCGCGCGTCCACCTGGTCCGGTTCCACCGGCAGCCGCCAGCGGCCGTCGGGTGTTGTGAAGGCGCGGAGAAGACGCTCCTGTCTGTCGACCACGGTGACGGAGAGATCGTCGCTGCCGCTGAGATCGAGGGGGCCGATGTGGCGCTTGGCGGCGAGGAAGCCGAGCCATCCCGCGAGCGGCAGAGCGATCGCGAGCGCGAGGGCCCACATCGCCACGCGGCGCAGCGGGCTCCGCGACCTCGCGGCAGGGGCAGGTCGCGGTTCCTTTCGACGGTCGCGGGACGGACGCATCAGCATGGTTAGCGTCCGGCCGTGACCTCGAGGCGGCCCATCGCGGTGCGGGCAAACCGCTCGGGGCGATACATGTCTTCGACAGTCGCGGCCGGATGCACGAAGCTGCCTGGCGTCACGGCGCGGACGATGTAGGCGACCGTCGTCGACGTCGGCGGGCCGGCTGCGGCGCCGTTCGCGGGTGCAGGTGCGTTGCCGTTGTCCTCTTCGTCGCCCTCGTCCTCGACGTTGCCGTTGCCGTTCGGCCGCCCGGCCGTGCCGCCGGGGCGGATGTCGAATGCGGCCACGAACCGGTCGTCGCGGAATTCGGTATGGCTCGGGCGGATCGCGGCCTTCAGCCAATCGAGCGACTTGACGTCACCGCTGTCGACGAGCCGTGGGTTCTCGATTTGCAGGCCGGCCGGGAGACGATCGACGACCAGCAGGCGGCCACCGTCTTGCGGCACCGAGACCTTCAGGACGGCGACAAGGCGATCGTTCTGGCCGAGCTTGCCGGTGCCGCCGGTCGCACTCTCGAGCGATACCTTGCGGCCGTCGAGCGTATAGTACGTGCGCTCGACTTCGAGGCCCTTCGACACCGCAGGTTCCGGCGTCATCGCGGCTCCGATCACGGTCAGCACCGCGTCGACCTTGGCTTCGCCGCGGTTCTCGATGACGAGGCCGTCTTTTTCGATGCGCGCCGGCTCGAGTGTCCGGTTGACGACCCCGCGCACCTCTTCGCCGTTCATCACGAGGCGCGTCTCTGCGACCTCTTCCGATACGGCGCGGGCGGCGAGCAGCATCCAGGCCTGCTCCTGCGTCGATGTATAGGTGCGGCCGGAGAAGGCCTTGGCGAGCACGCTCGACAGACGCGGAGCCTCGTTCCGGATTGATCGCGTCTCGGCAGCGAGTGTCACCAGGGCAGCGCCGTCCCGCAACTTCGATCCGTAATCGGACCGCCAGCCGGTGTCCGGCTCGTCCATGTCGTCGAGAGCGGCGCGGAAGGCGCGCTCGGCCCGCTCCTTTTCGCCCATCATGGCGAGGGCGGCGCCGAGCTGAGCCTTGGCGAGTGGTGTCGAGAAACGGTCGAGGCGAGTGTCGGCGAAGTAGCGCAGTTCGCCGATCGGCGCGCGGCCGTTCCGGGCGAGCACGTAGAGCGCATAGGCCCTTTGCTCGCCGCCCTTCTGGAAGTCCTGGCCGTAGGAGATGAAGTTCTGCAGGCGGTCGAGCGCTTGGTTGAGGCGGGCTGCGTCGACGACGTAGCCGGTTTCCTTGGCCCGCGTCAGGAAGTCCGTCACGTAGGCGGTGAGCCAGAGGTCGCTCTGCACGGGACCCCAGACACCGAAGGCGCCGGAGCTGTCCTGCATTTCGAAGACGCGCTCGACAGCCTTCTGTACGCGCTCCTTCAACTGCGTGTCGCGCGCCAGTCCGAGACTCGCGGCGAGGGCATTGGAATAGAGGAGCGGAAGCGCACGCGACACCGTCTGCTCGGCGCAGCCATACGGGTAGCGGTCGAGCTGTGTCAGCAGGCCCGGAACGTCGAGCCGTGCGATCGGGCCGACGCTGAGCGACATGCGCGTGCGGCCCGGAACGAGATCGGCGAGCAGATCCTTCGAAACTGTCAGCTTGCCGCCGTTCGGTGCGAGTTCAGCGACGGTGGTGCGCTTGATGTCCGCGGCCGGCGGCTTGACGTCGAACGTCAGCTTGCGGCGGACCTCTACGCCCGGAGCCGTCGCGCGGACAAGGTAAGTCACCGGTCCGAGTTCCGTCGGCTTGACGTTGAGGTTTTCGGCGCGGCGCTCGTTGCGAGTGAGCGACAGCGAGCGGTCGAGGGCGGTCGTGCGAACGCCCGAGCCTGTCTCCTGTTCGACCACGATCTTCACGTCGGCTTTCTGGAGCTCGATGTTATGGACGTCGAACTGCAGGCGGGCCGTGTCGCCCCACGTCAGGAAGCGCGGACCCGATGCCGTCAGCGCGAGGGCTTCGCGCACGATCACGTCGGCCACACCATGGCCGACCTTGTCGCGACTCCAGGCAACAGCCGAAAGTCGCACCGATCCGTTGAAGTCGGGCAGATCGAAGGAGACCTGCGCCTTGCCGTCGGCGCCGACCGCGACCAGGCCCGAGAACAACGCAACCGTTTCTTCCACCGGCGGGCTGCCGGTCATTGCCATGCCGCCCGAGCCGTCACCGCCGGATCGCAGGCGACCGCGCTCGGCACGCATGCCGTCGATGAGACGGCCGTAGAAGTCACGAAGCTCCATCGCGAGCTTGCGCTGGGCGTAGAACCAGCCCTCCGGCTTCGGCGTCTCGAAGCGCGTGAGGTTGAGGATCCCGAGGTCGACCGCAGCGACGGTGATGCGCGCTTCCTCGCCGGCTGCAAGGCCCTCGACGGTGACGGGCACGGTCAGACGTGTGCCGGGCTTGGTGACGGCCGGTGTCGCCATGGCGACCTTCAGCGTACGGTCGCTCGTGTCGAGCCCCAGCCAACGGATGCCGACGGCGCGGCTCGGCATCCGCTTCTGTGCTTCGTCCATCGGACGGTAGAGGATGGCAGCGACGTAGGCGCCTGGGGCGATGTCGGCGGTCACCTCGACGGGGATCTCGCCGCCGCCGGTCGGGACGTCGACTTCCTTGTGGCTGACAAGGCCGTTGCCGAGGATGGTGACGAGGGCGCGTCCCGGCTGGCGGCTGGCAATGCGCAACTTCGCGGTTTCGCCGGCCTTATAGGAGGGTTTGTCGAGCGCGACTTCGAGCTGCTCGGGGCTCTCGGCCGTTTCTTCCCCGTACCAGCCCGACGAGAAGCCGAGGCTCGCCGCCGGTCCGTTCGGCTCGGCCGTGGTTATGTCGAGGCGGTAGCGTCCCCATTCGACGGGCGAGGCGATGCGAGCACGGCCTTCCGCCGAAATGTCCGCCGCGCCCGTTGCGACTTTGCGCGTCAGGGTCACTGCGTCATACGTCCACTGGCCGTCGCGGCTGTACCACTGCCAGTTCGTCTGGAGGCGGACGAGTTCCCACCGCAGGGACTTGCCGGTGATGGGCTTGCCGGATGCGTCGAGCAGCACGGCTTCGAAGCTGGCGGGTTGCCCCTCACCGACGCGGCCGTCCTGGAATAGCGGACGGATGCCGATGCGCGGCTCGCGCGTATCGACGGGCAGCGTCACCGTGCGTTCGATCGTGCGGCCACCGGGCTCGCGTAGCCGCAGCATGACGTCCGCTTCGAGGGAGCGGGACGTGCGCGGGATCGGCGGAAGGCCGACGACGATGTTCGCGGTGCCGTCTTTGCCGGCACGCGGCAGCCCTTCGAGCGCGCGGCGGACGGGCGTGATCTTCTCGTCGGCGTTGCCGAAACGGAAGCCGGCAAGACCGGGGAGATCGCGGTTCGTCGCCTTGACGACGATGTCGCCTTCGATGGCGAGATCGGCCGCCGGCGGGCCGTAGAGATAACGGCCCGAGACCTCGATGGCCGCTGTCTGGTCGACGACGAGCGAGGGTGTTTTCGCCGTCAGGGTGAGATCGAGACGCTCGGGAACGAAGTCTTCGACGAGGAAGGCGGCGCTGGCGAGCGGATCGGCTTTCGGGTCGGCGTGCAGGCGGACGCGCCAGGTGCCGGTCATGGCAGAGCCGGCGAGAGCGAGCGCCGTCGTACGGCCGCCGAGACCCTGGTCTGGCATTGCGATCCGGCGGTGCTCGACGCCGTCGGGGCGGACGACGATGAGGGTCGTCGGGACAGCGGCGGCGATGCCGGCACGATCCCGGACGAGGCCCGAAAGATGCACGGTCTCGCCCGGACGGTAGACGCCGCGGTCGGTGTAGAGGAAGGCGTCGAGCGGGCCGGCGATATCGCGCCCGCGCACGCCGCGGTCGGAAAGGTCGAAGGCGGCGGACTGTAGATCCAGGAACGCATAGTCCGCGCCGTCGTCGCCCTCGGCGACGAGCAGGGCAGGCGCGGCGCCGCCTTCACCGCCGGCGGCGCCATGGGCGAAGCGAACGTAGCCCGCAGAATCGGTTTTGGCCTCGCCCAGTACCTCGTTGTTGCGGGCGATCAGACGGACCTTCACGTTTGCCAATGCGGTCGCCGCCGTCAGCGAGCGGACGAATCCGTGGACGGCCTTTTCGCCGCTGATCGCGGTGAGACCGTAATCCGACACGACGAACCACTGGGTCGCGAGGGGCATATAGTCCTGGCTGCCGGTCTTGCCGGCCGGGCGCGCCACCATCGCGTAGACGCCGGGCTTCAGTGCACCGACGGCATCGCCGACCGGTACCGCCGTCGTCACTTCTTCGTTGAGTTTCGACTTCAGGTCCATGCTGCCGCGGTAGACGCGGGCACCGGTGCGGCCAGCGATGTCCTCGAGCTCGTAGTGCGAGAGCTGGCGCTGCGTGTCGCCGTTCGCCACGGCCGCGGCGAGCGATCGGTCGCCGATGCGGAAGACCTCGACGTCGATCTTGTCGGTATTGACGGTGACGACGGGAATGCCCTGCTGGCCGCGGCTCGGCAGCACGTAGTTCCGGCCCGAGAACCGCACGAATGGCGAGCGATCGCGGACGTAGACGGCGATTTCCGTGTTCTTGCTCAGCTGTTCGTCGGTCTCGGCGGCGAGGCCGGCGCGCACGAGGACTTCGTAGCGACCGCCGTGGGCGAGACCGTCGATGCAGGCCTGCTGGCCTTCGACGGTCAGCGACTGCGGGTCCTTGCCGTCGACGGCGATGAACTTCGCGGTATCGGTCTGGCGGCTGGAGATGCGCTCCGAGAACTGAATGCAGAGGCGCGGGGACTCGAGCTCATTCTCGACCTTGTAGTCGACGATGCGGAACCCGTGCTCTGCACGCAGCGCCTCGAGGGCGGCGCGAACGTCGGCGTTGTCGGCGAGGGCCAGACTGACGCGATAGGCGTCGATGGCGGGGCGCCACATGGCGCGTCGCTGCAACGTCTCGGAGACGACGGCGAGTGCGGCGGCTTGGGCTGCGGCTCCGGCTGCGCGTTGATACGCGAGGTAAGCGGCTGCGCTGGCATTGACGGGGGTCTCGTAGCGCTCTGCGCCGACGAGGGTGTTCGCCGGGATCGCGAGGAGGGCGCGGGCGAGGCCGAGCCAGGCTTCGGCGTCGCGCGGATCGGTGCCGGCCACTTGGGCATACGCGCGGGTGGCGGCGCGGGCGTCGGTCGTGATCTGGCGGGAGGCTGCGGCCTTGGCGGCCTTCGGCTGGGGCTGCTGTTGGCCCTTCTGGGGTGCGCTTCGGTAGTTGGCAATGAGCCAGGCCTCGTAGCGCTCCGCGTCTCGTGTGAGGCCGGCGTGCGCGAAGGTCTTCGGCTCGGCCGCCGTGGCAGCGCCGAGGCCAAGGACAGCAAAGGCGAGGAGCGCGGCAAGCCGCGCGACGATGCCGAACGGCGAATACGCAATCATGGGCAGTACCCTCAGAGGTCGATGGACCGGCACTGCGGTCCAGGCGTCAGCATGCTGCAAGGTGCGGTGACGGAACAGTGGCAGCCGGCGGCTCGATGCCGGCTCTTCTTCAGACTTGCCTGCTTTTGCCGAGCTTTCCGTTCGCCTACCGCCCCGGCGGCCGGGATCTGCGGTAGAGAACAACGTTCAACATGCAACCATAAGTGTCTCAGCCCGACTGACGAGCCACCTGCAAATCATGTAGACTTCCAAATCAAACGGGTTCGAGCTTGAGAGTCACCGGGCGGGTGACAAGGAGCCTTCATGGTCAGGGTTTCGATGTTCCTTCTGGCGGCGGCGGTCATTGTGGCGCCGATCGTCAGTCCCACGTCGGCACAGACGGTCAAGCCGGCACCCAAGTGTGCGAACGGCCTACCCGAATGGGCGAACGAGGCCTTCGCCGGACGGCGGGGCAGCCCGGCTTACCGGTGCGATCCCGCACCCGCGGCCCCCGCTGCAGCGCCGAAGGCGCGGCCAGCGGCGACGCAGGCGCGTGCAAAACAGGCGCCAGCCTCGGCTGCTGAGCCGGTTGCCAAGAAGGAGGCCGCCGCGCCTGCCGCAGCCACGGCCGAGCCCAGCAAGCCGACCGAGCAGGCGGCGAAGTCGGCGGAACCGGCCACGAAGGTCGGAACCAAACCCCTCTGCCGCCGCTATCTGGCGAGCACCGGACAGACGGTCGAAGTCCCCTGCAGCTGATCCAGCTGGGGTCCGGGCGCTATCACTTGCGGAGCAGGCCATGAGCAGCGGGCTGATCGCGCTTCTCGACGACGTCGCGACGATCGCAAAGATGGCGGCCGCGTCGTTGGACGACGTGGCGGCACAGAGCGCCAAAGCCGGTGCCAAGGCCGCGGGAATCGTCATCGACGATGCCGCCGTGACGCCGCGCTACGTCGTTGGTTTCGCAGCGAGC
>Ga0073934_10010587_pt1 | contig 11420 bp, 11 predicted proteins | sample LarsenN4metaG_FD_76834 | JGI IMG/M metagenome (GOLD analysis project Ga0073934, IMG submission 76834) | Hot spring sediment bacterial and archeal communities from British Columbia, Canada, to study Microbial Dark Matter (Phase II) - Larsen... ...
TGTTGCGGGAGCTGAAAGCATTCGTCCGGGGATTGCGCCGTCTGCAAGGGAACCTGCTGCGCAATGAGTCTTCCGAACTGGAACAATTCCTTTCCCACGCCAAGCGCAGACGTGACAACTGGCATCCGTCCGTCCAAAACAATTCCAACCCCTGAGTTCCACCGCCATGCAAGAGCCAGACGAATTGTCCGAGAGCGGGAACCCGGTCTATCGCTACAAGCCGCGCGAAAAGCCTTTCGAGCCGGTGACCGGCGACGCCGCCCACATTGAACTTGTCGCCAGCCACATTGCGAAGCACATCGGCGAACCGTCGCTGGTCTTCCATGAGATCGTCTCCGACCTGGTGCACATTGACGTCCACCTGGTCCCGCCCCGGCCGGAACGCGACTTCTACACCCTGGTCACGTCGGGCATGAGCGCGAAGTCCATGAAGGCCCCGAAAGGGATGGAGGAAATGGCTTACGCGGAGCTGCTGATCTGCCTGCCGCCGGACTGGCCGCTCAAACAGGCGGACTTCAAGAACGAAAACAACTACTGGCCGGTGCGCCTGTTGAAGATGCTGGCGCGGTTTCCGCACGAATACGACAGCTGGCTGTCCTTCGCGCACACGCTGCCGAACGGCGACCCGCCCGAACCCTATGCGCCGGCCACCAAGTTCTGCTGCGCCATGCTGGCCCCGCCCGTGCTGGCGCCGCAGGATTTCTTCGAGCTGAAAATCAGCTCCGAGATGTCCATTCACTTTTTCGCCATCCTGCCCCTGTACCCGGAGGAGGTGGAATTGAAGCTGCGGAAGGGGGCTGACGAGCTGTTTGACCGCTTTGACAAGCACCAGATCAGCGAACTGGTGGATGTGAACCGCAAGAACGTCGCCAGGAAGCTCTTCGGCCTTTTCTAACACGCAGACGTAACAGGCTGGATGCGGTGGGAAACTGTTGAAGGCGGCGGCTGAATGAAATTCCAAATCCCAAGTTCCAAACTCCAAGGAAACTCCAAACGCTCAATGCCCAATCAATGGCTGGCGCGCGGGAAGCGGCTTGAAACTTGGGGCTTCGGTTTTCCTTGGAACTTGGAACTTGGAACTTGGAACTTTTAACCATGTCCCTGCCCGATCTCATCGAAATCGTTCCTTTGACCGCGCCGGTCCGTGCCGAGATCACCGTGCCCGGCTCGAAGAGCATCACGAACCGCGCGCTGGTGCTGGCGGCGCTGGCGGAGGGTGAGGTCACGCTCAAGGGCGCGCTCTGGAGCGAGGACACGCAGGTGATGGTCGAGTGCCTCCAGGAGCTGGGCTTCATGGTCAATGTGGCCGATGACCCGGACGAAGCGTGCAACCGGACCATCACGGTTTATGGCAAAGGCGGCGAGGTGCCGCGTGGCGGGACGGAGGCGCAGCCGCTGGAGCTGTTCGTGGGCAACGCGGGCACGGCGGCGCGGTTCCTGGCGGCGATGGTCTGCCTGGGCAGCGGGTTGTATCGCCTGCACGGCGTGCCGCGGATGCACGAGCGTCCGCAGAAGGCGTTGTTCGACGCGCTGCGGCAGCTTGGCTACCGGGTGGAAACGCCGAATGACAGGTTGCCAGCGATGATTCATGCCTGTAGCAGCCGACGTGAGTCGGCTCAAACTTCCAGCTCGGATTCCAGTCAGAGCCGACTCACGTCGGCTGCTACAGGGGGAAGGCGCTGCCGGGTGAGCATCGCGGAAAGCTCGCAGTTTGCCTCGGCGCTGCTGTTGAGCGCGCGGACGGGCGGCTGGGAGGTGGAGATCGAGGGCGAGAACGCCGACGAGTCGCCTTACGTGGAAATGACCAAGGAGCTGATCAAGGTGTTCCCGCATCGGGGTGGCGAGTTTCAGATCGAGCCGGATGCGAGCAGTGGGAGTTATTTTGTTGCTGTAGATACTTTCGTCCACAATCCAGAATTCCTGGAGCACTCTGAACAATTCGGAGTGAAGGTGCCAACCAGGCTCGCCAATCCGGTCAAGGTTGCCCATTGGCCTGACTCCGGTTGGCAAGTGGATGAGAATTTCAGGATAGCGTTGGCGAATAACTGGTCCTTGGTGATGGGATTGGAGTACGAAAGCCAGGGAAGCCGGGCCGAGGAGTTGAAACGCAATCATAGGAAGTTCCTCGTTGATCGGAATGACAAACCGATTTCGCGCATTCGAGACTTGGGAGACAGCATTATGACTGCCGTAATTCTTGCGCCATTCGCCGCTGACCCAGTGGTGTTCACCGATCTCGGCCGCCTGCGCGTGCAGGAGTGCGAGCGGGTGGTGGCGTTGCGGACGGAGTTGACCAAGTGTGGTGCGAAGGTGATCGAGGAGGGCGACACGCTGACGGTTTATCCTTCGCAGCTCCACGGCGCGGAGATCGAAACCTACAACGATCATCGCATGGCGATGTGTTTCGCGGTTCTCGGCTTGAAAGTGCCCGGCATCAAAATCAAGAATCCCGCCTGCGTGAAGAAGACGTTCCCGAACTTTTTCCAGAAGCTGGCCACGCCGCCGCCGCGCGGCCTGGGCGTGGAAATCCGTGACGGCCACACCGGGCGCAGGCTCGAAGTTGGTGAGCTTTTCGCCGATTGATCTCGCTGGTTTCAGGTTAAAAGTTGCATGTTCCAGAGGTTGCCATACTTGCCATTGTTGAGGATGACACCGCGTTCCCCCTCACCCCGGCCCTCTCCCGCCGGGAGAGGGGGGTGCGGTTCCAGCCAGAGAGACCGGCAATGCGCTGGGTTCGCAAAAAGGGGATGCAGGCAAACTTTGACGTGGCCGCTGTTCCTTCTCCCGGCGGGAGAAGGTCAGGATGAGGGGGAAGGTGTCGCCGCACTTCTGCCGACCCTCATTGGAAACCCGCTCTGGCAATGGGTGTGACCAAACGGCGTGGCCCAACTTAGAACTTACAACGCACCAAACCCATCATTTTGAAAGAACCAGTCGTAATAGCCATTGACGGCACCAGCGCCAGCGGCAAGAGCACGAACGCGAAGCTCATCGCCTGCAAGCTGGGCTTCGTGTACGTGGACACCGGCGCGATGTACCGCACGCTGGCCTGGCACTGCCTGCAAAGCGGCGTGGACATCCATGACGCAAAGGCCGTGGCCGCGCAGTTGCGGCGGTGGAAGCCGAAGTTCGTGTGCGTGGAGGAGGGCTTCAAGCAGGTGCGGCTGCTGGTGGGCGCGTATTATCCGGAGAAGGAAATCCGCACCGCCGAGACCAGCGCCGCCGTGCCGCACGTGGCCGCCGTGCCGAAGGTGCGCGACTGGATGAAGAAGAAACAGCGCGAGTGCGTGCAGTTCGGCAATCTCGTCATGGAAGGGCGCGACATCGGGTCGAATGTGTTCCCGGAGACGGATTACAAGTTCTACCTGGACGCCTCGCTGGAGGAGCGCCACCGCCGCCGCGTGGCCGACGGCGTGAAGGAAGACCTGGCCAAGCGCGACCAGCGTGACAGCCAGCGCAAGGCCGCACCGCTCATCATCCCGCTGGGCGCGGTGGTCATCAACAACTCCGGTGAGACGCCCGACCAGACCAGCGGGCGGATCATCGCGGAGTTCGAGCGGCGACGGGCCGCTGCCAACGCACGGTAAACATGGTGAAATCCGAACTGACGCAGAGGCGTTCGTTTCATCCTTCTCCCTTCGCAAAGCGAGGGGAGAAGGTGGCCGGAGGCCGGATGAGGGGTGGGGCGCTTCCGCCGACGCGCACAACCCCGCACCCCAACCCTCTCCCCTTGCTCCGCAAAGGGAGAGGGAGTTTCCCGCTGAACCGCCTCCGCATTCCATCGGGCTCCGTTGGTCAATGGTATGAATTGGTGGAACCGTCCGCTCTGCGACCGGTTGTCGTGTCGCAGCCTGAGGCAATCCGCCTGACCAACGCCCCTTGACGCCGCCGCGCCCGTGAACCCCATCTACCGCCTGACCTGGTTTGCGTTGCGCTGCCTCTTCGCCACGTATTTCCGCTGGCGGTTGCACGGGGTGGAGAACGTGCCTTTGACCGGGCCAGTGATCCTCGCATCGAATCACGCCAGCTTCCTTGACCCGCCGCTGGTCGGCTCCGGCCTGACGCGCGACATCAATTACCTTGCGCGCGAGTCGCTGTTCCGCTTCCCGCTGTTCGGCTGGTATCTGCGGAAGCTCAATTCCGTTCCCGTGGACCGCGATGGCGGCGGCGCGAAGGGCTTGAAGATGATCCTCGACCGACTGCTCGCGGGTGGCGGCATCATCCTGTTCCCCGAAGGCACGCGCACGCCGGATGGCACCTTGCAACCCGCGCGGGCGGGCATCGGGCTGACGGTGATCAAGTCCGCCGCGCCGGTCGTGCCGGTGCGCGTTTTCGGCACCTTTGAGGCCTACAACCGCGGCATGAAGTTCCCCCGGCCGCGCCGTTTGCAGGTGGTCTATGGCCGGCCGATGGACTTCAAGGAACTGCGCGCCGAGGCGCAGTCGTGCTCCAAGCCGCGGCTCAAGGAGATTTACCAGGAGGTGGCGGACCAGCTCATGGCCGAGATTGCGCGGCTGGAATTGCCTGAAGCGAAGGGTTGAGTCGGCGAAGCAGACCCGGTAGATTTTCCATCGAACAGCCCAAAGCGCAAACCCGTCAGCTTTGATTGCCATGAAGAAAACGATGCTCGCATTGACCGGCCTGCTCGCCGCCGCCCTGCCCCTGGCCGCCGCGGCGAAGGTGGACTTCGCCAAGGACATCCAACCCATCCTTGAAAAGAGCTGCGTGTCCTGCCACGGGGCGGACAAGCAGAAGGGCAAGCTCCGCCTGGACAGCAAGGAAGCCACCCTCAAGGGCGGCTCCAGCGGCGCGGTGATTGTCCCCGGCAAACCCGGAGAGAGCGATTTCCTGCGGCGCGTGCTGCTGCCCAAGGACGACGACGACGTGATGCCGCCCGAGGGCGAGCTGCTCACCAAGGCGCAACAGGACTTGATCAAGGCCTGGATCGAGCAGGGCGCGCCCTGGCCCGACGGCCTCGTCATCAAGAGCGGCGAGGGCAAGCCCAAATCCGCCGGGCCGCAACTGGCGCCCGTCAAGCCCGCGGCCGCCGAGTTGAAAGTCCTTGCCGAGCTGGAAAAGCTGGGCCATCCCGTCCGGCCTATCGCCATGGATTCCGAGTGGCGTTACGGCAATTTCCGCGGCCTGGACGCCCCCACCGCCGCCAAGGTGCTGCCGCTGCTCAAGGACCTGAAGACGCTCACCGACCTCAACCTGAGCGGCGCGAAGATCACCGACGCCCAGCTCGCCAGCCTCGCCACCACGCCGAACCTCACCCGCCTGCACCTGGAAAACACGCCCGTCACCGATGCCGGCCTCGCGCACCTCAAGGGCCTGAAGAACCTCGTCTATCTGAACCTCTTCAACACGGCGGTCACGGACAAGGGTTTGGAACATCTGCGCGGGCTGACCAGCCTGCAAAAACTCTACGTCTTTGAAACGAAAGTGACTGATGCCGGGATCGCCGCCTTGAAGAAAGCGCTGCCCAACGCGGAGATCGTCCAAGGCTGGAAGCTCCAAGACCTGGCCAAGGCCGATCCGAAGCCGGACGAAGCCAAGAAAGCGGAGCCGAAAAAGACCGAGGCGAAGCAGGAAGAACCCAAGAAGGCCGACGCGAAAAAAGCCGACACCAAGAAGAAGGAGAAGAAAAAGGACTGACGGCTTCGGCCCTGTGGAAACACGCCGTGTGAGGCGCTGGACTGGAGAGGTTTAGCGCCTTTTGGGTTTCTCCACGGCGCTTTGCCGCTGGACAAGCGCGCTGCTCTCCCCCAAGCACAAGGCGTGTCGGAAACCACCGCCATTGTCATCGCCGGTCTCGCGGTGCTGTTCATCGGCATCTCCAAGGCCGGACTGGGCGGCGGGTTGGGGATGCTCACCACGCCGGTGTGCGTGCTGGCCTTCGGCGCGCTGGGCCAGCCGCCCGCCTACGCCATCGGGATGCTGCTGCCGCTGCTCTGCGCGGGTGATGCCTTCTCGCTGCGCCACTATTGGGGCAAGTGGCATCGCGCGACGCTCAAGTTCCTTTTGCCGGGGGTGGTGGTGGGCGTGTTGATCGGCGTGCGGCTGTTCGACGTGCTTTCACCGCGCCAGTTGAACATGGCCATCGGCGCGCTGGCGGTGGCGTTCGTGATGTTTCAGTTGGTGAAGGAATGGGTGTTCGCGGCGGAGGGTCAGTTCACGCCGGGCTGGGGCGTGGGCCTGCCTTGTGGGCTGGGCGCGGGCATCACGTCCAGCGTGGCGCATGGCGCGGGGCCGCTGGTGGCGGTGTATCTGATCCCGCAGCGGCTGCCCAAGGAGATTTACATGGGCACGCACATCCTGATCTTCACGCTCATCAACTGGATCAAGCTGCCGTTCTTCGTGGTCAACGGCATCATCACGCGCGAGACATTCTGGGCGAGCCTGTGCTACCTGCCGTTGATTCCCGTGGGCGTTTGGTTGGGCCTCTGGCTGAACCGCCGCTTCTCCGAAAGGGTGTTTGTGCGGGTGATTTACGGGTTGACGCTGGCGGCGGGCGCGCAACTGGTCTTCAACTTCGACCTCGTTGGCTGGCTGCGTTGAGGAGTGGAGCAAACGCGCCGGCATGTGCGTACGCAAAAAGCCCCGCGCCAGGTTTGTGGCGCGGGGTGGAAATGCGGATCCAACCGTCGGGCTGAAACGAGGCTTACTTTTTCTCTTCCTTCTTCTTGCCGCCGCCGCCACCGATGCCGGCCTTCTTCATGGCCTCCTTGTCCTCGGGGCTCATGGCCTTGCGCTCTTCGCCGTCGAGCTTCTTGTCGCCGTTCTTGTCATACTTGGCGACCATCTTGGCCATCAATTCCTTCTGCTCGGCGGTCATCGGGGGGCGCTCCTTCTTTTTTTCCTCCTGAGCCTGGGAGGTGGCGACGCCGCCAACGAGGGCCAGCGCCAGTGCGGACGTAACGATGAGGTGCTTCATAGATGTGTGTTGTGTTGCTGCATGACCATCAGGTCAACCGGACAGACGCCGGCCCATTCGGGCTGGTTACAGCGTCAGCCCACCCCGCCCCGCCACCGGGCGGTTGCGGAGTTGGCCGGGCTGGGTAACACTTGCGCCCGCTGAAGGTTGCGGACCAGCGGGCGGCAATGACGGTTCCGCCCGGTGGTTGACACCCGAAGCCCCTTGCGCGCAATGCACTGAAATGCAGCCGGTTCAATATCCAGATGCCGCGCTGGTCCTGATCGGACACGGATCCACGCTGAACGCCGATTCCGCCGCCCCGACCTACCAGCACGCGGACGAACTGCGCCGTCGCGGCCTGTTTGCGCAGGTCATCGAAGGCTTTTGGAAACAGGAGCCGTATCTGGCGGGTGTGTTGCGGGGGGCTTTCACCCCCAGGGTTTTCATCGTGCCGCTGTTCATCAGCGAGGGCTACTTCACCGAACAGGTCATCCCGCGCGAACTGGGCTTCCGCACCAATGAGCAGGCGGACTGGCCGCGCGTCCAGCGGCGCAACGGGCAGACGCTTCACTACTGCGGACCCGTGGGCACGCACGAGAGCATGACGGAGGTGTTGCTGGCTCGCGCCCGGGACGTCGTGGATCGTCACCCCGATGGCAGCCCGCCAGCACCTGCCGACACCTCCCTGTTCATCGCCGGCCACGGCACCGGTAACAACGAGAACTCCCGCAAGGCCATCGAGCGGCAGGTGGAACTCATCCGCGCGCGGCGGCTCTACGCCGAGGTTCACGCCGTCTTCATGGAGGAGGAGCCGCGCATCGGCGACTGCTACGCGCTGGCGGGCGCGCCGAACCTCGTCATGGTGCCTTTCTTCATCAGCGACGGCCTCCACAGCTACGAGGACATCCCCGTGATGCTGGGCGAGTCAGCGGGCACCGTGCAACAACGTTTCCGCGCCGGCCAGCCCACCTGGATCAACCCCACTGCCCGGCACGGCAAACGCCTGTGGTATGCCCCCAGCATCGGCAACGAACCGCACCTCGCGGACGTGATTCTGCAGCGCGTGCGCGAGGCGGAGGGATCAGTCAGCGACGGAGGCAACGGGCGCGAGGCACCCCGCACTTTGAACCTTGAACTTTGAACCTCTCCCCCTACGCTCCGCCGCGTGTCAGCTGGACATTTTGACATCGGCTACGTCGCGCATCTGGCGCGCATCGAACTTTCGCCGGACGAGCGTGAGCGGCTGGGCGCGCAGCTCGGCCAGATTCTCGGCTACGTGGACAAGCTCAAGGAAGTCAATGTCGAGGGGGTCGAGCCGACCGCCCACGCCTTTCCGCTGGTGAATGTCACCCGCGCCGATGAAACCCGCCCATCCCTGCCACACGACGAGGCGATGCGCAACGCACCCAAGACCGCCGGCGGCCTCTTCGTCGTGCCCAAGATCGTGGACTGATTTCTCAACCACAGATGCACCTGTCCTCAACTTCAATTCGTGCCAAATCGTGAAATTCGTGTCTCTCCATCCGTGTCTATCCGTGTCCATCGGCGGTTAATTCCCCTTGTCCGATGCTGAACCAACTCACCATCTCGGCCCTTTCCCAGCAGCTCGCCAAGGGGGCGGTCTCGGCGCGGGAGGCCACGCAGGCCTGCCTTGATCAGATCAGCCGGGTGGACGGCCAGTTGCGCGCCTTTTTGAGCTGCGACGCCAACGACGCCCTCGCGCAGGCGGATGCGGCGGATGCTTTGCGCAAGACGGGTGATGTGGCGGGGCGGCCTTTGCTGGGCATCCCCCTCGCGGTGAAGGATGTGCTGGCCGTGAAGGGGCATCCGTTGCATTGCGCCTCCAGGATCCTTGGCCAGTTTGTTTCGCCGTACGACGCGACGGCCATCGAGCGGTTGAAAGCGGCGGGCGCGGTGATTTTTGGCCGGTTGAACATGGACGAGTTTGCGATGGGCAGCTCGACGGAGAATTCCGCCTTTGGCCGCTCGTGCAATCCGTGGGATGTGTCGCGCGTTCCGGGCGGGTCCTCGGGCGGCTCGGCGGTGGCGGTGGCGGCGGATGAGTGCCTCGCGGCGCTGGGCACGGACACCGGCGGCTCAATCCGCCAGCCGGCGGCGCTCTGCGGCTGCGTGGGACTCAAGCCGACTTATGGGCGCGTGTCGCGCTACGGCCTGGTGGCGTTCGCCAGTTCGCTGGACCAGATCGGGCCGTTCACGAAAGACGTGCGGGACACGGCGCTCTTGCTGAACGTGATGGCGGGGCACGACCCGCGCGATTCCACCAGCGTGCCGCAGCCCGTGCCGGATTACACGGCGGGATTGACCGGCGACATCAAGGGTTTGCGGCTGGGTCTGCCGAAAGAATACATGGTCGGCGGGCTGGATCCCGAAGTGAAGTCGGCGGTGGACGCGGCGGTGCGCACGCTCACGGAACTGGGCGCCGAAGTGCGGGAGATTTCGCTGCCGCACACGGATTATGGCGTGGCGGTGTACTACATCATCGCCACGGCGGAGGCGTCGGCGAACCTGGCGCGCTTCGATGGCATCCGCTACGGCCTGCGGGTGGACGGGACCAGTCCGGCGGAGCTTTATTCCCGGACGCGCGGGGCGGGCTTTGGCGCGGAAGTGAAGCGGCGCATCATCCTCGGCACCTATGTCCTGAGCAGCGGCTACTACGACGCCTATTACTTGCGCGCGCAAAAGGTGCGGACGCTCATCCGGCAGGACTTCCTTAAAGCGTTCGAGCAGGTGGATGCCATCGTGACGCCCACCACGCCCACAGCGGCGTTCAAGGCGGGCGAAAAGACCGGTGACCCGCTGCAAATGTACCTGAGCGACATCTTCACCATCGGCTGCAACCTCGCGGGCATTTGCGGCCTCAGCCTGCCGTGCGGGTTCACGTCGTCGCCCAAGCTGCCCATCGGCTTGCAACTCCTGGGGAAACCCTTTGGCGAGGAAACCATCCTGAGAATCGCCCACGCCTACGAACAGGCAACCGAGTGGCACAAGCACAAACCGCCGTTGACGCGGGGCTGAGGGCGACTGCCAACCATCGAGCGGAAGCTTCTGAAACAAGCCTCCGGGCCTGGAACAGTCCACCACCCCTTGTAACCGATGAGGGTGGGCGACTTGGGCTTGCCTCATTTCTCCGCCGCCAGCTCACCGAGCATTTCGAGGAGATTCTGGACGATGATGACCGAGGCGTCCTCCTGCACCTTGTTCGTGCCGAGCCAGGTTTCGTAGCCGCCGAGCTTGTGCTGTTCCGGCGTGGGCAGGTAGCCGTTGTAGCCATTGGCGAGGCCGACGACCAGCGAGCGCGGAAACGAGCTGCGTTTCTTTAGTTCGAGGCCGATTTCCACCAAGGTTTCAAACGGGATGGCGCAGATGGCGAGATCGCCGACGCGGGCGGCCTGAAGCGTGGCCTTCAACGTTTCCGGGCCATCGGCCAGGGCCAGGGCGCGCTGCGCGTATGAGTCGGCCAGGCGCGGGAGCTTGGCGCGTTCGGCTTCGTCCTTCACGGCGAGCACCTGCTTCGCCCAGGCGATCTGGTCGGCGGTGGGCCGGCGCATCTGCAGCGTGATTTCCCGTTGCCTCATGCCGAGCCGGGCGTCCGGGCGGTGGGATTCGATTTTCTTCCAGGCGTGCCAGGCGGCGTCGGCGGCCTTCTGCGCGACGATGCGGATCTGCTCGAACGGCTCGCGCGGCGGGCGGGTGACGGTGAAGGGGATGTTGTTGATATCGCCGGACGCGCCGTTGGACATCATGGCGACGAAACCTTCGCCGCCATTGACGCGCGCGGGCATGAGCCGGGCGAACTCGCCGTAATAATCCGCGGAGATCGCGCCCTTGGGCACGCCACCGACGTAATGCAGCGAGTAATTCGCGTAGAGGGCGAGCGGGCGGCGCGTCTTCGCGTCCTGCACGGACAGCACGGTGAGGTCGGGATCGGTGGGCCCGGCGGCGCGCTCGAGCAGGACGGGGTTGGTGCCGGGGTTCATCTTCACCTCGTCGAGCTGGCCGAAAGGGTTGAGTGGCATGGCGCCGGGCTTGAGGAACCAGCGGCGGTTGAAGACCTCGTCTGGGAGCGGGTGCACGGCCGCTCCCACGCTCGCGGGGCGCAAGGCGGCGTGCGCGCGGCCGATGGCCTCGGCGATGCCTTCGACGAGTTGCCGGCGGTAGGCCGCGGCAGGGCCATCGCCTGAGCGGGTGTTGGAGGGCGGTCCCGTGTGCGTGTGGGTGGCGGAGATGAGCATCCTGTCGGGCGCGAGACCGCAACGCTGCGCGGCCAGCGCCTTGGCTTCGTCCACGGTTTCACGGGCCAGGCCGAGGTTGTCCACGACAACGAGCGCGAGGGCGGTCTGGCCGTCCGCTAGCACCAGGGCGCGCGCGTGCAAGGGGTCGTGGGCGCGGTCGGCGAGGTTGGCATTGAAGCCGCCGGGCATGTTGAGCGGAAACTGTCTGGGCGTGATGTCCACGGCGGCGGCTCCGGCGCGAAGCGGGGCAA